>OFDK01000107.1_pt1 | contig 35201 bp, 35 predicted proteins | sample 1520991 | NCBI WGS metagenome assembly OFDK01 (sample SAMN06268589, study PRJEB24088) | hot springs metagenome | isolation source: Yellowstone National Park, Wyoming, USA | place: USA:Yellowstone National Park, Wyoming, USA | collected 2012-10-12 | reverse complement strand
TGCAGGTCCTATGCCAAGTTTTACTTTATCCCCAAAGAGCCTTTTGACAGCCTGGGCTAAGATATGTGAGGTTGTGTGCCAGTATACTCTCTTGCCTTCATCACTTGCAAATGTGACAACCTCAAAGCTACAATCCTCATCAATAGGTGTCCACAAGTCTTTTAAAATGCCATTTATTTTACATGCAACTGCTTCTTTGTAAAGTTTCATACTTATTGATTTTACCAAATCCAAAGCAGAGGTAGATTTTTCAACTTCAACTATCTTGCCATCTGGAAGTGTGACATTTACTTTTTCCATATCGTGTCTTTTCCTCCTTTTTGTATATAGATTTGTATTAAATTTTTCAACAAATTGAAGATACCTTATACGTCTTCTCCCAATAAAAGCCCTTTGAATTCCTTAAACCATTTTGAAAACACAGCTTGAGAAATACCAAAAAGTTCAGATATATCCCTTTGTTTTACTTTCTGCTTAAGAACATACTTTTTGTAAACATAATATACCACAGCCGCAATTGCTACATGGTTTAGCCTTTGCCTTTCAAGTGGAAGATTGTTAAGAAGCTGAGTGATAGCATCTTTGTCTTCATTGTTGAAATTTACATTTTCAGTTATAATTTCTATTATCTTTTTTGCGTTCTCTTCAAATGCCTGTGAAAAGTACAAATCAATGTGCTTTTGAAGTTGTATTCTAAACTCCTTTTCTTCGGCTATTGAAATGGTCCCAAAGCCTGTTTCAAAATAGTCTATTATGTCCTTTTTAAATGTCTTTATCACATTATCAACCTTTTTAAGAAAATAGTCAATCTTAATCTCAGGCATATCATAATTTTTTTTCAGCTCTTGCCATATCTTTTTGGCTTTTATATACTGCCGTGTATTGTACAAACTAATGGCCTGGATATGCTTAAAGTATGGCTCTTTTGTGATTTCAAATAGTTCATTTGCCCTCTCAGCAATCGCAGCATGTTGGTTTAATTTTATCAACGTATCTAAAACCTTAATCTTGTCTTTATGGTCATAAGTTTTTAGTTCTAAAATTATTCTGAGCTGTTTTTTGAGTTCTTTTGTGTTGCCAATTGTACTATAAAAAAATGCTAAATTGCAGTTTGCATATACATTGTACTTGTCAACTTCTAAAACCCTTTTGGTCTCTTGTATTGCCTTTTCAACATCTCCCATATAAAAATAAGCCAACGATAGGTTGTTTCTTGCAGCAAAGATTGTTTCATCCTTTGTCAGTATCATCTTAAAATACTTTACAGCATCTTCATATCGACCATTCTCTAACAGAAAGTTACCCCTTTCTAATAGTTTTGTAAGTTTTTCCATCTCTTTTTGCTCTTTTTCAAACTCTTGCTGGGTCTCAATAAAGTCAAGAAGGTCTTCTGCTGCTTCTTTAAACTCGGTGTTATTGCTGAGTCTAAGATATCTTTTCAAAAAGTGCTTTGCTTCTTTGAATTTTCCCATCTCAAAGAAATTACAACCAAGTCCAAAAAGTGAGTCGTAAAACTCAGGGTTGTCTTGAGTAAGCTCAGTCAACAGCTTATTTGAACTCTCAAAATCTCCTACCTGTGCTAAAAGCCCTGCTAAATTGAACTTTATCTCAATGTTTTTGCTGTCAAGCTCAAGCGCTCTTTTTAGCCTCTCAATGGCAAGCTCTATCTCGCCTCTTTCGTAGTGTTTAATCCCTATCTTAAAAAACCTCGATGATGTAGGGTGTAAATTTATAACCTTCCCTTTGACCATTTTTAAACTATCTCCTCTTTACAATTTCTCTATTGGAGGCAAAATAATCTTAAAGGTATTTTGAGAGTTTATATTTATTATCTTTGTGGTAGGATATGTCTTTTTAATCCTACCTATCCCTTTTCCACCTTTTAAGAACAGATTATGTTCGTCTAAAATGATCATCTTTTGATAAATCCACGGATTTCTCCTTCGAGGTATAATTTCCCTGCCCATGTTATAAACCATATTCCCTTCCAAAAGACAACCAGGATTTGCAATCTCAATGAATTTCTCGCCAATCTTTAGCATAGTAGCCCTTGTTATATCATAATAGTCTCTGTGCACAAGCGCATTTGCAATAGCTTCAAACAAGGCCCATAAATTTTTTTGTGGGTACCTTTTTGTCAGCTCATTTATCACTGTGTTTATTATACTATATATGTTACCACAAATAATTTGATTGTGGTTAAAAAATTCAAAACTCAAATAAGCAGAAGGTATAAAACGCTCTGGGTACTTACCAAAGACAAGCATTCCTGCTATAGTAGGGTAAAAACTTCCACTCTCCCTATCTCTTTGAATAATCCCAAAGCTCTCAAGCAGAATTGGATTGTCCCACTCAGAAGTAATCCCACTTTTTCTGAAAAACAAACTTATTAACTCAGGGTCAAGGTCAGAAATGGTTGCATTTCTTATAATTGACATCTCAAAGTTAACAATACCACTTTCTTCAAACATAGAAGCAATCTCTTCTCGTTTTGCAACATCTGTTGTAGAACCACGTCTAATATAAAATACACCATTTTGGACCATTTGGTGTGGACGCAAACTACTTTTGTAAATAGTTAGTATTCCTAATTTTTTACCTTCATACTCCACAATCTCAAACTTGATTGAGACTGGTGGATCACACCTACTTGAGATTATCTGCTGAATCTTCTCTTCGGTGATATTCTCATCTTTTATTCCTACAATCCTTTTTGTCTTGTCCTCAACACCAAATATGATATAACCTCTGCCACCTCGTGAATTTGCAATAGCAATTACATCTTTGACAAGTTCCTTTTTTTCGCCATCTGTGTCCAAAGAAAGTGTACTTTTAAAATCAAGTTTTGGCCCCTCATCAGACTCAAGTAACATCTTAAGTTTATACTTGTCCATCTATCTTCATCTCAACATTTGAAATTTTCTCCTCTGCTAAAACCTCTAAGAATACCTCAAAAATCTCTGGGTCAAACTTCTTTCCTACATCATTTTTCATCATAAGCAGTGCTTCTTCCTCAGAGAATGCTTTTCTGTAAGGTCTGTCAGTTGTAAGTGCGTCAAATACATCTGCTATTGCTATTATCCTTGATTCCACTGGAATCTTATCTCCACTTATACCAAGCGGATATCCTGTTCCGTCTAAGTTCTCATGGTGACATAGAATAATATCCTTTATACTATCAAAGTATTCAATATTTGAAAGAATGTTATATCCATCCAAAACATGTCTTTTGACAATAGAATATTCTTCATCAGTAAGCCTTCCCCTTTTGTTGAGAATATTTTCTGGCACTACAATCTTACCAATGTCATGCAGATATGCGGCTATCTCTAAATCAAATAAATTTATTTTATACCCCTTTTGAGTGACAAGCTTCTCTCCAATCTTTTTACTATATCGCATTACTCTTTCAGCATGTCCTTTAGTATATGGGTCTTTCATTTCGACTATAGATATAAGTAGTTTAATTGCACCTTCAAAATTTCTCTTCTCCTTTTCAAAAAGTTCTCTCAAAAGTTCATCTTGAGTTTTCAAAAGCGAAATCTTGCTTTTTATCTCATTCGAAAAATAAGTGAGAATTGTTTCAACATTTTCAAACTTACCTTCTTTTTTTACACTTGGTTTTGGAAGAGTGACTTCACCATTTATCCTCGAAAAAAGGTCTATTGCATAGTCTTCAAGCTTGAGTATTCTATTTGTCAAATACACTCCGCTTATAAATGATATCAATAAGGTTAGGATTGTTAAAATCACAAACATAGCTATCAAAAGGCTTTCAAAGTGCTGCTTTATCAAAACAAGAGGCCTTTCATCATAGTCTAAAACTATACTACCTAAGATGTTATTATCTATATCAGTTATAATAATTTCATTCCTGAGTAATCTATTTGAGCGAGTTAAAGACTTCTTAGGCTGAAAATACACATTATTTACAACATAGGGCTGCAACAAAGATACAAAATTTTTTATATCCTTTGCTAAAAAAAGAGCACCTATAACTGGTCGACTAAGGTTTTTGTCATCTAAAACCGGGCTACAAACAAATGCATAAATTTTATCATTAAATTTTATAAACCCTTTTTCTACAGGTATTAAACTAATTTCTTTATAAATAATGTACTGTTGATTTACTGCCCTTTGTACAATTTTAGATAACTTGTTAATATTTATATCTTTAACCGGCTGATACTTAGAATATGAGCAAATAATCTTTCCTTGCTTATTAAAACCTATAATAATTGAAAAGTCATATGGCTTTTGGGATAACCAATTTGCCCAGTAAAATTCAATTGTACTTAAATTACCCACCAAAATTGCTTCATAAATTTCATTCCATATAGTATATTCTTTAGCAAAATTAGTCATATCATCAAAAACTTTTGATTTGATTTTTTCCAATGATTTTTCTTGTTGAGTTACAAAATAGTTATACGTAATCTTCTTATACTGCGGTATTATATTTGTCATTACATATACAGCTACAATCGAAGTTGGTAAAAATGCCACCAAAATAGTAACCACGAGTATTTTAATTCTCAACTCCACTTTCCAAACATCCTCTACTTAAGATTTAATTCTTTGTCGACTTTTGACTAAATTTAGTATAACATATCTTGACTTAACAAGTCATTTGTAAAAAATTAATAAACTACATAGGTTCTTCCCTTTTAAAATATATAAAATCTTTCTCTGAAAGCTCAAAAGGTTTTTTTTGACCAATTATTTCACCTTTTTTTACTCTCTTGCCTTTTTGTACACTTAAAATATCTAAATTTTCTAGTATGTACAAGACCTTTTTTTCATCTTGGATTGCTATATCAAACCTGCCAGCTTTGTTCTTGATACTTATGACTGTGCCGCTACATGGAGCAATTACATTAGTCATCTTTGTCACAATTATAAAGTATCCTCTATCTTGTGAAAGTTCTATCTGACCATCTGCCGGGTATAAAAAGGTATTTGAGTCTTCCTTTTTGATTGAACTGTCTTTATAAACATTGGCAAGTGTATTTTTTATTTTTAAAAAATCTTTAACAAAATCTTTTACATATTTATACACCTTTTCATCGTACGTATAGTATTTTTTTAGCTCTTCAAATTTAAAGCTTTCAAATTTAAGATATTGATATTTGAAAGCCGCCACAAATATTATGACAACTAAAACTATTAAAAGTTTTACAACGAATTTATTTTTTGTGCTTGAGGCATCCTTTATAAATTTTTTCTTCTTCACTTTTCAAACACCTCTTTTTAATCATTCCATTCTTTTTCTGTTTAATTTTTATTCTGTGGAATAAAAAAAGATGATAGCAAACTACGCTATCATCTTCTCTGAATAATCTCCTTTATATCCTCAATAATAGATGGAATAATATCAATAATCCTTTCAATGCTATTATTTGCCGAAATATTCAAAAGTCTTATTTGGTCCTGTGTTACAACTAAAAAGGCAATTGGCATCACAGAAATTCCAGCACCAGTTCCACCTGCAAAAAGTGGAGCGTTGACCTCTGCTTTGTTACCCTTGTTACTATCTTGCTTTATGTCACCACCGCCTGCTACAAATCCAAAAGACACTTTGGAAACTGGTATAATAACAGCACCACTAGCACTTTGAACAGCATCGCCTACAATTGTGTTTACGTCAATCATCTGTTTTAAGTTTTCCATAGTTGTCTGCATTAACATTTCAATTGGATGTGTCATAGTTCAAAACACCCCTTAAATTTTTTATTATTTTTTTTGACTTTGTTAAGATTTTCATTGGAAAAATTTTGAGTTTTAAACTCACCTTAAAATAATTATCAAGAAGATTGCCTTCAGAAAATCCCTGATACTTAATTTTCATATCTTGTCCACATGATAATAATATTCCCTTGATAGAATATATAATTCCACTTAAAATGCTCAAAACAAAAATATTTTTGCAATACACCCTTGTAATTACCTCTTCTATCTTTATAATCGAAACTGACAAAAAAAGGTTAAAAAGCTCAAAAAAACTTTTGATTAATATCTTAAGTTTATCAATTTTTCTTTCTTTCCTTTTAATTGTTCGTGTCTTTTTGGAATCGGCTTTGTTCGGAAATTTATAACGATAAATTTTCACATAAAATAAAAAAATCTTAAATCTTACATTGACTATGAGAAACTTTTTAAACTCTATCTCAATCTTAAACACCTTGGGGAGGCTGAGATATATAAAAGTGGTCAAAATTAAGGGTAACAATATCCATCTCAACTTCTCATAAGTTTTTTCTTCACTCAAGATTTTATTAAAAATTATTGCCACAAAAAAAAGAGAGGATACATCAAATTGATGTATCCTCTCTTTGCATAACCTTTTCTTTTAACTCCTCAAGATTTCCTATACCCAAAGAGTAGTAAAAAAGTTCTGTCACCTCATACAAAACAGGTTTGCCTACTGTATCAAGTCGCCCTGCTTCTTTTATAAGTCCCTTTTCAAGAAGGCTCTTTATGACATTTTCGCTACTAACACCTCTTATCTTTTCTATCTCCTGCCTTGTTATTGGACCATTTAATGCAATTATTGAGAGCACTTCATATGCTGCTTGCGAAAGTGAAGATTGTTTTTGCTCAAATTCAAAATACTCTTTTATGTACTTTGAATTATCAGGATTTGTAATTAAAACATATCCCTTTTCCTCTTTGATAATAACAAAGCCTCTTTTCTGGTTTTTGTATTCTTCTTTTAGTTCTTCAATACAATCTTCAACTTCCTTCTCAGAAATATCTAAAATCTTTGCAATTTTGGATATTTCAATGGGCTCTGCGCTCAAAAATAATATGCTTTCTAAAGCTGATTTTACAGCTGCCTTATCCATGCTTTTATTGAGCCTCACTACCTTTTTGTGATTTTAATGTCATCAAATACATTTTGCTGATGTGCAGAAACATGTCCTAATTTACATAGCTCCAAAACTGCTAAGAATCTGTATACTATCTCTTCTTTTGAAATTCCTCTTATAAGACTACTAAAATATGCAACTCCTTTTTGCTTGATATACTCTAAAACTTGCCTTATCACCTTCAAAATAGAGATTGTTTGCTTTTTAGTAATCTCATCAAGTCTTTTGTCATTATTTTCAGAAACACCTACTTTTTTGGATAAAATATTCTTATATGCATTAATGAGTTTATCCAAATCAATCTTTACTGGAAAATCACCTTCGAAATTTTTAACATCAAATGTTCTCTTGTAACTTTCTCTAAAAGGATGATTTTCTTTCAAGTAGATTGCAACCTCTTTGTACTTTTGATACTCTTTTAGCCTTTCAACAAGATCTCGTCGAGGGTCTTCTTCATCTTCTTGTATCTTTGGCAAAAGCATCTTTGATTTAATCTCCAAAAGTGTTGCTGCCATAACCAAAAATTCAGATATAGAATCTACATTTATTGTGTCTAAATGGTTTATATACATTAGATACTGATTAGTAATTTCAGCAATTGGAATATCATAGATGTTTATCTTCTCTTTTTTTATAAGATAAAGTAAAAGGTCGAGCGGACCTTCAAAATTAGGAAGTTTTACTTCAAAGCTCATAACAGCCCTGCCCTATCCTTTGCCTCTTTTAATGTCTGTGAAGCGATGGTACGCGCCTTTTTTGCACCTTCCTCAATTACCCCAAGGACATAATCAATATTCCTCTCAAGCTCTCTTCTTTTGTTTTGAATTGGTTCTAAGAATTTAGCTAAGTTATCAAATAACTTTTTCTTACACTCAACACAACCAATTTTCCCTTCTTTACAATTGATTTCTATCTCATCAACACTATCTGTGCTGAATATCTTATGATAAGCATATACTGTACACACCTCAGGATGGCCTGGATCGTTCTTTCGAATTCTTGCAGGGTCTGTTACCATATTCATTACTTTTTTACGCACACTTTCCAAATCCTCAGACAGAGCAATTGTATTACCATAGCTTTTGCTCATTTTTCGCCCATCTGTACCAATTAGAACTTTCACAGTATTTAAAATCGGCTGTGGTTCTGGGAAAGTCTGTCCGTATAAATAGTTGAACCTTCTTGCAATTTCGCGTGTGAGCTCTAAGTGCGGAAGCTGATCTTCACCAACCGGAACAAGCTCAGCTTTGTATATCAAAATGTCTGCTGCTTGCAAACACGGATATCCCAAAAAACCATAAGTTGCTATATTTCGCTCTTTTAACTCTCTCATCTGGTCTTTATAAGTTGGGCAGCGATAGAGCCAAGAAAGTGGTGTTATCATGGAAAATAAAAGATGCAGCTCTGCATGTTCCGGCACATGCGACTGAACAAATATCGTGCACTTGTTTGGGTCAAGCCCACATGCCAAAAGATCTATAATTACTTGTTTTGTATACTCTCTTAAATTTATAGTGTCCTCATATCCAGTTGTAAGTGCATGCCAATCAGCAACAAAAAAGAAACACTCATATTGGTCTTGGAGTTTTACCCAGCTCTCTATCGCCCCAAAGTAGTTTCCTAAATGTAAAATACCTGTTGGTCTTGTACCTGACAAAACTCTTTTCATTCTCCCTTCTCCCATCTTTATATTGATTTCACAAAAAAATTTATGGAAATAACCTTACGATAAAATCAATGAAAGTAAATACAAAGTAAGCAATTGGTTTTAAGACAAACGAAAGCAAATATGGTGCAAAAAAGATACATGCAATGAGTATTATCTGCCCAACCAATTCAAACCTATAGTAAAATTCCATGTATTTTGTAGGTGCAAAGATGAACAAGATTTTAGACCCATCAAGTGGCGGTATTGGCAAAAGGTTGAATATAGCAAGGTATACATTGATTAAATACGCCTGCTGCAGCATAATTAAAAAAAATCTATTTGAAATAAAGTTATATTTGTCAATATACTTCAAAACTATAGCAAATACAATTGCTGACATAATATTTGCCACAGGTCCTGCCAAAGCCGTTAGTCCCATTCCAACCTTTGGATTTTTGTAGTTTTTTGGGTCCGTAATAACAGGTTTTGCCCAGCCAAACCCAAAAAGCATTAACGAAATCACACCAAAAATATCAATGTGCGGTATAGGATTTAAGGTTATCCTTCCCTGTCTTTTTGGAAGGTCATCCCCTTGCAGGTAAGCAACATACCCATGTGCAGACTCGTGTACAGAGATTGCAAACAAAAGCCCCGGAATTCGAAGTAGCATTGTTAAAATATCTGGTAAACCCATAATCTCTCTCTCCAAAAATTTTTTATATTTCTAAATCATTTCTGACAATATCCTCATATGTTTCCCTCTTTACAATTACCCGAGCTTGACCATTTTTCAAAAGCACCACTGCAGGGCGTGGGAAGCGGTTATAATTGCTCGACATAGAATAATTATATGCCCCTGTTGCCAAAATAGCAAGGTGCTGACCAGTTTTGAGCTCTGGTAATTTAATGTCTTTTATTAAAATATCTCCTGACTCGCAACACCTTCCTGCAATTGTGTACACCTTTACTTTTTCGCCGATTGGATTTTCAACAACATATGCATCATACTTTGCTTGGTAAAGAGCATAGCGTGGATTGTCTGTCATTCCACCATCCACAGATGCATAGTTTCTCACATTAGGGATTTCTTTTATGCTGCCGATTGTATAAAGAGTAATTCCTGCCTCGCCTACAATTGAACGACCTGGCTCTAAGACTATAAATGGTTTTTTGATCTCTTTTTGTTGGCAAAACTCTTCTATTTCTTCCGATATAGCCTCTATGAACTTTTCTATTTGAGGAGGCTGGTCAAAAGCAGTATATTTAATCCCAAATCCGCCACCCAAGTCCAAAATGTCTATCTCATAACCAAACTCTTTTTTTATTTTCAAAATAAACTCAAGCATAACCCTTGCTGCAAGTTTAAACGGTGCTGTCTCAAAAATTTGTGAACCTATATGACAGTGAAGACCTATCAGTTTTAGCTCTTCCATATCTAAAATCTTTTTTACCATTGAAAATGCTTCACCGTTTTCAAGGGCAACACCAAACTTAGAATCAATCTGACCTGTTCGAATAAAGTCATGAGTGTGCGCCTCAATCCCTGGTTTTACTCTAACTAAGACATCTGCCTTTTTAGACTTAGTCTGGCAAATGAGCCCGAGCATCTCAAGCTCGTCAAAATTGTCAATGACAATTTTAACGCCCTTTTCAACTGCCATTTCAAGCTCGTCATATGTCTTGTTATTTCCATGGAAAAATATCTTATGAGTTGGAAAATCTACTGAAAGGGCAGTAAACAACTCCCCACCTGATACAACGTCAAGTCCTATTTCCTCTTGTTTTGCAATCTGGCACATTGCTTTTGTACAAAACGCTTTTGACGCATAAATTATCATTCCATTTTGACCAAAATACTTTTCCACCGCCTTTTTGAATCTATTTATATTTTCTCTAATTATTCTCTCATTCATAACATAAAGAGGTGTTCCATACATCTCTATCAAATCAAGAAGGTCAATTCCTTCCCACGAAAGATTGCCTTTTTGGGAAATTTCAAGCCCATATCGAAGCTGCATCTTCTCATTCCCTCCAAAAAAGGTTTTAATAATTCTAACATATAAAATCACTCAAATTCAAGCTGCACTTTGCAAAATCTCAGGCAGTTTCAATATTAGCTGCATCGTGAAGATTTAACATTTCTATCGCCATTTCACGAAGTTTGTACTTTTGAACCTTGCCATTAGCAGTTGTGGGAAAGCTATCGACAAACTTGACATACTTTGGCGTTTTATGACGCGACAGATTTTGCCTAACATATTCTTTTATCTCTTCCTCAGTTACTGAGACTCCATCTTTTAAAATTATAAACGCCACTATCTCCTCACCATAGACCTTGTCTGGAACTCCAACCACCTGAACATCCTTTACAGCAGGGTGTGTGTACAAAAACTCTTCTATCTCGCGAGGATAGACATTTTCCCCACCTCTAATTATCATGTCTTTAAGCCTTCCGGTAATTCTCAAATATCCATTTTGGTCTATGTACCCTAAATCGCCTGTGTGAAGCCAACCATCTTCGTCAATTGCCTGTTTTGTTACCTCTGGCATTTTATAATACCCTTTCATAATGTTATAGCCTTTTGCACAAATCTCACCAATTATGCCGTTTGGAACCTCTTTTTTTGTGTTTATATCAACTATTTTAACCTCAACACCCTCTAATGGTCTTCCAACAGTTGACACTCTAACCTCAAGTGGGTCGTCTACTCTTGTTTGAGTTATCACAGGAGAAGCCTCTGTCTGACCATATGCAATTGTTATTTCTTTCATATTCATCTTCTCAACAACTTCTCTCATAACCTTTATAGGACAAGGTGCTCCTGCCATAATACCAGTTCTGAGTGACGAAAAATCAAACTTGTCAAAATCAGGATGCTGCAAGATTGCAATGAACATTGTGGGCACACCATGAAGTCCTGTACACCTTTCATAATGAACTGTTTCCATTACCTTAAGCGGATTGAAATGATCAAGAGGTACCATAGTAGCACCTTTTGTAACACAAGCAGTAATTCCCAGCACAAGTCCAAAACAGTGGAAAAATGGAACAGGAATACAAAGCTTGTCCTTATGCGTGAGTTTCATACACTCGGCAATTGCATATCCGTTGTTTAGAATATTTTTGTGTGTGAGCATAACTCCTTTTGGAAATCCTGTTGTTCCAGATGTGTACTGCATATTAATAACCTCATCAGGCTGAAGGCTTTTTTGCCTTTGATAAAGCTCATCATCTGAAACTCTTTGCCCCAGCTCTATAACCTCATGCCAAGTGTACATTCCTCTATAGGATTTTTCTCCAATAAAAATTAGTCTTTTCAGATATGGTAAATTTGGATTTTCAAGTTTTCCTTTTTCACAATCTTCAAGCTGTGGATTTAACTTTTTTACAATCTCCAAGTAATTTGAATCCTTAAAGCCCTCTATGAATATAAGAGTTGAACTATCTGATTGTTTTAGCAGATATTCAAGTTCATAGATTTTATAATTAGTATTTACTGTGACCAAAACAGCTCCAATCTTTGCAAGGGCAAAGATAGAAATAAGATATTCTAACTTGTTTGTTGCCCACACAGCAACATGTTCCCCTTTTTGAATCCCTATTGCCAAAAACCCTTTTGCTGCATCTTCTACCATTTTTTTGAACCGATCATATGTAAGGTAAATCTTTTCATGATGATAAATTACAGCAAGGTTTTCTGCATATTCTTTTGCTATCATGTCAAAATAATCAGGAATAGTCATATCAATCAAAGCCATCCTGTCATTGCCCCCTTAAAATTTACAAAGCCTTTTACCTTATTCTTAAGAAGGTAAAAGGCTTATAATTAATAGTTTTAGATTATTATAAATTTAAAATGCATAAATTGTCAACAAAGAAAATTAAATATATTTCTTGATATGCCCAATTGCGCTTTTCTCTATTCTTGACACTTGAGCCTGTGAAATACCGACAATAGCTGCAACTTCCATTTGTGTTTTTCCTTTGTAGTATCTTAGGTATAAAATCTCTTTTTCGCGCTTTGTGAGCCTGCTTAATGCATCTTTTAATGAAATTTCTTCAAGCCATACATTCTCACATGACTTTTGGTCACTTACTTGGTCAACTACATACATTGTATCAGTACTGTCTTGAAAAATGGGCTCATAAAGTGAGATTGGTTCTTGAATAGAGTCAAGTGCAAAAACCAAATCCTCTTTGGAAATAGAAAGCTCATTAGCTATTTCTTCTAATGTCGGCTCTCTATGGTTTTTGCTTACATATTTTTCTTTTATTTTAAGTGCCTTGTACGCTGTGTCTTTCAATGATCTTGATATTCTCATGGTGTTGTTATCTCTCAAATATCTTCTTATCTCACCAATTATCATTGGAACGGCATACGTTGAAAATTTGACATTTTGTGAAAGGTCAAAATTGTCAATAGCCTTAATAAGACCTATGCACCCAACCTGAAACAAATCATCTAAGTTCTCGCCACGATTTGTAAATTTCTGAACAACACTCAAAACAAGCCTTAAATTCCCTTCTATAAACTGTTTTCGTGCCTCTTTGTCTCCATTTTTCATTCTTTTTAGAAGTTCAATCTTCTCTTCATGAGTTAAAACAGGGAGAGTGGATGTGTTAACACCACAAATTTCTACTTTGTGCAAATTGTCGCCTCCCCCTTTTCAAAAGCTTAGCTAAGGTTTATTATTTACTCTGAGGGAGGCAATTATTCTAAAAATAGTTTGCAGTTTATATAATCTTTGCCAGCTCTTTTTTGAGCCTTGTTATGATCTTCTTTTCTAACCGGGAGATATAACTTTGGGAAATCCCCAGCATATCAGCAACCTCTTTTTGTGTTTTCTCTCCTTCATCACCAAATCCAAACCTGAGCTCAACAATTCTCTTCTCTCTTTTTGGAAGTTTTTGTATCGCTTTTAAAAGGGCTTCCTTTTCCACGCTACTTTCTATACTGCTGTAAACCCCTTCAGAGTCTGTACCCAAAACATCAGATAATAAAAGCTCATTCCCATCCCAGTCAACATTTAAAGGCTCGTCTATTGAAAGCTCCAGTTTTCTGTGTGAATTTCTTCTCAAAAACATCAAAATCTCATTTTCAATACATTTTGAAGCGTATGTTGCAAGCTTGATATTCTTATTAGGATTGTATGTATTAATAGCCTTGATAAGCCCAATTGCGCCAATTGATACTAAGTCTTCAAGATTTATTTTAGTGTTTTCAAATTTTCTTGCAATATAAACAACAAGTCGTAAATTTCTCTCAATCAGCACCTTCTTTAGCTCTTCCCTACCCTCATAATGAATCTTATTTAAAATCTCAGCCTCTTCTTCGGGAGTAAGTGGGGGCGGCAATGTCTCACATCCACCAATATAAAATAGTTCTGTTATTTGTGAACCAGAAAGGTGAAAGCCAAGCTTTTTTAAAAGCCCCAAAACATAATTTAAAAGTTTTGACTCAAATTTCATTTTTTCTGCACCTCCTTTAAAAATCAAATTAGGTCAGGCCCAAGTAAGGCTGAATACCTGTTTGATATCTTTTTATCGTATAATGCGATGGCTACATCCTTTTTTGTCCACGTGTTTCTATTCTCTGAGATGTAAAACTCATCAGGTATTACTCCAATCAAAACTCCATGTTCCTGTCCAATAGAATTGTAAGGAATGAGAACAATTCTATTTCCTACCTGCTTTTGCAGCTCTTCCAAACTCTGTACAGATATATCTGCTTGGTTACCTTTACCTTTTAGTAAGTTTTTTTCAACAATTACAACCGGCCTTCCTGAAAATGGTTCTTTAAGATTGTTACCTGTATCAACAAAGGCTGTACAATTGTATTCTGCATCGTTTATCTTAAATTTTATGTATCTTATGAGCGATTCTTTATATATCCTCTTCACTATGAGTTCATATGAGACCTTGAAAACAATCAAAGAACACCCAAGAGCAATTAGCACGTTTTTAAGCTTAATTTGCACATCAACCACAAAGTTGTTTTTAGTAATATAGTAGAGGAAAAACACCATGCCACCAAACATTATTGTGACAATGTAAAAACTAAGAAGCTGTCTTAGAAAGAGTAAAATTCCTCTGGGCCAAAATGTCAGATAAACAAGAAGTAAAGATACAATTACCTTTCCAAACATGGAATACAAAAACTGCATGCAAGGATAAAATTGGAGCAGAGAATAAAAAGCTGCTAAAATACTAACAAAAAGTATTCTGAGGCTGTTTACGTTTGTTTTTGTGATATATGCGGTTATCAATAAAATAAAATAGTTAATAACCAGGTTCTCCAAGATATATACATCAGCATAGATAATCATGTTAGCTACAAAATAGCTTGCCTTTCAAAATGGTATTTCTTAGTATAATTATACTTATCCAGAAGGGAAGATTATGTCAAAATATAAAAAACTCAATCTCCATTTTTAAAACAAACTCTTCACAATTTCAACATTAAAAAACCCCCTGCATATCTTGCAGAGGGGTTCTTCTTTATTTTTTATTTTTGAGGAATATCGGAATTTCAAATATATCATCGTCTTGGAAAAGACTTTGTAGATTACTTGTCTTTGGTGAAGAAATTTTGCTGCTTTGCTGATTTTGCTGGGTTTCTTCAACAGAATCAAAGCCAGTTGCAATGACAGTTACCTGTACCTCATCCTTCATCTCTTCATTGAAAACAATTCCCATGATAAAGTTGACATTCTCATCAGCCTCAGATGATATAAGCTCGTTTGCCTTTTCAATCTCATCAAGCAAAAGCTCTTCTGGATTACCTGTGTAGTTTACCAATACTCCCTTTGCACCTTTTATAGACGTCTCCAAAAGCGGGCTGTTAATAGCCTGCTCTAAAGCCTTTAGAACCTTTTCATCTCCTTTTGCCTTGCCAATACCCATATGTGCATATCCTTTGTTCATCATAATAGCCTTTACATCTGCAAAGTCAACATTTATTAGACCTGCATTTAAGATTATATCAGAGATACCCTGAACACCTTGTCTTAGAACATCATCTGCCATCCTGAACGCATCAGAAATTTTCAAGCTCTTATTTGTCGAGAGCATAAACAATCTGTCATTAGGTACAATTATTATAGTATCAACAATTTTCTTTAGCTCCTCAATCCCTTTTTCAGCATTGATTCTGCGCTTTGCGCCTTCGCTTTTAAAAGGCCTTGTGACAACCGCAACAGTCAATATACCCAGCTCTTTTGCAATCTCGGCAACAACGGGGGATGCACCTGTTCCTGTACCACCGCCCATACCAGCTGTGATAAATACCATGTCTGCCCCTTTTAAAACCTGAGCTATGTCTTCTTTGCTCTCCTCTGCCGCCTTTCTACCAATCTCTGGGTCAGCTCCTGCTCCAAGCCCTTTTGTTATTTTCTCACCTATTTGAATCTTGTAATGTGCTTTTGAACGCTGCAAAGCCTGCTTGTCTGTATTTACTGCGATAAATTCAACTCCAGAAACTCCAACGTCAATCATCCTGTTTACTGCGTTATTGCCCGCCCCACCAACACCAATAACCTTCAGTTGCGCAACAGTCATCTTTTCTGTGTCAAAACTAATCATTCTTGTTCTCCTCCTTAACAAAACTCTTGTTTTTTAACAAAAGTACTCTTCGCATCTCTCCAAAGTTCTGAAAAATCCTAACACCAAATGCAACAACCGCCGCTTGGTATAGAGGAATACCAAGCTTGTCACCTAAATATGCAAAAAGCATAGCAATTAAGGTATTGCCAACAAACCCAGAGATAAATATATCTATTTTGAAATCACCTTTCAAATTTGACTTTAGAGCACCAAATATAGAGTCAAGCGCGGCAAGCAAGCCTACCGCTACATATGAAGAATAATCCTGAGGGATACTTACAGGAATAAATATACCTATTAAAATACCTATCGCAAGGGCAAGTATGAGTATAATCATCTTCCCATCAACTTCCTTCATTTTTTATCTTTGCATAGTTGAATTTTAGAGTACCTGTATACCTTGGAATTACAATATTTGAAGCTTCTTCAATCTTCACCTCAATAGAAAACTCCCTTAAAAGGTCTATAATGCCACCCCGCATCATAAGTGAATTTTTTAAAATTTTAGGGTCACCAATAGCTTTTATTATGTAGGGGGCAGAATAACGCGTATTGTTTATGCTGATTGTCGGACCTGCACATCTTATCTCTGTTGTTGCAACAATTCTCTGGTCATTTATGGAGATTGCCTCAGCTCCCGCTGCCCTCAGCTCATTTATAACCTGTAGTATGTCAGAATCATGCAAAAGAAAGCTATTTGGGTCCACATTTGCAGTTGCCGGAAGTTTGCTATCATCAAGTGTAATTACTACACCAGGTCCTTCAACATCTGTAAGTCCTGCTAATATCTTCACTTTGTCAAGTTCATCTTTTAAAAGTTCTGTTGTTTTGCTAATACTTGCCGCAGAGTCTTGGTACTCTTTTATTTTGCTTTCCAACTCATAGATTTGAGACCTCAAACTACTATTCTCTTTTCTCAGCTGGTTTATCTGTTCAGCAAGTTCAATTGCTCTTGCCTTTTCAAGGTTTTTTAGCTCATTGCTCTGTTTTACACTCTTTATCTGCATTGAAATGAGAATCCCTAAAATCAATAACAAAATAGCAGTTGCAACTTGTCCACCTGTTGGTTTTTTTATTCTGGCTTTCATAACAATTAATTGTCCTCCTCAGTATTTGGACTAAATGTAGCAATCCCGTTTGAATTTAGAGTTATTGTTCCTTCTATATGTTTTGGAAGCTTGTCATAAACACTTTTTAAAAGCTTAAGCTTATAATCTATGTCAGATACCTCCCCTAACTTAACTTTTAGCTTGTCCAGCTTAAGTTCAATGTTGTTTATATTCTTTAACAAAATAATAACACAATCAACATTGAATTTATTAAAAACATCAAATCCTTTCAAACTCTTTGCAACTTGCAAGCCTTCCTCAAACAGCAGCTCATCATTTATATCAAGTTTTTTGCCAACTGTGGCCTCATTTATTTTTAGCCCTTCAAATATGATTGACCTTTTTGGCAAATCTCCTTCTATCCTTATTACATACCCATTTTTATCAACTTCTATATAAGAATTTAAATACCTTACAAGACCTACAGTCTCTTTTTCGTAAACCTCTAAAATTAACATGTCTGGAAAGTGCCTTGTGATTTTAACATCTTCAATCTCTGGGTTTTCCAAAAGCTTTTGCCTCATCTCTTTTATATTTATACTCAGTATATTCTGATTTTGATACTGTTGTAGTATTTTTATAATATCATCTTTTTTGATTCTTTTCAAATTATGTATACTAAATTCTTTCACATTGAAATAGTCTAACCTCAACACAAATATGGTTGCTAATACTACGAAGATTAATAATACAATAATTCTTCTTATAAATCTACTCATTTGGAATTTTCACTCACCTTTTGCATCAAATACAAAACTATAATTTATTCTCCTCTTGTAACTTTTGCACCTAACACTGAATATTTCTTTTCTATTTCTTCGTAACCTCTGTCAATGTGATGAGCCCCAATAATTTCTGTCCTACCAACTGCACAAAGCCCCGCAATCAAAAGCGCTGCACCACCTCTTAGGTCCTGAGCAACAACCTGACTACCTTTTAGTTTATTAACTCCATTTATAATTGCTATATCCTTTTCGACATGTATCTGCGCACCCATTTTATTCAATTCTGGGACATGCTTGAATCTATTTTCGAATATAGTTTCCTTTATTATTGTCACACCATCAGCGACAGAAAATACACTGCAAACAGGTGCTTGAAGGTCGGTGGGAAATCCTGGATAGTAATGTGTGGTAATTCTTTGATTTCCTCTTAACCTTCCTTCTTTCTTGATATATATCGTGTCTTTTTGTTCTTTTATTACACACCCTGCATTTTTCAAGATGTGAAGTATTGAGTCTAAATGCCTTGGCAAAACTCTTTTTAGTAAGACCTCTCCTCCGCACGTTGCAACTGCGCAAAGGTAAGTCCCCGCAACAATTCTGTCAGGAATAACAGTATGCTGATCAAATTCACTTTTAAGCCTCTTTACTCCTTCAATCTTAATTGTGTGAGTACTTGCACCTTTTATTCTTGCGCCAAGCTTGTTCAAAAAATGACACAGGTTTGCTATCTCTGGCTCTTTTGCAGCATTTCTAATTATGACCTCACCATTACAGAAAATCGAAGCAAGTATGATGTTTTCGGTTGCGCCTACAGACGGAATAGGTAAAAATATTTCACCACCTTTAACAACGTCACACCTGCACTCAATTGTATTGTCATATTCAAAAACTTCTATGCCAAGCTGCCTAAACGCTGATATATGAAGGTCAATGGGACGCTGGCCTATCTCGCACCCACCAGGATGATTGGTAAGTTGTACTCTTTTGAATTTACTCAAGATTGCACCAAGGAATAAAATGCTTGATCGCATCATCTTGGCATACTGCGGCGGAATTGTATATTTGTCAATCGAAGTTGGATCAATATATGCTGTATTGTTCTCAAACCTTGTCTTGCACCCAAGATATTGTAGTATTTCTAAGGTATATCTCACATCAGCAATATCAGGGATATTTTTTATTACGACTTGCCCTTCTGCTAAAATCGAGGCTGTCAAAATAGGCAATGCCGCATTTTTAGCACCCTCAACTTCAATCTCACCACTCAAAAAAGTTGGACCGTTTATAATAAGTTTTTGCACAGCAGCCCCCGAAAAATAACTCTAAAATAGTGTCGCATATTATTTTATTCATGGCCTTCACCATTTGTTACAAGGCTAAAAGCTCTTCAACAATCCTTCCAATATTCTGTGTTGCTTCAGGCTTCCCCAGTTTTCTGCTATTTTCGCTCATTCTCTCGTATAAAACTTTGTCATATATTAACTTTTCAAGAAAATTCTTTAACTTCCCACTCTCAAGCTCATTTTCCAATACAACAAAGGCTGCTTTGTTTTTTTCAAGTGTCCTTGCATTGTACTCTTGATGGTTGTTTGCAACATATGGCGATGGCACAATTATACTTGGCTTTCCTAATGCTGTTATCTCAGAAAGAGCAATGGCTCCCGCTCTTGATATCACCACATCTGCAGCAGCTAAATATCTTGGCATGTCTGAAATATACGGTAATATCTTTATGTTCGATTGTACTCCTAAATCATTTGCATAATTTATAGTTTCTAAATACTTTGTATCACCTGTTGAAAGGATAAAATACACATTCTCGTTGTCTTCAAACTCCTTCGAAAGTTTAATTACTGCTTTATTGAGATTCTCAGCCCCCCTGCTCCCACCAACTGCCAAAACTACTATTTTATCTTCCAAACCTAAAGAGCTCTTAGCAGCTTTTTTTTCGTAAGAGAATATCTCAAGCCTGATAGGATTGCCTGTCACCACTACCTTGCTTGAATTTTTAAAAAATCTCTTGCTTTCCTCAAAGCTAATCAAAATTTTTTCACTAAACCTTGAAATTATTCTGTTTGCAAGGCCCGGATAGGCATTTTGCTCATGAAGGATTGTTTTTATCTTAAGCCTTCTTGCAGCAAGCGCAACAGGCAATGACACATAACCACCTGTAACAAACACCACTTTGGGCTTTATCCTCTTTAATATTTGCAAGGCTTGCCTGTACCCATTTATAAACTCTATAAAAACATCAACATTTTTCACAGTTAAACTTCTTTTTAGTCCCTTTGCTTGAATATACTCTATTTTGTAGCCGTGCTGTGGAACTATCTTCGATTCTAATCCTTCGTGGGTTCCTATAAATATTATTTCTATATCATCTAATTGCTTTTTTAAGTAATCAGCAACAGCAAGGGCTGGGTAGATATGTCCACCTGTCCCACCACCACTGAACACGATACTTATTCCTCTGCTCTTCATTTTAACAACTTAATCCTCCTTGAAATGCTCAAAAGTACGCCAACACCAAACATATGAAATAGTATTGAAGAACCTCCATACGTTATAAAAGGCAATGGCACACCTGTTGCAGGAACAGAGGCTGTGACAACAGCAATATTTAAAATTGCTTGAGTGGCAATTATCCCTGTCACGCCAAATGCAAGTAATGTTCCAAATCTATCAGGTGCATGTAGTGCAATAACAATACCTCGCCATATAAATAAAATAAACAAAACTATTACAAATACAGCTCCTACAAAACCAAGCTCTTCACATAAGATGGAGAAAATAAAATCAGTATGAGGTTCAGGAATGTACAAAAGCTTTTGTCTGCTTTGTCCAAGCCCCATCCCAAAGAGTCCACCAGACCCAATAGCATACAGTGACTGAATTACCTGATAGCCTTTATCAGTGGGATCTGCCCACGGATTAAAAAGTGCTTGAATTCTCTCAACTCTGTATTTTTCTTTTATCGTGAGATAATATAAAACTGGTAACGACAAGGTTCCAATTGTCACAAAATAGCTTATGTTAAGTCCCCATGCAAAGAGCATTAGCATTGTAATGCCAAGTATCAAGATAGATGTACTCATATTTGGTTCTTTGTATATAAGTGCAAAGTAAACTCCACTTAGAAGCATAGATATAACAAAAACCTTAAACTTTGATTTGCTTTCAGCTGTATCATCAAGATAACTCGCAAGCAATATTACAAGAGCGTACTTTGCAAGCTCTGAAGGCTGGAACTGAACAGGCCCAATATCAATCCATCTTCGTGCGTTGTTAACAAGCTTTCCTATACCAGGCATTAAAACCAGCACAAGTGATATTGCACCTATTATATAAAAGAGTATGGACAGTCTTTTGAGGATTCTATAGTCTAATTGGCTTGTTATATACATCACTATTATTCCTAATACAAGACCAATCAACTGTTTTTTAAGAAAATGATAACTATCATGAAATTGATAGTAAGCATAGTAGTAGCTTGCACTGAATATCATAACAACTCCAATTAGCGATAGCAAAAGTGCAATATATAAAAGTGGATAGTCAATCATCCTCTTTTCCATTTATCCTTCACATCCCATAAACAAACTCAAAGCTCATTTACATATTGCTTGAAAAGCCTGCCCCTCTGCTCATAATTTTCAAACATATCCCAGCTTGCACATGCAGGCGATAGCAACACCACATCACCTTCTTTTGCACTTTCAAAGCTCTTTTTAACTGCCTCTTTTAAGTCTTCTACAAACTCAAAGTTGAAGTATCCTATTTTTTGAAGTTGGTCTGCTATTTTCTGTTTTGTCTGACCGAGCAAAAATACCTTTTTGACCTTTTGTGAGATTAATCTTGCAAGCTTTTCAAAACTCTCTCCCTTGTCATAGCCACCTGCAATTAAGATTATTGGCGCCTCAAAGGAATTTAAAGCTTTTGAAGAAGCATCTGTATTTGTGCCCTTAGAGTCGTTGTAAAATCTAACACCTTTTATCTCTCTCACAAATTCTATCCTGTGTTCAACACCTTTGAACTCTTTTAGTGTTTTTTCAATAGTCGAAGGCTCTATTTTAAAAGGTAATGCACAGCTGATTGCCGCAAGGACATTTTCTAAATTGTGCTCACCTGGGATGAATATGTCATCCTTTTTCATCACCTTTTCTAACTTACCAGAAAAATTATAGTATATAAAATCCCCATCAACAAAAACACTGTTTTGTGCCTCTAATTTGCTCTTTGAAAATACTATTACCGTGCCTTTTGCGCAGCCTATCAAATCCCTTGTTATGCTGTTGTCCATATTGAGCACTGAATATCCTTCTTGGTCAATATTTTCAAATATTCTCATCTTTGCTTTTATATAGTTTTCCATATTTATATGTCTATTTAGATGGTCAGGCGTTATGTTCAAAATACATGCAACCCTTGGTTTGAAGTATTTTATTGTCTCCAACTGAAAACTTGAAACCTCTATAACAAAGATAGTATCACCAGTAGAACTTTCTATATAGTCAATAAAAGGAAAACCAATATTGCCGCAAACAATCACATTGTCGTAAGCTTTTTTTAACATCTCACCTACAATGGTTGTAGTTGTGGTTTTCCCATTTGTGCCTGTGATTGCAACTATATTTTTACTTCTACAAAATCTATATGCAAGTTCTATCTCACCAATTACCTCAATTCCTCTTTTGTGCGCCAACGTAATATATCTTTTGGTAAGTGGAACCCCGGGACTGACAACCACCATCTCAGATGCATTTACTACACTATCTGGCAAATCATTAAAGTAAAGCTCATCTACAAACTTTTGTATAGTTTCTTTTTCTTGGCTTTTCATCTCATCTTCTTTTTTCTCATCAAATCCAATAACATAAGCACCATGTTTTTTTAAAAACCTTGCCGATGATATTCCGCTTTTTCCCAGACCGATTACCAAAACCTTTTTGCCATTTAAATCCAATTTAAATACCTCCAAGTTTTATATTTGTATTATTGCTAAAGCCACTAAACAGAAGATGATTGTGAATATCCAAAATACCACAACCACCTTTGCCTCATTCCAACCTAAAAGTTCAAAATGATGATGCAAAGGTGCCATTTTGAATATTCGCCTTTTTGTGAGCTTATAATACATAACCTGTAACATGACAGAAATAGCCTCTATGATATAAAGCCCACCTATAATCATCACCAAGACAGGCTGTTTTAGCATAACAGCAATCGCAAAAATCGCACCCCCAAGCATCAGCGACCCTGTATCTCCCATAAACACCATTGCAGGATGCGCATTGTATCTTAAAAATCCCATGCAACTGCCTACGATTGCTCCGCTGAAGATTGCCATGTCATGTTTTTTTGAGAAAATTGAAACAATTGCTAAAAACAAACCTACAATAAGAGTAACACCACTTGCAAGTCCGTCAAGCCCATCTGTCAGGTTAACAGCATTTACAGTAAACACCATGAGAATTGACATTATGGGTATATATGCCCATTTCAAATCTACATACCTATTTAAAATGGGTATGTAGACCTCACTACCAAGATACTTCTTAACAATATACAAAAATGTTATGCTAATTAAGAACTGCAAAACCAACTTTTCACGTGCGCGTAGCCCCAAAGATCTTTTCAAAACAACTTTTATAAAATCATCAATAAAGCCAATCAGCCCAAAGGCGGATGCACAAACAAGCGGTGCTCCTATTTGTGGATATTTTTTATAGAATAGCAACGAAGTTATCAAAATACTTAAGAATATTACAAGCCCACCCATTGTTGGAGTACCACTTTTTTTGTGGTGAGTTTGTGGTCCATCGTCACGAACTACCTGGCCACATTTTAAATACCTCAAAAATGGAATTACAATTGGCATCACAATTAGAACAATCAAAAATGAGATTATAATCGCAAGTATTGTGTCAAGGTCAAGCATATTCTAAAGCCCCCTGAGAAAGTTATCTACAAGTTCATCCAGTTTCATACCTCGTGATGCTTTAAACAGCACAACTGAGTCTTTTTCAATTTCTCTTTGAAGAATATTAAGGCATTCCTCTTTTGAGACATAATAAGACTTTATATTGCTGCTTTTTCTCACCTCGTCAAATATATAAAAAGTATCTTTCCCAGTACAAATGACAACATCAATTGGCTTTGAAACTATGTACTTGCCAACTTTTCTGTGCTCTTGTTCAGAAAACTCGCCCAGCTCTAACATATCACCAACCACTAAAATCTTTTTGCCGCTAAAACTACAAACACTATCTATTGCGGACATCATTGAATGTGTACTTGCATTATAAGTATCATCAATAACTGTCACACTTGATTTTTTTATTATCTCAAATCTTCTCTTGAGCACACCTTTTTTTAATATCCCTTTTTCAACTGCCTCTTTTTCAATCCCCAAAATTTCGCCAATTGCAATTGCAAAAAGTGAATTGTAAATATCATGGAAGTTGAAACTCTCTATAAAATACTTGTGATTATTTACCACAAAGAAAAATCCATTGTCCACCTTTTGAATGTCTTTAGCTTTAAAATCTGAATCATTTTCAATGCCAACCGTCACAACTCTTCTTTTTAGTTCATGCTTGTGCGAAGATAGAATATCATTGTCATTGTTAACAATTAATATTCCATCCTCTGGCATACCGTCTTGTATCTCAGACTTTGCAAGAAAGATATTATATCTTGTTTTCAAACGTTCAATATGCGCAACGCCAATATTGGTTATCACTCCTATATTAGGCTTTGCAATTTTAGATAGTAAGGATATCTCTCCAAAATTGCTCATGCCCATCTCCAAAACTGCCATCTGTGTGTCATCATGAATATTCAAAATAGAATATGGAAGTCCTATATGGTTATTAAAATTTCCTTCATTCTTATATGATTTGAACTTTGTACTAAGTACGTTAAAAATATACTCTTTAGTCGTTGTCTTGCCAACACTTCCTGTTATTCCAACTACAAAAAGGTCTCTTCTTTTTTCTCTGTAAACTTTAGCCATACTTTGCATTGCCTTTAAGGTATCAGCCACTTTTAAATACGGGCAGTCTTTTGCTATTTTAATATCCTGCTGGGTAATAAAACAAACAGCACCATTATCAACAGCTTCTTCTATAAAGTCATGCCCATCAAATCTATTGCCTTTTAAAGGTATAAACAGTGTATTCTTTCCTATACTCTTACTATTGATTGAAAAGCTTTCTACTAATATGTCATCTTTGAAATTTTCTATACGGGTGTTTAACGCATTTGCGATTTCTGTCAACCAAAGACTCATCTTTTTAGCTCCTCCAAGATACTTCTCACAACCTCTCTCTCATCAAAGTGGATGGTTCTGTCTTTTAGAATCTGGTAAGTCTCATGCCCTTTACCTGCAAGGACAATAAAGTCGTTTTCTTTTGCATTTTGTATAGCATACTTTATAGCTTCATACCTGTCGGGGATGATGACATACTCTACATTTGTCTTTTGCAAACCCACAACAATATCATCTATTATTCTCAGCGGGTCTTCAGTTCGCGGATTGTCAGATGTAACAATCACAAAATCAGCCATTTTCCCAGCTATCTCACCCATAATCGGCCTTTTTGTCCTGTCCCTGTCTCCTCCACAGCCAAAAAGAAGCACCTTTCTTCCTTTTGCAACTTCATCTACAGTCTTCATAAGATTTAAAAGCCCATCTGGCGTATGTGCATAGTCAATTACAATTGTGAATTTGTCATTTGACTCAACTATCTCAAACCTGCCAGGTATTGCCTTGACAGACTCAAGGCCCCTCTTTATTGTTTTTAAATCTATTCCAAGTACAGACGCACAAGCCGCCGCTGCCAAAGCGTTGTAAACTGAAAAAATACCCGGAATGTTAAGTGTAATTAATTCATTGTCATTTCTGTTCCAAAGCTCAAATTGGTTTTTATTTACAAATAGTTTGATATTTGCTGCACAAATGTCTGCTTTAGAATTTATACCATACGTGATAGAATCTGGATAAATAGTGACAATTTTTTTTCCCCACTCATCGTCTATATTGACAACTCTTTTTTTACTCATCTTAAAGAGCTTTAATTTAGCAGCAAAATAGTTCTTCATTGTTCCGTGAAAATCAAGATGGTCCTGAGTCAAGTTTGTAAACACTCCAACATCAAAGTCACAGTTATCAACACGACTTAGTTCAAGCGAATGTGATGACACTTCCATTACAACACTGTCCACATCTTCTTTTCTCATCTCAAAAAACAGTTTTTGCAAATCGTAAGACTCAGGAGTTGTATTCTTGGCCTCTATTTCCTTTTGACCAATCATATTCTTAATTGTTCCAATAAGTCCAACTTTGTGACCACTTTGTTCAAGGATTGACTTTATCATAAAGGTTGTTGAGGTCTTGCCGTTTGTCCCCGTAACACCAATGAGTAAAAAGTCTTTCGATGGATGTTCAAAAAAGTTAGAAGAAATAATAGAGAGAGCCTTTCTTGTGTTGGATGTCTTTATAAATTCCACCTTATCTTTCAAAGATGAAGTATCATAAAACTCATCGACAACTATAAGCTTTGCACCCTTCTCAATAGCTTCGTCTATATATTCATGACCATCTGTCTTAAAGCCCCTTATACATACAAATGCAAAGCCATCTTCAACTTTTTTTGAGTTGTATGCAACATCTTTTATTTCTTTTTCAAAGTCCTTTATATTTGTCTCAATTATATCTAACCCTTCTACTAACTTTCTTATCTTCACCTCAAAGCCACCTCATTTTTCCCTTTATTCAGCATTTTCTTTATCAGCAAACTCAACCTCAACTATTGACCCAATTGGCACTTTTGTACCTGGCTGAGGGTCTTGTCTTATGGCTTTTCCCTTTATTCCTTTTATTTTTATATTAAGCATATTACTTGTCAAAATCCTCTGGGCATCTTGCATACTCAGCCCTATCACATTTGGCACAACAGCATCTGATTCATTATTCTGCTGAGTAAACAGAACTATTGTTGAACCTTCTTTTAGCATAAATCCTGCTTTTGGTACCTGGTCAACCACAGTCTTGCCATTGCCTATAATCTTAACATCAAACTTGCTGTTTAAAACCATCTTTTTTGCGCTTTCAACGTCCATGCCAACGGCATTTGGCACTATATACTCTTTGTAAAATTCAATCTTCTTTAGCTCCTCAGCTGTGTACTGTGGTTGTATCTCCAGGTATCTTAAAATATCATTTAACAGGTCACGTGCAACAGGTGCTGCAATCAAACCGCCATAGTAAAGCGACGGGTCTGGCTCATCTATAACTACAAGCACAGAAACTTCAGGATTGTCAGCCGGCGCAAACCCACCAAACGATGCTATATACCTTTTGGCAGTCCTGTCATATTTTTGTGAGGTACCTGTCTTGCCAGCAACTCTATAACCTAAAAGATACGCATTGTGACCAGTACCATTTGTTACAACAGACTGCAAAATACTTCTCAGTCTTTTTGCTATCTCAGGATTCAAAACCCTTCTTTTTTGTGGATTTTCAAATGACTTTATTACTTTCTTGTCTTTATCATAAATAGCCTTGACAATATGAGGCTGAACCCACACACCGTCATTTGCAACAGCATTTATCATACTAATTACTTGAATAGGTGTTGCTGAAATACCTTGCCCAAACGATATTGTTGCAAGCTCAACAGGTCCTACCTTGTCAATGGGCTGTATAATACCCTTCGCCTCGCCGGGAAGGTCAATCCCTGTCTTTTGCCCAAACCCAAATAGGTTTATATACTTATACAGTCTCTCTTTGCCAAGCCTCTGACCAACTTCTATAAACACAGGGTTGCACGAGTTTTGCACACCTTCCACAAAATTCTCTGCCCCATGTGGATTGTAATATCGCCAACACCTAAGTATAGCATTTGCAACTTTTACATAACCCCTACAGTAAAACTGAGAATTCTCATTTACAACTCCTTCCTCAAGACCTGCGGCTGCAGTAACTATCTTAAATGTAGAACCTGGCTCATACACATCATTAAGTGCCCTGTTTCTCCACATTGATTGAATGATTTTAGTCTTCTCCGACTGTGGGAGCTTATCAAAATCAGGAAATCTATCTTTGTAAAGTAGGTCAAAAGGCCGGTTTGGGTCAAAATCAGGTTTTGATGTCATAGCTAATATCTCGCCTGTTTTGACCTTTTCAACTATTATTGTAACACTTTTTGCCTTGTTATCATATAAAGCTTTCTGGGCATATTTTTCTGCAAAGTGCTGTATTGTCTCATCAATTGTGAGCATAACGTCATAGCCATCAACTGGTTTTTTAAAAAATTCCTCAGAAAACGGAGCTGCTCTTCCACTTGCATCTGTCTGCGCAGCAATACTGCCCGGTTTCCCCCGCAAATACTTGTCATAGTAAAGTTCAACTCCTGCTAAACCTTGGTCATCAACACCAGTAAATCCAAGTACCTGGGCTAAAAAATTCCCGTTTGGATAAACCCTTTTTGTCCCGCCTGTAAGATAGATTCCAGGAAGGTCATATTTTCTTATCTTATCTGCTTTGTCCTTGTCAATATTGCGCGCTATGTAAACGTCAGAAACTCCTTTTGCATTGAGCTTTTTTAAAATTTTGTCATAGTCCATACCTAAAATACTCGAAAGTACTTTTGCTGTATACTCCTTGTCTTTAACCTGGCTCAAAGACGCAACAACTGTTTCTGCTGTAATTGACATTGCCAAAATCCTTCCATTTCTGTCAACTATACTACCTCTTTTTGGAGCAACAAGCCTTTCTCTGGTCCACTGCGAAAATGCCTTTTTTTTGAGCTCCTCACCTTTTATTAACTGAAGATATGAAAGTCTTCCCACAAGCAATACAAAACTCAAAAAAAATATTGCCATAATTAATATGATTCTTCTTTTTATTCTGATTGATGCCTCTTTCAAACTTACGCTTCCCCCATTGAAAATTTTAAAAACAATCAAAATAGTTTCTTAATAAAGTTTATTATTGAAAAGATTCTATTATTATAGTTTGCCTTATCTTTCTTTGCCAAAACCTCATCCTTGCTACTGCTGTTGTCAACAGTTACATAAATAACTTGTGATGAGTCAGGATAAGTCATAGAATACTTCTCAGTTGCAATCCTCTCTATTTCAGAAAGTGTAAACTCGCCATCTATCTTAAGTTTTAACTCTTTGTTAATGTCACTCTGGACTTTCAACTCATTTTGGAGTTTTGCAAGTTTTGCCCTCTCTGCTGTAATATTTACATAGCCACATATCAAGACTATCGAGACGCAACAAAATACACTCACAAACATAAGACGCCTCACGAACTTTAACTTCTCAACCCTTCTCTGTTTATTTATTTCTTTTCTTAGCTCATTTTTCTTAATAATCTCCTCTTCTATCTCTCTTTTTTTGAACTCTTCCCAAAAATCATCATACAACGCAGAAGCTTCTTTTGCCATAATAAATAAAAACCCCCTTTAACTCATTTTATATCTTCTCGGCCACCCTCAGTTTTGCACTGTGGCTTCTCTTGTTCTTCTCAATCTCCTCTTTGGTAGGGGTTATTGGTTTTTTTGTGAGAATATTCAGCTCTTTCTTCTTCCCGCACACACAAACTGGTATATCTTTTGGACATATACACTCAAGTGAGTGATACTTAAAAAATTCCTTTACTATTCTGTCTTCAAGAGAGTGAAATGATATAACACAAATCCTCCCACCACTTTTTAAAAATTTAAGACTTTTTTCAAGCCCCACTTTTATTTCTTCCAGCTCACCATTTACCTCAATCCTGATTGCCTGAAAAGTTCTTTTTGCAGGATTTGACCCGTCTTTGGGCCTTGGGACAACCGAGTTTATTAAATCATTTAACTCCTTTGTAGTTGTAATTGGCCTTTGTTGTCTTCTTTTTACAATCTCCTTTGCAATCTTTTTGGCATACCTCTCTTCCCCATACTCCCTTATTATTCTCTCAAGCTCTTTTTCTGAGTACTTGTTGACAACATCATATGCTGTGAGCTTGCTTGTCTTGTCCATTCTCATGTCTAAGAAAGAGTCACTATTGTATGAAAAACCCCTATCTTTCTTGTCAAGCTGTAAAGATGACACACCAAGGTCAAACAATATTCCATCAATCTTATCAATCCATAAGCTACTTAGCACCTCTTCTAATCTTGAAAATGACGAATGAACAATCTTTATATTTTCGCATCCTTTAAACTTTTTTTTACCAAGTTCAATCGCCTCTTCGTCCTTATCTATTGCAATCAAAAAACCTTTGTCTGACAGTTTTTCGAGTATTCTCTTTGAATGTCCTCCAAGTCCGAATGTGGCATCAACATATACTCCATCTGGATTGGTTACCAAATATGATGTGGATTCTTCAAGCAAAACTGGTATATGTTCATACATCTGCCTTCACCTGTACTTTTTAAATCTTATATCCCAAGTTCTTCCATTTTCTGTGCAATCTTTTCAACAGAAAGACTTTCATCTGCCATTTCTCTCTGCCAGTTCTCTTCGCTCCATATTTCTATTCTGGTCATAACACCAATGATAAATACCTCTTTTTGCAAGTTTGCATACTCTCTCAAATTTTGAGGTATCAATATCCTCCCTTGTTTGTCAACCTCACATTCGCACGCCCCCGCAAAGAAAAACCTCAAAAAAGCCCTTGCATCTTTGCTTGTAAGTGGCAATTTTTTCAATTTTTCTTCTAACACTGCCCACTCTTTAAGTGAATACCCAAAAAGGCAATTGTCAAGCCCTTTTGTCAATATAAATCTATCGCCAAGCTCTTCTCTGAACTTAGAAGGCAAAGTCACCCTTCCTTTGCTATCCACCACATGCTTGTACTCACCTATTAACATTCAACCACTTTACTCCACTTTGAACCACTTTATAAAAATATTCTATATCAATTCGAAAAATCCTTCAATAAAGAAAAAAAATAGGGCAAGCAAGTTGCCCTATTTTTTTATGTCTTTCTTTTAAAATTTTTTCTAGAAATATACCCCCCGCTTCTGTTAAAAAAGAAGTTCTGCTTCTTTAAGCTTTCCCCTCTTTTTGTGTCAGCTTCTTAAAAACTACCTCATTCTGCTCTTTATAGTAGTCCAAAATCAACTTGTCCAGCTCAGTACTGATATGGTATATCGCATCATAATCTGCATTGCTACTTATCAGTTCATCCAGTTTTTCTCTGAGCTTCATTATCTTTTCTGTTATCATATTCCCACCATCTTACAGAGATTGTATTTTAATTATAAAACCAAATGCGCATTTTGTCAACAAAAATACTCTAAAAATACATTGTGCTGATTTTTTGCTATATTTTGTCGAAATATTGTAACCTTGATTTTAAAACAATAGTTGCTCCAATAACGATACAAATTACTGCGACAAGTTGTGATATTCTGATTGAGCCAAGCATCAGACTATCTGTCCGTAGAGCCTCTATAAAAAACCTGCCAGCAGAGTACAAAATCAAATAAAATCCAAAAATCTCACCATCTTTCTTTTTATATCTTCTCAAAATGAGCAAGGCAAAAAATACAAGAAAATCCCATATCGACTCATATAAAAATGTCGGATGAACTTCTATGCGCTTTCCTGCCTCGACGCTGTAAATCTGCATACGCCAAGGAAGATCTGTCTCATAACCATAAGCTTCACGGTTTGCAAAGTTTCCCCATCTTCCAATCGCCTGTCCCAAGATAAGACCATGTGTTCCTATATCGGATATCTTTAAAAAACTAAGTTTTTTTACTCTGCAGTATATATAAGTGCTGATAAGCGCACCAATCACAGCACCGTATATTGCAATGCCACCTTGGCGTATTGCAAATATACTAAGAAGATTGTCTTTGAACTCTTTAAAGTTAAACAATACATAATACGCCCTTGCAAATATAATCGCAACAGGTGTTGCAATTATTGCAACGTCAAGTAAAACTTCTGTCTGCACATTCTCTTTTTTTGCAATATAGCTCGAAACAAGAAAACCACATAAAAAGCCAAATGCAATTATTATCCCATACCATCTAATCTCAAGACCAAAAATTCTAAATGCAATTGGACTAAAATTAAACTTGAGGTGGAGCCCCGGAAATACTATGCTATTGTCATACATTTGTTTTCTCACATCCAACAATTTTTTATTGTATCGGCCAAACAATAGAGATACAGCTTTTGTCTTCTTCAAAAAAGCTTTTTAGCCTATTTCGACACATCTCAAAAGAGATCGAATTTATTTCTTTTACATATTCGAATATATTTACGCCTTTGAAATAGTTATATATAAACTCAACAGAGAGCTTCTCTGGATTGTCAAATTTTCTCAAGTGGTTTCCAAGCACAACCTTTTTTGCCCTTTCAAATTCATTCTCATCAATACCATTTTTCTTCACATTCTCTATGTGCTCTAACACCCTTTTGTACACCTCGTCCGGGTCCTTGCTCTCTCCCCCTATCATGAAAAATGAATAGTCAGGTTCGCAATTATATTCAAAACCAAAGTTCTGATTGATTAATCCCTCTTTGTAAAGCTGCTCATAAAAATCTGTAGACTTTCCAAAGAGTATTTCGCCTAAGATTTGTGTTTCTATATCTTTCATTATCATGTCATATGGTGGAAGGTCGTTTAAATTATCTTTAAAACCTATATAAAAAATAGGCGTTGAAATAGACAGCTTTACCTCTATCCTCTTTTGATTTACCCTATCGGGTTCTTCAGGATAGATTCTTTCAATCAAGCTCTGATACTCTTTTGTCTTTTCCATCTTTTCAACCATATCAAAAACCTTCTGTGGGTCAACATCCCCACATACTACAATAATCATATTGCTCGGATGATAAAATGTATTGTAGCACAGGTAAAGTTCATCTTTTGTGATTTTTTGGATGCTGTCAAGTGTTCCTGCTATGTCAATCTTAACAGGATGTTCAACGTATAGCGCGTTCAAGAGGTTAAAATACACTCTCCAATTTGGATTGTCCTGATACATTCTTATTTCTTGTGCAATTATACCCTTTTCTTTTTCAACATTTTGGTCTGTAAAATACGGATTTTGTACAAAGTCCAAAAGTATCTCAAAGTTTTCATAAAAGTTCTGAGTTGAGATGAAATAGTAAACTGTCTCTTTAAATGAGGTAAAGGCATTTGCCATGGCACCAAATTTTGCAAACCTGTCAAATACATTCCCTTCTTGCTCTTCAAACAGTTTATGTTCTAAAAAGTGTGCAATCCCATCTGGCACTTCAACTACCTCATTTGTTTTAGGATGAATAAATTTGCTATCAACAGACCCATATTTTGTAGCATAGCCAGCAAAGACCTTGCTAAAATTTTTCTTTTTAATGACAAAGGCTTTAAGCCCATTTGGATATGAGTTTATATAAATCTCCTCGTGCAAAATATCATCGTATATTCTCTCCATCTTACATTGCACCTCTGTTTCTCAAAAAGTATACTGTGTCAAGCTCAAATCTATTAGCAATCTCTTTTATATCAGAAACCCTCACATTTTTAAGCCTTTCAAAAACCTCTTTTGGTTCAAGCATTTCACCCACTAAAGCCTGATTGAGGTAAAACCCAACTAAGTCTCTTGGATTGTCATAAACAGCCATCAGCGCTGTTTTGTAATAATTTAAGGCACTTTCATATTCAATATCTGTGATATTCCCTTTTTTGATATCATCAACCTGCTGTAAAATCAGATTTAAAGCCTTCTCATAGTTTTCTATCTCTATTCCAGAACTTATAACCATAACTGACTTGAACCTATCAACCTTTGAAAATGCATAGTAACAAAGTGAAGCCTTTTCACGCACATTTTCAAATAGTTTCGACTTAGGAGATGCCCCTAAAACTCCGTTGAGCATTAAAAGCGTGTAGTAGTCAGTAGACCTTGTGTCAACATTTGTCCTTATACCAATCGAAATCTTGCCTTGATTTACTTCCATTTCCTCTGTAACATATCTTGTACCTGTAAAAGGAAGATTAATAGAAAAATCATTTTTGATATCTTCTCTTTCATTTTGTCCAAATACTTCTAACGCTTTAGAAATTGCATATTCTTCGTTGTAGTCGCCATAAATCATCACATATATGGTTTTTTTTTCAATCACTTCTTTGTATTGTAAAAATAGCTTTTCTTTTGTTATATTCTTCAAATCATCGACATTTCCCTTCTCATAAAGGGCATAATTTTGACCCTCAAACATTATCTCTATACACCTGTCAATTGCATACTGGACCTTGTCGTTGATTCTGCCTTCTATCTCTTGTTTTAGATTATTCTTTTCCTGTTCTATCACCTCTTCTTCAAACCCACCACCATATTCTATTGGGCCATAGATTATGTCATGTAAAAATTGCAAGGCTTTCTCATAAAGCTGCTCGCCAGCAAATCTGTCATTTAAAAAACTTATGGAAAAGGTGATTGTCTGCAAATCGCCTTTTTTATCAACGTCAATGCTCAAAGACGCCCCATACATATTGTCCAAAACCCTGTTTATTTCTTTCATATCCTTGTACTTATTGTTTCCCCTAATCAAAACCATTGGAAATAGCGCATTTAAAGTGTTTTTTTCTTTTTCAAGCCTGTCTATAAATGCTACTACCACTCTGTTTATCTTGAATCTATCGTCGTAAAATGCCATATAAAAATTATTATTTGAGTCTATCTTCTGCACTTTTCTCATCTCCTTAGAAACTACTTTTAAATCCCATAATGTTTTTAAATTTATTTTACCCTTTTTTTGCAAATTCATCAACAAATTTGCCATCTTCACAGCTCAGAAGATATTATATTTTCAAATTTTAAAAGTAACTTTCTAAATAGCTCTACGTATTCAAATTTAATGTTTTGGTAAATCTCGTAAGCCATTTTCTGGTTATATAAGTGTGAAGTCATATTTCTATCTGAAAGCATTTTAAGCCACTTGTCACCGTCTTCTATAATGCCGTTTTGATATGCATACTTTATAACGCCCCGTGGATTGTTAATCTCTAAACCAGTATATTTCAAATACTCCCTCATTAGCTTCCATGAAAGTTCAAATACAAATTCGAATCTCTGGATTGCACCATCCATAATGATGTCCTTGTCTGGCTCTATACTTATACCTTCTTCCAACCTTTTTAGAGCACTCTTAAAATCTTCAAACTTCTCTACTATCCTCTCTTTCATATATAACTACTCCTTCTTTTATAATACTGTCTTTGAGACTTTCTTTTGTAATACTACT
>OFDK01000099.1_pt1 | contig 36602 bp, 28 predicted proteins | sample 1520991 | NCBI WGS metagenome assembly OFDK01 (sample SAMN06268589, study PRJEB24088) | hot springs metagenome | isolation source: Yellowstone National Park, Wyoming, USA | place: USA:Yellowstone National Park, Wyoming, USA | collected 2012-10-12 | reverse complement strand
TGATGGCATCATCTTAACGCCGTGGTAGATTATAAGCCAGCCTTCAGGTGTTTTAATTGGCACAGCACCTGCGCCGACTTTGAAACCGTCCCACCAAGGGCCGCCTTTTTCAACGAGTACAACCTCATGGTTTCCCCAGTGAATTAAGTCTGATGAATATGCAATCCAGATATGCTCAATGTCACCTGCGACAGGACGATGGAGCATTGCGTATTTGCCGTTAATCTTTTCAGGGAACAAAACTGCATCTTTGTTATTTGGAGGATAAATTAAACCCAATTTTTCAACTTTCTTAAAGTTTTTGGTTCTTGCAAGTGCAACAGCTGGACCATAACGAGAATATGCAGTGTATGTGATGTAATAGTAATCGTCCTCTGGGATGTATGTTATTCGAGGGTCTTCACAGCCAAACTCTTCGTAGATAAATACTGTCGGCTGAGGGTATATCAGGGGCGATTTTTCAATCTTCCAATTGGTTTTGCCATCAGCGCTTTTTGCAACAGTGAGGTGTGATTTTCCTTGCCGGTCTTCAACTCTCAAAAGTAATAGGTACTCATTTTTATACTTTATAGCACCGGCATTGAAGACTGCATTTGCAGAATATGGTATATCATATACTGTGATTATTGGATTTCCACTGTAGCGCGTGAATATATCCTTTTTTGCAAAGACCTTTTTCATGTAAAAATCCCCCCACAATTATTTATCTATACATTGAAATATACCACATTTTCTGTTGAATCATTACAAAAAAATTATTAAAATATTTTTAAAAAACTGTCAATAACAAAGGAAACCAACAAATTTAGCGGGGTGGGTTTAAAGTGAAATCTTATAGGAAGGAACTGTGGTTTGAAATTCCAACAAGGCGTGGGTTTGTAAATATAACAGATACACTTCAGAAATGTGTTGATGAAAGTGGAATTAAAGAGGGGCTTCTTTTGTGCAACGCTATGCATATAACTGCAAGTGTATTCATAAACGACGATGAGGAAGGACTTCTTCGCGATTTTGAAATTTGGCTTGAAAAGCTTGCCCCTGAAAAGCCATACTCTCAATATTACCACAACGTTGGTGAGGATAATGCGGATGCTCACCTCAAAAGGACAATCATGGGCAGGGAAGTTGTTGTTGCAATCACAAATGGCAAGCTTGATTTGGGTCCTTGGGAGCAAATCTTCTATGGCGAGTTTGATGGCAAGAGAAAGAAAAGGGTGCTTGTGAAGATTATTGGCGAATAATCTTTTGAAGGTTGCATAAATAATTTTATTGACAATACCAATTTGTTTTGTTAATATAATTGAGGCAAATTTAAAAATTGAATAATAAGAAAATGATAAGGTTATCCTTATCAAGAGAGGTGGAGGGAAAAAGGCCCGATGAAGCCCGGCAACCGGCAAAGAAGTTTTTTCTTTGCAATGGTGCCAACTCCGTCAGAAAGCTTAAAAAGTTTATAGGTTTTAAGCTTTCTGAGAGATGAGGATAAAACTTTTTAAAAGAAAGTTTTGCCTCTTCTTTTCAGAAGGGGCTTTAAATTTTATATAAAGTTTTAGTTTTACATTAGTTTCTATTTTACTTAAAAGGAGGTACAAAGAGCAGATGAGAAAGCTATTTACGTCAGAGTCAGTAACAGAGGGTCATCCAGACAAGATTTGTGACCAGATTTCAGATGCTGTTTTAGATGCCATTTTAGAAAAAGACCCATACGCAAGAGTTGCATGTGAAGTTGCAGTAACAACAGGTCTTGTTCTTGTGATGGGTGAGATAACAACAAAATGTTATGTGGACATACCAAAGATAGCAAGAGATACAATAAGAGAGATTGGGTATACACGTGCAAAATATGGGTTTGACGCTGACACATGTGCGGTGATAACATCAATTGATGAGCAGTCACCTGACATTGCGATGGGTGTTGACAAGGCATTAGAGGCAAAGCTTGGTGAGATGACGGATGATGAGATAGAAGCAATTGGTGCAGGCGACCAAGGAATGATGTTTGGCTTTGCGTGTGACGAGACGCCAGTTTTGATGCCAATGCCAATCTACCTTGCTCACAAGCTTGCAAGAAGGCTCGCATATGTTAGAAAAGAAGGTATTTTGCCATACTTAAGACCTGATGGTAAAACACAGGTGACAGTTGAGTATGAAGATGACAGGCCAGTAAGAGTGGACACAATTGTTGTTTCAACTCAGCACAGTCCAGAGGTTACACATGCTCAGATTGAAGCAGATGTGATTGACCATGTGATAAAGCCAATAATTCCTGAAGGTATGCTTGACAACAAGACAAAGATATTTGTAAACCCAACAGGAAGGTTTGTTATAGGTGGTCCTCAGGGCGACTCAGGTCTTACAGGAAGAAAGATTATTGTTGACACCTACGGTGGGTATGCGCGCCATGGCGGTGGAGCATTTTCTGGTAAGGATCCGACAAAGGTTGACAGGTCTGCAACATATGCAGCACGGTATGTTGCTAAGAATATAGTTGCAGCAGGTCTTGCTAAAAAGTGCGAGGTTCAGCTTTCATATGCAATAGGTGTAGCAAGACCACTTTCAATCAGGGTTGATACATTTGGAACAGGCAAGATTGACGATGAGAAAATTGCCGAGATTGTAAAGAGAGTATTTGACCTAAGGCCAGCTGCTATAATAAGAGACTTGGATTTGAGAAGACCGATTTACAAGAAGGTTGCTGCGTATGGTCACTTTGGCAGAGAAGATTTGGACTTGCCATGGGAGAGAACTGACAAAGTTGATATTATTCTCAAAGAGGCTCAAAATCTCTAAACGAATAGCTTTTGTTCTAAGTTCGAATGACTTTTAATAATGTTTAATAGAGCAACTTTTTGAAAAAGATATTGGAAGATATATGAATAAGAAAATTGAAGATGCAAGTCTTTCTCAGTATGTGTGGATAATAATAAAGTCACTATTTCTAATTTGCTTTTTAACTCTTGTGATATCTGTGTTTGTAATGTATTTTTCAATGTCGGATAAGATTGCACAGTATCTTACTATATTTTCAATGTTTGTAGGAATAGCATTGTGTGGATATGAAGCTGCTGAAATTAGCTCTACCAGAAAAAAAATAGCTGCATTTGTGCTTTCACTTTTTGTTTCGATTATTTTGGTTATGTTATCTATTGTTTTAAAAAGAAGTGTTAACATTTCAAAGTACCAATTATATTTAATAATCTTTGGTCCAATTTTGGGCTTTGTGATGGGTGCTTTGAATTCGGGAAAGAGTAGAAAACCACGACCAAAAAGAAGGTAGAAAAACGCAAATATAAGCTATCCGTATCCCCTTTTGCAGTTAACATAAGCAAAAGGGGATTTATTTTTGCCTTTACATCCAATTATGGTGTATAATTAACTCAAGGAAGAAATTAAACTTTTTGGGGGAAGACTTTATGAGAGAAAAGATAGCATATCTTATAAGCAGCATTTTTACAGTTCCAATGGTTGCACTGGTTGTCTTTACAATTATGTGGTTTGATAATAAAATGGCAAATTATAATGGGAATTTTAACTATTATCTAAATTCAATTCTCTTTTTCACAATAATACCTATTTCGGCATATATTGTTGCAAGGATAGTTCCAAAGTTTAAAGCAGGTGGAAGGGAAAAGGAGAGGAAACTTGCTTTTGTCTTTGGTATATTTGGATATGTTTTAGGAAATTTGAGTTTGCTGGCTATGAAGAAACCTACAAAAGCTATGATTGGACTATATTTGTCTTATCTTATATCAAGTTTGATCTTAGCTTTTATTAACAAGGTATTGAAATTTAAAGCAAGTGGCCACGCTTGTGGTATAACAGGTCCAATTGTTGCAATCAACTTTATTGCTGGATTAAAAATGTTATTTTTAGCTTTACTTATTCCGCTTGTCATGTGGTCAAGGCTTGCACTCAAGAGGCATGATATTAAACAGCTTATAGTTGGGGCTGCAACATCTTTCTTTGTAACTTTGATAGTGATGATATGGATATTTTGACAATTAACATATTTTAAGCTACTTTTTAAAATTGAGGGGGCTTTTTTTAAGGGATGATTTTCCAGAAAAAAAGATGGGTGCTGAAAGAGTGTGAGAATTTTGATGATTTTGACATCCAAATAGGTGGTAGAAAAATAAGACCGCAAATAATCAAGGTTTTAAAAAACAGGGGAATTGTTCAAAAGGATGATATTGAAAAGTTTTTAGATCCAGCAATCAAAAATCTTCACAATCCCTTTTTACTCAATGATATGAAAGAAGCTGTCAATATTGTCCGCAATGGTATTTTACACAAGAAAAAGGTATTAATTTATGGAGATTATGATTGCGACGGCGTGACAAGTACATATCTTCTTTATTCAAATTTGAAGAAATTTTTACCAACAAATTACTATATTCCAAATAGATTTAAAGATGGGTATGGGCTAAATCTTGACATCTTAAAGAGATTAGAAGACACATTTGACATCTTAATAACAGTTGACACAGGAATAAGTGCTATAAATGAGATTGAATATCTAAAGCAAAAGGGAAAAGTCATCATTGTGACAGACCACCATGAACCAAAAGACAAACTACCAATGGCCGATGCTGTTATAAATCCAAAAAGACATGACAGTACTTATCCTTTTAGGGATTTAGCAGGAGTTGGGGTTGCGTTCAAGCTACTTCATGCACTAAGGCTTTCTGGGCTTGAAATAAAACTTTCTGAGTATCTTGACATTGTCGCAATTGGGACAATTGCAGATGTTATGCCACTGATAGATGAAAACAGGATTTTTGCTAAGTTTGGTCTAAAACTTCTAAAGTATACGAGGAATATAGGACTGAAAAAACTTATAGAAGTGGCGGGACTTACGTCAAAGGAAGAACTAAAACCTTATGATGTCTCATTTATAATAGGACCAAGGTTGAATGCGGCAGGCAGAATTTCAGATGCTAACTTAGCTATGTCGCTTCTTTTAAGTGACTCTTTAGTAGAAGCCGAAAAGATTGCAAGAAGGTTAGATGAGGAAAACAGAAAACGTCAGGAGATAGAAGAGAAGACTATCAAAGAGGCTCAAAAGATCATTACATTAAATAAAGATATCCTAAGGAAAAAGATTTTTGTGTTAAGCTCTCAAAGTTGGCACCCTGGTGTTGTTGGGATTGCTTCATCAAAGATAACAGAAAAGTATTACAGGCCTTCGCTTCTGTTTACATTCACAGATGAAGGAATTTTAAAGGGCTCTGGGAGGTCAATAAAAGGTTTTAATCTGTTTGAAGCGCTGAAAAACTGTTCAGAGATTCTTCTCAAATTTGGTGGGCATGAACATGCAGCAGGTCTTTCGCTTGTGAGTGACAACTTTGAAAAGCTTGATGAGATTTTAAACAGTATTGCTCAGGACTATCACTTTATGATTTTCAAGCCTGCTGTTGAGATTGACCTTGTTTTGAGTCTTAGCGAGATTGACGACGAGTTAATTGACCAAGTTTATCTTTTAGAGCCGTTTGGAGTAGGAAATCCTGAGCCAACCTTTCTTATAAAGAATATTGTTGTTGAAAATTTTAGATTCATGGGTGAGGACAATAAGTATTATAAATTCTTTACAGGAAATGGTACTAAGTACGATGTTATATGTTTTTCAAACTTAGAGGATGAAGATGAGCTTGTTACAATGAAAAAGGTTGATATTGTCTGTAAGCTAGAAAAAAATATATTTAACTCTACAAGACGAAATCAGTTCAACCTGATCGATATATGCGAGAATATCAGTTTTGGTGTTATAAAAGACCTTTACAACAACCTAAAAACTGTAAGACAAAAATCTTGTGATTATCAAAGATTTGAAATTGAAGCTTGTAATCTTTCTGAGCTTGTTGACAAAAAATGTATCTTTACAGCATTTTATCCTCATATTGTTTTGGACTTTTTGAAGTTTTTAAAAGGTGAAGAGGTCCAAAATGCTCTTTTTGAGTTTTTAGATAATCAAGGGCGGATTGTGCAGCACCAGAGCTCATTAAAAGAGGTATATTTTGATGACATATTTGCTCCGAGGATTGACAAGATAGAGGGTATAAAAGAGGATTTTGACGTGATAGTTGCACTTGACATTCCTTCATATCAGCTTGTAAAAAACTTTTATCCAGATCCAAAGGTTTTACTTTTGAACTTGGACAGCAGATTCAAAGATTTTAACCTTCAGATAAACGACGAGGTTATAAACGTGTATAAGACTCTTAGAAACTGTGAGTTTATATCCTATAATTTTTCGGGTATAAATGAATCAGACCCATTTAGAAAAGTTGTAAAACTTTTGTTTATCCTTGAGATGTTTGAGGAGAAAAACCTACTTTGTGCAGAGGTTACTCATGAAGGAGTAGAGGTAAAGGAGTTTTATAAAGTCTCTGAGAAGGTAAACTTGAAACAGACCTCGGTGTACAAGTTTTTCCAGATTATTAAAGAAGGATAAAGGGGGAATTTGATGAATGTCAACATTTATGATTTTATCTGGCTTGTGATAGCTCTTGCCTTTTTGATAGCTGATACCTTTGTTGGGTTTGTCTTTTTTCCCATTTATATTTCGGCTTTTATAGTTTTCATCTTGGATTTGTTTATAAACGATGTGTTTATAGAGGTTGGGTTATTTATTGTTCTCAGCATCATAATTTTCTTGATATTCAAGCCAAAGATAAAGAGGTTTATGCAAAACATGCCAAAGATAGAAAATAGAAGCTTTGTAAACGTGGGTGAAGAATTTTTTGTTGAAGAGGTATCAGAGGACAAGTATTCAGGCAAGATAAAAAAAGACGGGATATTCTACAACATCTTTTGCGACAAGAGATTAGAAAAGGGTGACAGAGTAAAGGTTGTGAAGGTGGACGGTTTGAAGGTTTTTGTTGAGAAGATTGAGCAGGAAATATGAACATTTAAAAAAGAGGAGGGGTGCTTTTATGCAGACAATTGGATGGGTCATTTTGATAATTGCGCTGTTTTTAATCTTCTTCTTTTCAAGTGTAAAGGTTGTTCGTACAAAATACTGTTATGTTGTTGAGAGAATTGGCCAGTTTCACAGGGTTTTAGAGCCGGGCGTTCATCTTATTATTCCTTTTATTGATAACATAAGAGCAAAAGTTAATATGCAGGAGAGAATTTTAGATGTACCACCGCAAGATGTTATAACTAAGGATAACGTCAGAATAAAGATTGACTCTGTTGTGTTTTTTGAGGTATTTGATGCGAAAATGTGCACTTACAATGTACAAAATTATCAAGCAGCAATTATGTATTCAGTATTAACTAATCTCAGAGATGTCATTGGTAGTATGACTCTTGATGAAGTGTTTTCCTCGAGGGAAATTATAAACTCAAAGTTAACAACTGTGCTTGACCAAATTACAGATAACTATGGGGTAAAGATAAAAAGAGTTGAAATAAAAGACATTATTCCGCCTGCCGAGATAACTCAGGCAATGGAAAAACAGATGAAGGCAGAAAGAGACAAACGTGCAATGATTCTTGAGGCAGAAGGTGTTAGAGAGAGCGAAATTGCAAAGGCAGAAGGGTATAAACAGGCTCTTATAAAAAGAGCAGAGGGTGAAAAACAGCAAAAGATTCTACAAGCAGAAGGTCAGGCTCAGGCAATTGAGATGGTAGCAAGAGCCCAGGCAAACGCTATTGCATATGTCAACAGGGCTATCAAAGAAAGTGGGACAGATGCAGTTGTACTTGCGATGAGGCAGATAGAGGCTGCAATTGAGATTGCTAAAAATCCAGCAAACAAGGTATACATTCCAACTGATGCGTTTAAGAATCTTGGCACGTTGATTGGCGCATCAGAGCTTATAAAGACAAATGAAAGTGTTGTTAATAATCGAGACAAAAATGCTTAAGGAGAATAAATATCTGCAAAAGGGGTGAGTATACAAAAGATGAGAAATGTTTATGACATTGCTTATGAGCTTGCAAATGCTCTAAAAGAATCAAACGAGTTTAAAAGATTTAAAGCTGCGAAAGAGAAGATTGAAAAGGATGAGAAACTAAAACAGATGGTTATGGATTTTAAAAAGAAACAGCTTGAGCTTGAACAAAAGCGTTTGCAAGGGCAAGAGGTTACAAGTTCTGATGTATATTCTTTGCAGCAGCTTTACCAGATAATAAGCCTAAATCCAGACATTGAAGAATATCTCTCATCTGAGATGATGCTTGCAAAAATTTTGGCTGATATTTCAAGAATAATAGCAGAAGCAGTAGATTTTAAAGATGAGATGTTTGGGCTTTTAGAGAGCAAATAAAAGATAAAGCGAGGGGCAAAGTTTACGATGGCAGATAGGATTTATGATTATAAAAAGGAAAAAGCAAAAAGAGTTGTTAAAAGGGTTGGTTTTGTCATTGCAATACTGGTAATTTTAGCTGTAGCGTTTTCAATTGCATTTGATTTGTTTTTAGAACTCATCCAGATAAAAGAGATTGGTAAAAACTTTGTAAGTGTATTTTGGAAGAACTTCTATGTAAAACTTTCGGTGCAAGTTGTTTCGTTTGTGATTTTGTTCTTTGTGTTTTTTGTAAACAATGCCATTGTCAAGAAAAATATTGAGGGGATTGTTGGGAAAATTGGTTTACTTAAAAAGAATATTCTCAACATTATTGTCTCTGTCTTCTTAGCGCTGATAGCAAGCAAGTATTTGGAAAACAATCTCTACATTAAGTTTTTGACCTTCACACATTCAAAGCCGTTTAATATAAAAGATCCAATCTTTAACAAAGATATAGGATATTATGTGTTTGAAAGACCATTCTTCCTTTCAATAGTTAACTTTCTATTCTTCTTTATGATATTTGTCTGTATCTACACAGCAATATTGTACCTTGTCCTTTATGGTTTTGCCTTTGTAAGCAGGACCAATTCATGGGGTGTGCTTTCTGACAAAGGGGTTAGGGCTCATATTTTTTTCAATCTAATCCTCATTTTCATAGTTAAGATATTTACATTAAAATATGAGATGGAAGGACTTTTGTACTCTTTCTTTGGCGAAGTTGTTGGTGTGGGGTATACTGATTATTACATTAGGATGAACTATTTTAGGCTTTCATATATAGTGCTGATAGCTGTGATTGTACTCAGTATTTTCTTTTTCTTGAAAAAAAGATATTCAGATGTAGGGAAGGTGATGCTATCTTACATCGCCTTTGCAGTTTTGGGTACTATAGTCTCAGCAGCTTTTCAGTATTTTGTAGTATCACCTAATGAACAGGTGTATGAAAGACCGTTTTTAGAAAAAAACATTAAATTTACTCGCCTTGCTTACAATTTAGAAAATATTGAAGAAAAGTATTTTCCTGTTGACACATCAGGTAATATTACAGCAGAGGATTTACAGAAAAACACAAGCACAATTGAAAACATAAGAATTACAGACTTTCCGACAACCTTAGATATTCAAAACCAGATTCAGCGTTTTAAACAGTACTATATCTTCAACGATGCTGATATTGCAAAGTATACAATAAATGGTAAGATAAAATCTGTATTCATCTCTGCAAGGGAGATAAACTATGATGGAATTCCAACAAAGACATATATCAATCAAAGATTTCAATACACTCACGGTTATGGTGTTGTCATGAGCCTGATGACAGAAGTTACACCCGAAGGTCAGCCAAAGTTTATCATAAAAGACATTCCAATAAAGAGCTTAGACGGTGCACCAAAGGTAGCACAGCCACGAATATACTATGGAGAAAAAACAGACCCATACGTTATTGTCAACACAAAGGTTGATGAGATTGACTATCCTGAGGGTGATTCGAACAGGCTTTTTAGGTATGACGGCAAAGGTGGAATAAGACTAACACCTTTAAATAGGTTGATCTTTTCATATGTCTATAAAGACTTTAGGCTTCTTGTCTCAACAGCTATAAACTCAAACAGCAAGATACTCATAAATAGAAATATTATAGAAAGAGCGAAAAAAGTTGCACCGTTTTTTGACTATGACAGTGATCCATATATACTCATAGACGGAAAAGGTCGCTTGGTATGGGTTTTGGATGCTTATACAAAAACAAATTATTATCCATATTCAGAGCCGACAGAAGAAGGTTTTAACTATATTCGAAATTCTGTAAAGGTATTGGTTGATGCATACAATGGCACGTTGAAGTTTTACATTGTGGATAAAAGTGATCCAATTGTAAATGTATACAAGAGCATCTATCCTGACCTTTTTGAGAAAGGTGACATTCCTAAGGATATTGCTGAGCACATAAGATATCCGGAATATATCTTCAAGGTTCAAGCAAGTATTTTAAAGAGATATCACATGACAAACCCGAATGTATTTTACAACAAGGAAGATTTGTGGGACTTTGGAAAACACAAGACACCTGATGGCTCAATTGACTATATTCCACCATATTATAGTGTGATGAAGCTGCCAGATAGCCAAAAAGAAGAGATGATTTTGATGGTGCCTTTCACACCGCTAAAGTATAACACTATGATTGCATGGCTTGCAGCCAAAAGTAGCCAAGAAAATTATGGAAAGCTTGTGCTATACAAATTCCCAAAAGGTTCAACTGTCTATGGTCCACTGCAGGTTGAGAACATGATTGACCAAGACCCGCAGATTTCGAAGGATTTATCTCTATGGAATCAAGGCGGCTCAAAGGTTATAAGAGGAAACCTTTTAGCACTGCCAATAAACCAAAAGATTTTGTACATTGAGCCAATTTACATTGCTTCAGACAATGCTTCAGCCCTGCCAGAGGTAAAAAGAGTAATTGCTGCTTGTAATGGCAGAGTTGTTATGGGAAGCAGTTTAAATGATGCACTCTCTCAGTTAATTGGACAGCAGGTAACACCTGTAGAGCAGCCCCAGAAAGAAAATGTGCCTCAAGTTCCACTATCTTCAGAGCTATCAAAGATAAAATCTTTGTTTGAAGATGCTAAAAAGGCTTTGCAAGAAGGTAATTGGGAAGAGTTTGGAAAGAAGTTCAAAGAGCTTGATGATATGATGAAGAATATTAAATAAATGTCCTGAAAAAATAGGAAAAAGAGATAAGGCTTTTGGCAAAGAAATGAGCCAAAAGCCTTTTTGTTTTTAGTTTGCCCTTTTCTTTATAAACAAGAAATAGACTGGAAGACCGAGTAAAGTGATTAAGATTGAAAATAAGGAATCTATTGTATTTGAAAATATATAATTTACCAATATATAAAGTCCACTCAAAATAGCAATAAGCGGAGTTAGAGGATATAAAAATGTGTTATAGCCTTCATTGTTCTTCCCTTCTCTTTTTCGGATAATAAAAATTCCAATGAAAAACAAAACATAGAATATCCAAGTTGAAAACATTGCAAGGTCAGTAAGTCTGTTAAAACTTCTCGTAAAGATGTAAAGTATAGAAATTACATATATCAAAAGTGAAGAGTTAATCGGTGTTGCAAACTTTGGATGGAGTTTTGAAAACACACTGTTTGCTACAAAGCGATTGTTTGTTGCCATTGCATATGGTATTCTAATGCCGGTGAGAGCAAAGCCATTTAAAGTCCCCACAATTGAGATAATTATTCCAAGCGAAATCAAAATTCCACCCACTTTACCAAATAAGATTTCAGATATAACATTTATGCTATTTTCATAAGAAGCAAGTTTCCCAATTCCAAGAACATTTATATAAGCTATGTTTACGAGTAAGTAAACAAGCATTACAAAAGACATTCCAAATATCAAAACAAAAACAAGTTGTTTCTTTGGATTTTTCATTTCTCCTGCTACATTTGGTACAGAGAGCCATCCATCATATGCCCACAAAGTAGACAAAACAGCAAGTCCAAAATTTTGAGAAACTTCTCTATAAGCTGCAAAATTTCCCATTTCAATATGTCTTGTTAGGCCAAACAAAATAATCAAAAAAATAGGGACTAATTTTAAAACTGTTGCAAAAAGCTGAAAACCACCACCATATTTGTTGCCTATAATATTTATAAACATCACAAATGTTAGAATACTCAGAGCAAGAATGTCATGAGTAATTTGGTTTATCTTTAATAAACTTGCTACTTGGTCGGCAAACAGCACAGAAAGTGCAGAAAGTATTGCAGGGATATAAATTAAAGTGTTCATCCATCCAAACAAAAATGAGACTATATCCCCGTAAATTTTTTCAAGATATACATAAAGTCCACCTGTATGAGGATACCTTGCAGAAAACTCCGCAGCAACAAGCGCTCCACAAATAGACATCACGCCACCTAAAAACCACGCTAAAAAGATAAATAAAAAGCTCCCCGAATATTTAGCAACAGGAGTTGCTTTGAAAAATACACCTGAGCCTATTACCATTCCGATAACTAAGGAAAGTGTCATCCAAACATTTAAGTTTTTCTTAAGGTGTGTATTGTGTTCCATTTTGCGCCCCCTTAGATGATTAGTAAAGTTTAGGAATTGCCCGATTAGTCTTTGAGCATTTAGCTAAAAATATAACACAGAAAATTAGCAAATTCAATAGCAGATGTAGTTTTAACATATAAGTTGATTAGTTTTTTGTTTTCTTTATGTATATTTCATAATTCCATCATCAATTTGTTAGTTTTGTAAAAACCACATTCGTTTAAAATATCAATAAATGATAATGACAAAATAGTGTAATTAGATTATAATAATTAATAAAAGACCTCAAAAATAAATACAAATAAACATAAAAACAAAAATTTTAAGCTATAGATACAAATATCCTGCAAAATCAGACAAAACTATAAAAATGCACAAATATTTGTTTTAGAAAGGAGTATATACTATGAAATTTGAACTACTTCATCCAGCAGACCAAATAGTCATGATAATGGAAAGAATATATGGGTATGGTATGACTACAACATCTGGTGGCAATATTTCCGTAATAGATGAAAATGGCGATATATGGATTACACCGTCTGGGATCGACAAAGGAAGTTTAAAGCCGGGTGACATAGTGCAAGTAAAAAGTGATGGAGAAATTATTGGGAAATACAAGCCATCTGTTGAGCTCCCTTTTCACGAGATGATTTACAGAGCAAGGCCAGACATCAAAGCTATAATTCATGCGCATCCACCAGCGATTATGGCATTTTCAATAGCAAGAAAGATTCCGAACACAAAACTCATTCCAAACGTCCACTTGATATGTGGGGAGGTTGAACTTGTAGACTACGCACTGCCAGGCAGCAGAGAACTTGGTCAAAAGATAGCAGATACATTCAAAAAGGGTGTTTCTACTGCTATTTTGGCAAACCACGGAATGGTTGTAGGTGCTGAAAACCTTTTTAAGGCTTTTATGGCGTTTGAGACTTTAGATTTTTGTGCCCAGCTTGAGATAAGAGCAAGGGCGATAGGCAGCCCTAAATCCTTGCGGCCAAAGGACCTTGAAATTTCAAAGGCAAAACAGGATATTAAGATGGATGAGTTTATTCCAAAGACCTTTTCAAGTTTTGAAAGACAAGCGCGAAAGAGAATGTGTGAGCTTATTCACAGGGCATATGACCAAAGACTGTTTACAAGTACACAAGGCACTTTTTCACAAAGGCTAAATGAAAACTCTTTTATAATAACTCCCTATATGGTGGACAGAAAATACATTGAGGTAGAGGATATTGTCAGAATAGAAAATGGGTATAAGGAGGCTGGGAAAAGACCGAGTAGGTCGGTGCTTCTTCACAAGTATATCTATGAAAAACATCCAGATGTCAATGCAATTATAATTGCACACCCGCCAAATATAATGGCGTTTGCTGTGACTGACAATGAATTTGATTCGAAGACAATTCCCGAGACATACATTCAGTTGAGAAATGTCAAGAAGATTCCGTTTGGTTCTACATTTATGCAACCCAAAATGACAGCAGATGTTTTTTCAAAACAGACCCCAGCTGTTATTGTAGAAAATGACTGTGTAATTGTTGTTGGTAAGGACCTTCTTGATGCATTTGACAAGCTTGAAGTTTTAGAATTTACTGCAAAGGCAATAATTGATGCAAAAAATTTAGGTGAGGTGGTGTTGATAAGTCAGGAAGAGATTGAGGAGATTGAAAAAGCGTTCAAGCTCTAAAACAAATTTTGAAAGGAAGGATGAGATGAAAAGCAAGGGTTTGCTGGAACTTGTCAGGATGTGCCAAAAAATAGGAAAAAGAATTGACTATGTTCAAGGTGGCGGTGGGAATATATCTGTGAAGTTAGATTCAAATTTTATGGCAATAAAAGCGTCTGGATTTAGGTTAGGTCAGGTTACCAAACAAGAGGGATATGTCATTGTAGATTACAGCAGAATAAGGGATTATTATGATAATGTCAATACATCTACAGCTTATGATTTTGAAAAAGAAAGTGTGGATGTTGCGATAAAAAGTATTGTTCAACCAACAGCAAGTGTTTTAAGACCTTCTGTTGAGGTTGGTTTTCATTCCATACTTGATAGGTATGTCATCCATTCTCATTCTGTGTATACAAACATATTAGCATGTTCATACGAAGGCAAAGAAATAGCCGAAAGGATTTTAAAGGAAGAAGGCTACAATCCTATTTGGATACCATACATTAATCCCGGTTTTTCGTTGACATTGAAGATAAAAGAAAAGATTTCAAGTTTAAGTGAGAAAGATAAAGAAAAGCCCAAAATATTAATAATGGAGAATCACGGGCTTATAGTATCTTCAGATGTTTATAAAGAGGTTATTGAAATACATGAAAAGGTAAATAATCTAATTAAAAAAAGATTAGGGATAAAAGGAAGATATCCGACTGTTAAATTAGAAAAGATTGGTGAAGAGAAATACAAAAGTGAAACAAAGTTCATATGCGATTTTATAGCGATTAAAAATATAAATTATGAATTTTTTGAAAAATACCCATTATATCCTGACCAGCTTGTTTATATAAACTCTAATTTCTACACAGATGAGCCAAAGATAGAAATTAGCGCTAAATCTAAAGAAGTAATTTATAACACAACATACTCAGAAGCATTGGCAATTGAAGAGACGCTTTTGGCATACTTTTATGTAATAGAACAAATTGATAAATTGGGCCTTACAATAAAAACTATGACAGAGGATAGTACAAATTATATCAAAAGCTGGGAAAGCGAAGAGTATAGAAAAAGATTAATAAAAGAAATAGCAAAATAAAAACAAAAAGGCTACAGTCCGACACAGCACGGGCTGTAGCTTTTTCTGTTTTGTAAACTCTTTTAAAAAGTATTTTTCCACTCACTAAGTCCAATTTGTTTAAAATAGGAAATTCTCTCTTTTAAATCTGGGAATTTTTGTTGCATCTTCTTCGAAAAAAAGCCTAAGTTTTTATCATAAGTTGCCATTATCTCATGTCCAATTAGTGCCCAAGTTGTGTCAATTAAGTTTTTAAACTCTTCGTTTTTTAAAGCTTCACATACAAAACTTTGGCGAGGTGAATTAATGTCTTCGCCGCTTATCTGTAAAAAGTTATATCTTTCACACAACTTTCGTACCCTTTGAAGTTGCTGGAGGGTATTTCGTGATGGCATATAAGTAACAGCTTTTATTCCCAAATCATTTAATACCTCAAACAATAGGTCAAGATATTCATCTTCAAATTTTTCGCTTGGTTTGTCACCTGTCACAGATTCTGTGACATCGCCTAAATAAGCATATGCAATTATTGCTCCAATTCTTTCGGAAAATTCAACAAGCTCTTTTATATCTGGACACTCCTCAGTTGCTTTTATATAAAATCTTGGTGTAAAGTCGCTTTTTAAAGCACCCAAAAGATCATATTCATAATAAGGATTTTCAAGTTCAAGAAGATTTTTTTCAACTTTCGGCCGCAGTTCGATTTCAAGCTCATTTTTTAAAAATTCAATTAATCTTGTCCCCTTACCAAATTTCTCTATAAGCTTTTTTGAAAGAGCAAATAGGATATGACGTTCTGTTATGCTTCCACCATCAAAATACATAGAATTATTAGCAACGTCTTCTTCAAAATCAAGATGAATATCATAGCTACAGAGAAGCTCATTTATTCTCTCAACCATGAGTTTGTTTCTCTGAACTCTCTTTTTTAAATATGGTGTAAAATAATTTGTAACAGTATCAATCTCTGTGTGCGGTATTCCATGTATTGCAATATAGGCAATTGAGTCTTGGTCAGGATTGTTAATTTTTTTGCCATTTAAAGGCGTTTTTGAAAAATCTGCTCTACATTCAACACCTATTGTTGTTGCAATTTGGGCAATTTTGCCTGCTTCAATAAATTCAAGAGCTCCAGCAATTGTGTCATGGTCCATGATACCAGCTGTGGGAAGTCCATAAATTTTTGCCATCCAGATTGCTTTTGAAGGAGAGTATGGTGAGAACGAGTAGAACGTATGTATATGGTTATTTATCACACTGCTTTTTGGTGGAAGATTGATTTGTCCAATCTCCACTTTTTTCATAAGCTCAGAAAGTGAACAAAGGCGTACCTTTTTATCTTTGCTGTTTAAATTTTCAATGAGATGTTCAACTTCCCAGTTCATATTTATCATCTTACTCCTTCTTTGATTTTATCTCATCTCTTGACCACCTGTGACATTAATTGCCTGACCTGTCATGTAACTTGCCTCATCTGATGCCAAGAAGACAAGGACATTTGCGACATCATCATATGTGCAAGCACGCCTCAAAGGAACTTGGCTGAGGTACTTTTCGCGAATCTGCTCGGGAGTAAGACCCTGGTTTCTTGCATACTGCTCATATAAGCTGTTTACCCACAGAGGTGAGTCAAGTAGATTTCCAGGACAGATAGCATTTACTCTTATTCCATATTCAGCAAGCTCAAGTGCAAGACTTTGGGTAAGTCCAATCCCCCCAAATTTAGAAGCAGAATAAGCAGAATTTTTATATGATCCTTTCTTTCCTGACTTGCTGTTTATTTGGATTATATTACCTTTTCTGCGGGGAATCATAACCCTTGCAGCAGCCCTTGCGCAGAGGAAATATCCTATTAGGTTTACATCAATGACTTTTTTCCATTCAGCTAAAGAAAACTCTGTAATCGGCTTGGCAATTAGTATTCCTGCATTTGCAACCATCAAGTCAAGCTGACCAAAAGTCTCTATTGTCTTGTCCACCATTGCTTCAACCTCTTGTTCGTTTGTAACATCACACTTCACAGCAATGGCCTCAGTAAGTTCACTTGCAACTCTTTGAGCACCTTCAAAATTTATATCTGCAACAACAACTTTGCATCCTTCTTTATCAAGCCTGCGTGCTAAAGCTTCACCTAAACCTTGGGCAGCACCTGTCACAATTGCAACTTGTCCTTCTAATCGCTTGCAACTCATTTTTCATACCTCCTTTGATATTGTTTTAACATGTTGACTTTTTGATTTGTCTACTATCAATTATACAGCAAATGTTGGGTTTATGTCTATATCAATTTGTTTTGTTTCTGACTTTATTGATTTTTTGAATGGGATATATTATTATTATCTTATAAAAGCTTAAAATTTGAATATAGCTTTTAATTTTAGAAGGAGGATATAAAAGATGAAAACAAAAGCGGTCAGATTATATGGTAAAAACGATTTGAGGCTTGAAGAATTTGACCTACCACCAATAAAAGAAGATGAAATTCTTGCAAGAGTTGTATCAGATAGTCTTTGTATGTCATCATACAAGGCAGCAATTCAAGGAAATGAACACAAAAGAGTTCCAAAAGATATAGACAAAAACCCAGTTATCATAGGTCATGAATTTTGTGGCGAGATCATTGAGGTAGGTAAAAAATGGCAACATAAATTCAAACCAGGTGATAAGTTCACAGTCCAGCCTGCTTTGAATCTAAAAGACAACCCTTATGCGGCACCAGGTTATTCTTTTCAGTATATTGGTGGAGATGCCACATACATAATCATTCCAAATGAGGTTATGGAACAAAACTGTCTTTTGAGCTACAAGGGGGATGCGTTTTTTTATGGTTCCCTGGCAGAACCTATGTCTTGTATAATAGGTGCATTTCACGCAAGCTATCATACACAACCTGGTAAGTATATCCACAAGATGGGGACATTAGAAGGTGGCAATATGGCAATTTTAGCAGGTGCTGGGCCTATGGGGCTTGGTGCTATTGACTATGCAATACATGGTGGAAGACCACCAAAGGTTTTGGTTGTGACAGACATAAATGAGCAAAGGCTTTCACGGGCGAGGTCTATCTATACTCCTGAAGAAGCAAAAAAATACGGAGTTGAGCTTTATTATATAAACACTGCAAATAGCGAAAATGTCGAAAGGCTCTTGCTTTCTTTCACAGACGGCAAGGGATTTGACGATGTATTTGTCTTTGCACCTGTCAAAGATCTTGTTGAGCTTGCTGACAGGATATTGGCAAGAGATGGATGCTTGAACTTTTTTGCAGGACCGAGCGACCCTAACTTTTCAGCACTCTTGAATTTCTATAATGTTCACTATAACTCAACACATGTTGTTGGAACAAGTGGTGGGAACACAGATGATATGATTGAAGCTTTGGAGTTGATGGCAAAGGGTATCATTAACCCTGCTGCAATGATTACTCATATTGGCGGTTTAAATGCTGTTGTTGAGACAACATTAAATCTTCCAAACATTCCTGGTGGCAAAAAGCTGATTTACACCAATATAGAGCTTGACCTTGTCGCAATTGGAGACTTTAAGGAAAAAGGCAAAACAGACCCTCTTTTTGCAGAGCTTGCGAAGATAGTGGAAAGAAATAATGGGCTTTGGTGCAAAGAGGCAGAGGATTTTCTCTTGGCAAACGCAAAAAAGATATAAAATTTTTTTGAACATTTTGAAAGGAAGGTTGAACTGAAGTTGAATCTGAATGTTTGCTATTTAGGAATGGTGAAGTATGAAGATGCTCTGCACTTGCAAGAGCGTCTTCATAAGCTAAGGGTAGAAAATAGATTAGAAGATACGCTTCTTTTATTACAGCATCCACCTGTAATTACTATAGGAAGGCGTGGAAAGTGGGAAAATATACTAATTCCTAAAGAGAAGCTTTTGCAGATGGGAGTGAAGGTTTTTGAGGTAACACGAGGCGGGGATGTGACTTATCATGGTCCTGGTCAAATTGTGGGATATCCTATTTTTGACCTGGGTATCATTGGCAAGGATATAAAGAGGTTTGTGTGGCTTTTAGAAGAGGTTTTTATAAATCTCTTGAAAAACGAGTACGGGATTGAGGCGAGTAGAGAAGAAAATCAGTATACAGGTGTTTGGGTTGGGAAAGAGAAGATTGTAGCAATAGGTATTGCAGTAAGAAAATGGATTACTATGCATGGCTTTGCCTTCAATGTCAATACCAATCTTGATCATTTTTCGTGGATAATCCCTTGTGGTTTGAAAGATAGAGGTGTTACCTCGCTGGAAAAATTGCTGGGACAAAAGGTTGACTTTGAAGATGTTGTGTGCAATGTAGCAAAGTATTTTGGAAAGATATTTGGTGCAAATCTTAAGTTTGTGTCTAAAGAAGACTTAGAAGAGATTACAAAAATTAAAGTAGAGGATAGTGAAAGATGATGCAAACAAAAAAGCCTGATTGGCTGAAAGTTAGAATTAAAGCAAGTCAAGATTTAGAAGATGTTTTAAAGCTTTTGGAAAACCTTTCACTTCATACAGTGTGCCAAGAAGCACAGTGTCCAAACATTTTTGAATGTTTTTCAAAAAAGACAGCTACTTTTTTGATTTTAGGAGATGTTTGTACAAGAAATTGTACATTTTGTGATGTCAAAAAAGGAAAGCCGCGAGAAGTAGATAAAAATGAACCTCAAAAAGTTGCTGAGGCTGTGAAAACGCTTAGTTTAAGGTATGTTGTTGTGACATCTGTTACAAGAGATGACTTAGATGATGGCGGGGCAGAGCATTTTGCAGCTGTGATAGATAAAATAAAAAAATTAAATCCTCAAACTAAAGTTGAGGTTCTCATACCAGATTTTAAAGGAGATGTTGAGGCAATTTACAAGGTTGTAAGAGCAGGACCTGATGTGCTTTCTCATAATGTAGAGACTGTGCCACGCCTATATCCAACTGTTAGACCAAAAGCAGATTATGAAAGGTCACTTGGCGTCTTAAAAAAGGCAAAGGAGATAGATGATAGGATATACACAAAGTCGGGGCTTATGGTTGGACTTGGTGAGACAAAAGAAGAGGTGAAAGAGGTTTTAAAAAATTTAAGAAGTGTTGGGTGTGATTTTGTTACAATCGGTCAATATTTGTCACCATCAAAACAACATCATCCTGTTGTTGAATATATTCATCCTAAAGTTTTTGAAGAGTATAAAGAATATGCGATTTCCATTGGATTTAAACATGTTATGTCAGCTCCACTTGTGAGGAGTTCATATTTAGCAGAAGAGGCAACAAAAATATTATGAACATATCTAAAATTATAGAGATATTTCAGAACAAAACACAAATAATATTGACATAAAACAAACAAAGTGATATTATTTTAACTAAAGATGAAAAAAGTTTTCAGATTGATGAAAAAATATTTCAAATAAGATGTTAACAAGAAACAACTTTGTGGAGGGTTTTTGAGATGGCAACGCCTGTAATTATGCCAAAACAAGGGCAGACTGTAGAAAGCTGTATTATAACAAAGTGGCACAAGAGAAAGGGAGAAAAGGTAGAAGTAGGTGACCTTTTGTTCTCATATGAGACAGACAAGGCAAGCTTTGACGAAGAGGCAAAGGTAAGCGGAATACTTCTGGACATTTTTTTTGAGGAAGGTGAAGAGGTACCTGTTTTAACAAATGTAGCTGTTATAGGTCAGGAAAATGAGTCAGCAGATATATTCAATCCCAAAAAAAGGATTGATACTGCTATTTCTACTGGAAATACTGAAGTAGCAAATGAGAGTGAAAAGGGAGAGATCGTCTCTCAAGAAAGAATAGAGATGAAAGAAGCTTTGCAATCTTCTGGGAGAATAAAGATTTCACCGCGAGCAAAGAATTTGGCAGAAAGGCTAAATGTTGATTTTCGATTTGCAACTCCCACAGGTCCTGAAGGAAGGATAATAGAGAGAGATATTTTGGAGCTTTTTAACTCTGGATATGTATTTACATCTGCGGCTAAAACTGAGGCAAAAGAGATTGGAAATTTAAAAGATATAGAGCCAAGCGGGATTGGTGGAAGAATCACAATATCTGACATTGAAAAGGCAAAAGAGAGCTTTAAGATGCAAAAAAGTGATATTGAGCTTTCAGCGCAAATTATCAAAGATGAAACAGAGTATGAAGAAGCTCCTCTTTCCAATATCCGAAAGACTATTGCAAAGGCTATGTACCTTTCACTTACAACAACAGCCCAACTCACTTTGCACACCTCATTTGATGCGAGCAAAATCCTTGAGTTTAGGAAAAGGGTCAAGGAAAACAGAGAAAAGCTTGGCCTTGAAGATATTACTATAAACGACATCATACTTTTTGCAGTCTCCAGAGTGCTTCCAAAACACAAAGCGCTAAATGCACATTTCTTAGACGATAAGATGAGATATTTCAAAAATGTTCATTTAGGATTTGCTGTGGACACTGAGAGAGGTCTGATGGTTCCAACAATCTTCAACAGTAATAAAAAGTCACTCAATCAGATATCCAAAGAGGCAAAAGAATTAGCAGAGCTTTGCAAAAAGGGCACCATAAATCCAGACTTATTAAAAGGTGCAACATTTACTGTCACAAACTTAGGAAGTTTTGGAATAGAAGGGTTTACACCAGTACTCAATCCACCACAGACAGGAATCCTTGGTGTTAATACAGTAGTGATGCGTGCAAAAGAGCAAAATGGACAGATTACTTACTATCCTGCAATGGGGCTGTCTTTGACATTTGACCACAGGGCACTTGACGGTGCTGATGCAGCAAGGTTTTTGCAGGATTTGAAAAAGTGGCTTGAGAATTTTGAGCTCTTGTTAGCATTCTAAATATAATAACAGAGTTTGTAAAAAGAGGGTGAGCAAGAGTTGAAATATGATTTAATCATAATAGGTGGGGGACCAGCAGGGTATCTGGCTGGTGAGCGGGCAGGAAAAAATGGGCTTAAAACACTTCTTATTGAAAAGAGGTTCTTAGGTGGTGTTTGTCTGAACGAAGGATGCATTCCTTCAAAGGTTTTGTTGTACTCTGCAAAAGTGTTTGAAAGCGCAAAATATGGCCAAAAATATGGTATTGAGGCAGATAACATTAAATTCAATCACAAAATTGTGCTTGAAAGAAAAAACAATGTGATAAAGACACTCAAAACAGGAATAAAAAGTAAACTTAGAAAGAATAATGTAGATGTTGTAGAGGGATTTGGTGAGATTCTGGGAAGGAGCAAAGATGGATATATTGTGAAGGCAAACAACAATGAATACATTGCAGACAGGCTTCTTATCGCAACAGGATCATCCCCAACGATTCCACCCATTTCAGGGATAAGAGAAGGACTTGAAAGTGGATATATTTTGACAAACAGAGAGATATTGGACATAGAAAGCATTCCATCATCCCTTGTTGTAATTGGTGGTGGGATTGTTGGGCTTGAGATGGCCTCATATTTCAACTCTGCAGGCTCAAAAGTCACAGTAATTGAGATGCTTGACCACATTGGCGGGAATATGGACAGAGAGATTTCAAATATTTTATTAAATACTTACAAGAAAAAAGGAATTGAGTTTGAGCTTTCTTCAAAGGTAATTGAAATAAAAGATGGTAAAGTAGTCTACGAAAAGGAAGGCAAGCTTATTGAGAAACCAGCAGAAAGAGTGCTTTTAAGTAGCGGAAGAAGGCCAAATGTAGAAGGCTTTGGGCTTGAGAATATCGGTGTTGAGGTAGAAAAAGGCAGAATAAAGACAGATGAGAGGTTAAAGACAAATGTACCAGAGGTTTATGCAGCAGGTGATGTAAATGGGGTTATGATGCTTGCTCACACAGCATATAGAGAGGCAGAAGTGTGTATTAACAATATAATTGGCAAAAAAGATTTGATGCGCTATGAGGCTATTCCCTCTGTTGTGTACACAAATCCTGAGGTTGCATGGGTTGGCGAGACAGAAGAGTCAGCTTCTCAAAAAGGATTTGATTATGAGATTGTCAAACTTCCAATGCTATACAGTGGAAGGTTTGTTGCTGAGAATGATGGATTTGATGGGCTTTGTAAAATCTTGATAGATAAGAGGAAAAAGACAATCTTAGGCTGTCATATGATTGGAAACTACTCTTCGGAGATTATATATGGTGTTGGTTTGATGATAGAAGCTCAAATGAGGGTTGACGACATAAAAGAACTTGTTTTTCCACATCCAACAGTCAGTGAAATTATAAGAGAGGTTATATTTGAGCTTTAAATATTTTGTGGGGGAGGTAATCTAAAAAGATGCCAAAGTCACAGTTTATTGATCCAAACGAGGTCAGAAAAAGTGGATGGATAAAGTTTCATGATATTCCTGTAAATCAATATAACAAAACGCTTGAAGAGGAAAGACAAAACTTTTCAGACGAAGAACTTTTGCGAATCTATCGCGATATGTTAATCATTCGTGAATTTGAGACAATGCTCTCACTTATAAAAACAACAGGCGAGTACAATGGTATAAAATACGACTATCCAGGACCTGCCCATCTTTCAATTGGTCAAGAAGCGGCGGCAGTTGGTCAGGCGTTTATTTTGGGCAAGGACGACTTTATATTCGGCTCTCATAGAAGCCATGGCGAGGTGATAGCAAAGGGACTTTCAGCAATTGAGAAGCTCAGCACAGATGAGCTAATTAATATTATGGAGAGCTATTTTGATGGTGCCATTTTAAAAGTTGTTGAAGGAAAGCAAAAAGACAAGGGCAATGTAAAAGAACTTGCAATTGACTTCTTTCTCTATGGGCTATTAGCAGAAATTTTTGGAAGGGAGACAGGTTTTCAAAAAGGTTTGGGTGGGTCGATGCATGTGTTCTTCCCACCGTTTGGAATTTATCCAAACAACGCAATAGTTGGTGGTTCTGCAGACATAGCTGTTGGCGCTGCGCTTTATAAAAGGATAAATCACAAAAATGGAATAGTTATAGTAAACATCGGCGATGGAGCAATGGGCTGTGGGCCTGTGTGGGAGGCTATGTGCCTTGCTGCAATGGACCAGTACAAAAAGCTCTGGGAAGGAGAGTACAGAGGCGGTCTTCCGATTATATTTAACTTCATGAACAATCAGTATGCAATGGGTGGGCAGACACGTGGGGAGACAATGGGCTATGACATGCTTACAAGAGTTGGAGCAGGTGTCAATCCTGAGCAGATGCATGCAGAGAGGGTTGACGGCTACAATCCTTTAGCTGTGATAGATGCTATGAAGCGAAAAAAATATTTGCTTGAACAAAAACAAGGTCCAGTGCTTTTAGACGTTGTGACTTATAGACTTACAGGTCACTCACCTTCAGACTCATCAACCTATAGGACAAAAGAAGAAATTGAGGCTTGGGCTTCACAAGACCCACTTGTAACTTTCAAAAATGAATTAATTAGGGTAGGGGTTGCAACAGAGGATAAAATCAGTGAAATACAGCAAGATGTAAAGGAGCTTATGACAAAGATATGCGCTTTGGCTGTTGATGAAAATGTCTCACCGAGAATAAATTTAATTAAAAACCCGGACGGGATTGCTCAGTATATGTTTTCAAATCAGAAAATTGAGAAAATGGATGAAAGAGAGCCTGAGGTGTTAATCCCAAAAGAAGAAAATCCACGCATAAAGCAGATAAAGAACAAGATAAGGGTTGGCATAGTAGATGGAAAGCCTGTTCCAAAGGCAAAGGTATTTAACCTAAGAGATGCTATATTTGAAGCTTTAATTGACAAGTTTTACACAGACCCAACACTAATTTCATATGGTGAGGATTTAAGAGACTGGGGCGGTGCGTTTGCAGTTTACAGGGGTCTTACAGAGTCCTTACCATATCACAGACTATTTAATACATCCATATCAGAAGGTGCAATTGTAGGGTCAGCTGTTGGGTATGGAATGTGTGGTGGCAGAGTTGTTGTTGAGATAATGTACTGTGACTTTATAGGAAGAGCAGGGGATGAGATTTTCAACCAGCTTGCAAAATGGCAGGCAATGAGTGCAGGAACGCTTAAGATGCCTGTTGTTGTAAGAGTTTCGGTTGGTTCTAAATATGGTGCACAGCACTCACAAGACTGGAGCTCAATTGTCTCTCACATACCCGGTCTAAAAGTTGTGTTTCCTGCAACTCCATATGATGCGAAGGGTTTGATGAACGCTGCACTCAGCGGCACAGACCCTGTCATATTCTTTGAGAGTCAGCGACTTTATGATATTGGCGAGCTTTTCCACAAAGATGGTGTACCAGAAGGGTATTATGAAGTACCAATTGGCGAGCCTGATATTAAAAAGGAAGGAAAGGATATTACGATATTAACAGTTGGTGCTACTTTGTACAGAGCATTGGATGCTGCAAAGATTTTAGAAGAAAAGTATGCTGTAAGTTGCGAGATAATTGATGCAAGGTCGCTTGTTCCGTTTAACTATGAAAAGGTAATAGAGTCTGTTAAAAAGACAGGGAAAATCCTTCTTGTAAGTGATGCATGTGCAAGAGGGTCAATTCTCAAAGATATGGCTGCCACGATTGCTGACCTTGCGTTTGACTATTTAGACGCGCCACCAGTTATTGTTGGTTCTAAAAATTGGATTGTGCCTGCATATGAGTTTGAAAACTATTTCTTCCCGCAAGCTGATTGGATAATTGACGCTATACATGAAAGGATTATGCCACTAAAAGGACATGTTGCTAAAAACAACTTTACAACCAATGAGATTTTGAGAATAAACAAACTTGGTATATGATTTTGTATAAAGGAAAGAACATTGGAGAGTGATTTTGTGAATAGTTTAAGAAGGGAAAAGATTTTAAGTATCTTAGAGCAAAAAGGAGAGATTCAGCTCCAAGAGTTAAAAGAGTTTTTCCCAGATGTGTCTCTTATGACTTTGCGTCGTGACCTCATAACACTTGAAAAGGAAGGACATTTAATAAGGACACATGGTGGTGCTGTCAGCACAAAGAAGCTCTGGCAGATCAGCGGACAAGAGGATGAGTATTCTAAAAGAGCAACCGAGAACATAGATGCAAAGATGAAAATAGCCTCTTTTGCAAGAAGGCTTGTTGAAAAGAACAGGTCTATATACTTTGATGCAGGCAGTACCATCATGTGTCTTGCAAAAATTCTTGACGACGACAACTTTACCATTATTACAAGTGGGCTTAACATTGCGCTCGAGCTTGTTAAAAAGAAAAATATTTCTGTTGTAATGCTGGGCGGAATTGTGAACAGAAATACACTGTCTGTCTCTGGACCAAATGCCATATTTTCGCTTGATGAAATAAACATTGACATTGCCTTTATGAGTGCCTCTGGATTTTCAGTTGATAGTGGTTTTAGTGTTGCAAATATCTATGAGGGGGAGCTCAAAAGAAGAATTTTAGAGCGGTCGAATAAGGTTGTCATGCTAATGGACTTATCTAAGGTTGGTAGGAACATGCCATTTACGTATGCAAAGCTTGATGATATTGACGTTTGGGTATGTGAAAAAAGACCCTCAAAAGAAATTGAAGAGGCAGCAATGAGAAAAGGGGTAGCAATCATATATGAATAAGAAAAAAGGGGGATAGCTGTTAGCTATGGTTTTTGATGGTGAGAAAATTTTGCTTGACTATGAAAGAGCAAAAGAAGTGTATAGCCAGTTTGGAGTTGACACAGATGAAGTTTTGAAAAAAATGAAAGAGATAAAAATCTCTTTGCACTGCTGGCAAGGAGATGATGTGACAGGTTTTGAAGAGGCAACAAAAGGAATGGGCGGTGGCGGAATCTTAGCAACAGGAAATTACTTTGGTAAAGCGCGAAATGGGCAAGAGCTTCGGCAGGACTTAGAATTTGCAATGAGCCTAATTCCTGGTAAACACAAGGTAAACCTTCATGCTATCTATGCTGAGACAGACGGCAAGAAAGTTGACAGAGATGAGCTATCTATTGAACATTTTGAAAAGTGGATAAACTGGGCAAAAGAGAAGGATATAGGACTTGACTTTAATCCTACTTTTTTTGCTCATCCAAAGGCATCCTCAGGATATACTCTGGCAAGCACTGACAAGAATATAAGAGAATTTTGGGTAAGACACGGGATTAAGTCGCGTGAGATTGCGTCTCAAATAGGCAAAGAGCTTCAAAAGCCGTGTATTAATAATATCTGGATTCCTGATGGTTCAAAAGATTTTACGGCAAAAAGGTATGAACACAGGAAGATTTTGAAAGAGTCGCTTGATAGAATATTTGATGCAAATGTTGACAAACAGTATCTTATTGACTCTGTTGAAAGTAAGTTATTTGGTATAGGTTCAGAAGCATATGTGGTTGGGTCGCACGAGTTTTACATGGGTTATATATTTACGAGCAAACACGATATAGCAATCTGCTTTGACCTTGGACATTTCCACCCAACAGAAACCATTTCAGACAAGATTTCAGCTGTGTTGGCATATTCAAAGAAGATACTTTTGCATCTCAGCCGAGGTATGCGTTGGGACAGTGACCATGTTGTGATTTTGAACGATGAAGTTTTGTCTGTTGCACAAGAAGTAAAAAGAAGCCATGGATTTGACAAGGTTTACTTTGCTTTGGATTTCTTTGATGCGAGCATCAACAGAATAACCGCATGGGTGACAGGTGCAAGGGCTGCCTTAAAAGCTATCCTTATTGCACTCTTGGAACCAACATACCTTTTGATTGAAGCTGAAAATGAAGGAAATTATGGAAAACGCCTTGCTCTTTTAGAGGAGTTCAAAACCTTACCATTTGGTGCTGTGTGGAATAAATACTGCTACGACAGTGGTGTTCCAGTGGGAAGCACATGGCTTGAAAAGGCGAAAGAATATGAAGAGAAGGTTTTGAAGAATAGGGTGTAATAGGTACGAAAAAGGGGCTGCGGTATTTTGACACTTAAGTTATTACGCAGCCCCTTTTTGATTTCCATTATTTAAATGGATTTTCATCCTTATATAGCATATTAGCTGGCTGGTTGAATGATATATCATCAACGCCGAGCATCTTCATTGCATCAAATAGGATTTTTCCTGCGTGTTTGAATGCAACAGCTGTATGGTGCGGGAATCTCTTCGCGATAAGTACATATCTATAGAACCTTCCCATCTCTTTTATTGCAAATACACCAATTCCACCAAATGAGCGTGGGTCAACGTCTATTACTTCACCTTGTGCAACATATGACCTCAAGATACAGTCAGCCGTTGACTGAAGTCTGAATATTGTTATCTCACCAGGCTTTATTGCACCTTCGAGTGTACCACGTGTTATGTCTGGCTCTTTATTTGGCTCTAAGAGTCTGTGCATGATGAGCTGGTACCTCATTTCAGCATACTTCATATGACAAATAGGTGTGTTTCCACAGTGGAAGCCCATAAAAAGGTCGGTGAGCTTGTAATCCTTGAACTTTTCCTTGTTTGCCTCATACATATCTTTTGGAACGGTATTATTGATATCAAGAATCGTTGCAGGAATTTGTGTTGCAAGTGTTACAATGTATTCACTAAGTGCTCCGTATATGTCAACCTCACATGCAACTGGAATACCTCTTGATGCTAATCTTGCATTTACATAGCATGGAACAAATCCAAACTGCGTCTGAAATGCTGGCCAACACTTATTAGCAAATATTGCAAACTGACAGCTACCGCGATATTTTTCATACCAATCCATTAATGTTAGCTCATATTGAGCAAGTTTTGGCAAAATTCCAGGGTGTTTGTTTCCTGCCCCAAGTTCCTCTTGCATCTGTTTTACAATCTCAGGTATACGCGGATCGTCTTTGTGGTTGTTGAAAGATTCAAACAAGTCAAGCTCAGAGTTTTCCATAATTTCTATGCCAAGGTCATAAAGTGGTTTGATTGGTGCATTGCAAGCCAAAAAGTCTTGTGGCCGTGGTCCAAAACTGAAGATTTTAAGATTCTTTATACCTATTACGACCCTTGCAACATCAACAAAGTGTGCTATCATATCCGAAACTTCCTCGGCATCTCCAACAGGATAGTCAGGAATGTAAGGATTGAGTTTCCTAAGACCAATATTGTAAGATGCGTTTAACATACCACAGTATGCATCGCCACGGCCGTCAATGAGATTTTCTTGTGTCTCTTCAGCTGCCGCAACAAACATTGAGGGGCCACCAAACTTTTGGGCAAGCATTGTTTCAGGTCCTTCAGGGCCAAAGTTGCCAAGATATACAACAAGTGCATTAACACCTGCTGATTTTAGCTCATCAAGGGCTTTTAAAACGTCATTTTCATTCTCGACAGTTGTCTTTGCTTCAAAGATGTCAATACCTTTTTTTCTGCATGCCTCAACTACTTTCTGCCTTCTCTTTTCACTGAGAGTGATGGGGAAACAGTCCCTGCTAACAGCAACTATTCCTACCTTTACTTTGGGTATATTCTGTAACATATTGAAAAAATCCCTCCTCACATTTCATTAAGTTTTTATGTTTTGTTATAATAATTATATAACTTTGGTCTTGTGCATACAATAAATTATTTCCATAAAATGACATGTCACTGTAAGAAAATTGTTCACGTACAAGTGCGGAAAAAATCTTTTCAATCTACTTTTAAAATAGAAACTTTTATGCTACAATATCATAGTTAAAATATAACTTTTCGATAGTGACAAAGATTAAATTTAAAATAAATCTTTTGAGGGAGGATTCAAATGGAATTCAAGGTTGAGAAAAAAGGTACAAATAAGGCTGTAATCGAAGTTGAGGTTGAACCTGAGAAGTTTGAAGAAGGTTTGCAAAAGTCTTATTTGAAGAATGCTAAGTATTTCAAGATTCCTGGATTCAGACCTGGCAAAGCACCAAGGTCGCTGATTGAAAGAGCGTATGGTGAAGAGGTATTTTATGATGATGCAATTGACTATGTTTTAAATGAAACATATCCTAAGGTTATTGAAGAGAGCAAGCTTGAGGTTGTGTCAAGACCTGAAGTTGATATAGTTCAGGTTGGCAAAGGCAAAAGCTTTATATACAAGGCTGAGGTGTATATCAAACCTGAGTTTGAGCTTGGTCAGTACAAAGGTGTTGAAATCAAGAAGATTGAATATCCTGTTGCTGAAGAAGAAGTTGAGCATGAGCTTGAGCATTTAAGAGAAGAAAATGCAAGATTTATATCTGTGGATAGAGAGGTTCAAAACGGTGATATTGTCACAATTGATTTTGAAGGTTTTGTAGATGGTCAGCCTATAGACGGTGGCAGTGCAAAAGACTACGAGCTTACAGTTGGCTCTGGTACGTTCATACCAGGGTTTGAAGATCAGCTTATCGGAGCAAAGAAAGATGAAGAAAAGGAAATTGAAGTTATATTCCCAGAAGACTATCAAAATAAAGAACTTGCTGGAAAAAGAGCAACATTTAAAGTAAAAGTAAAAGAGATAAAGGTAAAAGAGCTTCCTGAGCTTGATGATGAATTTGCAAAGGATGTCAGCGAGTATGAGACATTGGAAGAGCTAAAGACAAGCATTAGAAACAGGATAAAAGAGAAGAATGACAAGAGAGCAAAAGACGAGATGATTAACGCAATCTTAGAAAAAATTGCACAAACGACAGAGATTGATATTCCAGAGCCTATGATAGAAAACCAGATAAGCTATTATGTTGAGGATGTTGTAAGAAACCTTCAATATTTTGGAATGACGTATGAAAAATATTTAGAAGCTATAGGCAAGACGGATAAAGAGTTCAGGGAACAGTTTAGAGAAAGAGCAACAAAAGCTATTAGAAATAATCTCATACTAGAAAAGATTGCAAAGGTAGAAAATATTCAGGCAACAGATGAAGAGCTTGAAAAGGAATTAGAAAGGCTTGCTAAGATGTACAACTTAGAGGTTGAAAAGTTAAAAGAAAGACTTTCTGAAGATGATATTGAGTATATAAAAGAGGGTATAATTCTAAATAAAGCTATAGATTTTATATACGAAAATGCTAAAATTATAAGTGAAGAAACTCAATCTGAAAACCAAACAGAATAGTCTGAAAATTTGTTTTTCTTTTAAAAGAGGAGGGATACACAAATGTCAGCACTTGTTCCTATAGTTATTGAGCAAACTAACCGTGGTGAGAGGGCATACGACATATACTCAAGACTTCTAAAAGACAGAATAGTAATCCTAAGCGGTGAAATTACAGATGACATTGCATCACTTATTGTTGCCCAGCTTCTTTTCTTAGAGGCAGAAGATCCTGATAAAGACATCTATCTATATATAAACTCACCAGGTGGTTCTGTTACAGCTGGATTTGCAATCTATGACACAATTCAATATATAAAACCTGATGTATCAACAATTTGTGTTGGGATGGCAGCCTCAATGGGTGCATTCTTGCTTGCGGCTGGAGCAAAAGGTAAGAGATTTGCTCTTCCAAACAGCGAAATAATGATACATCAGCCAATTGGTGGTGTTCGTGGTCAGGCAACAGACATCAAAATCCACGCTGAGTGGATATTGAAGATAAAACAAAGAATTAACAGGATTTTGGCTGAACGAACAGGCCAGCCAATTGAAGTTATAGAGCGCGATACTGAGCGTGACTTTTTCATGACAGCCGAGGAGGCTTTAAAGTATGGCATAATTGACAAGGTGATTGAAAGACGACCATAATCTTTCTTTTTTGAGGTGATTTAAAATTGGCTAAATTCGATGAAAAGAAGACTTTAAGATGCTCATTCTGTGGCAAATCACAGGATGAGGTAAGACGTCTTGTTGCAGGACCTGGAGTTTATATTTGTGATGAGTGCGTTGAACTCTGTTCAGAGATAATCTCTGAGGAATTTGAAGAAGAGGAATACAACGAGTTTGATGATAGACTTCCAACCCCAAAAGAGATAAAAGAGTTTTTGGACCAGTACGTAGTGGGGCAGGACCATGCTAAAAAGATTTTATCTGTTGCAGTTTATAATCACTACAAGAGGATTTACTATCATGACAGCAGGAAAGACGATGTAGAGCTTCAAAAGAGCAATATCTTAATGCTTGGTCCAACTGGCTCTGGAAAAACTTACCTTGCACAGACTCTTGCAAAGATGTTAAATGTACCATTTGCCATAGCAGATGCAACAACACTCACTGAAGCAGGTTATGTAGGTGAAGATGTTGAAAATATTTTGCTCAGGCTTATTCAAAATGCTGATTATGACATTGAAAGAGCAGAGCGCGGTATAGTTTATATAGACGAGATTGACAAGATTGCAAGAAAGTCAGACAATCCTTCAATCACCAGAGACGTCTCTGGTGAAGGTGTTCAGCAAGCACTACTAAAGATATTAGAAGGAACAATTGCATCAGTTCCGCCACAGGGTGGAAGAAAGCACCCGCATCAAGAGTTTATCCAGATTGACACAACAAATATTCTCTTTATCTGTGGCGGTGCTTTTGAGGGTATTGAAAAGATAATTGAGAGAAGAATTGGTGAAAAGACTCTTGGGTTCAATGCTAAAATAGAGAGCAAGAAGGAAAAGAAAATAGGTGATATTCTGAGGCAGATAATGCCTCAAGATCTTCTAAAGTTTGGTATGATTCCAGAATTTATTGGTCGTGTTCCAATAATTGTTACATTGGACGCACTTGACAAAGAGGCACTGATAAAGATTTTAACAGAGCCAAAGAACGCGCTTGTCAAGCAATATCAAAAACTTTTTGCTATGGACGGTGTTGAGCTTGAATTTGAAAAGGAAGCATTAGAAGCAATTGCTGACAAGGCAATTGAGCGCAACACTGGTGCAAGAGGCCTTAGAGCTATCATGGAAGAGATAATGCTTGATGTCATGTTTGAGATTCCATCAAATGACAAGATAGAGAAGGTAATAATTACAAAGGCAGCTGTTTTAAAAGAAGATAAGCCCATTGTAATAATAAACGAGAACAAAAAGGTGCAGAGAAAGCCAAGGCTAAAACAGCGCTTACAGGAAAGAAGAGGAAATGTCTCTTAATTGAGAATATAAAACATAGGTGAAAGATAAGCTAAATAAAAGAAGAAGGCTGGTTTGTGAATTTCCAGCCTTCTTCTTTTTGAATTTTTCAGCTTTAAAAGAAGGGAAAATTCAGTTTGTATAGAATTAAGTTATTATATAAACCGAAAATACCACAAAGTATCTAAAAAAATTAAAGGGAAGAGGACTTTATAAAAGTCCGGTGAGAGAATTTGTTAAAAATAAGAGAGTACCAAGAAGAGCTCGAATGTGAGATTTTGTCACCATATGCGACGCTTTCTAAGAACACAAAAGGGCGACAAAGACCAGAAGAAAAGTGCCAGGTTAGGACAGAGTTTCAACGTGACAGAGATAGAATTATTCATTCAAAATCATTTAGGCGACTCAAGCACAAAACACAAGTGTTCATCTCACCAGAAGGAGACCATTACAGAACAAGGCTGACTCACACACTTGAGGTTGCTCAAATAGCAAGGACAATTGCAAGGGCACTGCGATTAAATGAGGACCTGACAGAAGCCATTGCACTTGGACATGACTTGGGCCACACACCTTTTGGCCATGCAGGAGAGGACATTTTAAACCAAATTACAACTTGTGGTTTTTCTCACAATGTGCAGAGCCTTAGAGTTGTGGACTTTTTAGAAGGTGAAAATGGGCTTAATCTTACATTTGAGGTGAGAGACGGCATTTTAAATCATGTGTGGGGCAATATTCCTTCGACGTTGGAAGGTAAAGTTGTGCAGTTTGCAGATAGGATTGCGTATATAAACCATGATATAGATGATGCTATAAGAGCAGGAATTTTAAAAGAAGAAGATTTGCCTGAGGACTGCCTTAAAATTTTAGGATTTTCAAAGCGTGAGAGAATTAATACATTGATTGTGGATATAATAAGAAATAGTATAGACAAACCAGAAATAGCCATGAGTGAAGATGTCTTTTATGCCATGCAAAAGTTGAGAGAGTTTATGTTCCAAAATGTGTATATTGGCTCTGAAGCAAAAAGAGATGAAAAAAAGGCTAAATATATTATACAAACTTTGTATGAGTATTTTATGTCAAATCCTGACACCTTGCCTGATGATGTAAAAAAAGATATCGACAGATTTGGCAAGGAACAGGCAATAATCGACTATATAGCCGGAATGACAGACAGATATGCTATGCGAAAGTTTTATGAAATATTCTTACCTTCGCCATGGAATAAGCTTTGATTTTTATGAAAAATGTCAAAAGGTATTTTAAAAAATTTGTCGAAATAAAATCAAATTGTCCCAAAAAACGTGAAGGTGAAAATAATGTGTTAGAAAGAATTGTAGAACAGGTTTTAAATAAAGTGGATATTGTTGATGTTGTTTCCTCTTATATTCCTTTAAAGAGGGTAGGGGTGAACTTTAGGGCACTTTGCCCTTTTCATTCAGAACGAACACCCTCTTTTTACGTCTCACCAGCCAAGCAGATATTTCACTGTTTTGGTTGTGGTGTTGGCGGAAATGCCATCCATTTTGTAATGCGAATAGAAAACTTGACATTTACTGAGGCGCTAAAGGTTTTAGCCGAGAAGGCTAAGATTGACATTGATTTTTCTGAGTCTCAGTCAGCAAAGGACAAGGCTTTAGCAAAACAGAAAGAAGAGTTAATTAATCTTCATAAAGAGTGTTTTGAATATTTTCAAGAACAGCTTTATTTTCGCAAGAATATTGAGGCTGCGAAGTATATTATAAAAAGAAAAATTACAAAAGATACGGCAAAGAGATTTGGGCTGGGGTTTTGTCCTGTAAAAAATGACCTGTATGAGAGGCTTTCTCAAAAATATCCTAAAGAGATTATTGATTTAAGTGGAATTTTTCTTGAGAGAAATGGAAAAAATTATTGTAGATTTGAAGGAAGGCTTATTTTTCCTATATTCGATACAATGAACAGGGTGATTGCATTTGGTGGTCGAATAATCTCTGATACTTCTGCTCCAAAATATATGAATTCACCTGATACTTTGATATTCTCAAAGTCAAGGATTCTGTATGGTCTTAATATTGCAAAACAGAGCAAGGAAAGAGAGTTTGTAGTTGTCGAGGGATACATGGATGTTATTGCTCTGCACCAAGAAGGAATTGACAATGCAGTTGGAGTTTTGGGTACAGCCCTCACTCAAGACCACAGTTTTCTGCTGCGAAGATACAAAAATGAAGTTGTTCTTTGCTTAGACAGTGATGAGGCAGGGAAGAAAGCGGCAATAAGAAGTGCTGATATATTGTATCAAAACGGGCTTATGGTAAGAGTTATGGAATTAGAAGGTGCAAAAGACCCAGATGAGTATATAAACAGGTTTGGGAAGGATGCGTTTTTGTTAAAAAAGCAAAATAGCATGTTTGTGATAGATTACAAAGTAAAAGAGCTAAAAAACCAATATGATTTGACCAAATCAGACCAGAAATTTAGATTTGTACGAGAATATTTTGAGAAGATTTTGACTCCAATTTCAAATGAGGTTGAAAGACAAGAGTATATAAAGAAGTTGTCAGAGCTCACAGGTATAGATGAAAATGTGATTTCAAAAGAGTTTTCAAAGACAGCTCAGAAGGAACTTAAGCGAATAGAGAATATAAATTATTTTAAGCAAAATCAGCAAAAAACAGTTTTAAGTGACCAAGAAAGGCTTAGAAAGAATGAGATGTATCTTTTATCACTGTACACTGAGTGGGCACCAAAATCAGAAGAGATAAAGAGTCTTCTTACAGAAGATGATTTTTACACAGAAGATATTAAGAATCTTTTTAATGCGATAAAAACTCTGATTGATGAGGGGATGGAGTTGAGCTACTCTATGCTTTTGAGTTTTGTAACCGATGAAAGCATTTTGTCTGAGTTTACAAACTTTTCCTCAAAAGGTTTTGAAAATGCTGAGGCAGTCAAAAAGGCAATTGGGGATATAAAAGTGCAAATTAAACTGCAATGCTTAAAGTGGGAACTTGAAGATGCACAGAAGAGAAATGATAATCAACGAGCGCTCGAGATACAAAACGAGATAAAAAAACTCAAGGTAGGAAGGGAGGGAGAAAGCAGATGACAGAACAAAATCTTGGCCAAAATAACCAGAACGATATGAATCAAAATGGTGGCAAAGATGTCAAAAAAGATCAGCAGATGCAGCAGGAAAAAGAACAAATTCAGCAAAAAGAAGAAGCTGTAAAGTCTTCTTCTAAGAAAAATTCTGATGATAAAAATAAAACAGAAGAAAAGAAAAATCTCATCAGAGAAAAGGTTCGTGAGCTTATTTCACTTGGCCAGAGCAAGGGGTTTTTGACATATTCTGAAATTCAAGAGATACTTGACAAGGTAGAGCTTGATGCAAGCCAGGTTGAAAACATATATGATACTCTTGAGAGTATGGGAATTGATGTTGTTGACGATAGGGTTTCAGAAGAAGAGCTTTTAAAAGATGATTTGGAAAACCTGCCAGAGGGTATTGCAATAGATGACCCTGTGAGGATGTATCTCAAGGAGATTGGCAAGATTCCACTTTTGACCCCTGAAGAGGAGATTGAACTTGCAAAGAGG
>OFDK01000058.1_pt1 | contig 51954 bp, 49 predicted proteins | sample 1520991 | NCBI WGS metagenome assembly OFDK01 (sample SAMN06268589, study PRJEB24088) | hot springs metagenome | isolation source: Yellowstone National Park, Wyoming, USA | place: USA:Yellowstone National Park, Wyoming, USA | collected 2012-10-12 | reverse complement strand
ATACATATTTTGGTTTTTGATTATGATTATTTTAATTAATTTTGCACATCCCTAATAATTCACCAAAAAAATTTATTTTCTTTCATGGTTAAAAAATTTAACAAAAATTTAAAGAAAAAAATAAAAAGTGTGGTAAAATTTATATAAGCATAATTTTGAATTTAAAAAATTGGGAGGTTATAGAAGTGAATTTTTTAGAGAGATTATATGGGATATTTTTTCAGCCGGTAGAAACTATAAAAGAGATTGTAAGGGAAAAACCGATTTGGCAAGCTGCTGTTGTCATTATAGTTACAGGACTATTGACTGTGACAAGCAATTATAGGTTTACAATGGTTGGTACAGATTTTTTTACTTCCAGCTCAGGTATGCCTGATGTTGGGAGGCTAAGAGCTTTATTTGTTCCGATGGCTGTATTTGGGAGTATATTTATAGCTCCTTTGACTTACTTTGTTTATGCAGCAGTGTATCACTTTTTAGCGGAAATTTTAGAAGGTAAAATGTATGCTAAAGTGGAAGATAATGTATCTTTTGATCAAATTGAAGAGAATAATGCTGAAATTGAACAAAAGGCAAGCGGTGAGAAAGAAGAGGTAGTAATAGGTACAGCAAAGGGATTGTATTCTGCAATAGGGTTTGCAAAACTTCCCATGATTTTTATGGTTGTTGTAAACTTATTTGTACGTTTGTTAAATTCAAGAGCTGGCTTAATACTTACGTATTTATTTTTAGCGATATTTACGGTATGGGTAATTGTTTTAGAAATTATAGCTATAAAGGAAAATTATAAAATGAGTACGGGGAACGCAGTGCTTGTATATTTTCTTCCTTACATAGTTTTGGTCGTTTTATTTATAATAATGATAATTTTTGCAGGTGCAACCTTTATAAGCATATTTTCAGAGGTTTTAAAAAATGTTCCTATGCAATAGAGAATAAAGTTAAAGACTTTGTAAAAGAGGAGGCTTTCTCCTCTTTTTTATTTCTATATTGTTTATTTGTCGAAAATTATTTTCTGTTTTTAAGCAGGATTTTTGAAATTTGTAAAGAATATATATTTATAGATAGGTGGTGTTGAGAATGGGAGAAAGTGGAAAAGTTTTAATTAAAGATTTAGAGAAAAAAGACAAAAAAATATTTTCCTTATGGTTGCAAGACATTAATGTGGTCAAATTTTTAATTGATTTGTTTAAAATATCTCGAGAGAAAGATAATGTTTTAAATATACCTTTTGGGAAGAATAGGAAAATGTTTGTGCTGGAAACAAAAGAAGGCGTGAAATTAGGCTTTTGTGTGTTATACGATATTGACTGGCAACAAAAAAGGAGCAGCATGTATATTTATATTGAGAAGAAGGAAAATGTAGAATTAGAAACTGCTCAAGAAATAATTAATTCGTTGCTGAGAAGGACGGCTTTAAAGTATAATTTAAGAGATATTGAAGTCCACACAAAAAATGACGTTTTTGCTAAATGTTTTACCAACATAGAAGACTTTAAAAAAGAAGAAGATGGATATAGTTTCCGAATAGCTTTGGATGAGATGAAGTTCCCAGCAAATATGGCCCGATAAGGGCCTTTTACTTTTGATTTTTTTGTATTATAATTTTATTAAACTTGACAGGCAGGGAGTGTTTACATGAATATACCAAACCTTCTCACTTTTATTAGGTTTTTGCTTATACCTCTTTTTGTTTATACTTTTTTTTATGTGCCTGAAGGAAACATTTATGCTGCACTGATTTTTATATTATCAGGTATTACGGATATTTTGGATGGTTATATAGCGAGGCACTATAATCAAGTGACAAAAATGGGTACTTTACTTGATCCTCTTGCGGACAAGTTGATGATACTTACCGTTTTGACCAGTTTATGGATAAAAGATTTAATTCCTTTTTTTATTATTGCTATTTTAATGATAAAAGAATTTTCAATGATAATAGGAGCCGCAATACTTTACAAAAAACAAAAAATTGCTATACCCGCAAACAATTACGGCAAAACTGCTACTTTTTTCTTTTATATAGCTATAATTTTTTCAATTTTTGAATGGCCTTATAGTTTTACATTGATGATCATAGCTTTAGCTTTAGCAATTTTAGCATTTTTTATTTATGCTTTTGAATTTTATAAAAGAGCAAGGAGAAATTAAACTTTTTACAAGGACAAGACGATATAAGAAATAGTATATCAATCTGGGGGGGAGATATATTGAAAAAAGCTATAAATTTAAAAAAAATGAGGAATATCAATGAAGTATTGAATCTTAAAAAGCAGGTAAAACTTTCGAGTATACAAACAAAATTAAGTTTAATGATTATTGGCATTGTAATTTCTTCTTTGGCTTTAAGCGGGTACATATCTTATAGGTTTTCTGCGCAAGAAATTACTAATTCGACATTATCTAATATGAGCAGTAGTGTTAGCTCAGTTAATCAAGAATTAAATCTTTATTTGGATAATACTGCAAGTAAACTCAACTATTTTGCAAAGAGCGATTCTAATTTGTTAATTAAAGGAAATACAGAGGAAGAGACTACAGATAAAATAAACAGTGTCCTTATAAATTTAAAAAATATGACTCCTAATGCCTCTTTGATTTATTATGGGACATCTGATAAAAAAATTTATACTTTTCCACATGTTGATTTAAGTTCTGATTTTGACCCTACTACTAGACCGTGGTATACAGGGGCTGTGAAGGCTAATGGAAATCCTTTTTGGACAGATGCTTATAAAGATGAAGCAACTGGAAATTATGTAATTTCAGTATCTCAGTCCGTGTTGAATCCTCTTACTAATGAAGTGGTTGGCGTTGTAGGAATGGACTTAAATTTATATGGTATAGGAAATCTCCTAAAGGATGTCAAAATAGGACAGAATGGCATGGTCCTTTTAGTCGATAAAAATGGAATAGTTTTTTTGGATTCTACTAAAAAAATGATAGGAAGTAATTTCTATAAACAATCTTTTGCAAATTATGTTTTCAAAGAACAAAAAGGAGAAATACAAACACGCTTCAACAATGAAGACAGTGTTGTAATTTTTGATACTAATCCGACTACAGGATGGAAAGTCGTAGGAATTGTAAATAAATCTGATTATCTTTCTGGAGTGTCAAAAATTAATAATATTTTTATAGCAATTATAATCATATTTTCACTCATTTCGCTAGTTATCGCTTATCTATTTGCTAGAAACTTTACAAGACCAGTCTACAAAATGTTAACAGCCATGAATAAATTAAAAGAAGGAGATTTAACTTCCTTTATTGATGCAAGAAGAAAAGACGAATTTGGAGTGTTAGAAAGGGAATATAATGATACAGTACAAAAATTAAGGGCTATTGCAACAAAAGTTAAAGAGTCGAGTGTTTCTTTAATAGAAGCATCAACTCGTTTTAGAGAGATAAGCGACGAAACAGCACAATCAGTTCAAGATATTGCAAATGCCGTAGATGATATAGCAAAAGGGGCTAATGACCAAGCACAAGAAATATCGGTAAGCGTACAAAAGATATCGGAATTTGGAAATGATATAGATGAAATTTTGAAAACTACCGAAGAAATGAAGAGATATTCAGATAAAGCAGAAGATGTCAAAGCTGATGGTTTGAAAAAGTTAGAGGCTTTAAAACAAAGTTCAGAGGAGACAAATAAGGCAACATTTTATGTTTTTGAAACTATTAACAAAATCAAGGAAAATTCTCATAAGATAAGTGCTATAACAGCAGTGATAGAAGAAATTGCGGATAAGACAAACCTTTTATCATTAAACGCTGCAATTGAAGCAGCCCGTGCCGGAGAAGCTGGACGTGGTTTTGCTGTTGTAGCCGAAGAAGTAAAAAAATTGGCTCAGCAATCTGCAGAATCTACCAATCAAATAAAAGACATAATAGAAAAGATGCAACAAGCAATTGATATGGCTACAAATGCTATGCAGTCGGCGGACAAAAGCATTGAAAAACAAAATCAAGCTGTAAAAGATACGCAAAATGCTTTTATGGAGTTTGAAGCTTTTATAAGTGGAATTACAAAAATGATAGACAATATAAATTCCTTGATGAATGCCATGGAAGAAAAGAAAAATGAAATTGTCATATCGATGGAAAGTATTTCTGCAATTTCAGAAGAGACAGCGGCTTCTACTGAAGAAGTAAGTGCTTCTACAGAAGAGCAGCTTTCAGCTGTAGAAAACCTAACAGATTCAGCTAAGAATTTAGAAGAGGTAGCAGTGAAATTAGATGAGGCTGTGAAGATTTTTAAAATTTAGATAGATTAAAAAGCGCTTAAAGGCCTTTACTTTTAAGCGCTTTGACATTTTGTTTATTTTAATATATGTGATAAAATAGTTATACACAGTATAGATGGGTATACCATAGGGGGGTGTTAATATAGAAATTAAAGAGAAGCTAAGGAAATTGCAAGAATATTTGTCAAGGTTAGATAACGCATTAATTGCTTTTTCTGGAGGTGTAGATAGCACTTTTTTGGCAAAAGTAAGTTACGATGTTTTAGGGAATAGAGTATTAGCTGTTACTGCCACTTCTCCGATGCATCCTAAAAGTGAATTAAAAGAAGCTGTAGAGCTTGCTAAAAAAATAGGACTCCCCCACTTGGTTGTGGAGTTTAATGATATTCTTGAAATAGAAGAATTTAAAAAAAATCCTTTAAATAGGTGCTATATATGTAAATCCAATTTATTTTCAAGGTTTAAAGCTATTGCAGAAGAAAAGGGCTTCAAATATATCCTAGAAGGCACAAATGCAGATGATGTGTCTGATTTTAGACCAGGAAGAAGGGCTTTAAAAGAATTAGGAATTTTAAGCCCTTTGTTAGAATGTGGTATAAAAAAAGAAGAGATAAGAATTTTATCTAAAGAGATGGGGCTTCCTACATGGTGGAAACCTTCTTATGCATGTCTTGCTTCAAGGATTCCTTACGGAGAAAAGATAACTTATGATAAGCTTTCTATGGTAGAAAAGGCAGAAGAGGATTTGAAAGACTTAGGTTTTTCAGGATTTAGAGTGAGATACCATGGAGATGTTGCAAGGATTGAACTTCCAAAGGAGCAGATGGAGACAATTTTTGAAGAAGGTATAAGGGAGGAAGTTGTAAAAAGGATTAAAGATGCTGGATTTAAGTATGTAGCACTGGATTTAGAAGGATACAGAACTGGCAGCTTAAATGAACCTCATGTGAAGGTGGTAAAAAATGTATAATGAGAAAATATTGCAAATTTTAATGGAGTTCAAACAAAACAAGTTATCAATAGATGAAGCGCTAGAAGCTTTAAAGAAACTTCCTTATGAAGATTTGGGATTTGCTAAAATTGATTATCACAGAGAGATAAGAAAGGGATTTCCTGAAGTAATTTTTTGTCAAGGAAAGACTCCCCAGCAGGTTAGAGAAATTGCTTTTAATATGTATAAAAATGGGAGTGATATTTTAGGGACAAGAGCCTCACAACAACATTTTGAAGCAGTGAAAGAGGTAGTAGAAAAAGCAGTCTATTATGAGGAAGCTCGTATAATTTCTATAAGAAATACGCCAATAAATAAGACAAAAGGCATAATTGGAGTAGTGGCTGCTGGAACTTCTGATTTGCCTGTTGCTGAAGAAGCGGCTATTACTGCAGAACTTATGGGAAACACTGTGAAGAGATTTTATGATGTTGGAGTTGCAGGATTACATAGGCTTTTAGATAAATTAGATGAAATCAGACAATGCCGTGTATTGATTGCAGTTGCTGGTATGGAAGGAGCACTTCCTACTGTTTTAGGAGGATTGGTTAGCTCTCCTATAATTGCAGTACCTACAAGCGTAGGATATGGTGCTAACTTTCACGGTTTGTCCGCTCTTTTGACTATGCTTAATTCCTGTGCCAGTGGCGTAAGTGTTGTAAATATTGATAACGGTTTTGGTGCGGCTTATTCTGCCAGTTTAATAAATAGGATAGGGGAGAAATCATAATGAAAGTCTTATATTTTGACTGTTTTGCTGGAATTTCTGGAGATATGACTATTGCTTCATTATTATCTCATGTAGATGTGGAAGAGTTTAAAAAGAAGGTAAAGAAGATAGCTTTGGACAATTTTGATATAGAGATAGGTGAAACGCAAAAGAACAGTATAAGTGCTAGGACTTTTAAGGTATTGTATGAGGAAGAGCATCATCACCATCATAGGCATATGAAAGATGTGAGAGAAATCATCGAGAAGAGTGATTTGGAAGAAGAAGTCAAGAAAATGAGTATTGAGATGTTTGAGAAATTAGCAGAAGCAGAGGCAAAAGTGCATGGCAAATCTCCTGAAGAAGTGCATTTTCATGAAGTGGGGGCAGTAGATTCTATAGTAGATATAATAGGTACGGCGATACTTATAGACATGATAAAGCCAGATAAGATTGTTTCTTCTCCATTGCCAGTAAGTTCAGGCTTTGTAGATACTCAACACGGCCTTATACCTGTGCCTGCACCAGCAACAGCAGAACTTTTAAAAGGAATACCTGTGTATAAAAGCGATATAGAAGGCGAAATTGTAACGCCAACTGGTGCTGCTATTGTAAAAACTTTAGTAAATGAATTTGGTGGTATACCGGATATGACTATAAATTCTATAGGATATGGAGCTGGTACCAAAGATTTGGAAATACCAAATGTTTTGAGGACATATGTGGGAGAGGAAGAGGTAAAAAAAAACCTGAGTCATTGATGATTTTAGAGACTAATATAGATGATATGAATCCAGAGTTTTATCAGTATCTATTTGAAAAACTTTTTGAAAACGGGGCATTGGATGTGTTTTTGATTCCTATTATCATGAAAAAGCAAAGGCCGGGTACGCTCATTACTGTAATTTGTGAGAAAGAAAATGCTGATAAATTAAAGGAGATAATTTTTAAAGAAACTTCTACTTTTGGCATAAGGTATTATGAAGTTTTAAGGCATAAACTGGATAGGGATTTTTCAATTGTGGAAACTCCTTACGGAAAAGTAAGGGTTAAAAAGGGCTATTTAAATGGAAAACTTATTAAAGCGTATCCTGAGTATGAAGATGTTAAAGCCATTGCTGAAAAGACTGGGAATTCAATTAGCGATATTTACCGGAATGTGATAAGACACATTGATTTGCTATTTTTTTAAAGATTGAAAGCGGGGTTAACCCGCTTTTAATGTAAAATAAAAAGTGGTTCCTACTCCTTCTTGACTTTCTATACCATATTTACTGCCGTGTAATGTCAATATTTCTTTCACTATTGCAAGTCCAAGCCCTGTTCCTGATTTGTTTCCTTTGTAATATCTGTCAAAGATGTGTTCTAAATCTTTTTGAGGGATGCCGCATCCCGTATCTGATACTTTAATTAAAATTTCTTTATCTTGAGGCTCTGCAGTTATAGTAAGAATTCCGCCATTTTCCATACTCGCCATAGCATTGCTTATTATATTTATAATTGCCCGTTTTATCATTTCCCTATCCGCTATTACCTTAAGCTTAAGATTATTAAGCTTTACTTCTATATTTTTTTCTAAAATTTGAATTTCAAATATGTCTAAAGTTTCAAATATAAGTTTTTCTAAATCTATAGGTTCCTCTTTTATTTCTACCATTCCTGATTGGAGCTTAGAAAGCTGTAACACGTCGTCTACTAATTTAGACATTCTCTCTGTTTCTTTAATCACTGTATTTAAATATTTTTCTCTTTTTTCTTTATCGTCTCCATAGTAGTCTAAAAGCATTTCAGAATATCCACGTATAAGGCCAAGAGGTGTTTTTAAATCATGGCTTATATTTGCAATCAAATCTTTTCTAAATTTATCTGTAATAGACAGTTGTTTTACCATTGTGTTCATAGATTTTGCAAGGTCTCCTAATTCATCTTCTTCTTGGTAATTTATTTTGACATCTAAATTTCCAGAAGCGATTTGGTGAGCAGCATTTTTCAAAATTTGTATAGGTCGAGTAAACTTTTTCGACATGTAAATTGACACAAATAAAATTGCTGCTATTGTGACGACAAAAATCCGCCAAAAAACTTGTTTAAAAAGATTGACAGAGTCGTTTATAGCGGCGATAGGGATGCTCATTATTAAAGTAGCGGGTTTTCCGCTATATAAAAAAGGCCTTACAATAGAAAGATATTCTATATGCAAAAAAGGATGCTCATATTTTACAACTTTTACAGTGCTTGTAGGGTGAAGAAGTACTTCAGGGATTCCCAAACCTCGACCGTATCCTCTGTTATTTCCTGCAATTATTATGTTGTTTTCTGTTATTGCGACGACTTGAGCATTAGATTTGTCAATAAGTTCACTTATAAGCATTTCATCGTTGTTATTTATTGCTTCTACAATTTTTTCACTGTAATTTTTAAGTTGATTTATTTTGTAATAAGAGTATATCTTATTAATAAAAACTACTTGAGTAAGCCAAAACATAGATAAAATTATAAGGCCTATGATAAGGTAAGAGATAAAAAGCTTTTTTCTTATTCCTTTCAAATTTATTCACCATCCAATTTGTAACCTATTCCCCAAACTGTTTTTATGAGTTTGCGCTTTTCTCCTAATTTTTCTCTCAACTGTTTTATATGGGTGTCTACGGTTCTTAAATCTCCATAAAAATCATATCCCCATACTTCATTAAGGCACTTTTCGCGGGATACAACTTTTCCTTTATTATCTATTAAGAGTTTTAAAAGGTCAAATTCTTTTGGCGTAAGGTCAATTTTTTCTCCATCAACCGTGACTTCTCTAGAACTTACATTTATAGAAATTCCTTCATATTCTGTTTTCCCATCTTCTTCTGAAGCTCCATAAGTTCTTGACAAAATTGCTTTAACGCGAGCGATTACTTCTTTAGGGCTAAAAGGTTTTACAACGTAATCATCTGCTCCTAATTCAAATCCTAAAAGTTTATCATACTCTTCTCCTCTTGCTGTTATCATCATTACAGGCACTTTTGACTTTTCTCTAATTGTTTTTAAAAGGCTCCAACCACTTATATCTGGAAGCATTATATCTAAAAGGATTATGCTTATATCTTTATTATTATTAAAATATTCAAGCCCTATTTTGCCATTTTCAGCTACCAATACTTCATATCCATTATTTTCTAAATAAGTTTTTAAAATATCTCTCATTCCTTCTTCGTCTTCAATTACTAAAACTTTTTGCATAAAAAACACCTCCCATCTTTAGTTTAATTATTTTTTACTCAGTTTACAACATTTAAAATTAAACTTCACACTTTCCTCACAAATTATATAAAATTACTTCAAACTATTTGGGTATCATAAAAAATGAAAAGGAAAAATTTAAAAGGAGGTATCCATATATGAAGAGAAACAAATGGTTAATAGTTTTAGCAGTTGTATTGGCTTTAGCAATTCCTTTGACAGTTTTTGCAGCAAATACTGATTCACCACTGACAAACAGCATAAAAGGCTTTTTTGGAATTGACACATCAAAGCTTACACCAGAGCAAAAGCAAATAATTACAGATTACAACAAAAAAATAGCCGACCTTGAAAAAGAGTTTATAAACAAACTCTTATCAGAAGGGCTTATAACTCAACAACAAGCAGATAATATAATTAAAAACATTGATAGCAAAGTTTCTAAAGCAAATCAAGACAATGTTCCCTTCTTCATTGGTGGCGGAAGAGGATTTGACAAAGGATATTTTGGAATAGGCCCAATTGATACTTCAAAGCTTACAGAACAACAAAAAGCAGCTTTGACAGAAATATACAAACAAATGGCGTCACTTCAGAAGGATATAGTAAACAAATTGGTATCTGAAGGATTATTGACTCAAGACCAAGCAAACAAAATCACAAGTGCGATAGATAATGCAATAGCTAATGCTGATAAAAAAGGCTATGCGATGTTTGGTGGCAACGATGGATTAGGGTTTATTTTGAGAGGTGTTGATCCATCTAAATTGACAGACCAGCAAAAGAATGAGTTAGTCAATTATTACAAACAAATGGCACAATTGCAAAAACAATTAGTTGATAAATTTGTAAGCTTTGGAGTTATTACTCAGGACCAAGGAAATACGATTAAAAATAGAATTGATACAATGGTAAAAAATATGGAACAAAACGGATTGCCTCAAGGATTTTTCAAACATTTTGAAGGAAAAAGAAGAGATTTTAAAGGTAAATGGCAAAATGAAAATAATCAACAGAATAGTGTTCCACAAAGCTCCAATAATTCGATTTGATGAATTTAATATTTGATTGTTAGAAGAGGTGGTGGGAAGCCATCTCTTTTTTATATTGTCAAAACTTTATAGATTGCCAATACTCATATTAATTTAAACGAATTTTCACACATCCTTCACAAATTCAATATGGTTACCTCAAACTAAAAGGTTATTATATAAGTGTAACAAATAAAAAACAAAAAACAAAAATCAAAAAAGGAGTGTGGTTTTAAATGAATCTCAAAAAGGTAGTAGCAGTAGTACTTACAGGAGGTATGCTTTTAAGTGGAATAGCTGCTTATGCAGCCACAACTGGCAATACAGCTAGTTCTTCAACGCCACCTCAATATTCTACGACAGCACCAAGATACGGAATGAGTAGAAATGCAGATTTTCTTGCAAAACTGACTGGTAAGACAGCAGATGAAATTTTAAGTGAACTTCAATCAGGGAAAACAATAGTTCAGATTGCAGAAGAAAATGGCATAACACTTGACAATCTGAAAAAAGCTTTAATTGAGCAAAAAGAAGGGTTTATAGACCAATTAGTTAAAGATGGTAAAATAACTCAGGATAGGGCTGACACAATCAAAAAAACCATTGAAGACAAGATAAATTCATGGGATGGAACCTGTCAATATGGTAAAGGCTCAGGTGCTGGCTTAGGTCTTGGACTTGGAAAAAATAGCAATGGCAATACAGGTGTAGGCTTGGGAGCAGGTTTTGGTGCTAAAGGAGCGCATAAAGGAGCAGGCTATAGAGGAAACTTTGGACCAACTGTTCAGCAGTAATGAAAAAAGGCAAGGGTTCAATTAACTAAACTATGATAATAGATAGGCTACACAGTATTTTGTGTATGCTCTATCTATTATCATAGTTTAGTTAATTGAACCCTTGCCTTTTTTCATTAGATTTTATAACAGGTTTTAATTTTAAAGTGAGATAGGAAGCGATAAATGCTTTGATTAAGTCGCCAGGTATAAAAGGAAGTGCCCCGGCTAAAATGGCTTTTTTAAATGGCATTCCTGTAACAAAAGAGAGCTGAGTTACTCCTAAAATATAAACAAAAATTATTGCAAATAAGAGATAGCTTATAAAAATATTAATAAAATTTGCTTTTTTATTTTTTAAAGTCAAAGAAATTAAAAAAGCTGCAAAGGGCCAACTTAAAATATATCCTCCTGTAGGTCCTACTAAAACATTTAAACCTCCTGTAAGTCCAGAAAAGACAGGTATTCCAATTGCACCTAAAAGGTCAAAAATAAAAAGGCTCAAAAATGCTGATATAGGATTTAATAGACCTCCAGCTAACATTACTGCAAAAGTTTGTCCTGTGATAGGTACTGGAGAAAAAGGTAAGGGGATTTTTACAAAACCCATTATAAAAGTAATAGCAGCAAAAAGAGAAGCTAAAATCATGTCTTTAGTTTTTATCATATTTTTCCTCCTCATTGTATTATTACAACAATTATTATATTTTTTTTAAAAAGAATTGTCAACTATTTTTACATAATGGTTAACAATTCTTTAAAAAAGTAACCCTCTTAAATTTTTAAGAGGGCCAGTAGGATTTTAACTATCTCTATCATCAAATTTTAAATCTGCCATATCATAAGTGAATTCCGCTAAACGAATATTTATGAAAATTGGTATATCAGTTCGCATTGCCAAAGCTATCGCATCACTGGGTCTTGAGTCTAATTTTATAACTCTATCCCCTTGTTTTATATAAAGCTCTGCATAATAAGTGTCATCTTTTAAATCAGTAATTACAACTTTTTCAGGTTTTCCTCCAAGTTGTTCAATAACAGATTTTAAAAGGTCGGGGGTTAAAGGGCGAGGCGGTGTAATTCCCTGAAGAGGGATAGCTATGTTTTGAGCTTCCAGTGGACCTATAACTATAGGTAAAACTTTCTTTTCCTCTTCATCTGTCAATAGGACGGAGAAATTTCCTTCTACGTCCATCGTAATTGCCTTAACATGAAATTTTAACATTTTTTACACCTCGATTTAAAACATCTTCTTATTATCATTATATCATACTTATGCAAATTTAATCTGATTGTTTGCTTTAAAACAACTTAACTGTTGACAATTCATGAGATTTTATATATATTATATATCAAATGGAATATGAGGCTATGAAAGAGAGGAGTAAGTGTATACTGGCTAAAGAGAGGGATATCCCATGGGCTGAAAGGATTCCCGCCAAAGGTACACTGAAGGTAGCTCTGGAGCCTGTAAACCGAAGTTGAGTAGGTTTAAACGGGTCTGCCCGTTATAGCTTGAGTGATAAATAAAGGTGGTACCGCGAAATGCCCTTTCGCCCTTTGTGGGTGAAAGGGTTTTAAAATTTTACGGAGGGAGTGTAAGGCATGAAAGAGATAGCTAAAACCTACAATCCAAAGGAATTTGAAGATAGAATTTATGCTTTTTGGATGGAAAAAGGATATTTTACTCCTAAAATAGACCCTGAAAAACAGCCATTTACCATTGTTATACCGCCTCCAAACATAACAGGGCAATTACATATGGGACATGCACTTGATAATACTTTGCAGGACATATTGATAAGATGGAAAAGAATGCAGGGTTATGCAGCTTTGTGGATACCTGGCTCAGACCATGCCAGCATTGCGACGGAGATAAAAGTTTTAGACACGATAAGAGAAGAAACGGGGCTCACAAAGAAGGAAATAGGAAGAGAAGAGTTTTTGAAAAGGGCATGGGCATGGAAGGACAAATACGAAAACCGTATTTTAAGCCAATTAAAAAAGTTGGGTTCTTCTTGTGATTGGACAAGGACACGCTTTACTATGGACGAAGTATGTTCAAGAGCGGTAAGAGAGGTTTTTGTTTCTCTCTATGAAAAAGGGCTCATATACAGAGGTGACAGGATAATAAATTGGTGCCCAGACTGCAACACTGCTTTATCTGATGCGGAAGTGGAACATAAAGAGCAAAAAGGGCATTTGTGGTACATCAAATACCCCATAAAAGGTGAAGATGGATATGTAGTTATAGCTACTACAAGGCCAGAGACGATGCTGGGGGATGTAGCAGTTGCTGTAAATCCTGATGATGAAAGGTATAAGGATGTGGTAGGTAAGACTTTGATACTGCCACTTGTAGGAAGGGAGATACCTGTAATTGCTGACAGCTACGTTGATCCTTCATTTGGAACTGGTGCTGTTAAAGTGACGCCTGCTCACGACCCAAATGACTTTGAGATGGGGACAAGACACAATCTTCCATTTATCAACATAATGAATGAGAATGCGATAATCAATGAAAATGGAGGAAAATATAAAGGTCTTGATAGGTATGAGGCGAGAGAAAAGATAGTAGAAGACCTCAAAAATCTCGGACTACTTCTAAAAGTTGAAGACCACGTTCACAATGTGGGACATTGTTACAGGTGCGATACGGTAGTTGAACCTCTACTTTCCAAGCAGTGGTTTGTAAAGATGGAGCCTTTAGCGAAACCTGCTTTAGAAGTTGTAAAAGAAGGAAAAATTAAGTTTGTGCCAGAACGGTTTGAAAAAATATACATTAATTGGTTAGAAAACATAAAGGATTGGTGTATTTCAAGGCAATTATGGTGGGGACACAGAATTCCTGCCTGGTATTGTGATGACTGTGGTCATATAACTGTATCGCGTAAAGACCCGGAAAAATGTGAAGCTTGTGGAAGTACCAACATACATCAAGACGAAGATGTATTAGATACTTGGTTTAGTTCTGCACTTTGGCCTTTCTCTACTATGGGTTGGCCAGAAGAAACAGAAGATTTAAGATATTTCTATCCGACAGATGTACTTGTTACGGGATATGACATAATTTTCTTCTGGGTTGCAAGAATGATTTTTATGAGTTTGGAATTTATGAAAGAAGTACCATTTAAGCATGTTTTGATACATGGTTTAGTCAGGGATGCTCAAGGTAGAAAAATGAGCAAATCTCTTGGCAATGGAATAGACCCGTTAGAGGTTATTGAAAAGTATGGAGCAGACACTTTAAGGTTTACATTAGTCATAGGAAATGCTCCAGGAAACGATATGAGGTTTAGTCAAGATAAAGTTGAACTCAGCAGAAACTTTGCAAATAAATTGTGGAACGCTTCAAGATATGTGTTGCTGAATTTAACTGATAATGATACTAATCTTTATACAGAGGGGTTAACTATTGCTGATAAGTGGATTTTGACAAGGTATAACAATATAGTAAAAGAAGTGACAGAGAATTTAGAAAAATTTGAGTTAGGAATAGCTGCGACAAAACTTTATGACTTTGTGTGGAGCGAATTTTGCGATTGGTATATAGAACTTAGCAAACCGGTGCTATACAGTGATAACCTTGAAGCTAAAAAGGTTACAAAGTCTGTTTTAAGATATGTGCTTGATAATACTTTGAGGCTTTTGCACCCCTTTATGCCTTTTATAACTGAAGAAATATGGCAGAATTTACCTCATGAGGGCGAGAGCATAATGATTGCTGAATGGCCGAAATACAAAGAAGAACTGGATTTCACTGAAGAAGCGAAAAATGCTGAGATTATAATGGAAGCTATTAGGACCATTAGAAATTTAAGAGCAGAAGCAAATGTTTCCCCTTCTAAAAAAGCAAAAGTTATTGTGACTGTTGAAAATGAAAATTATGTAAAGATGTTTGAAGTGGGTACAAATTATATAATGAAACTTGCAGGTGCTAGCGAAGTTGTAATTGAAACAGATAAAAGTAAAATTCCTCATAAAGCTTTGAGTGGAGCAATAGAAGGAGGATTGGTGGTACTTCCACTTGAAGATTTAATAGACTTAGAAGAAGAGATAAAGAGGCTTAATGAAGAAAGACAAAAAGTGATAAGCGAAATTGAAAGAGCACAAGGGCTTTTAAATAATGAAAATTTCGTTAAAAAAGCGCCAGAAAAAGTAGTCAGTGCTGAAAGAGAGAAATTGGAAAAATATACTACGATGCTTAAAAACATAGAGGAAAGACTTAAGTTATTAAAGAGTTAACCTCTAGGGGGATTTGTATGTTATCTTTGTTTAAAAGGCCCAAAAAAGAGTCTCAACTGGTTATAAGAGAGGCCAAGATAAAAGATGCGAGGGGGATAATAAAGCTTTTAAACAGTGTTGGAAGAGAAAAATTGTATATGGTGTCAGAGACATTTAATTGGTCTGAGGAGGAAGAAAAACAGCTTATTAAAAATTTAGACCGCAACAAAGATTTGATCCTAGTGGCAGACTACGGTGGTGAAATCGTAGGCTGCCTTACTCTCTTTCGTTATTATGGAGGAAGGTCTCCTAAAGTACAACATGTAGGAGAAATAGGTATAAGTATAGACGCTCGATTTAGGAATATAGGAATCGGAACAAAGTTGTTTACGGAAGCTATTAATTGGGCAAAAAGCAAAGGCTATGAAAAACTTTGCCTCAGTGTTTTTAGTACCAATGAAGTAGCAATACACCTTTATAAGAAATTTGGTTTTGAAGAAGAGGGTAGAAGAAAAAAACAGTTTAAAATTGGTGATGAATACGTAGATGAGGTTTTGATGGGATTGTTTTTGTAAAATCCGTTTATATGGGAGATGGGCTTAAATGAACTATGAAGAAGCAATTAGCTACATACATGGTACATACAAATTTGGCATAAAGTTGGGATTAGAAAATATAAGAAGATTATTAAATTATATGGGGAATCCTCAAAAAAACCTTAAAATTATCCACGTTGCTGGTACAAATGGAAAAGGCTCTACATCAGCTTTTATAAGCAACATTTTGCAGCAGGCTGGATATAAAGTAGCTTTATATACTTCTCCCTACCTCGAAGAATTTGAAGAGAGAATGAGAATAAATGGAGAAAATATTTCCAAGGAAAAGTTGATTTATTATGTTGAATATATAAAGCCTATAATATCTCGTATGGTGGAGGAAGGATACAATCATCCGACGGAATTTGAAGTGGTAACTGCAATTGCTTTTAAATATTTTTATGATGAAAAAGTGGATTTTGTAGTTTTAGAGGTAGGACTTGGAGGTAGATTTGACGCAACAAATGCTATTGATTTTTCATTAGTTTCTGTTATAACCACTATTGATTATGACCATACAGACAGATTGGGACATACTTTAGGAGAGATTGCATATGAAAAGGCAGGCATTATCAAGCGAAATGGAGTGGTGGTAAGTTTTTATCAACAGCCAGAAGCATTGAAAGTCATCATAGAAGCATGTGAGGTAAGAAATGCTTATTTGACTGTACTTGAAAAAAGTAACGTAATTATAAAAGAACAAAACCCTGATTTTCAGATTTTTGACTACAAAAAATACAAGGACTTAAAAATTACTTTATTGGGAGAACATCAGATTTACAATGCTGCTTTGGCGATTGAGAGCGTAGAAAAATTAAAAATGTATGGATACGAAATCACAGAAAAAGATATAAGGGAAGGGCTTTACAGGGCAAAATGGCCTGGAAGATTGGAAGTAATGAGAAAAAAACCCTACGTAGTAATAGACGGTGCTCACAATCCTCAAGGAATGACTGTTTTGAAAGAGTCTCTAAAATTATTTAAATATGATAGACTGATTTTAGTAATTGGAATCCTTAAAGACAAAGATACGCAGAAAATGCTGGATATCATTGCGCCAGAGGCAGATATTATAATAACAACCACCCCAATAAGTGAAAGAGCTTATAAGGCAAGTGAACTTGCAGAGCGGATAGAAAAAGAAAAAGTGATTGCGATTGAAAATATTGAAGAAGCGGTAAAATACGCCCTGGATATAGCTAAGGAAGAGGATATGGTACTTTTTTGTGGTTCATTGTACATGATTGGTTATGTGAGGTCTATGCTTAAAAAGGTAATAATTAAGACATATTTTTAATATAATGTAAGGTGTAAAGGCCGTAATGAGAAGGTGGTTGTTATGGAAATGACAGGGACTGCATTGTTACGGGAGATAGATAAAGCACTAAAGGCGATGAAAGAAGCAGAAAGAAATTTAGAAATGCTGGAAAATGACAACTACCTTAAGATAAAGTTAGCAAGGCTAAAGTACGATTTTGCAAGACAAGAATATTTGAGACTCTTAAGGATTGCTAAAGAACAAAAAATCAAATATAACATGAATGAATTGATGGAAAAAATAATAGACGTATGATAAAAGCGGTCTTTCGACCGCCTGATTTATTGTTCAGGTATTTTAATTTCTTCTTGAAAATCGCACTTAAAATCTTTATAGGTCACACAAAAATTGTTGCAATTATGGATACATGTAATTGCATTACATTTCTTCAACGTTCTAATTGGTGCATTTGCTTGTTTTGAAGAGCGCATAAATTCTAACTCTAAATAAGTCATATCAATCGCCCTTTCCAATTTGATAATTTTATTATACAATTAATTCATTTATCTGTCAATTGCAATTATAAAATTTAAAAATTCATTTTATGGCCGAATTTCTCGAAGAATTTGCTATAAGTTAACGTTTTTTGAAAAATGGTTTAATATTTTTAACTTTGGATAGGGCTTAATTTTATTTTGTTTATTGAAAAAAGGAAAGGAGTATGATAAAATGAATAATGTGTCGGGGCATGGCGCAGCGGTAGCGCGCGCGGTTCGGGACCGTGAGGTCGCAGGTTCAAATCCTGTTGCCCCGACCATGGCAGTAATTGTGCAGGTTTTAGGACTTATCAACAGGCTAAAAAACGTGTGGTTGCGAAGTAACTCAAACATTAGGATAACGACCACAATATATCGGTATGATATATGACTACTTTGGTGGTAAATTTACAAAAATATTACAATACGCTCACAATTTAAGTGAGCGATTTTTTATGGAGTTATTGGTTTCTCAAATATATCCTCCTGCATATTATGGAATTATGCTAATATGCGGGGGGATGTGTTTTGTACATTTACATTGCCAATATGGGAGAAGATATTATTGAGCGAGTTAATTTGGAGACAAATTACAGAGATTTTGCAAAGATTAAATCATATAACAATAAACATCTGCCCTTAAATGTCTATTCTAAATATTTATGTGGTCCTCATCGATTAATTTTAGATAAACAGAGACAGAAACTGTATTCTTTAAATGCTTATGATAATTCAATTAGTATAATAAACCTAGACGATTTTACTGCAGAAATTTCTTTGTATGTGGGGAATTATCCTAATAATGGCATTATGCATGGAGATTATATATTAGTGGTTAATGGAGACTCAGACTCTATAAGTATTTTTGATATTGAAGAGAAAAAAGTGATAGGGCAAGTTAAAGTAGGAAGTTTCCCCCAGGACATAATTTACAATGAAAAGTATGATTTGATTTTTGTGAGCAATATGAATTCTGATGAAATTTTATTAATCGACCCTTATAGTTATAGGATTGTAGATTTTATTGGAACAGGGGCAAGACCTATAGGAATGACTTTCTCTGAAGATTGGGACTATTTGTATGTGGTAAACAGTTATTTTGAAACAGGGGTAAATGGGAAAATTTCTGTAATAAACCTGCAAAGTTTTAAAGTAACTGGTGAGATAGAAGTGGGAAAAGTTCCTACAATGGTACGGAAAAAGGAAAACTTTTTATATGTACTTAATTCTTGCTCTAATACGTTGAGCAAAATAGATTTATTAACAAAACAGAAAAAAGAAGTTTATTGCGGATATGCACCTGGGTATTTATGTATTTTAGATAAATATGCTTATGTTTCTTCTGCAGAAGAAAACAAAGTGAATATAATTGACATTGATGAAATGAGGGTAGTAAAGTTTATTGAAACAAGAAAAGAGCCCCAAGGCCTTGTTATTGACCCGTGAGGACTTTTATTATGTATGCATATACGTCTTGAGATTTTTGTTTCCAATTATCGCAGATAAGTTTTGCCTGCTCGCTGTTTACTACATTTATATTTAGCTCAATCAAAACTATATCATTTTCTACGACTTTACAATTAGCTATATATTGATTTTCGCCTTTTTTGTAATAAGTGGCTATATATTGAGATTCCTGTTTTATTTTTTCTTTGTTTAAGAGGATGTATTCGTCTATTTTTTGCCGTGTTTCAAAGGGAATTCTTGTGAAAAATAGTTTTAAAATGTTTATACCTTCTTCTGTAATAAAATATTTTTCTTCTTCTAATTTTATAAAACCAGTTTCTATTAACTCGTCAAGGTACTGTCTTAAATAGAAATAGTTCATAAGTTTGTTATCTAAGATAATTTTGCTTATTTGCTCGTCTGTAATAGGCATATTTATTCTGTTTAAGATGTATAGTATAATTAACTTGTTTTCTGCTAATTCTTGTATTTCGTAAGCCAAGTTACCACCTCGCATTATTACTACATGTGGTATATTTAAATTAATTCTATCACAAAATATACAATAATAAAAGAGAGTATACGAAATACTCTCTCAGTTTGTTGACAAAGTTAAAAAATATTCAAAGGAGATATTTTGCATCGTCGCTCCGATGTTCCAAAGCGACAAAACTAAAGCTCGACCTTCGGGCTCCGGCAGGGTACCGGGCACAATCGGCATCCATGCCTTAAGGTGCCCGCCTTCGCCATCCATGGCTTCGGCCCTGCCTCCACCCTCGGTCTTGCTAAGTTTCCCGGCACTCAAGTAAGTATGCTTGTTTTTTCTATTTTTGCTTATATCAAACTCTCTTACTTGAGTGCCGGGCCGCTTTGTAACAAGTCGCTCCTTATGCAAATATCTCCTTTACGAAAGTTTGTCTACAGTCTGAGAGAGTATACGAAATACTCTCTTTTTGTCCTTCTATTTTTGCATGTATTCTGATTCACTTCCTGCAGCTCCTTGTGGGCCCCCCTGTGCAGGAGTAGAACCATATATACTGATGCCCCTTGCCATGGCAGATTCAGCAAAATGAACCATTCGTCTTAACATTTGTCCTCCTACTTTGCCGCAATCTCGGCTACTTATATATCCCCAATAATCTTCAGAACCTTGTCTAACTGGAAGACCAAGTTCTGATGCGATTTCGTATTTCATATTATCAAGGGCTTTGTGAGCCTCTGGTACCATTTTTGGACGATCATTCCAACTACCTCTTGCCATTTAAATCCCTCCTTACTCTTTCTCATACTTAATTTGTGTAGGTGAATAAAAAATATACTTTGAAAAATTTAAAAAAAATATATTTTATTGTGTTAAAATATTTATGTGCATAAATTTTACTAAAAGGGTTGATAAAGATGGAAAAACAAAAAATTTTAGAGCAAAAAATAAAAGAATGGGGAGCGTCTTTAGTAGGTTTTTCAAATCTTGAAGGTATCGTACCTGATAATATTTCAGATATTCCTTATGGTATTACTGTTGTAATAAAGTTGTCCGACAGAATAGTAGATGAGATAACAGATAAACCTACCCATACTTATTATCACCACTATAGGTCTATAAATACATTGATTGATCAAATAACTTTACGGACTGTCCTTCTCCTTGAAGAATGGGGCTATAAAGCATTAGCTGTTCCTGCGTCTCAATCGATTGCTGATTTGGGAGAATACAGAGGACTTTTTCCACATAAAACTGCTGCTACAAGAGCAGGGCTTGGTTGGATAGGAAAGAATGGTCTTCTTGTGACTGAAAAATATGGACCAAGAGTGAGATTAGGAACAGTTTTAACAAACATGCCTTTTGAAACAGGAACCCCCATTACTGAAAGTAAATGTGGCAGCTGTAAATTATGTGTAGATGCCTGTCCTGCTATGGCACTTTATGGTACTCTATGGAAAGAGGGGATACCGAGAGAAGAAATAGTTGATGCGAGAGCTTGTAGTGAATATATGAATAAAAATTTTAAACACATTGGAAGAGGCTATGTATGCGGTATTTGTATGGAAGTGTGTCCTTACGGGAAGAAAAAATCTGTTGACAGGTGAAAAGGTTTTTGATAAAATGAAATTAAACAACCAAAACGTTTTGGAAAAGGTGGATAGTAAATGGCGGTTACAATAAAGGATATAGCGAAATATGCGGGTGTATCTGTTACAACGGTTTCGAGAGCTTTAAACGGATATCCGGATGTAAGTGAAGAAACCCGTGAAAGAATTAAAAAAATAGCGGAACAACTTAATTATACTCCAAATTCTCTTGCAAGAGGGCTTGTTACAAATAAGACTCATACAGTTGGCTTGGTTGTTTCTGAATTAATAAAACCTGGGGCGTACCATCCTTTCTTCCTCGAAGTGCTTGCAGGTATAAAAGCAGGATTAAAGAAAGATAAATACGACCTTATACTTTTTACTGTAGACCCGGAAAGCCAAGATGCCACTTCCTATGAGAAGCTTTGCAATGACAGAAAAGTGGAAGGGGCTATTGTAGAAGGCTTAAGATTGAGTGATCCTTACATTAAAGAAATAAAGAAAACACAAATTCCCACTGTTTTGATTGATATACCAATACTGACTGATAAAGTGGGATATGTAAGTTCGGATAATGTTCAGGCGGCTTTTGAAGCTACAAGCTATCTTATAAAGTTAGGACATAGAAATATTGGATTTATAAATGGGCATGATGACGCGGCTGTAAGTTTTGAAAGGTTAGAAGGTTATAAAAAAGCTCTTGAAAAAAATAATATACCTTACAAAGAGGAATATGTAGTTTTTAATGATTTTACTCAAGAAGGTGGATATAATTCTTTTAAGACGTTGGTTTTTGAACATCCGGAAATAACTGCTGTATTTCATGCTTCTGATTTGATGGCAATAGGGTCTTTCAAAGCAGCAAAAGACTTAGGAATGAAAGTACCTGATGACATCTCTATTGTAGGTTTTGACGATATTGAACTTGCATCCCTTATTACTCCAGGACTCACTACTATACGACAGGATACTTTTAAGATGGGATATAATGCAGCAAAACATCTTTTATCTATTATAAAAGGGGAAAAGCCTCAGCATATATTAATACCTCATAAGCTTGTAATTAGAGATTCAGCTAGAAAGATATAATTTTTTTTAAAAAGTATCCAAAACGTTTCGGATAAAATTTTTAGTAGGAATCAGGAGGTATATAAGTGGTAAAGCACATGTTTTTAGAGGATGTAAACAATTTAATAAGTGATGACAAATGGCTTATTTTCCAAAATGAGTATAATACAGAGGTAAATCCTCGATATGAGACCCTTTTTACACTTACAAATGGTTACATGGGCGTAAGAGGTACTTTTGAGGAAGGAAGCGAGGGAGAAAGGTCGGGAAATTTTATTGCAGGAATTTTTGACAAGTCAGATGCGCAGGTTAGAGAAATAGTAAATGCTCAAAATTGGTTGAGAATAAAGTTGTATGTTGAAGGTGAAGAATTAAGTTTGGATAAATGCCAGTTGATAGAATTTAAAAGAATTCTTGATATGAAAAAAGGTATTCTATTTAGGAGTATGTTGATAAAAGACAGCAAAGATAGAATTACTCGAATTGAGGGATACAGGTTTATAAGCCGTAGCGACCTTCATCGTTCTGCAATTAAGCTATTTGTAACACCTGTAAATTACAGTGGTGTTGTAGGTATAGAGAGCATTATTGATGGGACTGTTTTAAATTCAGCAGATAGCCCAAAGTATAGAGTAAAGCATTTGAAAGTGGTTGACAATAGTAGTCTAAGTAAAAATGGAGTTTATCTTGAAACAGCAACTGTTGACGATGATACCCGCATAGCAACAGGTAGTACAGTGAGGATATATCATCATGAAGATGAAGAAAAAAATAACGTAGCTAAATTTAAAAGGTTTTTGCCTTTAGGTGAGAGAAGTATTGAGTACTTTGAGTTTGACGGTACAGAGAACAAAACAGTAGTAATTGACAAATTTGTAATAACTTATACCACCAGAGACGTAAGAAAAGACCTGTTAAAGACGACGGTGGAAAGAGAACTCTTTAATTTTGCTGGAGAAGGTATTGACAAAGAGCTTAAGAGGCATATTGAAGTATATGATGAACTATGGTCTGTTGCAGATATAAATATTGAAGGGGATGAAGAAGCAGATAAAGCTTTGCGTTTTAATATTTTTCATCTTATGAGTTCTGTCAATGAAAATGACCCCCTGGTAAGTATTGCTGCGAAAGCTCTTCATGGTGAGGGATACAAAGGCCATGTATTTTGGGATACTGAGATATTTATGCTTCCCTTTTTCATATATGTGTATCCGCAGGCAGCTAGAACACTTTTGATGTACAGGTACAATATGCTTGATGCAGCAAGAAAAAATGCGACTTTAAATGGATATAAAGGAGCACAATATCCTTGGGAATCTGCAGACACAGGAGAGGAAGAGACACCTAAATGGGGATTTGATTACAAAGGAAACCCTGTAAGGATATGGACAGGAGATTTAGAGCATCATATAACTGCTGATATAGCTTTTGCAGTGTGGGAGTATTTTAGAGCGACAGAGGATATTGAGTTTATGTTGAATTATGGTGCAGAAGTCATTTTTGAGACTGCAAGGTTTTGGGTATCTAGATGTGAATATGTAAAAGAATTAGATAGGTATGAAATAAACAATGTCATAGGTCCTGACGAATTTCATGAACATGTTGATAATAATGCTTATACTAATTACCTTGCAAAATGGAATATTAAAAAGGGACTTGAACTAATCAATATGTTAAAAGAAAAATACCACGAACATTATCATGCTATATCAAACAAGATATGTTTGACAAACGAGGAAATAGAAAAGTGGAAAAAAGTTGAAGAAAAAATATATATACCTTATGAGAAAAGCAAAAAGCTCATTGAACAATTTGAAGGCTATTTTGATAAAAAAGATTATGTCATTGATAAATTTGATGAAAACAATATGCCTATATGGCCTGAAGGTGTTGATATAACAAAATTAGGTGATACACAGCTTATTAAACAGGCTGACGTTGTTATGTTAATGCTTTTGTTAGGTGAGGAATTTGACGAAGAGACGAAAAGAATCAATTACGAATATTATGAAAAGAGGACTATGCACAAGTCTTCTTTAGGTCCAAGTATGTATGCCATTATGGGTTTAAAAGTTGGGGACCACAAAAACGCGTACCAATCTTTTATGAGAAGTGCCAACGTTGACCTTGTGGACAATCAGGGTAACACTAAAGAAGGTTTGCATGCTGCATCTGCTGGTGGTACATGGCAAGTAGCTGTTTTTGGATTTGGCGGAATGGAAATTGACAAAGAAGAGATATTAAATATAAATCCGTGGCTGCCAGAAAAATGGGACAAACTTTCCTATAAAGTATTCTGGAAAGGCAATTTAATTGAGGTAATTGTTACAAAAGAGGATGTGTCAGTAAAAAAATTAGAAGGAAAAGGAAATATAAAAGTAAAGGTAAAAGGGAAAGAGATTACGTTACAATAGTCAAAAAGGTACAGGCAGGTGGTAACCTGCTATACCTTAAAATAAATTGATTAAGTTTTAAGGGGGGATAAGTGAAGTTGAAGTAAAATTTTAAGTCCTCAATCAGATATTTTACTATAAAATTATGAAAGGGGAAAGTGGTAATGAGTAAAAAACTTTTAAGCATCTTTGTTTTGACGATCTTTGTATTAGCTACTGTTTTAGCTGGTTGTTCATCCAGTAAAAATAATACCTCCAGTGCCAATGAGACAAATACACAAAAACAAGAGACGGTGAAACCAGTTACTATAAAATTAGGTATGTGGTCTTCATCTCCAGCAGAAAAGAAGATAGTGGATGACCAAATAGCTAAGTTTAAAGAAAAATATCCAAATATAGATGTGCAAATTGAGACAATTGTGGGAGATTACATGCAAAAATTACAAACAGAACTGGCGTCAAATACAGCACCAGACATATTCTATCTTGACAGCATGCCTGCACCACAGCTTATGTCTTCAGGAGTTTTAGAGCCATTAGATGATTATATTAAGAAATACAATGTGGATGTAAATGATTTCGAACCTGCTTTGCTTTCCGCTTTTCAGTGGGAAGGAAAAACTTATGGTTTGCCAAAGGATTTCAATACTCTAGCTTTGTTTTACAACAAAGACATGTTTAAAGCGGCTGGAATAAATGAGCCTCCAAAAACATGGGAGGAATTAAGAGATGTAGCTAAAAAGTTGACAAAAGACGGTGTCAAAGGTTTGGTTTTATCAGCAGACCTTGCAAGATTTGATGCTTTTATAAATCAAAATGGCGGTTCAGTATATCAAGATGGAAAAGTTACTTTAAATCTTCCTCAAAATGCACAGGCACTTGATTTTTATGTAGGCCTCATTACAAAAGACAAAGTTGCTGACACACCACAAAACATGGGAGAAGGCTGGAATGGAGATGCTTTTGCTGCTAAAAAAGCTGCAATGGCAATAGAAGGTGGCTGGATGATACCATTCCTCAAAGAAAAAGCTCCTGATTTAAACTATGGTATAGTAGAGCTTCCAGCAGGAAAGCAAAAATCTACAATGGCTTTCACTGTTGCATATGTGATGAATAAAAACAGCCAACATAAAGATGAAGCATTTAAGCTTATTGAATTTTTAACCGGTAAAGAAGGACAGCAATTTGTAGTAGATTCAGGCCTTGCACTTCCATCGAGAAAGTCTATGCAAGAAGGATTTAAGGAGAAATATCCTGAAAGAGCTGCATTTGTAGATGGTGCTTCCTATGCAGTACCATGGCAGTTTGGCTTGTATGGCACAAAGGTAGTAGATGCGGCTAATAAAGCCTGTGAAGCATTAATAATGAAGCAAATAAGTAGTGCTCAACAAGCTCTTGACAATGCACAAAAGGAAGTTGGACAATAATTTAAACAAGCAGCACCTTACTAAAATAAGGTGCTGCAATTATGATTTTTTAAGGTTGAAGGGAAGGATGTATTTATGGAAGCTAAAATGACTATGAAAAAGAGGTATTTATACGAAGCTTTGTCAGGGTATGCTTTTGTGTTACCTTTTATTGCTTCAATATCTATTTTTTTGATAGGACCATTAATTTATGCTTTTATTATAAGTTTTAAAGAATTTTCTTTTTTAAATCCTGAAGCAAGCCGATGGGTTGGATTTGCAAATTATATAAAGTTATTTAGCGACCCGACATTTAAAAGGGCTCTTTTAAATACAACACTTTATTCTTTAGGAGTAGTGCCAACACAGCTAATTATTGCCTTAATACTAGCATTAATTGTAAATTCGAATATTAAAGGTAAAACATTTTTTAGAGTTGCCTATTATATACCAACTGTTACATCCACAGTTGCAGTTTCTGTAATATTTTTATATCTATTTAAAGCAGATGGTTTAGTTAATGCTTTGTTAGCTAAATTTGGCATACAAGGACCTGCTTGGTTTAATGATGTAAGGTTTGCGCTTCCTTCTATCATGATGATGGCGATATGGTCTTCTGTAGGTAATTACATGGTGATTTTTCTTGCCGGGCTACAGGATATACCATCAGAATTGTACGAGGCGGCGGAAGTAGATGGAGCTAATAAATTTCAAAGGTTTTTCAAAATTACCCTTCCAATGTTGAGACCAATAGTGTTTTTTAATCTAGTAATGTCATTAATTGGTACTTTTCAGGTTTTTGACCAAGCCTATGTAGTATCGCAAGGGACTGGTGGGCCTCTTGATGCTACAATGACAGTCGTGCTGGATATATATAGGACAGGCTTTAGAGATTTTAACATGGGTTACGCTTCAGCTATGGCTTTTGCATTATTTGTAATAATCTTGATATTGACTCTTATACAGCGAAAGCTTTTCAAAGAAGAAACCTATTAGGAGGTGGCAATAGATGAAAAAGGTGTTGCGGCTTTTATTTTATATCGTTGTAGTAGGATATGCAGTAATTACACTTGGTCCTTTTATATGGTCTATAATAACATCTCTAAAACCCACCAGTGAATTAAATACTTTTGCTGTAAATATAAAACATTTAACTTTAGATAACTATAAAATGATAATTACAAAATTTCCTTTTTTAAGGTGGTTTATAAATAGTGCTATAGTTGCAGCTATAGTGACGTTTGGCAATATACTGTTTAATTCTATGGCAGGGTATGCACTTGCAAGAATAAATTTTCCTGGAAGAAATTTATTGTTTATGGTTGTGCTTGCTCTCATGATGGTACCAGGACAGGTAGTGATGGTGCCAACTTATATCCTTCTCAGCAAATTAGGCTGGGTGAACACTTACATGGGCCTTACAATTCCATTTTTGACTAGTAATTTTGGAATATTTTTAATGAGGCAATTTTTCTTGTCTCTTCCCAAAGAGTTAGAAGAAGCAGCTACAATTGACGGTTTGTCACGATTTGGGATTTTCTTTAAAATAGTTTTGCCTTTGTCTAAACCTGCTCTTGCAACTCAATTCATTTTTATGTTTACTGGCAATTGGAATAGTTTCTTGTGGCCTAGCCTCTTGACGTCTAGTGATGATATGTATACACTACCGGTAGGACTTAATTCCTTTTACGGCCAATACTATCAATTTTGGAATCAGGTAATGGCAGGAGCTATACTTTTGACGTTACCTACTATATTGATATTCTTAATATTCCAGAGATATTTTGTAAAAGGAATATCTACGACGGGATTAAAATAAACGTTACGAAGGAGGAATAAAATGGCAAGATATCGTGGAGTAATTTTTGATTTAGATGGTGTTATTACAGATACTGCAAGGTATCACTATTTAGCATGGAAAAAACTTGCTGATGAGTTAGGGATATATTTTGATGAAGTTATCAACGAGAGGTTAAAAGGTGTAAGCCGCCTACAATCTTTAGAGATAATTTTAGAGAAAAGTGATAAAAAATATTCTCAAGAAGAAAAAGAATATTATGCAAATAAAAAGAATGAGTACTATAAAGAGATGATAAAGAGAATTACACCTGAGGATTTATTGCCTGGAGTGGAGAGATTCATTGAAGAGCTTAAAAAACGAGGTATTAAAATAGCAATTGCATCTGTCAGCAAAAATGCTTTTACTGTAGTTGAAAATTTAAAAATAAGAGATAAATTTGACTATATAGTAGATGCAAACGAAATAAAGCGCGGGAAGCCTGACCCTGAGATATTTTTAAATGCAGCGAAGCATCTTGGGATTCCTCCGGAGAAGTGCATTGGAATAGAAGATTCGGCTGCGGGAATTACTGCAATAAAAAAAGCAGGGATGTTTGCAGTAGGAGTGGGCAATCCTGAAACAGTAAAAGAAGCAGACTTAATTTTAAAGGATTTAAGTGAAGCAGATAAAATATTAGAATTGCTGTAGTGTGGAAATATTCCCCTGTGTTTTGGGGAATATTTTTTATAAAAAACTCTTGCATTTTTAAAAGAATCGTAATATAATATAACTGTAAGCGGTTACAGTAAATTAAGAAAAGGGTGTCAAAATGGCGACAATAGACGATGTGGCAAAATTAGCAGGTGTTTCTATTGCAACTGTTTCGAGAGTTTTTAATAATAGCCCTTTAGTAAGTGAAAAAGCAAGGCAAAAAGTTTTAAAAGCTGCAGAAGAGCTGGGATATAAACCCAGTATGCCAGCCAGAAGCCTGGCGATGAAGAAAACAAACACTATAGGGCTAATTGTGCCTGATATATCAAACCCTTACTATGCAGAAGTAGTAAGAGGTATTGAAGATGTCTGCAATATTTATAAATACAATATTACTTTGTGCAATGCAGACAATAAAAGAGAAAAAGAATTTCAATATATAGAAATGCTAAAAAATCGGTGGGTTGATGGAATAATATTTCACTGTGACTATTTTTCTGAAGAGCATTATGAAGTCTTTAAAAATGACAATATAAAGGTGGTACTTGCAGGAAGAACAACAAAGTTTGATGTGCCTTATGTAGGGATTGATAATTTTAAAGCGGCTTATGATGCAGTGAATTATTTGATATCATTAGGCCACAAGAGGATTGGAATTATTCATGGCCCTCTTGATGACATGAAAGAGACAATAGATAGCGTAGACAGGCTAAAAGGGTATAAGCAAGCTCTTATTGATAATGGCTTACCAATTTATGATAAATTTATTAAAGAAGCAAATTTTAAGTATAAAGGCGGATATAATGCGGCGATGGAAATGCTAAAAGGCGAAATGAGACCTACTGCTATTTTTGCGATAAGTGATATTATGGCAATGGGAGCAATAAATGCGGTGTTTGACAGTGGACTTTCATGTCCTGAAGATATTTCTGTGATGGGCTTTGATAATATTGACTTGTCAGAAGCTACAAGGCCTTCTCTTACGACTGTATCACAGCCTATGTATGAAATAGGGGCTGTTGCAGCTAGAATGCTTATAAAAATGTTAAATGGGGAAGAAATTGATGATTATCAAATAATTTTAAAACACAAAATTGTGTTAAGAAATTCTTGTATATCTCCAAAAGATTAAATTTTGTTTTATTTTTTAAATTGTAAGCGCTTACAGTTTTAAAGCATGAAAAGCGCAGTGAAGATTTTAAGCTTAGGAAAGGAGAATATGGCATGGCTTATGTAAACTTCGTAAAGAAATACAAACTTGAAATTGCCATGGTTTTACCATTACTATTATATATTTTGGGTTTTACTGTATACCCTATTATTCAAACTATTACTTTAAGTTTTCAAGACCAGTATACTAAAGCATTCACATTGGCAAATTATAAAGAGATTATAGGAAAAACAGAATTTAAAAATGCTTTTTTCAATACCATAGCTCTTACATTTATAAGCCTCACTTTGGAAATAACTGCAGGCCTCGTCATTGCGCTTATTTTAAAAAGGAATTTTAAAGGAAAAGGGCTTTTGAGGTCTTTGATGTTGGTTCCTATGGGAGTTCCTACACTTGTATCAGGTGTCGCTATGACATATATTTTCGGATTAAATGGTTATTTTAATGAACTTTTGGAAAAATTACACTTAATTAAGCTTCCTGTAGATTGGGCGAGCGGTGGTTTTAAGACATTGCTTATGGTTTCTGTAGCTGATATGTGGAAAGTTACCCCACTGGTCATACTATTGCTTTTGGCTGGTCTTGAAAGTATACCAGATGAAGTTTATGAAGCTTCCAATATTGACGGGGCAACTGCGTGGCAAACTTTTAAATATGTGACATTGCCACTTTTAAAGCCCTCTATCACGATGGCCTTGATATTAAGAGCGATAGATGCTTTTAGAATATTTGAACTTGTACTTGTTCTTGCAGGCCGTGCTACTCCTGTTATTTCTACTTTTGCGTATGATGAGTATAATAATTATGCAAATGCTTATACATCTGCGGCAGCATCTACAATATTGCTCCTAATAATAGCAGTATTTATAGTGAGCTACTTAAAAATAGCTGGTACTAAGGAGGAACAATGATGAGAAAAATAGATATTAGTGAAAAGATTTCAAATACAGCGTATATTCCAATAGCTATAATAGCGGCAATATTGATGATTATACCAGTATATATACTTTTTATAACTTCTTTTGCAGTGCCAAGTGATATATTAAAGCCTCATCCAGACTTTTTCATCACTCGCTTTACTTTGGACCATTGGAAAGACGTATTTCTTTCAGGAAATATATGGCCTCCTTTTAAGAAAAGTTTTGTAGTGGCAACAATGACTACTATCATCGCAATTATAATAGCTGCTCCAGCGGCTTATGTTATAGCGAGGATGCCATCGAAAATAAAATACGCAGTAGTATTATCACTGTTTTTTACAAGGATGTTTCCTGATGTAGGTATTGCTCTTCCGATAGCAGTTGAGTTTATAAAATTAAATTTAATGGACACTTATTTAGGATTAGTTATGGCACACCTTATTGTAAATTTACCTTTTGCAGCATGGATATTGGTTGGAACTTTTGAGACAATACCAAAGGACTTAGAAGAAGCTGCATTGGTTGATGGAACAAGTAAATTGACGGCATTGATGAGGATTATAATGCCAATTGCACTTCCTGGCATAGCTGTTACTGCTATATTTGTGTGGCTGAATTCCTGGAATGAATTTACTTATGCTCTTTACTTGACTATTTCAGACAGGACTTTGCCTCTTCAAACTTACTATTATGTTCAAAGAGGAGGAATTTTTGATTCTGCCACATATGCGGCAATACTCACAATCCCTGTAATGCTTGTGACATTCTTCTTACAAAAGTACATGAAGAGTGGTTATCTTGCAGGGGCTGTTAAAGGTTAGCATATACGTATCCGAATTTTTCGGATACTGTATATATAAAAAAATTAAATTTTAAGGAGGTTTTCTGAAGTTATGAGGAAGTTTTATGCTAAGGTAATAGCAGTATTAGTGATTCTCTCCCTTTTGGGTACCCTTATCGCAGGATGCGGGAGTAAAAATGTGTCAGATGCTAGGAAAAAAGTCTTGAAAGTTTCAATGGGACTTGGAGAAGCAGAATGGAAAGTGATGAAGGAAGATATTTTCCCACCATTTGAGCAAAAGTATGGTGTAAAAATTGAGCCTCTTCAAATTGAAGCAGGAGACCTTATTAAAAAGTTAGATGCTATGCACAAAGCAAATGCGATGGATATAGATATTATAACTCAAGATAACATGCAACTTGCTCCGCTTGTGGCAAAAGGGCTTGTGGAAGATTTGTCTCAGTATAGAGACATGATACCAAAGGAAGTAATACCAAGTCTTGTGCCAGTAGGAGAGTTTGATGGAAAGTTGTACTTTATGCCGTATAGACCAAATGTAGAAATAGCTTTCTACAACGAAGATAAATTCAACGAATACGGTTTAAAACTTCCTACAAATTGGGATGAGCTTTTGCAGGTTGCAAAGACTTTTAAAGAAAAAGAGGGCATAGGCAGAGTTATAATTAAAGAAAATTTAGGGCCTGACAGCACAGTTCAAATGTTTGACCTTATAAGGTCTGCTGGTGGTGACCCAACAGTATTGAATGATGAAGGTTCAATAAAAGCATTTACATTCTTGAAAGAATTACAGCCATACCTCTCTCCTGACTCAAAGAAAGCTGACTGGAATACACCTGTAGAATATCTCGCAAAAGATAGTGTATATTTGGTTGAAAATTGGCCTTACACTGCAAACGTTCTTGTAGAGCAGTATGGTAAAAAGAACATTTTGGCATATCACGGTTGGGCAGGTCCGGTTAAAGAGTCCCACGTTTTGGGAGGAGAAGTTATAGGAATACCAACTGGTGCACCTAATAAAGAGATGGCAATAAAGTTTATGCAGTATCTCATGAGTAAAGAAGTTCAAGAAAAACTTGTGGCTAAATTGGGATGGCCATCAATGAGAAGCGATGCTTATGGTAAAGTTGCAGATTGGCAGAAACCATATTTTGAAGCTATAAATGAAGCATTAAAACATGCAGAACCGAGGCCAAACCTTGTATACTGGGCTGATGTAGACAAGGCTATAAATGGAGCACTAAGAGAGATAATCTTTGAAAATAAACCTATTAAACCTACTCTTGATAAATATCACAACATGATAGAAGAAGCTAAGAAAGCTGCAGAAAGCAAGTAAATGTTTTAAATTGTTTTTAGTCGGAAACGACTTTGTTTCCGACTAAAATTTTGAATAAAGTAAGAGTGGAGGATGGATATGGCCAACAAAACGAAGAAACCAATTTACCCTTTTGAAGATTGGGTTATAAGAGAGACGCAGTTTAGTATAGACACTAAATACAGAAATGAAACTATTTTTGCTTTAGCAAATGGATATATTGGAATGAGAGGAACTTTTGAAGAAGGATATTCAGGGCCTAAAAATACCTCTTTTAATGGGACGTATATCAATGGATTTTATGAAATACACGATATAGTTTACCCTGAAGGGGGATATGGTTTTGCAAAAATAGGGCAGACGATGTTAAATGTGGCTGATAGTAAAATAATAAAATTATATGTAGATGGGGAAAAGTTTGATTTGTTACAAGGGAAAATCCTCTTTTATGAGAGAGTACTTGACATGAAGAAAGGTTTTGTAGAAAGAAAAGTAAAATGGGAATCCCCTACAGGAAAAATTTTAGAGGTAAAAATAAAGAGAATTGTATCATTAAATAGACAACATTTAGCGGCGATTTCTTTTACTGTGGAACCTGTAAATTTTACCGGAAAAATTAGATTTGTTTCCGCTATTGACGGAAATGTTTCAAATATAAATGATAGTGAAGATGTAAGAGTAGGGTCAAATTTAAAAGGAAAGGTTTTAAAGACTATAGATAAAAGTGTAGAGGGTTTAAAAGGGTGGATTGTTCAAAAGACGCAAAAGAGTAATTTCTCCTATGTTTGCGCGATAGACAATGTATTAGTGGGAGATAGTAAATATGAAGTCTCAAATAGTTTAGAAGAAGATAGAGTGAAAGTAATTGTAGATCTAGAGGCTGAAAAAGGCACCTCATACACATTGAATAAATTTATTTCCTATTACACTTCAAAGGATTTTGATGAAAATAAATTAGTTGTTCTTGCTTTAGAAGAAATAGAAAAAGCCAAAAATGACGGCTTTGAAACGATAGAAAAAGAGCAGGAAGAATTTTTGAATTCTTTTTGGAAAGATGCTGATGTAATCATAGAAGGAGATAAAGCTCTGCAGCAAGGCATACGCTTTAATGAATTTCATCTACTTCAATCTGTCGGAAGAGATGGAAAGACAAATATTGCAGCAAAAGGGCTGACTGGAGAAGGTTATGAAGGCCATTATTTTTGGGATTCTGATATCTATATAATGCCTTTCTTTCTTTATACAAAGCCTGAAATTGCAAAAGCTTTGGTAATGTACAGGTATAATCTTTTGGATGCAGCAAGATCCAGGGCAAAGGAATTAGGTCACAAAGGAGCTTTGTATCCTTGGAGAACGATAGATGGTCCTGAATGTTCTGCTTACTTTCCAGCTGGTACGGCACAGTATCACATAAATGCTGATATAGTTTATGCTTTGAAAAGATATGTAGAAGCGACGAATGACGTGGATTTTCTTTATGACTATGGCTGTGAAATAGTGTTTGAGACAGCAAGGTTTTGGGAAGATTTAGGGGCGTATATTCCTCTTAAAGACAATAAATTTTGCATAAACTGTGTAACTGGTCCAGATGAGTACACTGCATTGGTTGATAATAACGCCTATACTAATTACATGGCAAAGATGAATTTGGAATACGCTTATGATATTGCAAATAAAATGAAAAAAGAAGTGCCTGAGAAATACCAAAAAATTGCTTCTAAGTTAAATCTAAAAGATCAAGAAATTAATGCGTGGAAAAAAGCTGCTGACAATATGTACCTTCCTTATTCAAAAGAACTTGATATTATACCACAGGATGACAGTTTTTTGTATAAAGAAAGGATAACAGTGGATGAAATACCACAAGATCAATTTCCACTTTTATTGCACTGGCATTACCTAAATATTTATAGATATCAAATATGCAAACAGCCTGATGTGTTGCTTTTGATGTTTTTACAGAGAGAAAAATTTACTAAAGATGAACTTAAAAAGAATTACGATTATTATGAACCTATTACCACTCACGACTCCTCCTTGTCGCCAGCTATATTTAGCATACTAGCCAATGAAATAGGATATACTGACAAAGCTTATAAATACTTTATGATGACTGCAAGAATGGATTTGGACGACTACAATGACAATGTTAAGGACGGAATTCATGCTGCTTCTATGGCGGGAACATGGAGCGCAGTTGTGAATGGCTTTGGTGGAATGAGGGTTTATACAAATGAACTTCATTTTGAACCGAGATTGCCAAAAGAATGGAATTTGCTCTCTTTTAATGTGAGATACAAAGGTAGAAAAATAAATGTCAAATTAACCAAAGAAAATGTTGTGTTTGTACTATTAGAAGGAGAGCCTATAGAAATCTACTACTTTGACGAAAAAATTTTACTTGAAAAAGGAGAAAATAAAGTAGAAAGTCGCAAAAATTAAAGAAGTATGGAGCCAATCGGCACCATACTTCTTTAATTTTTATATATCGTTATTTGAAAGGGTGAGTGAACCGCCGCCCGTACTTAAATCAAAGTAATAATTTCCACTGCCTCTATATGAATATACTTTGATATAATAGGTTCCTGTTTGTGTCGGAATATATGTTATTGTTTCCTGCCTTTGTGTTCCAGTTGAACTTTTAACAAGAGTACCGGTGGGGTCATAGAGGTATATATCGAAATCAGGGTTATAGTTTGCCCAATCAGGTATTATGAAAGTTATTGCAATAGGATATGATGTGTCTGTCACGTTAAATGTCCAAATGTCACTGTAACGAGACCCAGGGAGTGAATCTTTAGCATAATAGTGGTTTGGCACAGATATATTAGTTCCTGTGAAATTTCCAGCTGTTTTAATTGCTTCATATGCATCCAATCTTCCTACACCATAGTCAATGTTTTTGCTTGGAGGCCCCCAACTTTTTGCAGTAGTCATTATTATATTTTTTACATCAAGTGGTGCAAGGCTTATATTTGCATTGAGCATAAGGGCTACTGTACCTGCTACAAAAGGTGTTGCCATGCTTGTGCCACTGTATGTCACATAACCATTTATAGAGTTTGCTTTTGCGGCAGTTATATTGTATCCGGGTGCTGCAATGTCAGGTTTTATCCTTCCGTCAGCTGTGGGACCACGGCTGGAGAAGCTTGCAAGGTTGAATCCAAGTTCTCCTACATCCGCCATTGCTGCAACGGTTATGGCTTTTTCTGCTGCACCAGGTGATCCTATGGTGTACCTTGCAGGGCCTGAATTTCCAGCTGCAACTACTACTACAATTCCGCTATTTACGGCGCTGTTTACTGCTAATGAGGTAGAGTCAGTTCCATCAGAACTTGTAGAAGTTCCAAGGCTTAAATTTATGACTTTAATTCCATATACGTTTTTGTTTTGAACAGCCCAGTCAATCCCTGCAGTTACAGTGCTCATACTTCCGCTTCCATTTGAATCGAGTACTTTTATTCCTACCAAAGCTGCACCAGGAGCAACACCTGTATAAAGGCTGTTCCCTGTCCCAGTGCCTGCCGCAATGCTTGCTACATGAGTTCCATGTCCATTATCATCGTAAGGGGTAGTTTTACCGTTTACAAAATCTTGCCATCCTATTATTTTGCCACCAGCAAGGTCAACATGGGATCCATCAATACCTGTATCAATAACTGCTATTACTATATCATTCTTGGAGTAAGAGGAAGGATTACCATCTTTGTCTCCAGTTACGCCAAAGTCACTTCTCGCTTTTGTAACGCCAAACCATTTTGTTGCAGTGTCTAATGTCGCATATACAGGCTCGTCATACTCAATTTGCTTTACTATATCTAATTTTGACAAAGCGTTTATTTGTCCTTTAGTTAAAGTAGCAGCAACTCCTGGAATAATTTTGTATTTATGCTTTATATTAAACTTTCCAATGGATTTAGAAATATTTAATAGTTCGTTATCATCTATGTTTTTGTTGAAGGTTATTATGACAGGGAATTCCGCACTGTCAGGCTTATCAGTAAGCTTTGCTTCCAAGTTATCAAAGATTTTGTTTTTGTTAGAATCTTGCATCAAAACTTTTTGAATTTGAGGCGAGTAATTTTTTGTTGGAGAGTCGCCAGATAAGTTTGTTAAGTTGGGCTGAGCTTGGACTAATACTCCACTTAGCGACATTAAAGCTACAATTAACACAAAAGCCAGTAAAGCTTTTAATGTTTGTCGGCTCTTCATTTTTTCTTACCTCCTTAAAAATTTAATATTTTTTAAAATTTAAGTCAGCCCTTCTAGTCGCTAAGTGAAACTGTTTCTTTCTTCTATTCATCATCTCCTTTCTGTAAGATTTATTTTCTATAATAAAACTCAAGCAATTTTTATGCCAATTTACTGTATATAGACAAAATTAATAAAAGTTTTTAATGTGTATAATTTTTTATACACATTTTTGATACACAAAAGAATGCATAAAACACATACATTTAGAAATTAGTATAAATTTAACGAATTATGTAGAAAAAATCTTTTTTAAAAATAGAAGGAAAATTCATATTTATGTCGAAATAGTAATATAGGAAAATTAGATAAATTTTTGTTGAAAAAGGCAAACTCGTCGAAAGGCGGGGACGCAAAGCTACGGGTCTAATGCAACAGTTTTGCTATGATAGCCGGGCTACCAACATTTATATATAACCTCCTGCCTTTTGGTAGGAGGTTTATTAATTAAGGAAGTGGTGTTTTATATGACTAATAAGGAAAAAATTTATAATATTATTGTAGAAAAAAGTAAAGAATTTGATATTCAAAATTTTTTGATAAGTAGAAAAGGTGGAATCACTACAGAAGAAGTAGCACAATTGCTAAAAATGGCTCGACCAAATGTGTCTTTTATTTTAAATCATCTTGTAAGAGAAGGGAAAATAGTTAAAATTATTTCAAAACCTGTGTATTATATTGAAAAAAATAGATTAGCTTATTTTTTAGGGAATAAGGTTAAGGAAGAAATGCTTCTAAAAGACTTAATTGATTTTTTAAACTTAAGGAAAGAAAAAGAATGTGCTTTTGAAAATATAATAGGACATGATGGCAGCCTCAAAGGACAAATAGAACAGGCCAAAGCAGCTGTATTATATCCTCCTTATGGGCTCCACACTCTTATCATAGGACCGCCTGGCTCTGGTAAATCTTTTTTCGCAGAGATGATGTACAAATTCAGTCTTCAAAATGGTAGGGTAGGACCTCTTGAAGTATTAAACTGTGCGGATTACTATAACAATCCTCAACTTCTTATGTCTCATTTGTTTGGACATGTTAAAGGAGCCTATACTGGAGCTGATGTAGATAAGATAGGTTTAGTCGAAAAAGCCGATAAAGGGATATTATTCCTTGACGAGGTTCACAGATTACCTCCAGAAGGCCAAGAAATGTTATTTTATCTTATTGACAAAGGAGTATATCGGAGATTAGGAGATACTGTTGAAAGAACGGCTAACTTAATGATTGTAGCAGCTACTACAGAAAAACCTGATTCTTTTCTTTTAAAAACTTTTATGAGACGAATACCAGTTATCATCCAACTGCCATCTTTTGAGGGAAGGCCTCTAAACGAGAAAATTGAGATAATTGTTTACCTTTTTAAAGAAGAAGCCAAACGGCTAAACTTAAATATTATTGTACATCCAGAGTTAATTTCTTTACTTTTGTCTTTGCAGTATGAGGGAAATATTGGAGAATTAAAATCTATCATTCAATTGCTTTGTTCTAAAGCTTTTTTAATGAATTACGAAACGAAGAGAAATTTTTTAAAAATTGATCTTACTCTGTTGCCCTCCGTTTATTTTAATGTAGGGAAAAGTAAAACGATAAATTTTGATAAATTTCTAATCATTTCCTCTGAAATTGAAAGGGAAATAGACAAATATGATTTTTATGAGTTTATTGCTATGAAGTATAATGAGTTAAAAGAAAAAGGAATAGTAGAAATATTTGAAATTATGTTGGGTGATAATTTTGGGAAAAATGGGAATCATCCATAGATTAGTATATCTAAGAATATATCACTATAATATATCATTCTGGAGATATTTTTAATTAACGGAGAATTATCGGGAAATACAAAGGATGACAATATTGATGCGAGAGTTTATAATTGTAATCGAATTAACTCCTGCTATTGCGCAACAATAGAAAGGAGGAAACTCATGATGAAGAATAAAATTTTGAAAATTGCTGTAGCATATTTAATGATATTTATAATGCTATTTGGAGGAATTACTTCGGCGTACGCTTACGACAAAATCCACGTTGTTTCAAAAGGTGAATCATTGTATTTAATAGCGAAATGGTATGGTAGTGATGTAAATAACATAAAACAGGCAAATGGGAATTGGAGCGATTTGATATATCCTGGTGAAAAATTAGTGGTGCCAGTAGATGAAAATAGTGCTTATTACAATTATCTTGTTGACAGATATTTAATCGCAAAAATGATTTATGCTGAAGCTCGTGGAGAAAGCTTTGAGGGTCAGGTCGCTGTAGGTGCGGTGATTTTGAATAGAGTAAAAAGCGGTATTTTCCCAAATACTGTAGCAGGAGTTATATATCAGCCAGATGCTTTTGAGTCTGTAACGAATGGTGAATTTTTCAATCACGAACCTGACCTTACAGCTTTTAAAGCAGCAGATGCAGCTTTAGCCGGATGGGACCCAACAGGAGGAGCCCTATACTTCTTCAATCCAGCTACTTCAACTTCTTGGTGGATATGGACAAGGACAATTACAAATGTGATAGGACACCACTGGTTTGCAATATAGGAAGGCAGAAGCCTTCCTATATTGCATATATTTTACATTATAAAATTTTACTTTTGTAAAAGAATAAGAATAGCATTAAAAATAGGAGCTGATTATATGGTACATATATTTGTAGGAGGAAGTTCAGAAAAAAGTTCTATTATAAAATTTTTATCCTACTGTGTACATTCTAAAGAAATAGTGATAGAAGAGTTAAAGAATTATAAAGAGAGAGCAGATATTTTAATTATCTCTGATATTCTATGTGATGAGGATTTTCACAAGTTAAAAAATTATATTTATAATTTTCCGAGCGGTATTATAATAACAAATGCAGATGATGAGCTATCAAATAAACTCTTTGCACAGGGAATAAATTCTACCCTTATAACATGCGGTTTAAATCCAAAATCTTCCATTACTGCTTCTTCAATATCTTATGAAGATGAAGGTTATGAATTTAATTATTGCGTACAAAGGACTTTTTTTAATTTAAAGGGCAAATTGATAGAGCCAATGGAAATACCTGTTGAAATAAAAGTTCCTGGACAGTATAATATATATAACTCATTATTTGTAATAACTGTATTATTAATTTTAGGATATGAAATTAAAGATATACAAAATGTGGTTAAAACCTTTGAGAATAGTGGGCGGTGATAAATTTTTTGAAGATAATTTTAACGATTACTTTTGCCACCTGTCATAAATGCTTTCCAATTTTAATATATATTTTTAGAAGGACACATAAGGGGAAGGGGAGAGTGAACACATGGCAGGCAACTTTTTGGAGAACAACGTAGTTGTAGTTGTAGGAAAAATTTTTACTGATTTAGAGTACAGTCATGAACTATATGGCGAAGAATTTTTTAATTTTATTTTGGAAGTGCCAAGATTGAGTGAAACAAAGGATTATCTTCCGGTTACTATTTCTAACCGCCTGTTTGAAGGCATGAATTTACAGGTAGGTACAAGGGTAAAGATTGAAGGGCAATTGAGGTCTTATAATAGGAAATCTCCAGAAGAAGGGAAAAATAAATTAATTTTGACCATATTTGCCCGGGACATAATGACGATACCTGAGGAGGAAGTAGTAAAAAATCCAAATGAAATTTTTTTGGACGGCTTTATTTGTAAAAAACCTGTTTATAGAACTACTCCTTTTGGGAGAGAGATAACTGATTTATTAATTGCGGTAAATAGGCCTTATAACAAATCTGATTACATACCTGTCATAGCGTGGGGAAGAAATGCAAGGTTTTCTGAAAAGTTAGAAATAGGAGATCGTATACGTTTATGGGGAAGAGTACAGAGTAGGGAATACCAAAAAAAACTGGGCGATGAAGTGGTTACAAAGGTCGCTTATGAGGTTTCTATTACGAGAATGGAAGTGGTTGAAAAAGAATTACAAAAGAGTTAGAATGGAAATAACAGAGGACACAAGGGGGAATGAGTTTTGGAGAGAGGACTTATACAAGTTTATACTGGAGATGGCAAAGGAAAGACGACGGCTTCTATTGGACTTGGCATAAGAGCGGTGGGAAGAGGCTTTAAAGTTTATATGGTACAATTTCTGAAAGGCACGGATACAGGGGAGTTGCATACACTTAAGAATATTGAAAATTTCAAGGTTTTTAGGTTTCAATCAACAGAAAAGTTTTTTTGGAGTTTAAATGAAGAGGAAAAGAAGATTCTTGCTGAGGATATGAAGAAAGCCTATGAATTTGTTGTAGATGTCCTCCAAAACAAAAAGTGCGATATTTTAATTTTAGATGAAATAATGGCGGCAATACATAGTAAAATGTACACAGTGGAAGATGTGTTAAAGTTAATAGATATGAAACCGACGGAGATGGAATTGGTTTTGACAGGAAGGAGTGCTCCTCAGGAGATAATTGAAAAAGCGGATTTGGTTACAGAGATGAAAGCGATTAAACATCCTTTTGAAAAAGGAATACCAGCGAGATACGGAATAGAATATTAAAACACCCGACAAAATCGGGTGTTTTATTTAACCTCGCAAGTCTTCCATGAGTTTTGTTTTTTCACGGGTTTTGTCGTCTACTATTTTTACAATCTTTGCTGGAACTCCTGCAACTACTGTGTTAGGTGGTACATCTTCTGTCACAACTGATCCTGCTGCTACAACAGCTCCATGACCTACTCTTACTCCTTCTAATATAACTGCGTTTGCCCCGACAAGTACGTTATCTTCAAGCACAACTGGTACACTGCTGGGGGGTTCTAATACCCCGGCTATAACAGCTCCAGCTCCTACATGGACGTTTTTGCCTATAATTCCTCTGGCGCCTATTACTGCGTTCATGTCTATCATAGAATTTTCACCAATTTCTGCACCTATGTTTATTACTGCCCCCATCATTATCACAGCGTTTTTGCCTATTTTTACTCGATCTCTAATTATTGCACCTGGTTCTATTCTCGCGTCAAGATGCTTAATATCCAGCAAAGGAATTGCAGAATTTCTGCGGTCGTACTCTAAGCGATAATGTTTTATTTTATCTTTATTTGCTTCAATCAATTTTTCAACGACATCTAGTTCTCCAAAGACGATTTTAAAGTTGTCACAGCCATATACTTCTAATTCTTCGGTTTCTTCAATTTCTATATTCCCTTGTATGTAAGCTCTAACAGGTGTGGTTTTTTTCGCTTCTTTGATATATTTTGCAATTTCATAAGGGTTTGTCAAGTTATCATTTGTGCTCAAAATTATCATCCTTTCTTCACAAGGTCTTCCATTGTATATAAGCCAGGTTTTTGATTTATTATGAATTTTGCAGCTTGTAGGGCACCATAACCAAAAATTTCACGGGATTGGGCAGAGTGACTTATGGTGATTACTTCATCGTGACCTGCAAAAATTACTTGATGTTCACCCACAATTGTGCCGCCCCTTACTGCGTGTATTCCTAACTCGTTTGGCTTTCTCTGTTCAGTTTTAGTATGGCGTCCATACACGTATTCCTTTTTGTCATTTAGCACTTGGTTTATGCTATCTGCAATCATTAACGCAGTGCCACTTGGAGCGTCTTTTTTCATATTGTGATGCTTTTCTATTATTTCTATGTCAAAATCCTGCTGTAAGATTTTTGCAGCTTCTTTTACAAGGTTTATAAGTATGTTTACTCCAAGGGACATATTGGCAGATTTAAAAATCGGTATTTCTTTTGATGCTTCTTCTATGACCTTTAATTCTTCTTCACTAAGTCCAGTCGTGGCAATGACTACAGGAAGCTTCTTTTGTAGAGCGGCTTTCACTAAATTAGGTACAGCTTCATGGTATGAAAAGTCAATTACTACATCTGCTTCTTCTTTTACATCTTTTAAGTCGCTGTAAACAGGAAAGTCGAGAGGAGAGATATTTTTATCTACTCCTGCTACTATTTTAAAATCATGACTTTCTGCTGCTAACTTTGCTACGACTTTTCCCATTTTTCCGTTACAGCCATGAATTATTATTCTAATCATTAATTTGCCTCCTTCAGCAAACCGTATTTTGTAAGAACAGATTTCAGATATTCTAAGTTTTTATCGCTCATTTCAACAAGTGGGAGGCGCAAAGGTCCTACATTAAATCCCATTAAGTTCATAGCAGTTTTTACGGGTATAGGATTTGTTTCTATAAAAAGGGCTTTATTTAGAGGATTAAGTTCTAACTGCATGTCTCTTGCCCTTTCAATATCTCCATTTAAATAAGCGGTTGTCATTTCATGTATTTTTGCCGGGATTATATTTGCCGTGACGGATATTACGCCTAAGCCACCTAAAGACATTATTGGTATTACTTGGTCGTCATTTCCTGAGTATATTTCAAAAGATTTACCCATAATGCGGGCAATTTCAGCTACCTGTACGATGTCACCACTGGCTTCTTTTACTCCAACTACGTTGTCTACATGTTTACTCAATTCAAGATAAGTTTCTGGCAGCATGTTGAGAGATGTCCTGCTGGGGACATTATAGATAATAATAGGTATGTCTACGTGTCTTGCTATTTCAGTAAAGTGAGCCACTAATCCCTTTTGTGTTGTTTTGTTGTAATAGGGTGTTATAACTAAAAGAGCATCAGCACCTGCAGATTGAGCATATTCACTCATTTCAACAGCATGGGCAGTGTTGTTAGAACCGGTTCCTGCAATTACTGGTATTCTTCCGGCGACTTTCTCTACTGTAAATTTAATTGCCGCTTGTTGCTCTTCTTGTGTCATTGTAGAGGCTTCACCAGTGGTACCACATATGATGATAGCATCAGTTCCTTCTTTGATATGCCATTCAATAAGCTCGCCAAGTTTTTCAAAATTTACGCCCTCTTCGTTAAATGGAGTAACAATAGCGACACCTGACCCTTTAAAAACAGGCATAATTATTCTCCTTTCACATATTTTTAATTAAAAGTTCTGCTATTTGAACGGCATTTGTTGCCGCTCCTTTTCTTATGTTGTCGGCTACAATCCACATGTTAAGACCGCTGTAAACTGTCTCATCTCTTCTTATTCTACCTACAAAAACTTCATCTTTTCCTGTAGCATAAGTTGCAAGAGGATAAATATTATTTTGAGGATCGTCTTGTACAACAACTCCCGGGGCATGTTTTAAGACTTCTATTAGTTCTTCCATTTCATAAGGCCTTGCAAATTCTACATTGACAGATTCGCTGTGAGAGTTTGCAACAGGTACTCTTACTGTGGTTGGAGATACCTTTATTGAACTATCTCCCATGATCTTCTTGGTTTCGTTTATCATCTTTAATTCTTCCTTTGTGTATCCGTTTGGTGCGAAAGAATCAATGTGAGGAATACAGTTGTTTGCAATAGGATGAGGGAATACTTGGCATGGTTCTCCTCTTAAACTTCTTTCAAGGTCATCTACACCTTTTTTACCTGCTCCAGACACTGCTTGATAGGTGGATACCACTATTCTTTTTATTTTATATTTGTCGTGAAGAGGCTTTAAAGGAACTACCATTTGAATGGTAGAGCAATTGGGATTTGCTATTATTCCTTTGTGCCATGAAATGTCTTGAGGATTTACTTCAGGGACAACCAAAGGTACATTTTCATCCATTCTCCAAGCGCTGGAATTGTCAATTACGACTACGCCATGAGAAGCAGCTATTGGAGCGAATTGTTTGCTTATAGTTGCACCAGCAGAAAAAAGAGCGATTTGAATGTCTCTTTTAAAACTTTCTTCAGTAAGTTCTTCTACAATGTATTCATTACCTCTAAATGTGATTTTTTGACCTGCAGATTTTGACGAAGCAAATAAATAAAGTTTGTCAACTGGGAAATTTCTATCTTCCATTACTTTAAGAAAAGTCCTACCTACCATTCCGGTAGCTCCTACAATTGCTACATTAACTCCCATTATTATCCTCCTCTAAAGTTCTAAAATTATGACAATATTTCAATTATACTGCATTAAAGCAGGTTTATTTAATTTAAAATATATCATTATTATTATATGAAGTCAATAAAATAAGGATTACAGATGAACAAAAAGCCTAAAAAGTAATTTTTTACTTTTTAGGCTTTGCAGTTTTTTCAAGAGATTTTATATCTTGTAAAAGTACTTCTGCCTTTATTTTAGTTAAAACTTTATTTTGAGATTTTATTGCTTTTTGTAATTCAGTAATTCCTGCCTCAAATTTGTCAGCTGAATTTTTTGCTTCTTTAGGAAGTTTTGGCTTAAAAGTTTGCCACACAGAATTTATATCTATCAAATCTTTTGAAATTTCTTCCCACTTTTGCACTTCACTTTTAAAAGCGATATCTTGAGCGTAAAATTTTAATCGTTTTATGTCAGTAGTTGCCTCTGTTTGAAAAAGGTCTTCTAAATCAGGAATATATTTATACACATTATTTGCATATATCAAAACATCAATTTTTGATTTTTTATTTGCTATAATAGTAAGGTCATTTATAGCGGCACTCATACTATTTATTAGATTTAATTTTGCTCCTTCTTTAGTAACTAAAGGAGTTAATGAGTTCCAATCTGTATGAATATCTTTTATTGCTTTGTTAATTTCTTCCCAAGATTTATTTTCAGGAGTTTTCTTTGGTGATTTTTTATCCTCTTCCTTTTTATCTTTTTTTTCTTTATCACTTTGTTTTTCCTGATCACTTTGTGGTTTTTCCTTTATTTTCTGTGCTTCTTTTATTATTTTTTCTATATTTTTTTCTATTTTAGATAGTTCTTTTGGTACTTCTGTTTTTTGACTTGTTTGAGGCTTTTTTTGAGGTTTATTTTGTTGTTTATTTTTACAGCCTGATAAGTTGAATAAAAGTAAGAAAATAAAGATGGCACATACTATTTTAGAGTATTTTCTCATACTATCACCTCAAAAATAGTATGTCCATCATAAATCTTAGTATGCTACTTATGCTTCTTTTTCTATTAATTGGTCTTTGTACTGCAACATATATAAGTTATAATACAGACCTTTCTTTTGCAAAAGCTCGTTGTGAGTACCCATTTCTCTTATGCGTCCCTTGTGAAGTACAATTATTTTATCTGCATGCTGTATTGTAGATAGTCTATGGGCTATTACAAGGGTAGTACGGCCTTTTGTTAGTTTTTTTAATGCATCTTGTATAAGCCTTTCTGTTTCTGTATCAATATTCGCTGTTGCTTCATCTAATACTAATATTTTTGGATTAAAAGCTAAAGCTCTTGCAAAGGCTAAAAGCTGTCTCTGACCGGCTGACAAAGTGGAGCCTCTTTCGGTTACTTTTGACTCATAGCCTTCTGGAAGTTTTTTTATAAAGTGATGAGCATTTACATATTTTGCTACCATGTAAATATCGTTGTCTGTTATGTTTTTGTTGTTTAGTCTTATGTTTGATTTAATATCTCCCGTAAAAAGAAAGACATCTTGTAATACAACACCTATATGTTTTCTTAAATCTTGTTGCCTTACTTTTCTTATGTCAATTCCGTCAATTAAAATTTCTCCTTTTTGTATGTCATAAAATCGACTTAAAAGGCTTATTATAGAGCTTTTTCCTGCACCAGTTGCCCCTACAAAAGCTACTGTCTCGCCAGGATTGACCACAAAACTTACATCTTTTAATACCCACTCTTTTCCGTTGTAAGAAAACCAAACATTTTTAAATTCTATTTTTCCTTGGATGTCTTCCAAAGGAATAGGTTTTTCAGGGTCCTTTATTTGTTCTTTTGTATCTAAAAGTATAAAAATTCTTTCTGCTGAAGCCATTGCCGATTGAAGTATGTCATATTTTTCTGATATATCAAAAATTGGCTGAAACAGTTGTTGCAGATAATTTACAAAAGCGTAAAGTACGCCAAATTCAATTTTGTGAGATATTATGTCTTTCCCACCATACCAGATTAAAAGAGCCAAAGTTAAAGAATATATTACATCCATAGAAGGACGGAATATTGCAAAAATTGTAAGCTGCCTCATGTTAGCGTCATAATAATCTTTATTTATTTTTTCAAATTCTTTGCTTTTTTTATGCTCTGTTACAAAAAGTTGTACAATTTTCATCCCACTTATATGTTCTGAAAGAAAAGCATTTATTCTGGCAAGGCGAACTCTTACAAGTCTATAGGCTTGTGAAGCTAATTTTCTGTATATGTACATTCCTCCAATAATTAACGGAGTAGTAGAGAGGCTGATTAATGCAAGTTTTACATTATAACTTACCATGGCAATGATTATTCCTAATATTATAAAGATGTCATTAAAAAGGTTTGCTATAACACTTGTGTACAATTCATTTAAAGTGTCAGTGTCGTTTGTAACACGGGTCACCAACCTTCCTACAGGGTTTTTATCAAAAAATGATAATGATAAACTCTGTAGATGTTCAAATATCTGTTGCCTTAAGTTAAAAATTATTTTTTGACCTGTGTATTGAATCAAATAAATCTGTCCATAATTTATGATAAAGGCTACAGTTATGATTATTAAATACAAAATCCCTATATGTGTAACGCCATTTATTGCTTCTACTTTAGGAATGTTAGGATTATTTATATAGTTATCAATAGCTTTTTGGACGAGGTATGGTCGTAAAAGGTTTGATGCTGTTACTAAAAGTATACCTACAGCTGCTATAAAAATGTACAACCAGTAAGGCTTAGCGTATGTCAAAAGCCTTTTCATTATTTTAATGTCAAAAGGTTTGGTCATTACTTCTTCTTGTTGGTATTCCATTTTATCACCGCCTTAAACCTCTTTTAATATTGCATCTTCTAATTGCTGTTTTTCATATATGCTGTTATAAAGACCTTTTAGCTTAATAAGTTCTTCATGGGTTCCCCTTTCAACTATTTCTCCATTATCTAATACTATGATTTCATCAGCGTTTTTTATAGTAGAGATTCTATGAGAGACGATTATAGTTGTTCTATCTTTCATATATTCGCGTAAATTGTTTAGTATGGTTTCTTCTGTGTTTGTATCTACAGCAGAGAGACTATCATCTAAAATAAGGATTTTTGGTTCTTTTATTAAAGCCCTTGCGATAGCTATCCTTTGCTTTTGACCGCCTGAGAGAGTTACTCCTCTTTCGCCTACAATTGTTTGATATTGCTGCGGAAAGTCCATTATATCTTTATGTACATCTGCCATTGAAGCAAATTCTTGTATTTTTTCTAGAGGCTCTTCATTGACAAAGGCTATATTATTGGCTATAGTATCTGAAAATATAAAGTTGTCCTGAGGTACAAAACCCATGTTTTGTCTTAGAACTTTTAAAGGTATTTCGTTGATGTCATGCCCATCAATAAATATGGTATCTTGCGGTACTTTATAAAGTCTTGCAAGTAAATTTACAAGAGTGCTTTTACCACTGCCGGTTTTACCTATTATAGCCAGAGTTTTTCCCTTTGGAAGACTTATATTTATATTTTTTAAAACAGGAGGTAGGCCTTTTTTATAAGAAAATGAGAGATTTTTTATTTCTATATTTCCTTCAATTAGTGTAATATTTGGATCTGCATAGTTATCGGTTATTTCTGGTACTTCACTGAAAATTTTATTAAGCCTTTCCATAGAAGCAGAACCTCTTTGAAAAATATTTATCACCCAGCCAAAAGCCATCATAGGCCAGATGAGCATTCCAAGGTAACTGGTAAATGCTACAAAATCACCCAAAGTGATTAGCCCTTTTATTACTTGTATTCCACCGTAAAGCAAAGCTATTGTAAAACTTAATGCTGCTAAAAATTGAACAGTAGGGTCAAATAATCCCCAGATTTTAATCATGTTCATATTTGTTTTAAAATTTCTTAAATTTTCCTGTCTGAAGTTTTCTATTTCTTCTTTTTCTTGAACAAAGGCTTTAATAACTCTGATACCGGATATGCTTTCTTGAACTTTATCTGTTAAAGAGGAAAAAGCTTCTTGAACTTTTAAAAATCTTGAGTGAATGAGTTTGCCAAAGCGAGTGACTACCAATGCGATAATAGGTAAAGGCAGAAGTGCTAATATAGTCAATTTTGGATCGATAGTAAAAATCATTATGATTATTATGGATATGCCTAAAAATAATGCATCTACAGACATTACAATTCCAGGTCCTACTGCCATTCTGACGGCGTTTATGTCATTGGTGGCATGAGCCATTAAATCACCTGTTTTGTGTTCATTGTAATATTGTGGCGAAAGTTCAAGAAACTTAGCAAAAAGTTGTTCCCTTAGTTCTTTTTCCAAAAGCCTTGACATCCCCATTATTTTCATACGCCAAATAAATCTAAAAGCAAATACCAAAATAGCTATACCTATTATCCAAAACGAATACGTTAATAGTACTTTTGGAGTTAAATCTTTACTTTTAAATAAATCAGTTACTGAACCTAGTAAATGGGGAACTATCATTTGAAGCAAGTCTACTGCTAATAAAAAAATTATACCTATTATGTAATCCCACTTGTGCTTTTTTATAAATGGAATAACTATTGTAAAACTTTTCATAAAATCCCCCCTGAAACTACAGACAGGCATAATTATTTTTGGATATAATATAATTATAACGTAAACATTTAAAATTTCAAAAAAGGAAGGAGGTGTTAAAATGTGGAATTATAAACTCAAAAAAATATCTGTTTTGTCAGTTTTTAAATTTACTTTGATTTACGGGATTGTGATAGGCCTAATTCTGGGACTCATTGGTGGTTTATTTGGTGGACTTTTTGCAAACAGCTTTGGAGCTTTTGGTGCAGGAATAATTGGTGGCCTCATTGGCGGAATAGTTTATGGCATAATTTTTTCTATAGTTAGTGCTTTTGGAGCATGGCTTTTCAACGTAGTTTCTGGCTGGATTGATGGCATTGACATACTAGTAGAGAAAAAATAGCAAAAAATTATTAAAACTATATTGCACTGTGAAAAAAATGTGATATAATATTTCTTAGTTAAAATTTAATAATAATTTATAGGGAAGGCAAGGGCGTCTTCAAATGGGTATTGGCACCCTATTTGAGTGCGCCCTTAATTTATTAGAGGAGGAAGATTATGGGTAAAAAATATAGCAAAGAGGATGTTTTAAAACTGGCAAATGAGTATGGAGTGGAATATGTACATCTTCAATTCAGTGACATCTTTGGAGTCATGAAAAATGTTTCTATCCCAGTAGAAGAACTAAATAAAGCTCTCAACAATGAAATTATGTTTGACGGATCTTCAATTGACGGATTTGTGAGAATTGAAGAATCAGACATGTATTTAAGGCCGGATCCTGATACGTTTGTGATCTTCCCATGGAGGACAAACTCTGGTGTAGAGGCAAGACTCATATGTGATATTTACAATTACGATGGAACTCCCTTTGAAGGAGACCCTCGCTATGTTTTAAAAAGAAATTTAGAAGAGGCGAAGAAATTAGGTTATCAATTTAATGTAGGGCCTGAATGCGAGTTTTATCTCTTTTTGACGGATGAAAAGGGTAATCTTACAACAATAACTCAAGACGATGCAAGTTATTTTGACATGGCACCTGTGGACTTAGGAGAAAGCGCAAGAAAAGAAATGGTATCCACTCTTAAGCAACTAGGGTTTCAAATTGAAGCATCTCATCATGAAGTAGGACCAGGACAACATGAGATAGATTTCAAATATGACGATGCATTAACTACTGCTGACAATGTGATGACTTTTAAAATGGTGGTAAGAATAATTGCTCAAAAACATGGGTTACACGCCACCTTTATGCCAAAACCAGTTTTTGGCATTGCAGGTTCTGGAATGCATATGAACATGTCACTTACAAAAGATGGTAAAAATGCTTTTTATGACCCTTCTGACCCTATAGGGCTAAGTAAAGTATGTTATAACTATATAGGAGGAATTATAAAACATGCAAAAGCTATGACAGCTATTACTAACCCTATTGTTAATTCTTATAAACGCCTAGTTTCAGGCTATGAAGCTCCTGTAAATATTGCTTGGTCTGCAAGAAACAGAAGTCCTTTAATACGAATTCCTGCCAAAAGAGGAGAATCTACAAGAATAGAGCTTAGAAGTCCTGATCCAACCAGCAATCCTTATCTTGCTTTGGCTGTTGCATTGGCAGCAGGATTAGATGGTATAAAGAATAATATAACACCGCCACCACCTGTAAATGCAAATATATACCATATGAATAAAGAAGAATTAGAAAACTTAGGAATTGAAAGACTGCCAGGCTCTTTAGAAGAAGCTTTAAACGAGTTAGAAAAGGATGAAGTTATAAAAGAAGCATTAGGCGATCATGTGTATACAAAATTCTTGGAGGCTAAAAGAGCAGAATGGGATGAGTACAAAATATACGTTACTCAGTGGGAATTAGATCAATATCTTTCTAAATTCTAAGTTAAATTAGAGGTGTCTCGATGAGCCAATGGCGAATTGTTTTAGCAGACAGTAGCGATTTGTCTCGGCAGTTCATAAAGAATGTGTTATTAGCGAATGGACACTTGGTTTATGAAGCGAGAGATGGCGGAAGTGCTATAAGGCTTTGTCGCGCTCTCGCTCCTGATTTAGTTATAGCGGATTTGAATCTTGCCAATATAAATGGTTTTGAAGTTGGACGCATTATAAATGAAGATGATATAGCACCTGTAATTTTGATGACTTCTACTCTTCAAAGAGATTTTCTTGAGGAAATAAGAAAATATTCTGTATTTTCTTATTTATTAAAACCAGTAGACAGAGGGGTACTTTTGTCGACAGTTGAATTTGTCATAGAAAATTACAAAAAGTTTAGGAGCATGAAAGAAGAAATTCAAAAATTAAAGCATGAACTTGAAGCGAGAAAAAAGATTGAAAAAGCAAAAGGGTATATTATGAAAGCTAAAGGATTGAGTGAAGAGGAAGCTTATAAAATTATGAGAAAGATGAGCATGGATTTGTCAATTCCAATGGAAATAATAGCTGAAATGATATTGCAAGAATATAAAGAATAAGAGGCGTGAGACCGCCTCTTTTGGGAGTGAAAAATATTTTGTGTATTTAGATTAATTTTATCCTCTTTCTCAGCAAG
>OFDK01000046.1_pt1 | contig 58107 bp, 64 predicted proteins | sample 1520991 | NCBI WGS metagenome assembly OFDK01 (sample SAMN06268589, study PRJEB24088) | hot springs metagenome | isolation source: Yellowstone National Park, Wyoming, USA | place: USA:Yellowstone National Park, Wyoming, USA | collected 2012-10-12 | reverse complement strand
AATCCTTTTTTTGTGATGGATTCTCTTTTTAAAATTATACTTTGTCAACAATCTGTAAGACACCCTTTTGGGTGTCTTTTTAACTGTGTTGAATATACTTATAAAATGATATATAATTTTTTAAAATCGAAAGAGGTGATAGTGTGGAAAGCATAAGTTTAAAATGTCCTGCAAAAGTAAATTTATCTTTAGATGTTGTAGGAAAAAGAGAGGATGGATATCATCTTTTAAGAATGATAAATCAAAGCGTTTCTTTATATGATTACATTAAGGTAGAGAAATTTAAAAAAGGAATAGTTGTAACATCAAATAAATATGATATCCCTCTAGATTCTTCAAATACATGTTATAAAGCCGCAAAGTGTATATTAGAAAAATTTCAAATAGACTCAGGGGTTAAAATACATATAGAAAAGAATATACCCTATGGTGCTGGTCTTGGAGGAGGAAGTTCAGATGCGGCAGGCGTTATAAAGGCTATGAAGGAACTTTTTAATCTTAATATGTCCCTTGAAGATATGATGAATATAGGAGTTTTAGTTGGGGCAGATGTTCCTTATTGTATAGTAAATAGAACAAGCCTTGTGGAAGGCATAGGAGAGGTGGTAACTCCAATTGAAAAAATAGAGGATTTGTATATAGTTATTGCAAAGCCTAAAGTAAATATATCTACTAAAGAAGTTTATTCTAAATTAAAACTTGATGAGATAAATAAAAGACCTGATATAGATAAACTTTTAAATTATATAAAGGCTAAAAATTATAAAATGCTTGCATCTAATATGGTAAATGTTTTAGAAACAGTAACTTTAGTTGAGTATCCTATATTAAATGAAATTAAAAATATAATGCTTGAGTTTAATGCTGAGGGAAGCATAATGACAGGAAGTGGTTCAGCCATAATAGGAGTTTTTCAAGACAAAAAACAAGCTGAAATTTGTTATAATAGATTAAGAGATTATTTAAAGGATGTTTTTTTAGTTAAAACAGTAAATGAAGGGGTGTAATTTATGGTAAATGCTTTAATACTTGCGGGGGATAGGGGAAAGGATGGAACTCCTAAGGCATTAATAAAGATAAAAGATAGGTATATGATAGAGTTTCTTATAGAAGCTTTAAAAAGTTCAGGGGTTGTTAAAAATATTTATGTAGTAGGAGATGAGATTTTAAATAATAAAATAGGGCATTTAGTAGATGGGTTTATAAAATCAAAGGGTGAGATGTTTGAGAATCTAAGATTTGGAATAAAAGTTATAGGGGACTTTGAAACTCCTGTTTTAGCCTGTACGTCAGATATTCCTTTAGTTAAGGGTGAGGCTGTTAAAGAGTTTGTTTTAGAGTGTCAAAAACTAAATTTAGATGTAGGATATCCTATAATAGATAAAAGACTTAATGATGAAAAATATCCAGATGTTAGAAGAACTTATGTAAAATTAAAGGAAGGAACCTTTACAGGAGGTAATTTAGCATACATAAATCCTAAGGTTATAGATAGGGCAACTAAAAAGGTAGAGGAGCTTATAGCTTATAGGAAAAAACCTTTAAAAATGGCAAGGGTTCTAGGAGTCAACTTTTTAGTAAAATTAGCCCTTGGGATTTTAAGCTTAGATGCAGTTGAAAAAAAGATTTGTGATATGTTTAAAGTAAAAGGAAAAGCCATACTAACAAAATACCCAGAGATAGGGAATGATGTGGATAAACCGGAAGATATAGAATTTGTAAAAAGATATGTAAGCTGATTTTCAGCTTACATATTTTTTTTATAATTTGGGGAAAATAAAGTTGGGAGATGGTAACATGAGTGAGGTTTTTGGTTTTATCAAGGATGTTTTTAATACCAATGCCTTTATACTTTTTATAATTTCAACTGTGTTTTTATATTTTGATGGCCTTTATTATAAGAATAAAGGTTTAACCTCTGAAGCAAGGTTTTCAAATATTTGCTGTTATGTTTTAGTGGCTTTAACAATAATTATTTATATCGTAGTAAAGATACTTTAAGGGTGGTGCTTATGTTAAAGAGAAAAAAAGAAGTTACATATACATATAGTCCCTCTTCTAAGACTAAAGTTAGCAAAGACATTGAGGAAAATATAGAAATTATAAAGACAATGCTTAAAGATTGTGATGATGTTGTTTTTAGGGAATTTGAGGTTGGTGGAGATGGCGGAGAAAAGATGTTTTTATTTTACGTAGATGGAATGGCAGATAAGCTTTTATTAGATGAGTTTGTTTTAATGCCTCTTATGATTTCATCAAGGGAAGTTGCACCTGATTTTAATCAGATAAAAAACAAACTTTATGAGGTTACAAAGGATAATGCCATGGTGGTAACTGACTTTAAAGAAATGGACATCATAGAAGATATAGTTATGGAGGTTTTAAGCGGTGATACGGCCCTTTTTATAAGCAATACTGATAAAGTCCTTTTAATAGCCACAAAAGCTTTTCCAACAAGGAGTGTTTCAGAACCTTCTGCAGAGATAGTAATAAGAGGGCCAAGGGATGGATTTACAGAAACCATAAGAATAAACACTGCTTTGATAAGAAGAAGAATAAGGGATCCAAGGTTTAAGATAAAACAAAAAAGAATAGGAGTAAGGTCAAAAACCGACATTGCAATAATGTACATAGAGGATATAGTTGACAAAAGAGTTTTAGACCAGCTTTATTCAAAGCTTGATAAGATAAACATAGATGCAATAATAGACAGCGGATATATTCAGCAGCTTATTGAAGATAAAGTGTTTTCTATATTTCCCCAAGCCCAAACAACCGAAAGGCCTGATGTTGTTGCAGCTGCAGTTTATGAGGGAAGGGTTGGGATACTTGTAGATAATTCTCCATTTGCCTTGATTGTTCCTGTCACAATAAATGCTTTTTTTCAATCCGGAGAGGATTATTATTCAAGGCCTGTGATTTCTACTTTTATAAGATTTATAAGAATTATTGCAGGAGCCCTTTCTATATTGGCACCATCCCTTTATATAGCGATAACTTCCTTTCATCCTCAAATAATTCCTGCAAAGCTTGCCCTATCAATTGCAGCAACAAGGGAGGGAGTTCCTTTCCCTGCCTTTGTTGAGGCAATAATAATGGAGGCTACCTTTGAACTTTTAAGGGAGGCTGGAGTTAGGCTGCCAAGGCCTATAGGCTCTACTATAGGTATAGTTGGAGGTCTTGTAATAGGTCAGGCGGCAGTAGCTGCAGGAATAGTAAGTCCTATTATGGTTATAGTGGTTGCTATAACTGCTATATCAAGTTTTAGCATAACAAATTATGAGCTTGCAACTGCTTTAAGGCTTTTAAGGTTTATATTTATGATTGCAGCATCAATCTATGGACTATATGGAATAGTTCTTTCTTATATTGGAACTTTAATATATGTTGTTAACTTAAAAAGTTTTGGAACACCATATCTTGCGCCTTTATCTCCTTTTTATATTACCGACATGAAGGATTCTATTTTTAAATTGCCTTTAAAATACTTAAAAACAAGGCCTTTACATTTTGATCCTCAAGATATAATAAGGCAGGGTGATGAAGATGGTTCCAAATGATGATAAAATATCACAATTTCAGGTAGCCCTTATAGTATTTTTAACTCCTATAGGAGTTGGAATATTTACACTTCCCTCCACCCTTGCAAAAGATGTTGAAACAAATGGCTGGTTAAGCCTTATATTAGGGGGGCTTGTTTGTCTTTTGGAAATTTATTTTATATGTTGCATCGCTAAAAAATATTCTCCAGCTAAATTTACAGATGTTTTAAAACAGCTTTTTGGAAAATTTTTAGGAACTATTTTTGCTGTTATAATTTTTATCTATTTTTTAATTTTTTCTGCCTTAGAGGTTAGGTTATTTGCAGAGACAACAAAAATGTATTTGTTATATAAAACACCTTTGGAATATATAATTATTCCATTTCTTTTCCTTGGGATTATTTTAGCAAGGTGTGGCATAGAGCCTATAGCAAGGTTTTTTGAAGCCGTTATATATTTAGTTGCAATTACGTTTATTTTGGTTTTTCTTTTATACCTTCCAAAAAGCGATTATTCAAACCTTTTACCTGTTTTAAGAATACATCCTTTAAAACTTTTAAAGGGAGTTGAGGACAGCTTCTTTTCCTTTTCTGGTTTTGAAGTTTTGTTACTGCTTTTTCCTTTTATGAGGGATTCTAAAAAGTCTTTTAAAGTTTCAGCTATTTCTATCATGTTAATTACTTTTATCTATGTTGTAATATTTGTTCAATGTATAGCAAGATTTGGAGTTGATTATACTAAGACTTTACTTTATCCAACTTTATCCCTTATAAAATCTTCAGATGTTCCAGGAGCTTTTATAGAGGGAATTGAAGGTCTTTTGTTTTCCCTTTGGATAGTTTTGATTTTTACTACGCTTGCTATGTTTATTTTTGCTTATAGTGTGATTGCAGGAGATTTATTAAAACAAAAAGAAGCAAAACATATTGTAATTTTATTTTTACCTGCAGTTTATATAGTTTCGCTTTTGCCGGATAATATTGCATCTACCTTTGAATTGGTTGATAAACTTATAAAATCCTTAGGTTATTTTGTTATATTAATCCTCCCTACCCTTATGTTTATAGTATCCAAAATAAAGGGGGAGAGAGCATGAAAAGATTGATGTTTGTTTTTTTGGCTATGCTAATTTTTGCAGGTTGCTGGGATAAAATTGAAATTGAAGATAGAATATTTGTATATGGGATTGCAATTGATAAGGTTTCAAATGAATTGAATAAATCTAAAGGCCCCTTTTATGAATATGTAAATGAAAACATAGAGGTTACTTTTTTAATCCCCAATCCTTCTAAGGTTGTATCAGGAGAACAGAATGTTTTTGAAAACATAACTGTAAGGGCAGGAAGTATTCCGGAGGCTATAGAAAAGGTTTTTAAAAAGCAAAATAGGCACCTTTTCTTTGGTCATGAAAAGCTTTTAATACTTGGAGAGGCAGTTTTAAGGGATGATAAGATCTTAAAAGAAATTGTAGATTGGATAGATAGGGATCCTCAAAAAAATAGATCTAGCTTTGTTGTTGCAACAAAGGATATAAAAGGCATTATAAATATCACTCCAAAGCTTGAAAAACTTTTAGTTCCTTATATAATTGGAACCTTAAAAAATCAAGAGGAAGTTTCAACATTATTGAATATTGATTTTAATGGTTTTGTATCAAATTTTAAGGTTAACGGAGTTGCTATTTTACCTATTATAAATAAAGTAAAGGATGAAGGGGTTATAAAGAATGTGTTTTTAATAAAGGATTATAAGCTCTTAAAGGAAGTTGATGATAGATATATAAGAGGATATTCTATATTAACTAATTCTTTAAAGGGAGGAAGAAAACTATTTAAATACAAAGATCATGTTTTATCTTATCTTATATCAAATTCTCATGCTAGCCTAGAGGCAAAGGAGGAAGATGGCAAAATAAATTTTAATGTCAAGGTTAAAATGGAGGGAGATATTGAGGATTTTATTTTAAACGAAGATTTATTAAAGGCTGATATTGTTCATAATATCGAAAAAAGCATTAAAGAGCAGTTTGAAAACGAACTTTATGAGACGGTAAGGTATTTTCAAGATACAGGATATGATTATCTTAAATTAAAGGATTGGACTAAAAAGCATCAGTATAGTCTTTATAAAAAATATGAAAAAAATTGGGATGAGGCTTTTAAAACGGCAAAGTTTAATTTTGATTTTGAAGTTAAAATAAGAAGAGTAGGGGTTGTAAGATGAATAAAAAAATAAATTTTGGGAATACTTTAAGCTAAAGATAAAAATGAGGGGGACAAAGTATGAGAAGAATAATAGCTTTTTTAACATCTTTAGTGTTGTTTGTTTTTATATTTGGAATAGGAAGCTTTAAAGATAAGGAGGATATTATAAGATTTCATGTCATAGCAAACAGCGACAGCATAGAGGATCAAAGCGTAAAGCTTAAGGTTAGGGATAGAATATTAAATGAATTTTACCCTATGTTAAAGGATGTAAAAGATTATGATGAGAGTTTAAAAATTTTAAAGGAGGATATATCAAAGGTTGAAGACATAGCAAACAGCGTTTTAAAGGAAAATGGATTTAATTATACCGCCAAAGCATACATTGGAAAGTTTAATTTTCCTGCTAAGCAATATGGAGATTTAGTAGTTCCTCCAGGAGAATATATGGCCCTTAGAGTAGTTCTTGGAAAAGGAGAAGGTAAGAATTGGTGGTGTGTAATGTTCCCCCCTCTTTGTTTTATAGACATAACAAGAGGAAAAATTGATAAAGAAAGCGAGGAAATTCTTAAAAAGGCTCTTTATGAAGACAGCATAGATGTTTTTAAAACAAATAAAAAGAGTAAGATAGAGTTTAGATTAAAAAGTTTAGAAATAATATCAAAGGCTATAAAAAGGGCAAAGATTGGGGCTAGATAGCCTCATTCTTTGCCATTTTTAATAGAAGATTTGCAATATCTTTAGAGGCGTTTGGCTTTGCCTTTTCTCTTGCCATATCCTGCATATATTTTAATCTTGTTTTGCTTAAAATTATTTGATTTATCAAAATTGGTATGTTTTCTACTTTTCTTGCGTAGGCTGCTATTCCGCAGTTTAAAAGGTATTCTGTATTTTTTTCCTCTTGGCCGGGTATTGGATTTGATAATATAATTGGAAGGCCTTTTACTAAGGCTTCGCTTATTGTAAGGCCTCCAGGTTTTGTTATTAATATATCGCTTGCTGACATTAAAAGATTTATATTCTCTGTATAGCCTAGTATTTTTGTTTTTTTATTTGATTTATTTGCTAAATTTATAAGTTGATTTTTTAAAAAGGTGTTGTGGCCAGCAACTGCTATTATTTGAACATCTAAATCGCTATATATTAATCTTTCAAATATTTCCTTTATATTTCCTATTCCAAGGCCTCCCCCCATTAAAAGAAGGGTTAGCTTATCTTCAAGATCCAAGGTTTTTCTAGCATAGGATTTGTCTATATGATTTAAAAATTCAGGGGATACAGGAATTCCTATTGGATATATTTTTTCTTTAGTTACGCCAAAATTTAAAAGGTCTTCTACAAAATCTTCATTGGGTATTATATATGCATCTATGCGTTCGTGAATCCAAAAAGGGTGCGGTGCATAGTCTGTCAATATTGCAATTGCTGGTATGTTTGTTTTGCCTTTTCTTTTTAATATAGACATAATTTCTATAGGGAAAGGGTGGGTGCAAAGAACCACATCAGGTTTTTTTTCATCTAATAAATTTTTAAGTTTTATTGAAAAAAGGTCGTGGACTAGGTTTGAAATAGCTGATATAGCATCTTCGTTTTCGGAATAGTAGTAAAGCTTCCCATAAAGTTTGGGAGTCTTTTTTAATGATTTTAAATACCCTCCAATTATTAGCTTATCTACTATAGGGTTTATATATTTTAAAGTATCTATTATTTCAAAATCAACATCTACGTTATTTTCTTCATAATATCTTTTTATAGCTTCTGCAGCTTTTTGATGACCTTTCCCTGCTGAAACTGTAAGGGCAATTATTTTCAATGTAATCACCTCTTAGATTAATTATATACCAATTTAAAGTATAAGGCGCGTATATTACAAAGGATTAACATAAACTTTAAAAAAATATTAATTTAAATACATATTAATGAAAAAAATGTAAAAAATATCTTTAGAGTTGTTTTAAAGGAAGGATTACATGAAAAGGTTAGTTAAAATATTCCTTCCGTCCTTAATAGTATTTTTTATAGTTCAAATAATTATGCAATTTAATTCTATTGAAAAACATGTTTTTGCAAATAGGAGGGATGTTATGTTTAATAAAAGATCATTTCTTGCCATAATAGTTTCAATAATAGTTGTTGGAACATCGACATATAGCTTTTTGCTCTATCTTGATAGAAAGGAGTTTAGAAATTATCTTCAAGGCCAATATCAAAGAAGCCTATATGACCTTATTTCAAGCGTTGAATCAATTCAAGTTTCTTTATCAAAGGCTAGAGTTACATCCTCTCCAAAGCAGGCCCTTATACTTTTTAGCGATATTTGGAGGCAGGCAAGCATTGCACAGGATAAGCTTAATTCTCTTCCAATACCCCACAATGCGATTAGTCAAACTACTAAATTTTTAACTCAAGTTGGAGATTTTTGTTACTCACTTTTAAAAACCATAAATTCTGGGCAAAGCCTTTCACAAGCAGATGTCAATACCATAGAAAAGCTTACAGATTTTGCAGGATATTTAAATGTAGAGCTTCATAATCTAGAGAGGGATATAAGCCAAGGGAATATAGATTGGACTGAAATTAAAAATCAGGGTTCTTCTATGTTTAGAAGAAATCTTTCTGAAACTGTTGATATGAAATTTGAAAGGATAGCTAAAGAACTTCAGCAATATCCAACATTAATATATGATGGACCTTTTTCTGAAAACGTTTTAAACATAAAACCTAGGATTTTAAATGAAAGGGAAGTTTCGCAGGAGGAGGCAAAGAAGATAGCAGCTAAAGTAATTGGAGAAAATAGGGTAGAATCTATATCAATATACAGCGATAAAACCAGCGATAAAATACCAACCTATGCTTTTTCTGTAAAGGTAAAGGGGAGAAAAGATAACATAAGTATTGACATTAGCAAAAATGGTGGAAGCGTAGTTTATATGATTGACCCTAGGGATGTCTCAAAACAAACTATTAAAGTTAGTAAAGCAGTTGACATAGGGCTTAAGTTTTTAGAAAGAATTGGATATAAATCTATGATTCCTACATATGTTTTAAAGTATGATAATGTAGCTGTTATAAACTATGTTTATGTTCAGGATAGGGTTGTTGTTTATCCTGACCAAATAAAGCTTAAAGTTGCCCTTGACAATGGCGATATAGTTGGAATAGAGGCTATGCATTATTTAACTTCCCATACTGAAAGGGATATAAAAAAACCTAGGATTTCATTAAAAGAGGCAAGGCAAAATGTAAGCACAAAACTAGACATAAAAAACGTAAGGCTTTGTATAATACCTATGGAATCTTTAAAGGAAGTTTACTGCTATGAATTTTATGGAACATACAGTGGAGAGAAATTTTTGGTTTATATAAATGCAATAGATGGAACAGAAGAAAGGATTTTAAAGATTATAGATACTCCAAATGGAGAGCTTACAATGTAAAATATTACATGATTAATATTTAAATCCTGTGGAAACCTAATAATAGGAACAAAACAGGGGGGATGAAAATGTCAAGAAGACATGGGATTATGTCAGAGGCTTTAAAATACGAGCTTGCTAAGGAACTTGGAGTTTATGACATAGTCCAAAGAGAAGGTTGGGGTTCGGTAACTTCAAGGGATTGCGGTAATTTAGTTGCGGCAGCAATAAAATATGCCTCAAGGTTAGTTGAGGAAAAAAGATAAGCGGGTGCCTTTACACCCGCTTAATTTTTACTTTACAAATGCCTTATGTTGTTTTATTATTTATTTGTTATAAGAGAATATAATTATTATAGAAAGTTCAAAGGTAGGGGATAAGATTGGATCCAAGGCCTATAGGAGTTTTTGACTCTGGAATAGGAGGATTAACAGTAGTAAAGGAAATAATGGAATTTATTCCAAATGAAAATATAGTATATTTTGGAGATACAGCAAGGGTTCCTTATGGCTCAAAATCAGCAGAGACTGTAATAAGGTTTGCTTTTCAAAATACAAGATTTTTGCTTACTAAAGATGTAAAGGCGGTTGTTGTTGCTTGTAATACGGCTTCTGCTGTAGCCCTTAAAATGCTTCAGGAATCCTTTGATGTTCCTATAATTGGAGTTATAAGGCCAGGAGCTAGTGCTGCAGTTAAAGCTACAAAAAATAAAAAGATAGGTATTATAGGAACGGAAGGGACTATAAACAGTAAAGCCTATGAAAAGGAAATAAAAAAGCTTTTGCCGGAGGCAGAAATTTTCGCATATCCTTGCCCTTTGTTTGTTCCAATAGTTGAAGAAGGTTGGGCTAATACTAAGGTTTCATATATGGTTGCTGAGGAATATTTAAAACCCCTTAAGGCATCCTTAATTGATTCTTTGGTTATGGGATGCACCCACTACCCTCTTTTAACTAAGGTTGTTGATGATGTTTTAGAACATAAGGTAAAACTTATAAACCCTGCAAGGGAGACGGCCATAGAATTGAAAAATATTTTAGTTCAAAATGGAATTGAAAATAAAAAGGATGCTTTAGGGCAGTATGAATATTATGTAAGCGATAACCCTGAAAAATTTAAAAGGGTTGGAGGAAACTTCCTAGAGCATGATATAATTAATATTAAAAAGATAGATATAGAAAAATACTAGTAGGTGATAGCATGATGAAAAAGAAGGCACTTATATCAGTTAAAACAGTTCAAGACATAGGTGGGGAAAAGGAAGTTATAGAGCTTGTTACTGAAGGGGATTTTTATAGGCTTGGAGAGGATTTTATTGCTGAGTATGATGAGACAGAAATATCAGGAATGGAGGGAACAAGGACAACCCTTAAAATTGAAAAAGATAAGGTAAGCATTATAAGAAGGGGAACTACCAATTCTGACCTTGAATTTAAAAAAGGAGAAACTACCTTTAGCCTTTATAGTACACCCTTTGGTGTTTTAAATATTACAATAAAGCCTACTTTAGTTGAAATTAATGTTGATGAAAATGGTGGAAATGTAAAGCTTGAGTATCAGGTAAATACGAATAATTCTGGATTTATTGAAAATGTTTTGGAACTTAATATAACTCCTAAAAAATAAAACACCTTTTTAGGTGTTTTATTTTTTATTTTGAAGTTATATTAAAGTTAAAGTTTAAGTTAAAGTTTATTACAATAATTGACAACTTATTACTTTAACAGGATATTTTGTAAAAAACAAAGGATTTATATTTTTATGTTTTTCTACAAAAGTTAACATTGTTTAATTTTAAAGATAATGTTAATATATAATTTGAAAAACATTGGAAAAAAGAGGGGGAGATATGGAATATTTTGTTGGAAGTAGCAGAAAAATTCAAGAAATAAAGAAACTAGCAACGATTGTTGCGAACTCTTCTTCTCCTTTGCTTATATATGGTGAAACTGGGACGGGTAAGGAAGTTTTGGTTAGGTATATCCATAAAGTAGGAAATAGGAAAAATAAACCCCTTGTAATTCAAAACTGTGCTGCTGTTCCTTCTAACCTTTTAGAAAGCACTTTGTTTGGAACAGTAAAGGGGGCCTTTACTGAGGCTAATAATAAAAAGGGGCTTTTTGAAATTGCCGATGGAGGAATCTTATATCTTGATGAGTTAAACTCTATGCCAATTGAACTTCAAGGAAAGCTGCTTAGGGTTTTAGAAGATGGAATTGTAAGAAGGATAGGTTCTTTAAGTGAAGTTAAAGTTGATGTTAAAGTAATAGCTTCAGTTAATGTCGAACCTAAAAAGTGTATCGAAAAAGGGATTTTAAGAAGGGATCTTTTCTACAGGTTAAACGTTTTTTATATAAAGATTCCTGAACTTAAAGAAAGAAAAGAGGATATAAAGGAACTTTGTAGCTATTTTATTGATTTATTTAATAAAAAATTAAACAAGAACATAAAAGGTATATCTCAGGAAGTTATGGAGTATTTTTTTAATTATGATTGGCCTGGAAATGTAAGGGAACTTAAAAACTTAATAGAGGCTGTTGTAAATTTAAAGGATGAAGGTTTTATTACTTTAGAAGATATTCCAGAATACATTAAAAAAGAAAGAAAGGGACTTGAGGAGATGATAAAGGATTTTGAAAAGGAATTAATAAAGGAGGCCCTTTCACTTTATGATGGTAATATAACAAAAGCAGCTAATTTTTTAAAAATTCCAAGGCAAACTTTGCAGTATAAAATTAAAAAATATGGCATATGAATAATATTAAGTTAATTTTAGGAGGGGTATTATGAGAATAAAATGGCTTGGCCATGCATGTTTTAAAATAACGTCTTCAAAAGGGATTAGGATACTTACAGATCCCTTTGATGATAACGTTGGTTATCCGCTTCCGCAGGTTGAAGCTGATATAGTTACAATAAGCCATAACCATTATGATCATAATTTTATAGATTGTGTTAAAGGAAATTTTGAGGTTTTAAATAAAGTTGGGAACTTTTACATAAAAGATATAAATATAACTGGAGTTCATACATATCACGATGAGGAAAAAGGGCAAAAAAGAGGAGATAACATAGTTTATGTGTTTGACGTAGATGGAATTAGAGTTTGTCACTTAGGGGATTTAGGGCATATTTTAACTCCTGCTCAAGTTGAAATGATAGGAAGAGTGGATGTTCTTTTAGTTCCTATTGGAGGAATTTATACTATAGATGCCGAAGCAGCCCATGCTGTTGTTAAGCTTTTAAATCCTAAAATAGTAATTCCTATGCATTTTAAGACAGATGTGTTGAAATTTAATCTAGACCCTGTTGAAAAGTTTTTAGATAAGTATTCAAAGGTAGAAAGGTTAAAAGTTCCTGTATTTGAAGTAAAAAATGAAGATTTAAATAAAGATGAATTAAAAGTTGTGGTTTTAAATTATAAATAAAGGCGGTTTACGCCTTTATTTTTTGTTGATAAATTTTGAATTTTAATGTAAAATAAAAAAGTTAATAATACAAAGGAGGGGCATTATGGCAACAAAATACATATTCATAACTGGAGGAGTTACATCATCTCTTGGAAAGGGAATAACTGCAGCATCTTTAGGAAGGTTATTAAAATCTAGAGGGCTTAAAGTCTCTATCCAAAAGTTTGATCCTTATATAAATATAGATCCAGGAACTATGAGTCCCTATCAGCATGGTGAGGTTTTTGTAACCGATGATGGAGCTGAAACTGATCTTGACCTTGGACACTATGAAAGATTCATAGATGAAAACTTGTCTAAAAATAGCAATGTCACAACAGGAAAAATATACTGGTCTGTCATACAAAAGGAAAGAAGAGGAGACTATCTTGGAGGAACAGTTCAAGTTATCCCCCACATTACAAATGAAATAAAACAAAGAGTTTATAGGGTTGCAAAGGAAAGAGAAGTAGATGTTGTTATTACTGAAATTGGAGGAACTGTTGGAGATATTGAAAGTTTACCTTTCTTAGAAGCTATAAGGCAGATAAAATATGAAGTAGGTAGGGAAAATGTCTTATTTATCCATGTTACTTTAGTGCCATATCTTAGCAAGTCAGGAGAGCTAAAAACAAAGCCTACTCAACATTCCGTAAAAGAGTTAAGAAGCATTGGTATTCAGCCGGATATAATAGTTTGCAGAACTGAAAAACCTCTATCTTTAGAGCTTAAAGAAAAGATAGGTTTATTCTGTAATGTTTCTGCAGATGCTGTTATTCAAAATTTGGATGCAGATACTATATATGAAGTGCCCTTGCTTTTACATGAAGAAGGTTTAGATGAGCTTGTTGTTAAAAAGCTTAATTTAAAATGCTCTGAGGCAGACCTTAAAGAATGGAGGGCAATGGTTGAAAAATTAAAAACTCCAAGGGAAAGGGTTAAAATAGCCCTTGTTGGAAAATATGTGGAGCTTAAAGATGCCTATATGTCTGTTGTTGAAAGCTTAAGACATGCAGGAATTGCTAACGATTGTGAAGTTGAAATAGATTGGGTAAATGCAGCTTATGTTGATTTAGATAACTATAAAGATTATTTAAAGGATGCAGATGGAATACTTGTTCCGGGAGGATTTGGAGATAGGGGAATAGAAGGTAAGATTTTAGCTATAAAATATGCAAGGGAAAATAATGTTCCATTCCTTGGAATATGCCTTGGCATGCAGCTTGCTGTAGTTGAATTTGCAAGAAATGTTTTAGGGCTTGAGGGGGCAAACAGCTCTGAGATAGATCCTGAAACTAAGTATCCTGTAATAGACCTTATGCCAGAACAAAGGGATGTAGATGAAAAGGGTGGAACAATGAGGCTTGGTTTATATCCTTGCAAGATAAAGGAAGGAACCTTTGCATATGAAGCTTATAAGGATGAGGTTATATATGAAAGACACAGACACAGATATGAATTTAACAATGAATATAGAACAAAGCTTATGGAAAAGGGATTGGTTATTGCAGGGACATCCCCAGATGATAGGCTTGTTGAGATAGTAGAAATTAAAAACCATAAATGGTTTGTTGGAGTTCAATTCCATCCTGAGTTTAAATCAAGACCAAATAGACCTCATCCTCTTTTTAGAGATTTTGTAAAAGCAGCATTGGAAAATAAGCGTGCAAAATAAAGCACGCTTTATTTTTTTAAAGAGGATTTTTAAATTTTATGTTGAATATTTTTTAAAAGGAGGTGTTTAGGTTGTTTATAGTTCCTAAGTTTAAAATTGCTTTAAAGTGCAAGGAATGTGGAAGATTTAAAATATTTGATATAGATCTTTTTAAGAAAAAGTCAGGAAGCTTTTTCTGTGATTGTAAAAATAATGTTTTAAATTATAAGGTTAAAGGTGGAAACATAATATTAGAGGCTGATTGTGGGTTTTGTAACAAAAAACATAGATTAAAATTTAAAGTGAGAGATATAATTGAAAAACCTTTAAAAATAATTAACTGTCCTTTTACAGATTTTGAAATAATTTTTGCTGGAAAAAACGATAATGTTGATGTTATAATAAATAAGTATGAAAGCGATATGATTGAGCTTTTAAACCTTTTAGGCTTTGATATTCAAGCTAATTTAAGGAGGTTTTGATTATGAAAATTTTTATTGATACAGCCAATGTAAATGAAATAAGGGAAGCGAATTCTTGGGGAATAATTTCTGGAGTTACTACTAATCCTTCTTTGATAGCAAAGGAAGGAAGGGATTTTGTAGAAGTTGTTAAGGAGATTACACAAATAGTAGATGGACCAATAAGTGCAGAAGTTATAAGCCTTGATCATGAGGGTATGATTAAAGAAGCAAGGGAACTTGCTAAGATACATAAAAATATAGTTATAAAGATTCCTATGACAATTGAAGGATTAAAAGCCGTTAATGTTCTTTCAAAGGAAGGAATAAAAACAAATGTTACTTTGATTTTCTCATCAGCTCAGGCTCTTCTTGCAGCAAAGGCAGGAGCAACTTATGTAAGCCCCTTCCTTGGAAGATTGGATGATATAGGACATGATGGAATGTATTTAATAGAAGAGATAGTAAGGATTTTTGAAAACTATGCAATTGAAACAGAAATTATAGCAGCAAGCATAAGACATCCTATCCATGTAGAAAAGGCTGCCCTTGCTGGTGCTCATATTGCTACAGTTCCATTTAAGGTTTTAGAACAGATGACAAAACATCCATTAACTGACATAGGCATAGAAAGATTTCTAAAAGATTGGGAAAAAGTTCCTAAAAAATAAAAAGCTGCTTTTGCAGCTTTTTATTTTTTAGGGACAGTTCTCAACTTTTTTATATATTTTCACACTTTACAAATAATTTTTTTTTATATAAAATAATACTTACCACAAGCTTCATCTTCTTTATTTCATCTTAATTTTTCACTTCAAATTTTTAATTCCCCTTTTAAAAGTAAAAATTTTATACTAGGAGGTATTTTATGGATTTTGAAGAATTAAAAGCAAGGACCTTGGAAGAGTTACGAGAGCTTGGAAAAAATCTGGGGATTAAATCTGTTACAAAATATAGAAAGAGTGAGCTTATAGAAGAGATACTTAAGTTGCAAGAGGAAGGTAATAAAGAAAGCAACGTTCCTTTAGTTTCTCCAGAGGTTGAAAAGGAACTAGAGGAGCTTAAGCTTCATGATGTGGATGAGGAAAAAAGAAATAAACTTCAGGAGCTTTTAGCTGATTCAGATACTGTAGAAGGCATATTTGAGCTTGTGGAAAATCAATCGTATGGATTTTTAAGATTAGATAATTATCAACAAGGTCCAAGGGATGTATATGTTTCACCATCACAAATTAGAAAATTTAATTTAAAAACGGGGGATAAAGTAAAGGGTAAGGCTAGAATTCCAAACGAGTCAGAAAAATATAGAGCTCTTTTATATCTTCAAGAGATAAATGATCTCCCACCAGAAAAAGTTCAAGGAAGAAAGTCCTTTGAAAGTTTAACTCCTATATATCCTACTAAAAGGTTAACTTTAGAGACTACAGGAAATGAACTAGCTACAAGACTTATAGATATACTAGCTCCTATAGGAAGAGGACAAAGAGGTCTTATTGTTGCACCTCCTAAAGCAGGAAAAACTGTTCTCTTAAAAAAGATTGCAAATGCCATAACTAAGAATCATCCTGATGTTGAGTTAATTGTTTTATTAATAGATGAGCGTCCTGAAGAAGTTACTGACATGCAAAGGTCAATTCAAGGGGAAGTTGTTTATTCAACTTTTGATGAAGAGCCTGAAAATCATACAAGGGTAGCAGAGCTTGTTCTTGAAAGGGCAAAAAGATTAGTGGAGCTTAAAAAGGATGTAGTTATACTTCTTGATAGCTTAACTAGGTTAGCAAGGGCATATAACTTAACTATTTCTCCAACAGGAAGAACATTGTCAGGAGGATTAGACCCGGGAGCATTGATTCAGCCTAAAAAATTTTTTGGTGCTGCAAGAAATATTGAAGAAGGTGGAAGTCTTACCATACTTGCGACTGCTTTGATAGAAACAGGAAGCCGTATGGATGATGTAATATTTGAAGAATTTAAAGGAACGGGGAACATGGAAATTCATTTAGATAGAAGGCTTCAAGAAAGAAGAATATTTCCTGCTATAGATATAAATAAATCTGGAACAAGAAGGGAAGACTTGCTTTTAACGCCTGAGGAGTATAATGCAGTTATGGCAATAAGAAGAGCTTTAGCCCTTGAAAGCACTCAAGAGGCTACAGAAAAGCTTATCCATGCACTTTTAAAAACTAAAAACAATAAAGAATTTGTTCAATTATTTCCAAAGCTTATTGCTGATGTAAATAAATAGTTGCTATTTAATTTTTACTGTGTTATAATTTTAAAGGTTAAATAGAAAGTAATAAAAATAATATAGAAAGAGGTGAAACAAATGAAACCAGGAATTCATCCAGAATACACTCATGAAGCAGTTGTTAAGTGTGCTTGCGGTAACACATTTATAACAGGTTCAGTTAAAAAGGAAATTAGAGTAGAAATTTGTTCAAAGTGCCATCCATTCTTCACTGGAAAGCAAAAGATGATAGTAGAAGCAGGTGGAAGATTAGAAAAGTTCATGAAAAAGTACAATATGTCAGAAGAATAATTTTTTTGACCGGTATGCCGGTCTTTTTCTTTTAGGGAGGTTTTAAAATGTATGGTCCAAAGGATCATGGTTGGATAGAGATGATTGTAGGTCCTATGTATAGCGGGAAAAGTGAAGAGTTAATAAGAAGGATAAAAAGGGCAAAAATAGCACGTCAAAAGGTCCAGGTTTTTAAGCCTTCCATAGATAATAGATATAGTATAACAGATGTTGTTTCCCATAATGGAGAAAAGGAAAAAGCTTATTCGGTAGATTGCGCTAAAGATATTTTAAATTTAGTTGAGGAAGATACTGATGTTATTGCTATAGACGAAGTTCAATTTTTTGATGATGAAATTGTTGATGTATGTAAAAGGCTGGCTGATAAGGGGAAAAGAGTTATATGTGCTGGGTTAGACCTTGATTTTAGAGGTGAGCCTTTTGGACCTGTTCCAAAACTTTTGGCGGTGGCAGAATTTGTTGATAAGATTCAAGCTATTTGTGTTGTTTGTGGTAACCCTGCAACAAGAACACAAAGACTTATAAATGGAAAACCAGCAAGATATTCTGATCCTGTTGTTTTGGTAGGAGCAAAAGAAGCTTATGAGGCCCGCTGCAGAAAGTGTCATATAGTTTTAGATTAGTAGATTAGGGACAGTTCTTAACTATTTTGTTTTTAGAAGGGATTTGTATGAAAGGTGTTATAGATAGATTTGAAGAGGGGTATGCTGTTATAGTTCTTGATGAAGGGAAGATTACAAATATAAAAAGAGATTATCTTCCTTTTGATGCAAAAGAAGGGGATGTAGTAGTTTTTGATAAGGATAAGATCTATATAGATAAAAAAGATACTTTGTTAAGAAAGCATAAAATGGAAAAATATTTGGGTTTGTGGGAAGATTAATTTAAACTCCTTCAAAAGAAAATAAAGCTGCTCAAAAGGGAAGAGTAAATTTAAGGCTCTTCCTTTTAGTTTAATTTTAGGATTTTAGGAGAATAGGAAAAATAGGGGATTAAGATATTGAGTTTTTTAGGGTTTAAGATTAGTGGGCACTTATTGGCTGTCTCCTTTTAGATAACTTTTGTGGTTAATTTAATTTTACCAGCCATCTAAAACAGATGCATATTTTTTGCAAAAATATGCTGGGGCTATGGCCAACATTTATTACAGAACCTATTTAAAGAATAAATTTTTTATGTTAAAATAATATTAAAGAGTTATATTTGCAGCAAACCTAATTTTAAAATAATCCCTGATTAATCCTTGAAATAACTTACATCACAATGTGTTTGAATAATTTTCCAAATACACAACTGCAACTTCGCTGCAAAATTATTATATTTTAAAAATTCTTAAAGGGCTTAGACATAAGCAAATATCTATATTTTTAAAGTTTTAAAATTTAGGGTTTATATCGTCCCTATGAGGGAGGGAAACAGTCATAATCGATGTAAATTTCGTAATCTCCTGCCAAGTTTATATCGTCCCTATGAGGGAGGGAAACTACTTACTTTTGTGCATTTAGCATCAAAATTTTTAATCGTTTATATCGTCCCTATGAGGGAGGGAAACTATCTTCGAAATCTAAGTTGTAAATAAAACTTTCTCGTTTATATCGTCCCTATGAGGGAGGGAAACACGTCTTCGGCAATTAATATTTTTACAACATCCTTAAAGTTTATATCGTCCCTATGAGGGAGGGAAACATTTTTGCCTCAGACTCAGATATAAACTTAAAATTAAGTTTATATCGTCCCTATGAGGGAGAGGTTTTTTAGTATCATAGAAAAGAGAAATTTGTATTAAAGGGAGGAGTTTGTTTTGTTTGAAAAAATATTTTAGTGAAATATAACATAAACTAAAGGGATGTAGTAGAATGAACTACACCCCTTTAACATTTTATCTTTATGTCAATAATTGGGGTGGGCAAATTATTAATATGCCCACCCTTGAAAAATATATTAGAAAAATTAAGAAATATAGGGCTATAATAATTTAATTATTAAGGTGTTTCTGTGGATATACTTATAGTGAAATTCGTAAAATAATAGGTAGTAATAATATTGGCAAAGATTTAGTTAAAAAATTTTTAAATGAAAAAGTTGTTTAGTTTAAGCTTTTTAATTATAATATTTGTGATTTGTAAAATTAGACAAGCATGTTGTTGCTAAAGTTAAAATAGTTAAGAACCGCCCCAAAGGTTGGTGATGATATGAAAATTTTTGAGATTTTAAAGAAGGCAAAGGATGAGTTAAAGAAGTATAATAAACCTTTAAATGATGCTGAAATACTTTTAGCTTATATGTTTAAAAAAGATAGAACATATATACATGCACATATGGATTTAGAGGTTGACGATAATTTAAGAGATGAGTTTTTAAATTTTATAAGTCAAAGGGTTAAGGGAAGGCCCCTTCAGTATATTATAGGTGAATGGGAATTTTATGGTTTAAAGTTTAAAGTAAAGGAAGGGGTTTTAATTCCAAGACCAGATACAGAAATTTTAGTTGAAAAATGCCTTGAGCTTTTAAAAAATATTTCAAATCCTAAGGTTATTGATATAGGATGCGGAAGTGGAGCGATTTCAATTTCAATTGCTAAGTATAAAGAAGATGCAACTGTTTTAGCCCTTGACATAGATGATATTCCTTTAGAAATTACAAAATTAAATGCAAAAGTAAACGGAGTTTTAGATAGGGTTATTGTAAAAAAATCTGATATATTAAAAAATGTGGGAGAAGAATTTTTAGGTAAGGTTGATGTTATAGTTTCAAATCCACCTTATATTAAAGAAGATGAAATTAAATCTTTAATGGTTGAAGTTAAAGATTTTGAACCAAGGCATGCCCTTTCTGGAGGAAAAGATGGGCTTTATTTTTACAGGCAAATATCTTTTCAATCTAAGCCTTATTTAAAAAATGGTGGTTTTATAGCTTTTGAAATTGGGTATAATCAAGCTGAAGATGTAAAAAAAATACTTATTAATAATGGTTTTGTTGATATAAAAGTATATAAGGATTTTTCAGGGCTTGATAGGGTAGTAGTAGCAAAAAAGTTCAATGCCTAAATTAAATTGTTATAATAATTCATAATTCTACTTATGGAGGGTTGAAATATGCTAGAGAAGCTAGATTTTATTGAGGAAAAGTACGAAGAGCTTTCAAAAAAAATAAGCGATCCTGAAGTAATTGCAGATAATGCTTTGTTTCAAAAATTATGTAAAGAACATAGCAATCTTGAAGAAATAGTTTTAAAATATAGGGAATATAAAACAATATTAAAAAGAATTAAAGAAGATAAAGAACTATTAGAGGATGACATAGATAAAGAAATGAAGGAGCTAGTTGAAGAAGAGTTAAAGGAACTTGCAGAACAAAAAGAAAAAGTTGAAAAGGAGCTTAAACTTTTACTGCTTCCTAAGGATCCTAATGATGAAAAGAATGTATTTATTGAAATAAGAGCAGGAGCAGGCGGAGATGAGGCTGCTTTATTTGCTGCAGATCTTTATAGGATGTATACAAGATATGCAGAAAGACACAATTTCAAAACAGAGCTTGTTTCTGCAAGCCCTAATGACCTTGGAGGTTATAAAGAAGTTATATTCATGGTAAAAGGGCATGGAGCATATTCAAGATTAAAATATGAAAGTGGAGTTCATAGAGTTCAAAGAGTTCCTGTAACTGAAGCTGGAGGAAGAATCCATACATCTACAGCAACTGTTGCAGTTTTACCAGAAGTTGAAGATATTGAGGTTGAAATTAATCCAAATGATCTTAGAATAGACGTTTTTAGAGCATCAGGCCATGGTGGACAGCATGTTAATACTACAGACTCAGCTGTTAGAATAACTCATATTCCAACAGGAATAGTTGTATCCTGTCAGGATGAAAAGTCCCAGCTTAAGAACAAAGAAAAGGCTATGAAAATATTAAAAGCAAAGATTTATGAAATGGAGCTTGAAAAACAAAGAAGCCAAATAGCAGCAGAAAGAAAAAGCCAAGTTGGAACAGGGGATAGAAGCGAAAGAATAAGGACATATAACTTCCCACAAGGAAGAGTTACAGACCATAGAATAGGACTTACCCTTTATAAACTTGATGCATTTTTAGATGGAGAAATAGATGAAGTTATAGATGCTTTAATTACAGCTGATCAGGCTGAGAAGTTAAAGGAGGTTGGGGAGTAATCCCGCTTTATGTATTCTATTAAAAAAGCTTTAAAAAAAGAAAAGGCAAAGTTAAATAGAAATTATTTTATATCTTATTTTTTAATAATTCTTATTCTATATTTAACCTATATTGCTGTAAGTTTAAATCTTGTTGAAGGGTGGAAAGTTTATTTTACAGCTTTTTATGCTTTTATGATTGAGATTGCTTTATTTATAAATATATTGAAGATGTATTCTGAATCTAAATTTTCCCTTCAAGTGGATTTAGATAAAGTCAAAATTTATCAGCCCTTTAAAGGAACTATAAGCTTTCAGACTTCAAAGGTTGTATATGTTGATGTTTTAAATCAAAAAGATAGCTTTGATTTAGTAATATTTTTAAAAGCTAAGAGGACAAAGCGTTTTACAAGGCTTACTAAAGAAGATGAAATGTTTAAAAGAGTTTATGATTTTCTATATCAAAAATATGGAGAAGATGAATTTTGCTATTATATAGTTAAAAATGGGGGAGTAAGGAAATATTTTTATCTTTATAAACTTTATAAAAATTGTTTTGAAGCAGAGTTTTCAAGAAAAGCCATGGAGTATATTAAGCTTTTTTTACAAGAGTACAATTTATCGTAATATATCTCATCTCCTTAAAATAAATTTTTAAAGAAAGATATTTTAAGGGGATGAGATAATGGATATTTTATCTATAACTTTAATTGGAACGGCAGTTTGTGCTTTAGGAACAACCCTTGGAGCTTTTATAATAGTAAGTCTTAAAAAAACAAATAATATATTAATGGCTGGTATAATAGGAGCTGCTGCAGGTCTTATGCTTTCTGTGGTAACTTTTGACCTTATTCCAGAGGCCATAGAAGTTGGGGGGCTTTTTTTAGCTCTTTTAGGAACTTTAATTGGTATAGTTTTTGCAATTATTTTAGATTCTTCCCTTTCTCATTTTGAAATAGTTAAAAAATATGGAAAACACATAAAAACAGCTATATTGCTTATATTAGCTCTTTCTGCCCATAATTTTCCTGAAGGTCTTGCAATAGGGGTAGGCTTTACAAAGGAAATAAAATTTGGAATAGAGCTTGCTATAGTTATTGCTGTTCATGATATTCCCGAAGGAGCTGCAGTTGCAGCACCTTTAATTCAAAGTAATTTAAAGCCTTGGAAAATTCTTTTATTAACTGGTCTTACAGCTCTTCCAACGGCTTTTGGAGCTTTTTTTGGTGCGGTGCTTGGGAATATTTCCAATATGTTTACTTCAATATGCCTTGGCTTTGCTTCAGGAACTATGCTTTATATAATAGTTGGAGAGCTTATCCCAGAGAGCAAGGAGCTTTTTAAGGGTATATTTTCAACCATATCAACTTTAATAGGTATTATTCTAGGACTTTTACTTGTTTCTTATTTTTAAGGAGGATATATATGGATACAAAGGTTTACATAATAGATGAAAAGGATGAAGAAAAAATAAAAGAAGCTGCACAGGTTATAAAAAAAGGGGGACTTGTGGTTTTCCCAACTGAAACGGTTTATGGCCTTGGTGCAAATGCCCTTGATGAAAATGCCTGCAAAAAAATATTTGAGGCAAAGGGAAGGCCTCAGGATAATCCTTTAATAGTTCATGTTGCTGATTTTGATATATCAAAATATGTAAAATATATTCCTAAAAATGCCAAAAAACTTATGGAGGCTTTTTGGCCAGGACCTCTTACTATAATAATGCCAAAATCTAATTTGATTCCTGATCTTGTTACGGCAGGGCTTGATAGCGTGGCAATAAGAATGCCGGAAAATAAGCTTGCAAGAAAGCTTATTGAGTTTTCAAATGTTCCAATTGCAGCACCAAGCGCTAATATATCAGGAAGGCCAAGTCCAACGTCTATTGAACATTGCATTGAGGATCTTTATGGAAAAGTGGATATGATAATAGGTGGAGAAAGATGCAAAGTAGGAATTGAATCAACTGTTGTTGATGTAACGGAGGAGGCCGTAACTATATTAAGACCAGGTTTTATAACTAAAGAAGATATTGAAGAAGTTATAGGTAAAGTGTATTTAGATCCTGCTATAAAAAGCGATAATTTTAGGCCAAAATCTCCGGGAATGAAATACAGGCATTATGCCCCTAAAGCTCCTTTAAAGGTTGTAATAGGTGATTTAGAAAAGGTTGTTGAATATATAAAGGAAAACGTGTATAATATGAAAAGACAGGGGAAAACCGTTGGAGTTTTACTTGTAGATGAGATAATAAATGAAATTGATGCTGATATAAAAATATCTCTAGGAACCATAAAAAGTCCTGGAATAATTGCTGCTAACCTTTTTGATAAACTTAGGGAATTTGATAAAACTAATGTTGATTTGATTTTATCAATTGGTTTTAAGGAAGATGGGCTTTTTTCTGCTATAATGAATAGGCTAAAAAAAGCTTCAGGAAGTAACTATGTAGAAGTTTAGGAGGTTTGCCATGAAAGTATTGTTTGTTTGCACAGGTAATACTTGTAGAAGTGCAATGGCAGAGGGAATTGCAAAAAGCTTGGCTGAAAAGGCAGGCTTAAATTTAGATATATCATCTGCAGGGGTTTTTGCACCCTTTGGTATGGCAGCCTCTGAAAATGCTATATTAGCTTTGAAGGAATTGGAGATTGATATATCAAATCATCTTTCAAGGCCTCTTACTAAAGAACTTCTTGAAGAGGCAGATGTTGTTTTAACTATGACAAGAGGCCATAAAGAGGCTATTCTTTCAAAATATCCTCAATTTTCAGAAAAAGTGTTTACTTTAATGGAATATATTGGTGATGATGGGGATATTGAAGACCCATTTGGAGGAGATTTAGAAATATATAGGCTCTCAGCAAATCAAATAAAACAAGCTGTAGAAAGATTATTAGAAAAAATAAAGGAAAGTTAGGCACTTTTTAGTGCCTTAGCTTTCCTTTTTTGTATATAAAGACAAAGGAGGGTTAATATGAAAATAGCAATAGCATCAGATCATGGTGGATTCAAACTAAAGGATATTATAAAGAAGCATCTTGAATCAAGAAAAATAGAAGTAAAGGATTTTGGAACCTTTAGCGAAGAGTCCTGCGACTATACAGATTTTGCCCTTTTGGTTGCAGAGGCAGTAGCAAAAGGAGAATTTGATAAAGGAATACTAGTTTGTGGAACAGGAATTGGAATGTCAATTGCTGCAAATAAAGTTAAAGGAATAAGAGCTGCTCATGTTACTGATACTTTTTCAGCAAGGGCATGTGTTGAACATAACAATGCGAATATAATAACGCTTGGTGAAAGAATAACAGGCCCTGGAGTTGCAATTGATATAATAGAGGAATTTTTAAGTGCAAAGTTCCAAGGAGGAAGGCATCAAAGAAGAATAGATAAGATAACAGAAATAGAAAACAAGTATATGAAATAAGGGGGATACCTATGAAAAAAGTCGTAGTTATAGACCATCCATTGATTTTACATAAACTTTCTATAATGAGGGATAAAAATACAGGTTCAAAGGATTTTAGAGAGCTTTTAGAGGAAATTGCAATGCTTATGACCTATGAAATTACAAGAAGTTTTCAATTAGAAGAAGTTGAAATTGAAACTCCTATATGTAAAACAAAGGCAAAAATGCTTACAGGGAAGAAGGTTGCTATAGTTCCTATTTTAAGAGCTGGGCTTGGAATGGTTGATGGTATCTTAAAGCTTATACCTGCAGCAAAAGTTGGGCATATTGGGCTTTATAGGGATCCTGAAACCTTAAAGCCTGTTGAATATTATTGTAAGCTTCCTTCAGATATTTCAGAAAGGGAAATAATTTTAGTTGACCCTATGCTTGCAACAGGAGGTTCTGCCTGTGATGCAATACATCTTTTAAAGGAAAAGGGAGCAAAGAATATAAAACTTATGTGTCTTATAGCAGCTCCAGAAGGAATACAAGCGGTTCAAAGTAATCACCCTGATGTTGAAATATTTGTTGCTGCAATTGACGAAAGATTAAACGAGCATGGATACATAGTTCCAGGCCTTGGAGATGCTGGAGATAGAATTTTTGGAACAAAGTAGGTGTTACAATGAGGCCCTCATGGGATGAATATTTTATGGAAATTGCAGAAACGGTGAAAAAGCGTTCAACCTGCTTAAGAAGGCAGGTTGGTGCTATAATAGTTAAAGATAATAGAATACTTACAACAGGTTACAACGGTGTTCCACCAAAGATGAAGCATTGTGATGAAGTGGGGTGTTTAAGGCAAAAGCTAAATATCCCTTCAGGACAAAGGCATGAGCTTTGCAGAGCCCTTCATGCAGAGCAAAATGCAATAGTTCAAGCAGCAAAATATGGAATATCAATAGAGGGAGCTACAATCTATATAACCCATCAACCCTGTATAATTTGTGCAAAACTTATAATAGCTTCGGGAATAAAAAGAATAGTTTATAAAGGGGAATATCCAGATGAGTTTTCCCTTGATATGCTAAAGGAATCGGGTATAGAAATTGTAAATATTAAGTAGGCTATCTAAATGGGATAGCCTATTTTTTATTTATTTGGTAAAATATAATTTGTGTAAAAACATAGGGGAAGTGAAATTATGATTATATATTTTTTGGTATTTTTACTATCCTTTATTTTTTCTTTTATACTAACTCCCCTTGTAAGGAGGCTAGCTTTTAAAATAAATGCAATAGACATTCCAAAGGATGAGAGAAGGATTCATAAAGAGCCTATTCCAAGGATTGGTGGATTGGCTATATTAATTTCTTTTAGTGCTTGTATATTTATATTTTCTTTGTTTCAAAAACAAGTCATAGGTATATTAGTTGGCGCCTTTGTAATATTTTTAGGAGGATTTTTAGATGATTTATATAGTTTAACACCAAAGCAAAAGATATTACTTCAAATTATAGCAGCATTAATTTTGATAGCCTTTGATGTTACTATAAAATATATAACTATTCCTTTTGATTTAAATGAATCTTTATACATAGGAAAATTTGGCATATTTCTTACTATTATTTGGGTTGTTGGAGTAACAAATGCAATGAATTTAATAGACGGGCTTGATGGTCTTGCTACTGGAATTTGTTTTATATCTTCTATGTTTTTATTTTTTATATCAATAATTAGCAAAAAATATACAGCCATGTTTTTAACGTTAATACTTGCTGGAGCAAGCTTTGGATTTTTACCGTATAATTTTAATCCTGCATCTATATTTCTTGGGGATTGTGGTGCACAGCTTTTAGGTTTTTTGCTTTCGGCAATATCTATACAAGGAGCAATTAAATCCGTTGCTTTTGTTATAGTTGTTCCTATATTGATTCTTGCAATTCCTATATATGATACATTGTTTGCCATAATAAGAAGAAAGATAAATAAAAGGCCTATAAGCCAAGCTGATAGGGGGCATTTTCACCATAGGCTTCTTGATATGGGGTTTAGTCAAAAACAGGCTGTTCTCATTATGTATTTTATAAGCTTTATATTTGGAATAGCATCTGTTTTTGTTATGATTTTGACTCCAAGAAAATCTTTAGCTGTTTTTTTAATTATTTTTTCAGTAAGTTTAGCTTTTGCAATTGAATTTGGATTATTAAGTAAGAAATGAGGTGATCTATTTGAAAAAGATTAAAGTTATGACAATATTTGGAACAAGACCTGAAGCAATAAAAATGGCGCCTCTTGTTAAGGAGTTTGAAAAAAGGGAAGAATTTGAGTCAATAGTTTGTGTTACTGCTCAGCATAGGGAAATGCTTGATCAGGTTTTAGATTTATTTAAAATAAATCCAGATTATGATTTAAATATAATGAAAGAGAGACAATCTTTAACAGGTATTACAACTAGAGTTTTAGAAGGATTAGAAAATATATTTAAAAAGGCACAGCCTGATATAGTACTTGTTCATGGGGATACAACAACGACTTTTGCAGGAAGTCTTGCTGCTTTTTATAATCAAATAAAAATAGGCCATGTTGAAGCAGGATTAAGGTCTTTTAATAAATATTTTCCCTTCCCTGAGGAGATGAATAGAAAATTAACAGGAGCCCTTGCAGATTTACATTTTGCTCCTACAAAAACAGCAAAAGAAAATCTTCTAAGAGAAGGTATAAGGGAAGAAGATATATTTATTACAGGAAATACTGTAATAGATGCTATGAAAACTACAATAGATAAAAACTATAATTTCTATACAGAGGAGCTTAACTTGATAGATTTTAAAAATAAAAAAGTTATAATGGTTACGGCCCACAGGAGGGAAAATTGGGGGCAGCCCCTTGAAAATATTTGTCAAGCTTTAAAAAGAATTGCTCTAGATTTTGAAGATGTTGAAATAGTTTATCTTGTTCATTTAAATCCAGCTGTTAGAGAAGTTGCTTATAGAGTTCTTTCAGATGTTGAAAGAGTTCATCTTCTACCACCATTAGATACAAAAGAAACCCATAATTTAATGGATAGGTGTTATATGGTAGTTACAGACTCAGGTGGACTTCAAGAGGAAGCTCCGCACCTTGGAAAACCCGTTTTGGTTTTAAGGGATGTTACAGAAAGACCAGAGGCAGTAAAGGCTGGAACATCAAAAATAATTGGAACAGAAACAGAAAATGTATATCAAAATATTAAAATTTTGTTAACAGACAAAGATGAATACAAAAAGATGTCTAATGCCGTAAACCCGTATGGGGATGGTAATGCCTCTGAAAGGATTGCAAATTCTATACTTTATCACTTTGGTATATTAAAAAAGCGTCCGGAGGAATATAAAAGCTTTTAGTGTAAATTAAAGATTTTTGAACTAAATAAAAGAAATATGATTTTTGTTTTCTTAAATTATAGTTTAAGATTATAAATTATATATTATATCGTTTTTTTAGGTTTGTATTATAAAATTAAAGTGCTAAAATAAGTTTATGTAATACCGATATCTTAAAGATATCGGTATTAAATTTTTTTAAAGTGGTGGTAGGATTGATACAACAAAAATTTAAAATTTCTGCTTTTATAGCACTATTTTTGTTTATGATAATTTATTTTATTAAAGGAAGCTTTGCGAAGGATTTTTTATTTGGATATTTTTTAGGGTTGTTTAATTTTTTTAATCAACTTTTTATAATTAATTTACTATTTAATAAAAAAGTAATAAATTTATACTACATTTTCTTTTTTTTAAAATATCTTATCGTTGCACTTTTACTGATTATTTATATAAAGAAATTTAATGCAAATGTAATAAGTATTTTTATTGGAATAACTGTTATTTATGTTTCTATCATAATAGACAACATAAAAAAGGGTGATGGAAATGGAAAGTGTAAAACCGTTGTTTGAGATTGTATTATTTGGAATTAAAATTCCAATATATGAGGTAATAGTCATTCAATGGATTATTATGTTCTTTATAATAGGTTTTGTTTTGATATTCTTTAAAAAGTTGAGAACAGTCCCCAGTAATTTGCAATCTTTTGGGGAGGTTGTTGTTGAAGCTATAAATAATTTAGTTTTAGAAAACATGGGTAAAAAATATATTAAGTTTGCTCCTTTTATTGGAACGTTAGCTATATTTCTTACTTTTATGAATTTATTTGATTTATTTGGATTTAGACCACCAACTTCGGATTATTCTGTAACATTAGGTTTAGCTATTATATCCTTTGTTTTAATTCAAGCTAATGCAATAAAAGAAAATGGGTTAAAGCATTACTTTGAAGCCTTTGCAAAGCCTTTTAGTTTTATGCTTCCTTTAAACATAATTGAGAGATTAATAGTTCCTATATCTTTAAGTTTAAGACTTTTTGGAAATGTTTTAGCTGGAGTTATTATAGTTGAACTTTTATACAAAGCCTTAGCTTATGTAACAAAAATTTTAAATATGCCCGTTCCTATCTTTCAAATAGGTTTACCTATTCCTTTTCACATATATTTTTCTATATTTGATGGTTTAATACAAATGGTTATATTTATAATGCTTACAATGATATTTATAAAAACAACATCAGAACATTAAAAGGAGGAATTTGTATGTCAATGTCAATGGCCCTTATTGCAATCGGTGCTGCAATTGCAGCATTAACAGGAATTGGTGCAGGAATTGGAACAGGTATTGCCACAGGAAAGGCTGTTGAAGCAGTTTCAAGACAGCCAGAAGCTAAAAACGATATAATATCAACTCTTATAATTGGTTGTGCTTTTTCAGAAGCTACAGCAATTTACGGGCTTTTAGTGGCAATAATACTTCTATTTGTATTTGTAAAATAATTTAAAGGCTTGCATATGCAAGCCTTTAAAAAAGGAGTGATATTGTGAATATAGAGTTTTGGACAGTATTTTTTACTATTTTAAATACGCTCATTTTATATGCTGTCCTTAAAAAATACTTCTTTGATAGATTTACTAATTTTATGGAAAATAGAAGGGTTTCTATAGAAAATAAAATAAACGAAGCAAATTTAAATTTAGAAAAATCAAATCAGCTTTTAAAGGAATATGAAGAAAAATTAAAACAAATTGAAAAAGAAGGCAAAAAACTCATGGAGGATTATAAAAGAAGGGCGAATGAGCTTTATGAGAGTATTTTAGCCGAAGCTAAAGAGGAAGCTGAACTTATAAAGGAAAGGGCAAGAAAGGATGCAAAACTTGAAATAGAAAGGGCAAGGGATGAGATTAAAAGACAAATTGTTGATTTGTCTTTCTTAGCAGCTTCAAAAATATTAGAAAGAGAGCTAGATGAAAAAACTCATCATAAATTAATAATGGAATTTATAGATAAGGTAGGTAATTAATATGAGGGATATAGCTTCTTTAAAGTATGCTTATGCTTTATATGAAGTTGCATTAAAGGAAAATAAGCTTGATGAGTATCTTGAAGATTTAAAGGGAGTTTTAGAAGTTTTTAAAGCTTCTTATGACCTTTTAGAATTTTTGAAACATCCTGAAATACCCTTTCAAAATAAAACTAGTCTTATAAGCAATGTATTTAGGGGAAGAATAAATGAAGAAATTATAAAGCTTTTAAATTTACTTGTTAAACATGATAGAATAGAAGATTTTAGACATGTTTATAAGGATTATAGAAAGCTTGCCCTTGAACATAAAGGTATAAAGATTGCCATTGTTAAAACGGCTGTTGAACTTACAGATGAAGAAAGAAAACTTTTAATAGAAAAACTTTCTAAAAAATATGGCAGCGAAATAGAACTTGATGAGGTTATAGATAAACAAATAATAGGGGGAGTTTGGGTAAGGGTAAAGGATGAGGTTTTAGATGGAACTATAAAGACAAAGCTTGATATGATGAAAAAAGCTTCTTTAACTGAGAGGTGATAATATGGTTAAGGTAGATGAAATAAGTTCAATAATAAAAGCTCAACTTTCTAAGTATAAAAATGAAATCCATCTTGCAGACACAGGAACAGTAGTTCAAGTAGGAGATGGAATAGCAAGAATATATGGACTTTATAATGTTATGGCTGGAGAGCTTTTGGAGTTTCCAAATAACATATATGGAATGGCTTTAAATCTTGAGGAAAATAACGTTGGTGCTGTTTTGTTTGGACCAGATCAAGGTATAAAAGAAGGGGATATAGTTGTAAGAACAAAAAAAGTAGTTGAAGTTCCTGTAGGAGAAGAACTTATAGGAAGAGTTGTAAATCCTTTAGGACAGCCAATAGACGGTAAAGGACCTATAAATGCTAAAAAGACAAGACCGGTAGAGAGGGTTGCTCCAGGGGTTATTGAAAGAAAATCTGTTAAAGAACCTATGCAAACAGGTATAAAGGCAATAGATGCAATGGTTCCTATAGGAAAAGGACAAAGAGAGCTTATAATAGGTGATAGACAAACAGGAAAGACAGCAATAGCAATAGATGCTATAATCAACCAAAAAGGAAAGGACATGATTTGTATATATGTTGCAATAGGTCAAAAACAGTCAACTGTTGCACAAATTGTAAACACCCTTGAAAAGTTTGGAGCCATGGACTATACGATTGTAGTATCAGCTACTGCATCAGATCCAGCGCCGCTTCAATATTTAGCTCCTTATGCTGGATGTGCAATGGGAGAAGAATTTATGGAAAATGGCAAACATGTTTTAATAGTGTACGATGATTTATCAAAACATGCTGTAGCTTATAGAACTATGTCTTTGCTTTTAAGAAGACCTCCAGGAAGGGAAGCTTATCCAGGAGATATATTCTATATCCATTCAAAGCTTTTAGAAAGAGCAGCAAAGCTTTCAGATGAGCTTGGCGGAGGGTCTATGACAGCTCTTCCTATAATAGAGACTCTTGCAGGTGACGTTACGGCATATATTCCAACTAACGTTATCTCTATAACAGATGGGCAAATTTTTTTAGAAGCAGATCTTTTTGCATCAGGGGTAAGGCCTGCAATAAACCCTGGTATTTCAGTATCAAGAGTTGGAGGTTCTGCTCAAATTAAAGCTATGAAGCAGGTTGCAGGAATGCTTAGATTGGAACTTGCACAATATAGAGAGCTTGCAGCCTTTGCACAATTTAGTTCAGATCTTGATAAAGAAACAAGACGAAAGATTGAAAAGGGAAAAAGACTTATGGAGGTTTTAAAACAGGATCAATACAGTCCAATGCCTGTTGAGGATCAAATAATAATATTGTATGCTGCTGTAAATGACTATTTAAATAATATTCCTGTTGAACACATAAAAAGATTTGAAAAGGAATTATTAGAATATGTAAGAACCCATGAAGCAGAACTAAGGAAAATGATAATAGATAAGAAGGAAATTGATGAAGAAGTAAAAGGTAGGTTAGATAAAGTTATAAGTGATTTTTTGGCTTCTTTTAAATATGAGGAGTGATTTAAATGTCTAAAGGGGAACTTTTAGAAATAAAAAGGAGGATAAAATCTATAAAAAACACCCAAAAAATTACAAAGGCTATGGGACTTGTTGCTACAGCAAGGTTTAAAAGGTTAAGGGATGTAGCTGAATATACTAATGAATATTTTAAAAAGGTTTCTAACACTTTAGAAAGACTTTATTTAGAAGAGGTTTTTGATTCTGCATATTTTAAAGAAAATAAATCGGATAGGGATTTATATATAATAATTACTTCAAATACAGGGCTTTGTGGAAGTTATAATTCAAATGTTATAAACTTTGCAAAAGAAAATATAAAAAAGAAGGATTATTTGATTGTAGTAGGAGATAAAGGATATCATTTTTTTAAAAAGAAGGGATACGAAATAGTTTTAAACCTTCCATCTTCAAAGTTTCCAAATTATGAAGATGCAAAGAATATAGCCAATGTTATAAATGAATACTATTTAAGTCAAAAGGTAAGAAATGTTTATTTAATTTATACAAAATTTATAAGTTCGGTAAAGCAGGAAGTTGAATGCTTAAAATTGCTTCCTTGTAAAAAAAATAAAACAAAATCCGATATTTTGCTTGAACCTAGTAAAATAGATGTTTTTGAGTTTTGCTTTAAAATATATTTGGAAATTTTATTATATAACTCTATATCTAACTCTCTTGCCTCTGAGTTTGCCATTAGAATGACCGCAATGGATAGTGCAACTAGAAATTCACAAGAGCTTTTAGATAAGCTACAAATAAAGTTTAACAGAATAAGACAAAGCATAATAACTCAAGAGGTAACTGAAATAGTAAGTGGTGCAGAAGCATTAAATTCAAATTAACGGAAGGTGAAAATATGAATAAAGGGAGAATAGTTCAGATAATTGGACCAGTTATAGATATAAGATTTCAACCTGGAAAACTTCCTGATATTTACAATGCTATTCATATTCCAAAAGGGAATAAAGTATTAGTTGCTGAGGTTATGCAACATCTTGGAGATGAAATTGTAAGAACTGTTGCAATGGATTCAACCGATGGACTTGTAAGAGGAATGGAGGCAATAGATACAGGAGGGCCTATTAAAGTTCCTGTAGGGGAAGAAACTTTAGGAAGATTATTTAATGTTTTAGGACAGCCAATAGATAACAAAGGAGAAGTTTTAGCAAAGGAATTCTATCCAATTCATAGGCCTGCTCCAAAATTTGAAGAACAGGCGGTAGAACCTGAAATATTCGAAACAGGTATTAAAGTAATAGATCTTATGTGCCCATATCAAAAAGGTGGGAAGATAGGTTTATTTGGAGGAGCAGGAGTTGGAAAAACAGTTCTTATTCAAGAGCTTATAAATAATATTGCAAAGGAACATGGCGGACTTTCAGTATTTGTTGGAGTTGGAGAAAGAACAAGAGAAGGAAATGATCTTTACTATGAGATGGCTGAGTCTAAAGTTCTTGATAAAACTGTTCTTGTATTTGGACAGATGAATGAACCTCCCGGAGCAAGAATGAGGGTTGCATTAACGGGGCTTACTATGGCAGAGTATTTTAGAGATAAAGGAAATGACGTTCTTTTGTTTATAGACAATATATTTAGATTTTCTCAAGCAGGTTCTGAAGTTTCAGCCTTACTTGGAAGAATTCCATCGGCAGTGGGATATCAACCAACCCTTGCAAATGAAATGGGAGCTTTGCAGGAAAGAATAACATCAACAAAACATGGCTCGATAACTTCAGTTCAAGCAGTTTATGTTCCTGCAGACGATTTAACCGACCCTGCTCCAGCAACTACATTTACTCACCTTGATGCAATGACAGTTTTATCAAGATCTATTGCTGAGCTTGGTATTTATCCTGCTGTTGACCCTCTAGAGTCTTCATCAAGAATTCTTGACCCAAGAATTGTAGGAGAAGAGCATTATGAAGTTGCTCAAAGGGTAAAGGGAATACTTCAAAGATATAAAGAGCTCCAGGATATTATTGCAATCCTTGGAATTGACGAGCTTTCTGAAGAGGATAAGCTAATTGTTTCAAGGGCAAGAAAGATACAAAAGTTCTTGTCTCAACCTCTTCATGTTGCAGAACAATTTACAGGAATGAAGGGTAAATATGTTCCAATAAAGGAAACAGTAAGGGGCTTTAAGGAAATATTAGATGGTCTTCATGATGACCTTCCAGAACTTGCCTTTTATATGGTTGGAACTATCGATGAGGCTGTAGAAAAGGCAAAGAAATTATAAGAGGTGATATGGTGGCTTTTAAGTTAGAAATTTATACACCTTATGAAAAGTTTTTTGAAGGTAATGTAAATTCCATATCTTTAAACACATTATCAGGAAGTCTTCAAATACTTCCAAGGCACATACAAACGGTTGTGGGAATAAAACCCTGCATAATGAAAATAAACACAGAGGATGAAACTTTAAAAGTAAAAGTTTCAGAGGGGATATTAGAATTTCAAAAAAACAACTGTAAAATATTTGTTTCTTTTGCCCAAAAAGTGGAGGATTAACCTCCACTTTTTTTATTTCTTTTGAATAAACAAGTTTTAAAAGGTAATACTTAAAGGATAAGGGGTGATATTATGAAAAAATTTTTTGCGTTATTTTTATTTTTTATTTCAATTTATTTTTTATACTTTCCAAAGAATACTGATGCAATGTCTAATCTTATTAGATTTTTTAATGAGAATAAAATAGAATATATAGGAACTAATTTAGAATACAATATAAGTTTAAAGTCAAAAATAAATATGGAGGATATTAAAAATATTATAAAGGACAAAGCAGATTTAAAGATTTATTACAAACAAGATGCAGTGGTTTTAAATATTTTTTCACAGCATTTAAAGGATGTGAATATTATAGATAATATAAAGGATGTATTAGATAAGACCTTGGGAAATTACTTTGCTTATACATTAATACAAGGAAAGATTAATAGAAAATTATCAAAACAAGAAAAAAAAGAGCTTGCTTTTAAAATTTTAAAGGTTTTTTATGGTAAAAAAATAAATTTAATTGAAGATGAAAGATATGTAAGTTTGATTGGATATTCTAGATATTTTAAAGATAGTCTTACTATAAATGGAAGGAATTTTAATATAAACATAGCAATAAGGGATGGCAGCGATGGCTGTACATATGTTCTTATAGGTAATCCTATAATTACAGTTGAGTATTAATGAATGGAGGAGTATTATGAGCAGAATAATTATAAAAGGTGGTAGGAAGCTTAGTGGAAAAGTTAGAATTAGCGCTGCAAAAAATTCAGTTTTACCTATTATTGCAGCATCGCTGCTGACAGGATACGAATGTATTCTTGAGGATATCCCTTTTTTAGAGGATGTAAATGTTATTTTAAGCGTTTTGGATTCATTAGGAGTTAATATTTTTATAGATAAAAATAAAGGGAATTTGTATATTAAAGCAGAAGATTTGAAGTCCTTTGAACCTTCCTATGAACTTGTAAGAAGGATGAGGGCATCTTTTTTGGTTATGGGGCCTATTCTTGCAAGGTTTGGGATGGTTAAAATTTCAATGCCGGGAGGTTGTAACATAGGTTCAAGGCCTATAGATTTGCATTTAAAAGGACTTAGTCAACTTGGAGCTGATATAAATTTAGGCCATGGATATGTTGAGGCAAGGTGTAAAAAACTTAAAGGGACGAAGATTTATCTTGATTTTCCATCAGTTGGTGCAACCGAAAACATAATGATGGCTGCAGTTTTAGCAGAAGGAGAAACTATAATAGAAAATGCGGCAGAGGAGCCGGAGATAGTTGATCTTGCAAACTTTTTAAATAAATTAGGAGCAAGGATAATAGGTGCTGGAACAGATATTATTAAAATAGAAGGGGTAAAGGAGCTTAAAGGGACAAATCATCAGGTGATACCAGATAGGATTGAAGCAGGAACCTACATGATAGCAGCAGCAATAACTGGAGGGGAGGTTACGGTAGAAAACGTCATTACAGAGCATATAAGGTCAATAATAGCAAAGCTTCAAGAGGCAGGAATATATGTAAAGGAGGAGCAAAACAAAGTAAAGGTTAAAGGTAGTCAAATAATAAATGCGGTTGATATAAAAACTATGCCTTATCCAGGTTTTCCAACGGATATGCAGGCACAGTTTATGGCCCTTTTAAGTATAGCTCATGGAGTTTCTATAATTACAGAAACTGTTTTTGAAAACAGGTTTATGCATGTAAACGAGTTAAAAAGAATGGGAGCAAACATAAAAATAGATGGAAGAAGCGCAATAGTTGAAGGAGTGGAAAAGCTTACAGGAGCTCAGGTTAAGGCAACAGATCTTAGAGCTGGGGCTGCTCTTGTTCTTGCAGGGCTTTCGGCCGAAGGAGTTACTGAAGTTTCGGATGTTTATCATATAGATAGAGGTTATGTTGATATGGTTGGAAAATTAAAAAAATTAGGAGCTGAAATAGAAAGGATTTAACTGCCTTAGGGCAGTTTATTTTTTTGAATAAAATTTAATTAACCAAAATAAAATATATTAGGTTTGCTTTGGGGGGAGAAAATTGAAACACATAGGATATTATATTTTTTTAATATTTTTTTTAATAATTTTTATACCTGTTGTTGTTTTAGGAGGAGTAGGGGAGGGCCTTAAACTTCCTGTTATAATAAATAGGATTCCTAGTTTTTTAAATCAGGTGGAGGATGTAAAAAAAGTAGATTCTGATATAAAAGTAAAAGTTTATGATGTGAAAAAAGGGAAAATAATTGAACTAAATCTTGAGGATTATGTTGCAGGGGTTGTTTCAGCTGAAATGCCTGTATCCTTTCATATAGAAGCTTTAAAGGCTCAGGCCATAGCTGCAAGAACTTTTGTTTTGGCTAATATGATATCGCAGGGAGGAAGTGGATGTTCAAAATGTAAAGGGGCAGATGTTTGCAGCGACGTTCACTGTCAAGCGTGGTTGTCTAAAGAAGAAAGATTAAAATTATGGGCCCCTGAAGTAGCCCTTTCAAATTGGAATAAAATAATGGAGGCTGTAAATTCTACAAAGGGTTTAGTAATTACCTATAACGGACAGATAGCAAAGCATGTAAAGTATCACTCAACAAGCGGAGGGAAAACGGAGGATAGCAGATATGTATTTGGATATCAAGAGCCATATCTTGTTAGTGTAGAAAGTCCTTATGAAGAAGAGGCACCAAATTATATAACAACGGTTGTTATGACTAAACAAGAGTTTGTAAGGAGGATAAAACAGTTAAGCCCTAGCATAAAAATAGATGAAAAAAAACTTGCAACCCAAATAAAGATTTTAGATTGGACTGAAGGAGGAAGAGTAAACAAAATAAAGATAGGAGATCAAGAATTTACAGGGATAGATATAAGATGGGCTATGGGGCTTAAAAGTGCAGCTTTTAGTATAAAAATAGATTCTAAGAACGTTACTTTTACTGTAAAAGGTTATGGTCATGGTGTTGGCATGAGCCAATGGGGAGCTAATGAAATGGGTAAAAGAGGCTATACTTATGATCAGATAATAAAACATTATTTTAAAGGAGTTGAAATAAAAAATATAGATGAAGTTCTAAAAAATTAGGGCTTTGGCCCTAATTTTTTTATTTTTTGAATGTATAAAATGGGATTATTTGGACAAAACTATTTTACAGGAGGTGTGGTTATGGGATTTAAAGATAACTTAAAAAGAATTTTTCAAAGAGAGGCATTTTATGTTGTGCTCTTTGTCTGTTTGTGTTTAGTTGCAGTTGCAGCAGTTTATGTTTCAAGAAATAATTCTCAAATTGGAAAGGATTTAGCTAAAGCTCCTCAAGAGAGAATTACTCAACCTAACAATGAACCTACATTAGTTGAGGAAGATAACTTAGAAACTCCAGTTTCACAACTTCCAAAATCCAACCTTCAAAATAATGACAAAGGTAAGCAAACAGATAAAGAGCAGGCAAAGCAAGACAAATCAACTTCAAAGTCCAGCAATTCTACAGCAGCTTTTAAAATGATTATGCCTGTTGATGGTGAAGTTACAAAAACATTTGACAAGGAAAATCTTCAGTATTCAGCAACACTACAACAATGGGAAACACATGAAGGAATAGACATAGCAGCAGATGTAGGAACAGAAGTAAAGGCTGCAGCTGATGGTAAAGTTGTTGATGTTATTACTGATGATAGGATAATTGAAGGGCTAAATCTTAAAACAGGATATGGAATTACTGTAATAATAGACCATGGCAATGGTATTCAATCAGTTTATGGAAACTTGGCACAAGATGTAAAGGTTAAAAAGGGAGATAAGGTTAAAAAAGGTGATGTAATAGGATTTGTTGGAGACACTTCAATAAGAGAAGCAAGCAGCATAGAAGGAAGCCACCTACATTTTGCTGTTCTTAAAAAGGAAGGAAAAGAATATGTAACAGTTAATCCGCTAGATTTTATAAAGTAATCAAAAAGGGCTTTGCAGAATGCCATTGCTTTTGCAAGCCCTCTTTTTTTAGAAATAAATAGGTTTTATGGGACATATATTTAACTAAGTTGTAAAAGGGAGGTTAATAGATGAGGGATTATATAGAAGAAAGGGTTTTGGAAGTTGCAAGATATATAATAGAAACAAGGTCTACTATAAGGAAGGCAGCAAAGGCCTTTGGAGTTAGTAAAAGTACAGTCCATAAAGATATAACCGAAAGACTTCCTAAGATAAATCCTCAAATTGCTAAGGAAGCTAAGCAGGTTTTAGAGATAAATAAGGCTGAAAGACATATAAGGGGTGGAAAAGCTACCAAAATGAAATATAAATCAGCAAATGCGTAGAAATTTTCCCTACCAAGAAGGATTTTGTAGATTTTTATCGAATATATTAAATTGCAATAATTAAGGTAGGGAGTGAAAGTATGTTTTGGTTTAAAGGAACTGATATAGGGATAGATTTAGGAACAGCTAGCGTATTGGTTTATGTAAAAGGAAAAGGTGTAGTTTTAAGGGAGCCTTCAGTTGTAGCCATTGACAAAAATACAAACAAAATATTAGCTGTTGGGGAAGAAGCAAGACAAATGATAGGAAGAACTCCAGGGAACATCGTAGCAGTAAGACCCCTTAGAGATGGAGTTATATCTGATTATGACACCACAGAAAAAATGTTGAAACATTTTATAAAAAAGGCCTATGGGAATAAAAGGCTTATAAGGCCAAGGGTTGTAGTTTGTATTCCTTGTGAGGCAACAGAAGTTGAAAAAAGAGCTGTAAAGGATGCGGCCTATAGTGCAGGAGCAAGGGAAGTTTATTTAATTGAAGAGCCTATAGCAGCTGCTTTAGGTGCAGGAGTTGATATATCAAAGCCCAATGGTTGTATGGTTATAGACATTGGAGGAGGAACTACTGATATTGCGGTAATATCTTTAAGCGGTATAGTTGTAAGATCCTCTATAAAGGTTGCTGGGGATAAGTTTGACGAAGCTATAATGGCGTATTTAAAGAAAAAGTATAAGCTTATGATAGGCGAAAGAACTGCTGAGGATTTAAAAATAAACATAGGATGTGCCTATAAAAGGGATGAAGATCTTTCTATGGAGATAAAAGGAAGGGACCTTATAAGCGGTCTTCCTAAAAATATTCTTGTAACGTCAGAGGAAATTAGGGAAGCCCTTATGGAACCTGTTGACGCAATAGCAACTGCAGCCCATCGTGTTCTTGAAAACACTCCTCCTGAGCTTGCTGCAGATATAAGCGATAATGGGATATTAATGACAGGGGGAGGCTCTTTGCTTTGGGGGCTTGATAAGTATATTGAAGAAAGGACAAAAGTTCCAGTAAGAATTGCTGAAGACCCTATATCTTGTGTTGCAAAGGGAACAGGAATATCTCTTGATTATCTGGATTATTTAAACAAGGAAAAGAATAAAAAAACATTTAAAAAGGCATGATTTACATGCCTTTTTGTTTTGCAGCAAGTATTAAACTTTCTGAAATTATCCTTGCCATATCCCATACAAAACTTAGTCTTATATTATTAAGCCAATATCCTTCATTTATATCTATTGAGTCTACAACTCCAACAATTGATATATCTCCAATTGACGGGAGAGTTTTTCCAACTCCCTTTCCAGGGTGAACAGGACCTAGCTTTACTTGTATATCTCCTATATTTTCTTCAAATCCTAAACATGCATCGATTGCTATTATAAAGTGATTTGGATATTGGTTTTTTATATTGTTTATTATTTTCTCTAAGTTTATAGCATGGGCAGGGGATTGTAGGTTCCCAATTACAGGTAAAGGAAAAGAACTTTCTTTTAAAAATGTTCCCACCAGTGGACCTAAACTATCCCCTATACATTTATCAGTTCCTATACATACTACTAATGTATTTTCCCTTAAAAAACTAGAAATATATTCTGCTAAAATTTCTTTTGCATTAGGATCTTTGTAGTTTACAATTTTTCCTATTGTCTCAGATTTCAATAAATCACCCCCCTTAATTCATATATACAGAAGGGGGACTTTATTTATAACCTTTGAATAATTTTTTTTATTTTAAGGAAGAATATAAAAGAAAAAAATTAAGGGGTGATATTTTGAGGAAGAATTTAAATATGGTAATTGTAATTTTAGTTACATTTATGACGCTTGTAGCTATATTTAGTTTTAAGACCAAAAAAGTTAATACAGCCGTATATGATGAATATAACAATATTCAAGAAGATGTAGGATACATATTTGATGATTATTACAATGTAAATATTAATTTTAAGTAGGGTTATAACCCTACTTTAATTTTTCATTATAAATTGCTCTAAACAAATTATCCTTAACATCTGGAATTTCCCTTTGAAGCTGTTTTATTAAATCCTTCATCTTTTGTCTTTGAGTTTTTTTGTTTGCAGGGCATGGATTTTCAATTACAGGTATATTGTTTTTCTTTATGGCCCTTCTTATTTCCTTTTCATAGGTATATATAAAGGGTCTTATTACATCCATATCTTTATCTTCAAAATAAGTTACAGGGGAGAAGGTGTGTATTCTACCTTCAAAAAACAAAGAAAGAAGAAAAGTTTCAACTAGGTCATCTAGGTGATGAGCAAGGGCTACTTTGTTATATCCAAGCTCCTTTGCAGTATTATAAAGCGCACCCCTTCTTAGCTTTGCGCATAAAGAGCAGGGATTTTTTTCTTTTTTAATATCAAAAACTATTTTGGCAATATCTGTTTTAACTATTTTATAAGGAATTTCTATATTTTTAGTAAACTCAATCAAAGGGGTAAGGTCTGTGTCGTAAAATCCCATATCTATTGTTATAGCGCCAAGTTCAAATTTTTGAGGACTAAACCTTTTATATAAAGCTAGTGCATATAAAAGAAGGGTGCTGTCTTTTCCTCCAGATAATCCTACAGCTATTTTATCTTTATCTTTAATCATGTTAAATTCCTGAATGCATTTTCTAAGTCTTCCAAGTATTCTTTGCATAGTATCACCTCTTAGTAGAATATATCATATATTTTATGAAGAATAAATTATTTTTAATAAGATGAATTAAGAAGATATAAAAAGAAAAAACAAGATTTAGTTAGAATTATTAAGATAATTTAGTTATACAAGTTATAACAGGCTTTGAAAAAAATAAGGTTCTTATGTATACTTAATAATGTCGCTGGTAAGCGACGGAGAAAACAAAATAAAAAATGTGGGCGCCTAGCTCAGCTGGGAGAGCATCTGCCTTACAAGCAGAGGGTCACAGGTTCGAGCCCTGTGGTGCCCACCAAGCGTGCCGGCTTAGCTCAATTGGTAGAGCAACTGACTTGTAATCAGTAGGTTGTAGGTTCGAGTCCTATAGCCGGCTCCACATGGAGCGGTACCCAAGTGGCCAAAGGGGGCAGACTGTAAATCTGTTGGCAGACGCCTTCGGTGGTTCGAATCCACCCCGCTCCACCAAAGCGGACGCAGAAGCGTTCGCTTTTTTATTTTTTGTATTAGGCATATCAAGTAAAAAATACAAAATTTTTCATTAAAAATATGTTGAAATTTGGTGAAAAGTTATTATAATTTTAAATTGAAAATTAAATTTAACTTTTTTTTTTTTTTTTTTTTAAACTTGCGGTTGTGGAGGTGCCACAGAGTGGATGAAAATAAATTTTTAAACTATATTACGGGCCTTCCAAACATTAATTATTTTAATGATTATGTTAAAAATTTTAAGGAATTTTTTGCTGTGATGGTATTAAACCTTGACAACTTTAGGGTTGTAAATAACAACTATGGCTTTAATGTGGGAAATGAGCTTCTTTTAAAAGTTTCAAAAAAGCTTTTAAAGATTTTAAAGGAAGAGCTTATAATTCACATAGGTGGAGATGAGTTTATAATCCTTTTAAGAGAAAAAAGGCAAAAAAGACAAATTGAAAGCTTAGCAAAACGGATTTTAAAAGAGCTAAGTAAACCTTTTAAGGTTTTTGATGTAAACATTGATATAATATCAGGAAGCCTTGGGATAGCCTTTGTTGAAAATTCTTTAGAGGAAGCTGTAAAGATGGCAGATGATGCAATGCGTTATGTAAAAAGCCATGGCAGAAACAACTTTAAAATTTATGAAAGCAATGTTGAATCCTTAACTTTAAAAAATCATGAATATAAAAAGGAGATAATAAAAGCAGTAGAAAATGGAGAAATAGAAGTTTTTTATCAGCCAAAATACTATGGCGATGGTGAAATAGCTGGGGCTGAAGCTTTAATAAGGTGGTTTAAAAATGAGAAGATGGTTGATACTAAAAAGTTTTTAACCTTTGCAACCGCAAACAATTTAATAGATAGAATAAACTTATATGTTATAGAAAGTGTTTGTGAAAGTATAAACGAATGGAGGTTAAAAAATTATAAGCCTATAAGGATTGCTATAAATTTAACGGAAAATCAGGTTGTATCCTATAGTAAAGCTAGCGAAGTTGTTGAAGTTATAAAAAGTAAAAATATAGATTCAAGGTGGCTTGAGTTTGAGATAACTGAAAATATGATTATAGAAAATTTTGAAAAGGCTATAGTTAACTTAAACTTATATAAAGGCCTTGGAATTACAATATCCTTAGATGATTTTGGGACAGGCTATTCTTCTTTAAACTACTTTAAGAAGTTGGCTTTAGACTCAATTAAAATAGATAGGGAGTTTATAGAATCCCTAATGTTTGATTATAAGGATAGAATTATTGTAAAGACAATAATAGATCTATCTCACTCCTTTGGCTATAGCGTTATAGCAGAGGGGGTGGAAAATGAATATCAGTTTGAAGTTTTAAAAAAATTGGGATGTGATGCTTTTCAAGGTTTTTACTTTAGCAGACCCTTGCCTAAAAAGGACTTTGAAAAGCTTATAAATTTAAGAAAAATAAGACAAGAGGTGATTAGATGAGGACAAGGTTTTTGTTTGTTAACCTTTTGTTTTTATTGATTATGGGAATTTTTCTGTATTTTATGAAGGTTAAGTTATTATATTCAATCTTATTGCTAGCATTGTTTGAAGTTTATGCTATTGTTCAGGATAAAATTTCAATAGGAAACTTTATAAACTCGATAGAGGATGTTAAAAATCATCTTGAGATGGTTGTAAAGGGAGATATTTCAAAGGATGTAGAATACACAAGCGACAAAAGGATGGACACTTTAATAGATAAGTTAAATGCGATGTTTAAATTGATGAGGGAACTTTTAACTAACATAAATGTGGCCTTTGACAATGTTGAGGAAAAATCAAAGGAGTTAAATGACATAGCAAATTACTCATCCCAAAATACAGATAACATATCTTCTATGATACAGGAAGTTGCATCGGCATCTCAGGAGTTGTCTGCGACAATTCAGGAGGCTTCTGCAACTTTAGAGGAGATAACAGCTTCAATAGAAGAGATAAGCGCAAGTAGTCAAAGCGCAAAGGAAAACGCAGAGTTTTCAATATCAGTATCAAGAAATGGTGTTGATGCGGTTAATAATTCTTTGAAGAATATGTATAGGATAAATGAATCTATAAAAAATATAGCTGCATCAATTGAAACATTAAAGAAAAATGCAAAGGAGATAAATGGAATTGTAGATATTATTTTAAACATATCTAATCAGGTAAATTTATTAGCTTTAAACGCTGCAATTGAAGCTGCAAGGGCAGGAGAAGCAGGAAGGGGTTTTGCAGTAGTTGCTTCAGAGATAAGGACGCTTTCTGAGCAAACTCAAAGTTCTTCTAAAAATATAATTGAAGTTGTAGAAAGCATAAACGAAAACATTGAAAAGCTTGCTAATGAGATAAAAGAAAATGAAACTATAGTTACAGAGGGAGTAGATCTTATACAAAAGAGCGAAAAGGCTTTATCTGATATAATGGATAAAACATATGAAATAGCAGAAGTATCAGAGCAAATAAACAAAGCAATACATCAGCAGTCCGATGCAATACAGCAGCTTAACGCTTCAATACAAAATATATCTGCAGCAGCTGAGCAGCTTTCAGCATCTTCACAGCAAGGCTCCTCTGCTATACAAAATCAAGAGGAGATAGGAAGAAAACTTTTAAATATATCAAACGATTTAGAAAAGCTTATAGTAATTCTTAACGATAGTTTAGATAAATTCATATATAAAAATAAAGATATTGACAATTAAATTATAGTATGCTAATATTAAACGAGTAAAAATTGAATAGGATAAGGTTATCCTTATCAAGAGAGGTGGAGGGACGGGCCCGATGAAACCCGGCAACCTGCGGAAAGCAAGGTGCCAATTCCTGCAGAATGGAAACATTCTGGGAGATGAGGACTATTCTAAGCCTCTTCTTGTCAGAAGAGGCTTTTTTTATAGTTTAGTTAAAAAAGTCTTTATATAAAATCCTAATGTAGGATATCATATATTATGAAGGAGGGTTTAGGATGGTTAAAAGGCTTTTTACATCAGAATCAGTAACAGAAGGACATCCAGATAAGGTTTGTGACCAAATTTCAGATGCCATACTTGACGCTATATTAGCTCAGGACCCATACGCAAGGGTTGCTTGTGAAACTGCTGTTACAACTGGTATGGTTTTGGTTATGGGGGAAATTTCAACAAATTGTTATGTTGATATTCCAAAGATAGTAAGAAAAACTATAGAAGAAATAGGATATACAAGAGCAAAATATGGATTTGACGCAGACACTTGCGCAGTTATAACTTCAATAGATGAACAATCACCAGATATAGCAATGGGTGTTGATAAGGCTTTAGAAGCAAGAAAAGGAGAAATGGACCCAATAGAAGCAATAGGTGCTGGAGACCAGGGAATGATGTTTGGTTTTGCATGTAACGAAACTCCAGAATATATGCCACTACCAATATCCATTGCCCACAAGCTTGCAAGAAGGCTTGCTGAAGTTAGAAAGAATGGAACTTTAGATTATTTAAGACCAGATGGAAAAACTCAAGTTACTGTTGAATATCATGATGATAAGCCAGTTAGAATAGATACAATAGTTGTTTCAGCACAACACAGCCCAGAAGTTACAAGGGAACAAATTGAAAGGGACATAATAGAACACGTTATAAGAAAAGTTGTTCCAGCTCATCTTTTAGATGAAAACACAAAATATTTTATAAACCCAACAGGAAGATTTGTAATTGGTGGCCCACATGGAGATTCAGGATTAACAGGAAGAAAGATAATAGTTGATACATACGGCGGATATGGAAGACATGGTGGCGGAGCTTTCTCAGGAAAGGACCCAACAAAGGTTGACCGTTCAGCTGCTTATGCTGCAAGGTGGGTAGCAAAGAACTTAGTGGCAGCAGGACTTGCAGATAAGCTTGAAGTTGAAATAGCTTATGCTATAGGGGTTGCAAAGCCAGTTTCAATAACAGTTGAAACATTTGGAACAGGAAAACTTCCAGATGACAAGATTGTTGAAATAATAAATAGAGTATTTGACTTAAGACCAGCTGCTATAATAAAGCAACTTGATTTAAGAAGACCAATTTACAGACAAGTTGCAGCATATGGCCACTTTGGAAGAACAGATCTTGATCTTCCATGGGAAAGACTTGATAAGGTAGAAGAAATAAAGAAAGTAGTTGCTGAAATGATGTAAACTTAGGTGCTTGCACCTAAGTTTTTTTTTGTATAAAAAACTAAAACTTACCCCTAATTATATGGTGAAGGGGGTGGTAAGATGGCAATTACATCAGTAAAGGTTACATCAAATGTTATTTTTAAAGTTAAAATTGGGGTTGACCAAAAGGGAAACGACATTGAAAAAAATGTAACTTTAAGAAGAGTAAAGGCAAGTGCACAGGACCAAGATGTTTTTGATGTTATTTTAGCCTTAAGTAGTATTTTAGAAGGACCAATTCAAAGCATTACAAGACAAGATATATCCCAATTGATTAATGCATAGGGGGGGTCTAGATGAAAACTTTACAGATGGTCTTTCAAAACAGTGCAGGTAAAAATGTCTCAATAAACATACCTTATGTTAAAGATGGGGTTACAGCAGAGGATATAAAAAATGTTATGAACCTTATAATATCTAAAAACATATTTGAATCTCAAGGAGGAGACCTTGTAAGGATAATGGGAGCAAGCGTAATTTCAAGGGATGTTACAGATTATGATGTAAAGTAAGGGGGATTTTATGGATAGCCTTTTAAATCAAATAGCCAATTTAGGCTTTCCGATAGTTTTATCTATTTACCTTCTTGTCAGGGTAGAAGGTAAATTAGAAAAACTTTCTGAAAGCATAAATGAGCTATCTAAAGTTATTGCTTCTTTTAAAGGTTAAGGCAGGTATCCTGCCTTAACTTATTTTATGCCTTATTACAAACATAACTCCTGAAAATATTCTTAAAAATCCTATTATTACAAGGGCTGTTCTTATATCTGTTATTTTATATAACTTCATACCAACCCAAGGGGAAATTACTAAGGTTATATTGGTAATAAGATTATAAAAGGCTATAAAGGAGGTTCTATTTTCCCTTGGACAAACTTCATATAAAGAGTTTAAAAGAAGTAGCATAACTCCTGAGGTGCTAAGGCCTGTTAGGGGAACGAAATATGTAACGTGGTATATTTTCTTTGATATTGAATAAGCAAAGGGGGCTATTGCCATTCCAAGAGATGCTATTGTTATAGCAAGGGAGTTTCCTTTCTTTTTAGAAAAATGTCCCCAAAATTTATATCCAAAGGCCATTGCAAGGCCGTTTATTGCTGAAATTATAGATGTCCACATCTCATTTGTTTTAAGGTAGTCAACTTCATAGGTTAAGAATAAAGGCCAGGCCATTTGCCATGTAAAGTGAAAGATAAATATAGTGATTATAAATATTAAATAGTTTTTATGTTTTGGAAGATTTTTAATAAAATCTATTGATATTTTGTTGTTTTTATTTGAAACTTCTGCGTGTTTTAAATTTTTTGGCACTTTATGCATAAAAAGAACAATAACTTCTAAAACACCAAATATAAAGGCTGCTATAAAGGCTATTTGGTAGAGGAATATAAGTTGAGATTTTGTTTTTGAAATGCTATAAAGTAAAAATCCTGTAGTTAATGTGGTTATTGTTCCAACTAATGTGGCAATACTATTTCTTGAGGATAAACTTGCTTCCCTATCTCCAGGAGGAAAAATATCTGCTATCAAGGACTGCCAAAGAAAAATTGCTATAGAGTTTGGAAAGTTCATAGCACTGTAAAGTATTACAAAGGCTAAAGGTCTTATATCTTTAGGCAAAAAAGGGACAAGAGCCATAGTAAGATAAAAAAATCTTGTTGTAAGAAAACATAAAGAGGTTGTTCTTTTTTTGTTTTTTGTGTTTGTTAAAATGATTCCACCTAAAAATATAGCTAGTATGCTAAAAAATGCCGGTAAGGAGTTAAAAAGGGATACTAATTCATCATTTGCGTTAAGTCTTTTTAAGAAAAGGCCTGCAAAGGAAGTGGCAAGGTTTACTGATATAACCTGTAAGATTCCGTTTAGATTATTTAAAAAGAAATTGTTTTTAAATTTCAAAATAACACCCCCATCCTAGAAAAATTATAACATAAAAATAACCCTTTGACATCGAACAAATGTTCGTATTATAATTTTTTTGTAATTTAATGGAAGGGGATGGGATAATGTTGATGTACATTTTACCCTGTTATATAGAAAATTTAGGAGACGGCTGTAAGGTAAAGGATGAAAAGGGGGAAAGAGTTGTTGATATAAAAATTACAAGCCTTTTAAAAAGTATTTTAAAGGAAAGAATGCTTGATTTTAGAGAAATTAAAAGAAAAAGCAAGAGAATTTTAAACCAAAGAAATATAATTCCACTTTACATAGGAGATGGGGAAATACTTTTGCCTATAAAGGTAAGAAAACCTAAAGTTTTAAGGGATGAAGTTTATGGCTATGTTAATTTTTATTTTATTGATAAAATAGAAGATGGACAGATTATCTTAAAGGACGGTCAAGTTATTAATTATTTAGAAAGCAAAAGAGCTCTTTCTAGAAGGCTTAAGATGGTAAGTCTTTTAGAAAGAGAATTTTGTGATAAAATTAAATCAAATTATTTTAATTTAAATGACCCTGCTACAAAGGGGGATATAATGTTTCTTTTAAAAGAAATAATTGATATTAAAAGACTTTTAGATAGGTGATGGAAATGATAGAAATAGAAGGAGTTGTGGAAAACATAATTTTTAGGAACGAAGAAAATGGATATACCGTTATAAAACTAAGGCATAATAACGATATAATATCTGTTGTTGGGATAATGCCTTATATAAGCGAAAATATAAAAATAAAAATACATGGACAGTGGGTTTTACATCCTACCTTTGGTCAGCAGATAAAGCTTATATCTTATGAAGAAGTTACTCCAAATACAGCAGAGGGTATAGAAAAGTATTTGGCTTCTGGGCTTATTCCAGGAATAGGTCCTGTTACAGCCAAAAAGATAGTTGAAAAGTTTGGTAAAAACACCCTTGAAATAATTGAAATGAATCCTGAAAGGCTTACAGAGATTGATGGGATAGGGGAAAAAAAGGCCCAAAGAATAGCTGAGGCTTTTATAGAGCAAAGGGAACTTAGAAATGTTTTAATATTCCTTCAAAGTTACGGCATTTCAACTAGTGTTGGAGTTAAGATTTTTAAAAGATATGGAAATGAAACTATAAAAATTGTAAAGGAAAACCCTTATAGGCTTTGCGATGAAGTAAATGGAATAGGTTTTAAAACGGCAGATAAAATAGCAAGAAGTTTAGGAGTTGATTTGAATTCAAATTATAGAATTAGAGCAGGAATAAAGTACGTTCTTACAAATTGCATATCTAATGGCCATGTATATCTTCCAAAACTTGAACTTTTAGAGGAGGTTTATAACCTTTTAAACGTTCCTAAAGAGCTTATTGAAAATGAAATTTTAGCTTTAATTAAATCAAAGGAAGTGGTGTGTGATAAAATAGAAGGCCAAGAGGCCTATTATCTTGCTCCATATTATTTTGCAGAAACAAAAGTTGCAGCAAAACTTATAGAGCTTTCCCTTCAAACTATAAATGAGGACATAAATTGGATTGAAGAAAACATATCTGAATTTGAAAGGGAAAATAATATAGAGCTTGCAAAGGAGCAAAAGGAAGCTGTAATAAAGGCTATAACCAATGGGGTTTGCGTAATAACAGGAGGTCCTGGAACGGGAAAAACAACTATAATAAAGTGTATTATTAGAATATTTAAGAAGAAAGGATTGCAGGTAGCCTTATGTGCTCCAACAGGAAGGGCAGCAAAAAGAATTACTGAGGCTACTCAAAGTGAAGCTAAAACTATTCACAGGCTCCTTGAAATAGAATTTTTAGAATCAGAAAATGGTCCTTCCTTTTCAAGAAATGAAGATAATCCATTAGAGGAGGATGTGGTAATAATAGATGAGGCCTCTATGGTGGATATTCTTCTTATGAATAGCCTTTTAAAGGCAATAGACTTTGGCAAAAGGCTTATAATCGTAGGGGATGTTGACCAGCTTCCATCAGTTGGGCCGGGAAATGTTTTAAGGGATATAATAGAAAGCAAATCAGTTCCTGTTGTAAAATTAAATAAAATTTTTAGACAAAAAAATGAAAGCCTTATTGCTATAAATGCTCATAGGATAAATAAAGGGGAAATGCCGTATCTTAACGAAAAGGATAAGGACTTTTTCTTTATTCAAAAAAGCACTCCTAAGGAGGTTTTAGAAGAAATATTAAATCTTGTAGATAGGCGCCTTCCAAGTTTTAAAGAAGGCTTTAACCCTTTGAGGGATATACAGGTTCTATCTCCTATGAGAAAAGGTGAAAATGGTGTTTTAAACCTTAACAGAGAGCTTCAAAGGATACTAAATCCGCCGTCAAGCCTTAAGGCTGAGAAGGAAGTTAGGGATATTGTATTTAGAGAAGGCGATAAGGTTATGCAGATTAAAAACAATTATAGCTTAGAATGGACAGGAAGTTTTGAACAGGGTTTTGGAGTTTTTAATGGAGATATTGGTTATATAGAAAAGATAGATAACGATGAGCAAAAAGTAATTGTTGCTTTTGAAGATAAAAAGGTTGTTTATGATTTTTCAAACTTAGACGAGTTGGATCTTGCCTATGCCATAACCATTCATAAAAGCCAGGGAAGTGAATTCCCTGTTATAGTTGTTCCTGTTTGTTTTGGCCCTCCTATGCTTATGACAAGAAATTTAATATATACTGCAATTACAAGGGCTAAAAAACTTGTCGTTTTAGTAGGAATGAAACAGGCTTTAGGTTATATGATTTCAAATGATAAAGTTTTAGATAGATATTCAGGGCTTAAGGAAAGGATAATAAGGTTTATATCTGCTTTAAAATAGAGGTGATATGATGGAGGTTTATATATATAAAGCGAAGGGGAAGGGCGGGGCTATATATGATTTTTCTTTCAATCCTTATGTAGATTATGAAATCCTTAAAAGGACAAGAAATATAGAAAGTTTTACTATATTAGGAAAAGCAGATGTAAAAAGAGCAAAATCCATAGTTCAATCTGTAAATTCTAATGTATTTATAAAGAGGATTATAAAAGATGATGCTTCTATAATAAATAAGGTATTTAAAAAATATGGCATAAAAATGGAGTTAAAAAGAGTTTTTGAGGATTATGTTTTACCCTTAAAAAGCGATGTTGAATTTGTAGAGGGAAAGATTATAGGAAAGGTTTTTACATTATATGAAATATTTGATTTTTTTAAAGATATGGATTTTAGCTATCTTTTAGACATACTTCAGCTTTTATATTGCGAAAGAAGAATTCAGATTACTCCTGCGTTTGATGATAAAAATTACTGTTATTTTTGTAAAAAATACTCTTGTAAAGAATGTCAATTTGATTTTAAGCAGGATGATTTGTTAATCTATGCTGCGGATAATTATAATTTTTCCTTTAAAAGAGGATATGCTTATAAAAAGATTAAACTTGATAAGATTAAAGAGGATGTAGCAAGAGACATATTTAACTTTATAAAATCTAAAAAAAACAATGCAATATTGTTTTGTGCCCCGCATTCTTTTAGTATAGATATTTTTTATTCTTCTATGATGGAGATTTTAAAAAATGGGGGAAAAATATTATATATAACTAGTTTTCACGATGTTTATAAATCTTTAGAGGTTTTAAAGGAGTTATTTCCAGAAAACAAAGTATGTGTAATTAACGATAAATTTGAGGATTTTAGAGACTATGATATAGTTATTTCGTATAAATCTAGGTTTGTAAGGTTTTATAAATCCTTTGATTTTGTAATATTAAATGATTTGTATAAAGCTTTTAATAAAGAAAAACCTATAAATATAGCCGCTAAGAAGGCCTGTAAGGATAAGGCAAAGTTTTTGATAGCAACAGTAAATTATGAAGGATATAAGGATTTAAATTATGATTTAATATATCTTCCTTATGTTTATGGCAGTTATTTAATTCCTGAACCAAGGGTTGAAGTAGAAAGAATGATAGAGGAGCCTTTTTTAACTTCCCTTGCCCTTGATATGATAAGGTGGTCAATTCAGGATGGAGCAAAAACGGTGATTTTTGTTGATAAAGCTTATATTAAAAGTATTAAAAATCAAATTATAAAAAACGGTATTAAAAGGAATTATATTGAGGATGGCAGCGATTTTTTAACTTTTTTAAAAAGTGATAAAAGTATTTATATAACTGATAATTTTAAGATATCTCAAAACATGTTTGAAAATATAAACGTTATAGTTTTAAATGCTAACAGCACTGTTTATAACGAAGAAGTTTTAATCTATATTTCAGCCTTTTCAGCCCTTCATAGGGATAAAAAATTAGGGGAGGTTTTATTTATTTCAAACTATGAAACGGAAGGGATTTCTTTAGCAAGAAAGCTTATAAGAAATTTAAACAAAGTGGCTTGGGAAAGAGGATATGTGAGGCTTTAAATTGTTTAATTGAGGTTTTATTTCCAGATAAAAAATTCTGCCTATATTGTGGAAAACTTGAGGAATATAGATTTGGGCTTTGTGACTTTTGTTATGCTGAAGTTTTAAAAAATAAGAGGACTAACAAAATTTTAAGGCAGTATCCTTTAAAGGTTTCTTTTGATGAAGCTTATTCTGTGTTTAGCTATGAAAAAATGGCAAGGGATATTATAATAAAGTTTAAGTATAAAGAAAAAATAGAGCTTTCTTTAGTTATTGCATATTTTATGAAGGAGCTTTTGGATGAGTTAAATTTAAAATTTGACTGTATAGTTCCTGTTCCTATTTTTAAAAGCAAAAAAAGTAAAAGGGGATTCAATCAAGCCTTAGCTATAGCTGATAATTTATCAAGATTAACTTTTGTTCCTGTTTTAGATTGTGTAGAAAAAATAAAAAATACAAAATCTCAAACCCTATTCAATGATTATGATAGATGGTATAATGTAAAGGAAGCTTTTAAATGTAAAAAGGATTTGACAGGGAAAACAGTTTTACTTGTTGATGATGTATTTACAACAGGTGCAACAGCCCATTATGTTTCTTATGCATTAAAGGAGTGTAACTCAAAAAAGATAATAGTTTTAACCTTTGCATCATAAGGATATAGCATGGTTAGGTCTGTGGTTGAAAGTCGATGCTAGCCGCAGGCGAAACGACCCACGTAAGTCAGACAAAAGTCTGATGAGCATGGTGCGGCTTAGAAGTAAGTCCTGCCGGTAAAACCGAGAGGAGGATTAGTGAGAGGCATACACCTTAAGCAAAACTCCCAGCAGGCGAGTGTGGGGGCAAAGACCAGGTCAGCTAACCTGCTATATCCTTTTGTATTTTTTGTGTGTTTTTGCATAAACTAAATAAAGATATCAACACCACATGTTGATTTAAAAACCTTGAATTTCAATTTATACACAAATTTATCCACATTATCCACAATTAGATATCAACATATTAACATTTTCACATTTTGACAAAAAATACTTGATTAAATTTTCAGAAAATATTAAAATTAATATAAGAATTTCCCTTAGCTTACTTGAAAGGGGTAGATTTATATGAGGTACATGATTACGGGAAAAAACATTGTTTTAACTGATGCCTTAAAGGATACAGTTGAAAGAAAGTTAAGCAAACTTGAAAAGTATTTTAACAAAGAACAGGAGGCTCACGTAACTTTATCGGTTCAAAAAAATAGGCATATAATTGAAGTTACCATTCCTTTTAATGGAATGATATTAAGAGGGGAAGAAGCAACGGATGATATGTATTCAGCTATAGATAATGTTGTTGAGAAGATAGAAAAACAAATAATTAAACATAAAACAAAACTTCAAAAGAGAATTCATAATGGAGAAACCCTAAGGCTTTTAGATATTCCAGAATATAACGAAGAGGAAGAAGGAAAAATAGTAAAAAGAAAAAGATTTTCAATAAAGCCTATGGATGTTGAGGAAGCTATACTTGAGATGGAACTTTTAGGCCATAACTTCTTTGTATTTAGAAACTCAGAAACCGAAGAGGTTAACGTAGTTTATAAAAGAAAAGATGGAAATTATGGTATAATAGAACCTGAATTTTAAGGCACGTTAAAACGTGCCTTATTGTTTTGTTGTTAAATAAATTAAAATATGTTAAAATATATTAGTATTGCTTAAGGGAAGGTGGTAGCATGAAACTTTTAGAAAAAATATTTGGAACTCATAGCGAAAGAGAAATAAAAAAGCTTATGCCTATAGTAGATAAAATAGAAAGTTTAGATAAAGTTATGCAAAGTCTTTCCGATGAGGAATTGAGAAATAAGACCTTTGAATTTAAAGAAAGATTAAAAAAAGGCCAAACCCTTGATGATATTTTGCCAGAAGCTTTTGCGGTTGTAAGGGAGGCTGCCTATAGAACTCTTGGCATGAAACATTTTAGAGTTCAGCTTCTTGGTGGAATTGTTCTTCACCAGGGAAGAATTGCTGAAATGAAAACGGGGGAAGGAAAAACCCTTGTTGCAACTTTACCTGCTTATTTAAATGCCTTAACAGGAAAAGGTGTTCATGTTGTTACAGTTAATGATTATCTTGCAAAGCGTGATAGGGAGTGGATGGGAAAGATTTATGAATTTTTAGGCCTTACTGTAGGAGTTATTACCCATGACTTAGATGCAGAAGAAAGAAGAAAGGCCTATAATTGCGATATAACCTATGGAACTAACAACGAGTTTGGTTTTGATTATTTAAGGGATAACATGGTTATATACAAAGAAGAGATGGTACAAAGAGGCCTTCATTATGCAATAATCGATGAGGTGGACTCAATCCTTATAGATGAAGCAAGAACACCTCTTATAATTTCAGGAGTTGGAGAAAAATCAACAAAGCTTTATGAAATAGCAGATAAGTTTGTAAGAACTTTAAAAAAGGGAGAAGATTATGAGGTTGATGAAAAACAGCATGCTGTAACTTTAACCCAAAGTGGTATAGATAAAGCTGAAAAGTTTTTTAACCTTGAAAACTATGCTGATCCTGAAAATATAGAAATACAGCACCATGTAATACAGGCTTTAAAGGCCCATGCCTTGATGAGAAGGGATATAGACTATGTTGTTAAAGATGGAGAAGTTATAATAGTTGATGAATTTACAGGAAGGTTGATGTATGGAAGAAGATATTCAGATGGATTACATCAAGCTATAGAAGCTAAAGAAGGAGTAAAGATTGAAAGGGAGTCTAAGACATTAGCTACAATAACTTTCCAAAATTATTTTAGGCTTTATGAAAAAATTGCTGGAATGACAGGAACAGCCCAAACAGAAGAGGAAGAATTTAGAGAGATATACGGTCTTGATGTTATAGTCATTCCTACAAATAAGCCAGTAAGAAGAATAGATTATCCAGATGTTGTATATAAAACTGAAAAGGCAAAATTTAATGCAATAGTTGAGGAAATAGTTGAGACCTATAAAACGGGGCAACCTGTTCTTGTTGGAACTATAAGTATTGAAAAATCAGAGATGCTTTCAGATATGTTAAAAAAGAGGGGTATTCCTCATCAAGTATTAAATGCTAAGTACCACGAAAAGGAAGCAGAAATAGTTGCCCATGCTGGTGAAAAGGGAATGGTAACCATAGCGACAAACATGGCAGGCCGTGGTACAGATATAAAGCTTGGCGAGGGTGTTGCAGAGCTTGGTGGACTTAAGATAATAGGAACTGAAAGGCATGAGTCAAGAAGAATAGACAATCAGTTAAGAGGTCGTGCAGGACGTCAAGGGGATCCTGGATGTTCAAGATTTTATGTATCCCTTGAGGATGATTTAATGAGGCTTTTTGGCTCAGATAGGATAAAGGAAATAGTAACAAGGCTTGGACTTCCTGATGATGAGCCAATTGAAAGCAAGATGGTTACAAATGCTATAGAACAGGCCCAAAAGAGGGTTGAAGCCCATAATTTTGAGATAAGAAAAATGTTACTTCAATTTGATGATGTTTTAAACAGACAAAGAGAAATAATATATAGCCAGAGAAGAAAGGTATTAGAAGGTGAAAACTTAAAGGAAAATATAAAGGCGATGATAAAGGATGTTGTAACATCTATAGTTAATGCCCACATAAGCGATGATAGACATAGAGAAGAATGGGATTTAAAGGGACTTGTAAGATATATAGAAGATGTATTTGTGTATAAAGCTGATCAAAATAAATTAGAATCTCTATCAAAGAACGAAATATTAGAAACTTTAATAAATGAAATAGATAGGATATATGAAGATAAAGAAAAAGAATTTGAAGAAGGAACTTTAAGGGAAATAGAAAGAGTAGTTCTTTTAAGAACTGTTGATACTAAGTGGATAGACCATATAGATGCAATGGAACATCTAAAGCAGGGAATAGGTCTTAGAGCTTACAGACATAGAGATCCTGTTCAAGAATATCAAATTGAAGGAATGAATATGTTTGATGAAATGATTTATAGTATAAAAGAAGATACCTTAAGGCTTCTATTTAGAGTAAAACCAGAAAAGAAGGTTGAAAGGGAAAGGGTCGCAGAACCTGTATCTACAAATTATGATGAATCTACTAAAAAACAGCCTATAAAAAAAGGAGAAAAAATAGGAAGAAACGAACCTTGTCCTTGTGGAAGTGGCAAGAAGTATAAAAATTGTTGTGGAAAAAATGCATAAGGAGGGGATAATATGCATCTTCAATTTGAAGAGCATTATTCAGCCATTGAACCTATGAAGAAAATATTAAGTGAAGTGGGGGCTTCTCTTTGACATCCCTAAGCTTAAAAAGGAAGTAGAAGATTTAGAAAATAAAATGCAGGAACCTGATTTTTGGAATGATATTGAAAAGGCCCAAAAAATAGTTCAAAGGGCAAAGACATTAAAGGACAAGATTGAAAAGTATGAGAACCTTTTAAAGAGATTGGATGACCTTCAGGTTTTAATTGAGCTTTGTGATGAAGAAGAAGATTATTCCCATCTTGATGAAATAGCAAATGAAAGATATGACCTTGAAAAGAAAATAGAATCCTTTAGAATTGAAACTATGCTCTCTGGAGAGTATGATAAAAATAACGCAATTTTAAGCATACATGCAGGAGCAGGTGGAACCGAGGCTTGTGATTGGGCATCTATGCTGCTTAGAATGTATACGAGATGGGCAGAATCAAAGGGGTATAAAGTTGAAACTGTTGACTTTTTACCCGGAGATGAAGCAGGTGTAAAAAGCGTAACTTTAGAAATTAAAGGGGAGTATGCCTACGGATATTTAAAAGCAGAAAAGGGAGTTCACAGGCTAATTAGAATTTCACCCTTTGATGCTGCAGGAAAAAGACATACCTCCTTTGCCTCTGTTGAAGTTTTACCAGAACTTGAGGATAATCAGGACATAGAGATAAGGGATGAGGATTTAAAAATAGATACCTTCCGTTCAGGTGGTGCAGGAGGACAGTATGTAAATAAAACAGAATCAGCTGTTAGAATTACTCATATTCCAACAGGAATTGTTGTTTCCTGCCAAAGTGAAAGAAGCCAGCATGCCAACAGGGAAATGGCAATGAAAATGCTTAAAGCAAAGCTTATAGAACTTAAGGAAAGAGAAAGAAAGGAAAAGATAGAGGATTTGACAGGGGAGCAAAAGGAAATAGGCTGGGGAAGCCAAATAAGAACGTATGTATTTCAGCCATATACTCTTGTTAAGGACCACAGAACTGGAGTTGAAATAGGAAACATTCAGGCTGTTATGGATGGAGAAATAGATGAGTTTATAAATGCATATTTAAAGATGGAAAACAAAAAGTAGATCCGTTTATGGATCTACTCAGACTGTTGACAAAGTATAATTTTTTAAAGAGAATCCATCGCAAAAAAGGATTCTCTTTTTTTATGTCGAAATATAATAATATACGAAGTAATAAAG
>OFDK01000040.1_pt1 | contig 61582 bp, 67 predicted proteins | sample 1520991 | NCBI WGS metagenome assembly OFDK01 (sample SAMN06268589, study PRJEB24088) | hot springs metagenome | isolation source: Yellowstone National Park, Wyoming, USA | place: USA:Yellowstone National Park, Wyoming, USA | collected 2012-10-12 | reverse complement strand
TGTGGCACATCCTCTTTGCAAGAGAATTATAATCTATATCTTCTTTATCTCTTGCATCTATCACAATAAAGTCGTTACCAAGTCCATGCATCTTTGAAAAGAGCATTGTCTTTGCAACCCCCTGTCTACATTAAATTTCAATTTCTCAGTGAAATAATGGGTGGTGGAACCCTTCCACCTCTGTTAATGAGCTTATATGGTGAAAATCTATTTATCTTCATAACCTTAGCTCTTCCTAAAAGCCCGCCAAAGTTAACCTCATCGCCTTCTTTCTTGCCATACGCAGGAATAATTCTTACAGCTGTTGTCTTGTTATTATAAACACCAATTGCTATCTCATCAGCAATAAGACCTGATATAACTTCAGGCTCTGTGTCGCCCGGCACAACAAACATGTCAAGCCCGACAGAACAAACACTTGTCATAGCCTCAAGTTTCTCTAAAGAGAGTGCTCCTGCCTCTACTCCTTTTACCATTCCACAGTCCTCAGAAACAGGAATGAAAGTTCCTGAAAGTCCACCTGTGAAGCTTGCCGCCATGCTGCCTCCTTTTTTGACGGCATCATTCAAAATTGCTAAGGCAAATGTTGTACCGTATCCTCCGACCTTTTCAATGCCCATCTCTTCAAGTATTTCTGCAATGCTATCCCCAACCTTTGGAGTTGGAGCTAAAGACAAATCAACAATGCCCATTGGGATGTTTAGCCTTTCTGACGCATATTTTAAAACAAGCTGCCCTGCCCTTGTAATCTTAAAAGCCATTTTCTTAATTGTTTCATAAATCTCTTCAATTGAGGCATCTTTTTTTTCTTCAAGAGCTCTTTTAACAACCCCCGGTCCTGAAATCCCAACATTTACTGCGCTATCGCCTTCAGCTACTCCATGAAAAGCCCCTGCCATAAATGGGTTGTCATCTGGCGCGTTTGCAAACACAACAAACCTGGCACAGCCAAAGCTATCTTTGTCTTTTGTCTTGAAAGCAATTTCTTTTATAATATAACCTAAATGCTTTATCACATCAAGGTTTATGCCTGAGCGTGTAGTTCCAACATCAACTGAAGAGCAAAGCCTCTCAGTCTGGGCTAATGCCTCTGGAATTGAAGAGATAAACTTTTTTGTCTTCTCATCATATGACTTATGAACTGCCGCAGAATATCCGCCTATAAGGTCAACTCCTATCTCCTTTGCAATATCATCTATTGCAATTGCCACCTTTATAAGGTCATCGTAACTAAAACTATATGTCAAAAGAAAGATTGGTGTGAGCGCAATGCGCCTGTTAACAATTGGAAGGCCGAACATATCTTCAATCTCATTTGAAACTTCCCTTAAACTGCCAGCATAATTTGCAATCTTCTTTTTGATATTATCAATAAAAATTTGAGGACTTTCTGAGACACAGTCAAAAAGGCTAATACCCACAGTGATTGTTCTTATGTCAAGGTTGTTTTGTTTTACCATATTTATTGTCTCAATTATCTCTTGTGATGTGAACACCTTTTTTTCATCTCCCTATTATATTCTGTTTATGCTATTGAACAAATCTTCATGTTGCATATTAATGTCAACACCAATCTCCTCACCTTTTTTCTTCAGAAGCTCTTTTAGATCAGAAAACTTCAATTTTGCACCCTGCAAATCAACAAGCATTATCATTGTGAAAAACCCTTGCATAATAGTTTGGCTTATATCAAGGATGTTTACATTGTTCTCTGCAAGAAGAGAAGAGATTGCAGCAATTATACCAACTTTGTCTTTACCAACAACAGTAATTATAGCTCTCATTTTGTTTGCCTCCAGAAATCCTTATTTTTTTAATCATATTAAAAAGCCAAAGCTAACTCATAGCCTTGCCAAGACCTCACTATATTCAGGGATTGCTGGTATCGCTCCCTTTTTAGTTGCACAAAGAGCACCTGCTATGTTTGCCTTTTTCACTATATTGTACAAAAGAGATTTGTCTATGTTCTCAAACGGCAAGTACTTAGAAATTTCAAAAAGAGTCATCCCAACAAAGCAATCGCCACATCCTGTTGTGTCAACACTATCTACATCAATTGTCTCAACCATCACAGACTCCTCTTTGTAGAAGAACTTGCTTCCTTTTTCACCAAGAGTTACAAGAAGAAGTTTTACTTTGTCTTTCACCATCTCATAAAACTCCTCTGCACTTTTTGCATACAACAAGACCTCTTCCTCTGACATCTTTAGAATATCAACATAACCCTTTTCAATTGGCAAAAAGATTGTAGAAACAGCTTGTTGTCTGCTTTCCCAAAGGGGTTCTCTGTAGTTTGGGTCATATGAAATTACAGCCCCGCTTTTTCTTGCAACTTCTAAAAGATAAAAAGTCACATCTTTGTTTTCAGGATGTGTCATTGAAAGCGAACCAAAGTGAAATATCTCAGCATTTTTAACAATTTCAAGATTAATATTGTCTTTTTTAACATATACATCTGCACCGTGCTTTCTTGCAAATGAAAATGACCTCTCACCCTTTTGATTTAGCTTTACAAACGCAAGAGTTGTAAAATACTCATTTGTTACATTCACACAAGAGATGTCAACATTGTAGTTTGAAAGAGTCTGTAGAATCATCTTTCCAAACATATCATTCCCAACTTGAGATATTAAAAAAGACTTTCCTCCAAACTTAGAAATAGCCGCTGCAACGTTTGCAGGAGCCCCGCCCGGGTTTGCCTCAAAAAGGTTGTCTTTTATATTCAAAAAATCTATCAGCACTTCTCCAAAACAGACAATGCTCAAAAAAGCAAACCCCCTTTTCAAAGAAGTTTTTTACTTTAGTATAGCATAATTATAGAATATTTTTGAGGTTAAAGTGAACAATAAGAATTGGATTTGCAAGTTTTAAAATAAGGTAATGTATAAAAAATTGGTGCACAGGAAAACTACCTGTGCACCAAAAATATTTTTTAAGTAAAGGGGGTCTTCTATTGATATTTTTCCCTCATTATAATCTTCTATACAAAAAACTTGCTATAAATTCCTTTTTTCCATCGTCAAAAAACTTTTCCACATCCCTTCAAAACTTTAACCATTGCAAATCTATCTTCAACAAAAAGGAGGTATTATTACAGGTTTGCTACCTTGACAGGTTGTTCGAACAAACCTCTTTTTACCTCTGTAGTTGTCATGTGGCTCGCCTTTAACATCTCTGTGATGTAATTGCAAGCTTGCCACGGGTCTACTCTCTCACCGCATGTGAACACATCCACAGCTGCATATCCAAGTTCTGGCCATGTATGAATTGTCAAATGTGACTCTGAAATTACCACAACCCCGCTCACACCCTGTGGTGAAAACTTGTGGAACGCTACCTCTCTTACCTCTGCACCTGCTTTGAGTGCTGACTCTACCATTATCTTTTCAATCAGCTCGCGGTTGTTGAGGACTTCCTTGTCACAACCGTACAGCTCTGCGATAATGTGTCTGCCCAATGCGTGCATCTTCTCTACCTCCTTCTTGGAATTTACTTCTTTGAAGTAACAGAATTTATTTTAGCAGATTTGTTTCAAAAGTCAATATATTTTTTTAAAAAATATCAATTTTCTTTAAATTTTTAAATTAGCCCTCGTTTTCTTATTAACTTATAAGATTTTCTTTTCTTTATGCTATTATATGCATGAAATTTTTAAAACTCAACATTGAATACTCTTTCAATAGCATGTGCAAAGCCGCTATTGTCACAGCTTAAAGTTATAAAGCTTGCCACCTCTTTTAGCTTCTCTGTTGCATTTTCAACTGCAACCCCAATCCCTGCATATTCAATCATTGAAATGTCATTGTCACCATCACCTATTGCCATGATTTCATCTCTTTTGAGGTTATAATACTGTGCTAAAAACCTCAAAGCATTCCCCTTAGAGACATTGATATCAGTAAACTCCAAGAAAAAAGGCTTTGAAAACATAATGTTAAACTTCTTTGAAAATTCAATAGGCAAACTCTCTTTTAACCTTTGAAGTCTTTCATGTTCATCAAAGAACAAAATCTTTGTAACAGGTCTGTCCACAAACTCTAAAAAATTGTCCACCTTCACAGGTTCAAGTCCTGTTAGATTCCTATAATACTCTACCTTTTCATTGAACACCTCAACATACCAAACATTATCAATATATATGTGAACATGTATATTCTCATCTTTGGCAAGCCTTATAAGCTCTTTTGCATTACTTGGCTCTATCTCACAGCCATATAATTTTTGGTCATTTTTCGGATCGTACACTAAAGCACCTTGGTAAGTTATCATGGGATAAAAATTTTCAAGATCATACGCAATCTTTTTCACAGAAGGATATGGCCGACCTGATGCCAATATCAAAATTACATTGTTCTTCTTTAAAAATTCAATAGCCTTAAGATTTTTGGGAGTTATCTTCAGGTCTTTTGAAAGTAGGCTATCATCAAGATCTGTCGCAACAAGCTTAATCATTTTTAAACACTTCTCCTCTCTATAAGTCATTCTACAAAGCTAATAAAAAACGGTTTGGATATAACACCGCAGCGGGTATCAATATCCAAACCTTCATAATTCAGTCTTATCTTAAAGTATCACAACCATCTTTAAGTCATTTCTGATGTACAAATATTACATTCCCTGTCATCAGCTTTGGATAAAAGTATGTGGATTTTTGAGGCATTTTCTCGCCGCTTAACGACACTTCTTTTAACTCCTCAACAAGTGTCGGATTTAATATAAATCCATATTTTGCTCCACCATCTACTATGTCAATTAACTCTTTATCTGACTTTGTGTATTTTAGATTCCTCTGGTGTAGTATGTCCTCATCTGTGATACTCAATATATCATTTAGGATGAGTTTTTGCAATATAACAACGTCAAGGTTCTTGTATGCTCTGCTTCCTTCAATATCTTTTAAGGCTTTTTCAGGGTCTTTTAATCTTATCAAATAGAAATTTTTATTATAAGTATAAATCAAAAATGCATATTTTTTGTAACCTACAAGTTTTTCTTTTAAAGCCTTATATTCTCCTTCCTCTACATCAAAGTTTGCTTTTAATTTTTCAACAAAAATATCTTCTTCAACCTCGGTTGAGAGGACAATCCTGTGTGTTGGAAGAATGACTATACCCTCATCCTCTAAAGCTGTCAACGTTACCATTATATAGTTATAATCTGCATCTTTGTTATAATCTTCTTTTTTCATCATTTCTTTTTTGTATTCAAGAGCAGTCTCATACCTGTGATGACCATCTGCTATAAAGATTTTCTTGTCTCCAAAAAGTTTTTTAAGATTTTCAATAATGCTTTCGTCTGATACAACCCATATTCTCTCAAATGTACCAATACCATTATAGCTTACATCTTCTTTCCTTGCCTTTATATCATCCAATATTCTTTTTATACTGAGCTCTTTATCTTCGTAAAGTCCAAATATGCTACTTATATTAGCATGTGTATGCCGCAAAAGATTTAGCCGCTCTTGCTTTGGTTTTGACAACGTAAACTCATGAGGAATTACAATTCCCTCTTCAAAGTCAACAAGTTCAAGTAAAACTATCAAACCAGTTCTTCTATACTTTCTTCCTTCTACCTCAAACTCTTGCACAAGCACATATATACTTTCCTTTTCGTCAAATCTCAAAATACCCTTTTGAATCCACTCGTCTAAGTACTCCTTTGCGCGGGTGAACTTGTTATTTTGGTCGTTGTCACCTTCAAATTCTTTTCCAAACTCAACCCTTATAATATTGTACTCACTTTTTCTGTAAAGCTCTTCACGCTCGTTATCTGAAATTATATCATAAGGTGGACAAATACAGCTATCCAGCTTGACATCAGGTGAATATCTCAAACCCCTAAATGCTCTGATATTTGCCATTTCAAGCAAAACCCTCTCTATTTAGTTTTTGTAGAAAAGTTTACAGTCTTGCCATTGTAACCCTCAGGATCCCATCCACATTTTTGAGTTTTTCAACTGCTTCATCAGGCAAAGCTCCGTCAATCTCACATACCATAACAGCTTTTTCACCTTTTTTATTTCGTGAAACCTGCATCTGAGCAATGTTGATACCATACTCGCCAACAATTGTGCCAATCTTGCCTATCATACCAGGCTTATCAATGTTTTGGATAAGAAGCATGTACTTTTCTGGCTTGAAGTCGACTTTATAACCAAAGAAATCTATAATTCTTCCCTCATTGTTATAGACTGTGCCAGAAAGTTCTAACATCTTTTCATCTGTTGTAAATCTTGCAGTTATCATATTCTTGAATTTCCCACTTTCTTGTTTTTTGCTTTCAATGACCTCAATACCCTGTTCTGTAGCAAGTATCTGAGAGTTTACATAGTTAACGGTGTCCTGGACAGAAAACTCAAGATAGCCTTTTAAAAGTGCTCGTGTCAGCCAAGTTGTCATTTTAGGGTCAATTTGGCCACTGTAGACTATTTCAATTTTATTGGCAAAAGCTCTTTCTGCTTGGATAAAGATTTTTCCCATTGCCTCAGCAAGCTCTAAGTATGGCATAATCTCATCAAGTTTTTCTTTTTCAAAAGCAGGAAGATTGACTGCGTTTTTCGCAATTCCGCCCTTTAGCACCGCAGCTACCTCTTTTGCAACAGATACAGCAACATTTACCTGGGCTTCTTGAGTTGATGCTCCTAAGTGAGGTGTTATGACAACATTGTCAAGTTCCAGCAGTGGATTGTAATAATCTTGCTTCTCAACCTCAAAGTTTGGTTCTTTTTCTAAAACGTCCAAGGCCGCTGCAGCCACTATTCCCTCTTTTATAGCATTGTACAAGTCTTTTTCGTTAATAACTCCTCCACGTGCACAGTTGACTATTCTTACTCCTTTTTTCATCTTTTTGAATTCTTTTTCTGAAATCAAATTATAAGTCTCTGGTGTTTTAGGTGTGTGAATTGTTATGAGGTCAGATTCTCTCAGAAGTGTTTCAAAGTCAACCCTTTCAACACCAAACTTCTTGAACTTCTCTTCAGACACATATGGGTCATAAGCTATTACTCTCATGCCACAAGCTTTTAATCTTTCAGCAACAAGGGCTCCAATCTTGCCAAAACCAATTATTCCAGCTGTCTTTTCGTAAAGCTCGACACCTTTGAATCTATTTCTTCTAAAATCGCCATGTTTGCAAGCCATGTATGCCTGCGGGATGTTTCTAAATATGCTAAATATAAGACCAATTGTGAGCTCAGCAGCCGCCATAATATTCCCATCTGGCGCATTTACCACAATAATACCCTGTTTTGTTGCAGCCTCTACATCTACATTGTCAATACCAACGCCTGCTCTTGCAATCACTTTTAAGTTCTTGCCGCACTTTATCATCTGTTCATTGACCTTTGTTGCGCTCCTGACAATTAAAGCATCATAGCTACCTATAATGTTGCAAATCTCATCATGTGAAAGACCAATCTTCTCATCAACTTCAAGCCCTTCCGCAAGCAGAATCTGTACACCCTCTTTGGCAATTCTCTCTGTTACTAAAACCTTCATTAATTTACACAACCTCCTTAGCAATTTCCTGCAAAATAGCCTTAGTTGGCTCCCCAACCTCAAAATTCTTATATCCACACTCTAAAAGTGAAAGCTCAAAGCACTGAATTGTCTTTAACAAATCAAACTCATCAACATATCCCATATGACCTATTCTGATTATTTTACCTTTGAGATTTGCTTGTCCACCAGTTACCATTATATCATACTTTTGATTCATTATTTTTCTTACTTTTTCAATGTCAACGCCTTCAGGTGCCTTAATAGCAGTAATTACAGCAGATGAGTACTCTTTTTTTGGCAGAAGCTCTAAATTGAGTTTCTCAGCAGCAAGCTGTGTGAGTTTTGCAAGCCTGATATGTCTCTTGAAGTTATTCTCAAGCCCATAGTCCAATAAAAGTTTCAAACCTACATCAACTGCTCTTATTAGTGTAACAGCAGGCGTGAAAGGAGTATCTTGGCTTTCTTTTAGGAGATTGTCTTGATACTTTTTAAAGTCCCAATAAAACTTTCTCAACTTAGACGTCTTGTAAAACTCCCATGCCTTATCAGACACAGAGACAAATGCAAGACCTGGTGGTGACATCAAAGCTTTTTGGGAACCTGTTACAACAACATCAACGCCCCACTCATCAGTCTTCAAATCAATTGCTCCAAGTGAACTTACAGCATCAACTATCAAAATCTTGTCCTTGTCTTTCAAATACCTTGCAAGTCTTTCAATTGGATTTGTCACACCAGTAGATGTCTCATTATGTGTTATAAACACACCTTTTATGTTTGACTTGTCATTTTCAAGGATGTCTATAATCTCATCAATATTAGCAGCCTCTCCGTAAGGATATTTCTTCTCAATTACGTTAAGCCCAAATGTTTTGCAAATATTAATAAATCTATCCCCGAATACACCAACTGAAACAACTAAGACAGTGTCACCTTCTGAAAAGAAATTAACAGCACTTGCTTCCATTGCACCAGTTCCAGATGCAGCAAAGGTAAGCACATTGTTCTTTGTCTGAAATACCTTTTTTAGGTTTTCATTCACTCTTGAAAAGATTTCACCAAATTCTTTTGTACGATGATGAATAATTTGTTGAGACATGGCAGTAATTACTTCTGGTGGAAGTGGAGTTGGACCAGGTGTCATTAGCAGTTTTGGTTTTCTCATGATTAACTTCCTACCCCTTTCAACAAAACTGAATAATTATTTAAGTTTGATTATATCTAAACTACTTAGCAATGTCAATAATTTGACAATCTTATTATTATACATTTTCAACACAACCAAAGCACATTTTTTTGTCAATCTAAGACAATCGCTATATTTACAAAAGGAGGTGAATAAACAAAAAGCCGGCAACTTATCTACCGGCTTTTAAAGTCTCAATTTTTATTACTTTTTCTTATCATCCTCTTCACTTTCTTCTTCCTCTTCATAATCTTCATATTCTTCATCGTTATAATCCTCTTCTAACTCATCAAGGTAGATGACTTCATTGCAATTTGGACATTCAATCTCGTCTTCGTTTAAGTACTCATCTTCTTCTAAGTAGAATGTCACCTTACAATTTGGGCATGTGACTTCAATCAAGTCTTCATCCTCATCTTCTTCATCATAGTAGTCATCATACTCTTCCTCATCATAATCTCCATACACTTCATCTTCTAATTTCTCTAAATCCTCATCAAGAGACTCAACAACATCTTCAAGCTCACCATATTTGGTATCCAACTCATTTACAGCATCTGCAAACTCGTCCAGTACATCAATAATACTTCTTATAAGCTTTCCTTCCTTAGACTCTTCGCTAACCCCAAGCCCGTCTGCCAGGCCTCTTAAATACGCTACCTTTTCATATAAATTTTCCATTCGATTGTCCTCCTAAAAAAACAAGATAACCTTTCTATACTTAATATTTACCCATTAAAAATGGTTTATACACACTAATATACAAGACTACAACATTTAATAAATCACACTCTTGACAAATACTCTTCTGTTGATGTGTCAATCTTTATCTTGTCACCAACATTTATAAACAATGGCACCTGAATAACAGCACCTGTCTCAACCTTAGCAGGTTTTGTTGCACCTGTTTGAGTATCGCCTTTGAATCCTGGTTCTGTCTCAATGACCTCAAGCTCAACAAACCTTGGAGGTTCAACACCAAACACGCTACCATTGTGAGAAAGCACTGTCACTGTCATGTTCTCTTTTACAAACTTTAGTGCATCACCAACCATCTCTTGGCTTAATGCTATCTGCTCATATGTCTGTGTATCCATGAAATAATAAAGTTCACCGTCATTGTAAAGATACTGCATTTCTCTTCTTTCTATGTGCGCAAGTGGCATTCTCTCATCAGGTCTGAATGTCTTCTCAATTACAGCTCCAGTTTTTATATTTTTTAATTTTGTCCTTACAAACGCCGCACCCTTACCAGGTTTTACATGCAAAAACTCAATAACCTGAAAGATTTGACCATCGTACTCTATTGTCAATCCCTTTCGAAAATCGCCCGCTTCAACCATTAGCTTCCCTCCGCTATAAAATTTTGCTCTTCTATTTTATCAAAAAATTTATACTTTTTTCAACCAAATTAAAACTCCTTCACATCCTCTTTATTCTCTTCACACACTTCCAAAATCTTGCCTTTTGACAAAGTACCATATACTTTTTCGACCTTCGCATAAATATATTTGCCAATAAGGTCAGAAGCATCGTCAAATTCTATTCTATTCTGGTTGACGTAGCCAACTGCATTTCTGGGATTGAACTTATCCTCCTCCTCAACAAACGTCAAAACCTCATCGCCCTCAGAAAGAGCTCCACACAGCGCCATGTAATGGTCTTCATCTTTTACAGGACATATTGTGAATTTGTTAATGTGGATATTAGAAGAAGTTTTTAGATATATTTTTTTCTTGTACTTTTCTTGAAGCTCTTTTATTCTATCTATCTCACCCTTTCTTAAAACCTCGCATACCTTGGTATTTATCTCAACAAAGAATTTTTCCTCAACCCTGTTTTTAAAATACCACTCAATCTCCTTTAAGACCTTCAAAGCCACTGTCTCTGGCGATAGGATTTTTCCACTACCTTCACAGTAAGGACAGCACGATTGCATGATGCAGCTTAGTCTCTGCCTGACCTTCTTTCTCGTCATCTCAACAAGCCCCAAAGGAGTTATACCAACAACAACTGTTTTTGTTTTGTCGCGTTTTAGGGCTTCTTTTAAAGCATCCAATACAAGTTTTTGGTGATCAGGATTCTTCATATCAATAAAGTCAATTATTATAATTCCACCTATATCGCGAAGTCTAATCTGTCTTGCAATCTCAACTGCCGCTTCAAGATTTGTTTTTAGAATTGTCTCTGAAACATCGTTCTTCCCGACAAACTTGCCTGTATTGACATCTATTACAGTCAAAGCCTCTGTCTCATCTATTACTATATACCCGCCGCTTTTCAACCACACACGTTTTGACAAAGCTTTTGACAACTTTTGCTCTATCTGAAAATATTCAAATATGTTTGTTGCAAGATTAAAATACTCAACCTTGCTTTTTAGGCTTGGCGCATAGGTAGACAAAAATTCCATTATTTTGTTATACTTTTTTCTGTCATTTATTACAAACCTGTCCACCTCATTTGTAAACATATCCCTTACAGCTTTAAAGACAAGATCATAATCCTTGTATAAAAGCACAGGCGCACTTTCTTTGCTCTTTTGTTTTATTTTCTGCCAGAGGTTTTTCAAAAACTCAAGCTCATTTCTTAAAACCTCTTCACTCTTGCCTTCTGCCGCAGTTCTGACAATAAGCCCCATACCATCTGGTTTAATTTTGCACGCAATCTCTTTTAACCTTGCCCTCTCTTCCTCAAACTCTATTCTCTTTGAAATTCCAATATATTCTGTGTTTGGTAAAAGAACTAAATACCTGCCAGGCAGTGTTATATTGGTTGTTACCCTTGGTCCTTTTTGGTCATATGCCTCTTTTATTACCTGAACAACTATTTCTTGCCCACATCGCAGGGCAAGCGGATTTGTCTTTATCTCGTAGTACTCGTCTGTATCACCAAATTCAAGCCTGTTTATATCTCCTAAATATAAGAATGCATTCTTATCCTGTCCAATGTTCACAAATGCTGCGTCCATGCCGGGTAAGATGTTTTCAACAACCCCTTTGTAGATATTCCCAACTATGCTTTGCTGGTCATTCCTTTCAATGTAAATCTCAACAAGTTCTTTGTCTTCTAAAACTGCAACTCGTGTCTCACCAAAACTAACGTCTACTATAATTTCACTTTGCATTATATCACCCTTTGATAATTTACTTTCTCCCTTTCTATTTTTACAATTTTATATTCAAGATTATATTCTTCTGAAAATGACTTTATTATATCCTCTGGCTTGATATAACTTCCATTTACAACCTTAATATGAAATACAAGCTCTATGCTATTTTCCTTTTTTTTGCACTCATAGCCTAAAAGATAGTCCCAGACATTTCGGAATGTCACTTTCCCATCTTTTTCACGTCTTATCTTTGGACTTTTTTTCATAAACTCTTCAAAAAGTTTACTAAAATCTTCCTTAGCTTCAATAAAACATTTATAATACATATCGCTTACTTGTATTTTATCAATTGCTTCTTCAATTTTCAACACTTTTAGCCCTTTTGGTAAAATTAAGTTTAGTTTTTCTATTACCTTATCATCTAACTCCTCTTCAACATCAACCTCAAACATCTCCTCACTTGAACAAAGTCCGACTGCCATTGGTAAAATAAATGTGATTTTCGGATGTGGGTTAAACCCTTCTGTGAATTTAAGTTTAATACCCAATCTTCTAAATGCTCTTTCAAATAGTCTTACCATGTCAAGATGTGAAATAAAGCAAGAAGGCAGATCCCGTGAAAAGTAAAATCTATACCTTTTTGCCAACGCAGATTCCTCCTTTAAAAGTAGCTACCCCACACCCAATACATCTTTCAAAACATGAAGGCGTTGGTTTTGCTTCATATGCAAGCCTGCACTCTTTTTCTAAAAACTCCTTTTTCACTCCAGTATCTATCACATCCCATGGTAAAACTTCATCAAAGTCTCTTCTTCTGTCTGAATAGAACTTGTAGTCAAGATTTGCTTTTTCAAAAGCTAACTGCCATTTTGAAAAGTCAAAAAACTCTCCCCACTCATCAAATTGGCAGCCAAGTTCAAGAGCATTTTTCAAAACACTTGACAGTCTCCTATCACCTCGTGAGAGTACTGCCTCAAGTTTGCTCAAATAAAAATCATGCCAGTTGTACTCAACATCTTTTACTTTTGACAACTTTTCTTTTAACATTTTCATCTTTCTTTTCATCTCATCAATACTGTCCTGTGGCTCCCACTGAAACGGTGTGTGTGGTTTTGGTACAAAAAATGACGTTGAAACTGTAATTCTGACCCTATTTTTTAATCCCAAGTCCGAATAAATCTGTCTTATATTTCTTGCAATCTCATATATTCCTAAAATATCCTCGTCTGTCTCCGTAGGAAGTCCTAACATGAAATAAAGTTTTACATTCTGAAATCCTCTTTCAAAAGCAAGTTTGACTGTAGAATATATGTATTCTTCTTTGATGTTTTTGCTTATAACATCCCTGAGTCTCTGTGTTCCTGCCTCTGGTGCAAATGTCAAGGTAGGTTTTCTAACTTTTTCTATCTGTTTTAAAAGCTCTAAGGATGTTGAGTCAAGCCTGAGAGAAGGAAGAGAAATATTTACCTTTTTGTCCTCTGTAAATTGTAAGATATTCTTTGCTAAAGTTTCTATGTTGGGATAGTCACTTGTGCTCAGGGAAATAAGCGAAAGCTCATTACATCCTGTACTTTCAAGAAGCTCTTTTGAATACTCTATTACCTTTTCCATTCTTCTGAACCTTACTGGCCTGTAAATCACACCAGCTTGGCAAAACCTACATCCACGTCCACATCCTCTGAAAACCTCAACTACTGCCCTGTTATGAACAACTTCAATCAAAGGTGTAATCATCTTTGTCGGAAAGTATATACTGTCCATGTCTTTTATAATTCTCTTTTTTACTTTTTTAGGAACCTGAGATGTTTTTGGTAAAATACCCTTGATAGTACCATCTTGATTGTATCTTATCTCATAAAGTGATGGGACATAGCATCCTTCAATGTTTGCACATCTTAGCAAAAATTCTTCTTTTGACATTTCAGAAAATTTATACTCTTTAAAAAGATCAACAAATTCTAAAATAACCTCTTCTCCCTCACCAATTACAAATACATCTATGAACTCCCAGAGTGGTTCAGGATTATAAGTACAAGGCCCGCCTGCAATGACAATTGGCATTCCTTTGGACCTGTTTTTGCTCTCAAGAGGAATCCCAGAGAGCTTTAGCATCTTTAAAACATTTGTGTAGCTCATCTCATATGAAAGTGAAAAGCCTATTATGTCAAACTCATCTAAGGTAGTGAAAGTTTCAAGAGTAAATAGTTTTATCCCTTCTTTTTGCATCTTTTCTTGCATGTCAACCCACGGCATAAAAGCACGCTCGCAATAAACATCTTCTCTTTCGTTCAAAAGGTGGTACAAAATCTTAAGTCCTAAGTGTGACATGCCAATCTCATAAATGTCAGGAAAACAAAATGCAAATCTTATATCAACCTTTTTAGGATCCTTTTCTACCATGTTTATTTCATTTCCGATATACCTTCCTGGTTTTTCTACACTATACAATAACTCGAACACTTTATCTTTAACAATCACTTTTTTCCCACACCCTTTTTTAAAAATAAATATAATAAGCTACAGGCTACCCTGTAGCTACGCAAAAGTTTAAAACTTTAATCTTTATTATTCCTCAAAGAATATAAAAGCAACCGTACCAGGTCCAACATATGTGCCAATCACACTTCCAATCTGTGTTACAATAAGCTCACCCGGTGATAGTTCCTTTTTTATAAGCTCTACATACTCTTTTGCGTCATCCAAACTTCCTGCATACGAAAACCCGCAAAGCTGCCTTGTCAAATCAAGCCCTTTTTGTTTTATCTCATCAATTATCCGAGGTACAGCTCTTTTCATACCCCTTACCTTGTCAAACGGCTCAACAATCCCATCCACAATGTGTAATATCGGCTTTATATTTAGTATATTCCCAACCGTTGCTTTTGCAGGTGAGATTCTCCCACCTTTTTTGAGATACTCCAAGGTTTCAACAGCAAAAAGATGACGAATAGTCTTTTTCTTTTTCTCAATAATCTCTGCTATCTCTTTGCTACTTTTACCTTCATCTGCTAATCTTTTTGCAATTATTGCTAAAATCCCAGTCCCAATCGAAGCAGTTCTTCCATCAATAGGGTAGATTTTGTCACTCCCTATCATCTCCTTGGCAATGCAGGCAGAATTATATGTTCCAGAGAGCTTTGATGAAAGATGTATTGACACAATCTCGTTTCCTTTTTCAAGTTCCTCTTTAAAAACCTCTAAAAACTGGTCAGGGCTTGGCTGCGATGTTCTGGGAAGTTCAGTACTGTTTTGTAGTTTTTGGTAAAAGCTAACTGGATCAATGTCCACCCAGTCTTTATAAGAATTCTCTCCAAAATAGACTGTAAGTGGCACCATCTTGATTCCAAACTTTTCATACATCTCAAGACTCAAATCAGCAGTTGAGTCTGTAACAATTGTAACACCCATCAAAAAATCCTCCTTACTTTTTTTTCACTATCATACTAAATTAGGAAACCCAAGTTGTCTTAGCGCTTCATAAAGGACAATTGCTACCGCATTTGATAGATTCAAAGACCTCACATCGCTTATCATTGGTATTCTATAAGTTTTGTGAATATTCTGCTCAATGAGCCACTGAGGTAGTCCTGCTGTCTCTTTTCCAAACATCAAATAGCAATTGTCTGTATACGGCGCTTGTGTATAGTACTGCTTGCCTTTGGTTGAAAAGTAAAAGACATTGGCATTCCGGTTTTTTTCAAAAAAGTCGTTCAAATCCTTATATATCTTTACATCCAAGTATTGCCAATAGTCAAGTCCGGCTCTCTTTAAATATTTGTCTTCCAATGAAAAGCCAAGTGGTTCTATCAAATGAAGCTTGCTTCCTGTACAAGCACATGTTCTTGCAATATTTCCAGTATTGTATGGAATCTCTGGCTCATGAAGTACAATATTGATTGGCATACCTGTAACTCTAAAGCCCCCTTTCAGTTGTCAGTTTTCCATAAATGCAACATCCATATCAATTTTATCACCATTGTCAAGCAAAAGCGGTACACATATATTAATCATCTTTGATGTGCTCAAAGTCATATTCTCACCAATGAGTATTGAAGGTGGTGTTATCTCAACTTTGAGTCCTTTTTGTGAAAAAAGTGTTGAAGTATTTCCCATTATCATGTTTGCCATCTCACCAATTGCACTCTTAGCAAGCTCATCAAGCTCATTTACAGGATACCCACCCATCATTATTGACGCAATACTTTTAGCGGTACTTAAGGACATGCAAAAGTTAACTTGCCCTTTTATATTCCCCGTCATTCCAATTATGACAACTACTTGGTCTACCTTGTATGTAGGTTCTTTAATATATACCTTGCCAAGCTTAAAGTCAATGTTTACAAGCTGTTTCAACACTTGCTGACTTGCCTGGATAAATGGATTGATATACTCTACATTTATATTTACACTCATAACCATTCTGTCTTGCCACTGTCACTAAAATTTTTTAGACAGCAAGCAAGACTTTCCTCCTTTCTCTTATTTTAGTATTTTTTCAAACAAAAATGACCGCTTTATCGTAATGGCTTTTGCAGGGCAGAGCTCATGGCAGCAGTAACATCTAATACACTTTTTCAAATCCACATATGCCTTTCTGCTCTTCATTTCAATTGCTTGAGCAGGACATGTGTTAAAACACTCTGCACAACCTATACAAACATTCCGGTCAAAAACCGGCTTTGGAGTTAGAAGTTCACTTATCATGTTTGCCATAAAATTTGGAATTCTTCCTCTTACAAATGAGATTTCAGGTCTAAGTGGCACTTTAAAATCTTTTACATTTACATCATCAATTTGCTCTCCTACAATCTCAATATCATCGGGGTTTAGAAGTCCCTTACTCTTTGCTACATTCAAAAGAGGAACGTCTTTTATTTCAAGCCCAATAATTCTACATGCAACATAATCAAGGGCAATAGCATCCTGAGATATCAAAAGCAATCCTAAATTGCGCGGTTTTCCTGCTGATGGACCTTCTCCTTCCATTCCAACAATTGCGTCCATGATGTTTAAAATTGGCTTCGTGGCAAGATAAATGTCAAGTAGCATCTCCATAAACTTGTCAACCTCTTGAAGCCTAAAATGTAACTCTGCCTTTTGTCCGCCTGGTACAAGACCAAATAAATTTTTTACAGCACCTGTAAAAACTGCCATCCTGTGAGTTTTTAATTTTGAAAGATTAATCAAGGCATCTGTTTCAAAATATGGTGATATAAATGATATCTTTCTCAAAATAGTTTGGTCTAAATGAGCTTCCTTAAATGAAACATCGTAATTTAGACTTACCTTTTCATATTTTTCAAGCTCTTTTAGCCCTGATGTTTGATATATTGCCTCTAATCTTCGTTTTGTATACGGTCCACCGGGACTATCTGCTATTACAATTCTATCTACTTTTTCTTGAGCAATTTTTACAGTTGCTTCAACTACAGACGGATGGGTTGTGACAGCCTCATCAGGCCTTTTTTTCATGAGCAAATTTGGTTTTAATAAAACCTTATTTAATTTTGGAAATTCAAACTCTAATAGATTTATACCCTTTTCAAGCGCTTCTTTGACATCCTCCACATTATACGTCTTACATCTTACAATGGCAACCCTATGCATTTACCATTTCCCCCAAGACAAACTTTTCAATAGCCTTTGCAACACCGTCATTTTCATACGAATCTGTTATGTAGTCGGCAATCTCTTTTAGACTATCTATAGCATTTTCCATTGCAATTCCTAAACCGGCAAACCCAATCATCTCTAAGTCATTTTCATTGTCGCCTATCGCAATCACCTCTTTTTTGTCTATATTAAGATAAGAGCAGACACGCTCAAGTGCATTTCTCTTGTTGACTCCTTTTTTCATTACCTCTAAAATATTGACATCTGATTTTGTGGTTTCGATATTGTCAACATTTTCCTCAATTAATCTTCGGACATAATCTACCTTTTCGACGTCTTTGTCAATAATTACAAACTTAGTTATCAAGTTGCCACAATTTTCTATTGTCTCCAATGAATCATCAACAACAATCTCTATTTTCTCATCATCAGGAAGCTCTTTGTTTTTCTCATAATAGAACCTTGATGAATAGTCAAGCCTTTGCGCTATCATGATATCCTTGTAATAATAATGATAATAAATATTGTTGGCTTTGCATATCTTGGCAATCCCTATGCTGCTATCACTGTCAAGCCCAATGTAATGTACATCCTCATTTGTTTTGAGGTCTCTTACAATTGCACCATTGCAAGCTATAACAACCTCATCGGCAAGGCCTAAAACCTTTGCAAAGTGCATAACACCTTTTAGAATTCTCCCTGAACAAAGTACAATGTGCAGCCCTTTTTGTTTTGCAAGTTTTATTGCCATTCTGTTTCTTTGAGAGATTCTCTTTTCGCGGTCTAAAAGTGTCATGTCAAGGTCAATAGCAAGGAGTCTGTACATTTTCTTCTTTCACCTTTTCTAAAAAGTTTTTGGTTTATTACTTTAAAAATATTATATCAAAAAAAAATAAAGGCTACCATTCAAGGTAGCCTTTATTTCAGAATTTCGCCTTTATTAGTACATATCAGGTGCTGGTGCTGGTGGATTTTTCTCCTTTTCTGGCTTTTCAGCTACAACAGCCTCTGTTGTGAGAAGCATTGCAGCAGCTGAAGCAGCATTCTGGATAGCTGTTCTTGTAACCTTTGTTGGGTCTACAATACCAGCTTCGAACATGTCGACAAATCTCTCATTGAGTGCATCGAATCCAACACCAGCTGGGCTCTCTTTTACTTTGTTTACAATTACTGAACCATCTAAACCTGCGTTTTCTGCTATCTGTCTTAGTGGTTCCTCTAAAGCTTTCTTCACAATCATAGCACCTGTCTTTTCATCGCCTGTCAATGTCTCAATCAACTTGTCAAGTGCAGGAATTGCATTAATAAATGCTGTACCACCGCCAGGTACGATACCTTCTTCAACTGCAGCCTTTGTTGCAGCTAAAGCATCTTCAATTCTCAATTTCTTCTCTTTCATCTCTGTCTCTGTTGCAGCACCCACATGGATTACTGCAACACCACCAGCAAGTTTTGCAAGTCTTTCTTGTAATTTTTCTCTGTCAAAGTCAGATGTTGTCTCTTCAATCTGCTTCTTAATTGACTGGATTCTTGCCTTGATTTCGCTTGGATCACCTGCACCATCAACAATAATTGTATTTTCTTTCTGAACTTTAACCTGTCTTGCACGACCAAGCTGGCTAATCTTAACCTCTCTTAAATCAAGACCAAGCTCTTCTGAAATTACTTGACCACCTGTTAAAATTGCAATATCCTGAAGCATTGCTTTTCTTCTGTCACCAAAACCAGGTGCTTTTACTGCAACACACTGGAGTGTTCCTCTGAGCTTATTTACAACAAGTGTTGCCAATGCTTCGCCTTCAACATCTTCTGCAATTATCAAGAGCTTCTTGCCTTGCTGAACTATTTGTTCAAGAAGCGGTAAAATGTCTTGAATTGTTGAAATCTTCTTGTCTGTAATCAAGATGTATGGGTCGTCAAGTACTGCTTCCATCCTCTCTGTATCTGTTACCATGTAAGCAGAGATGTAACCTCTGTCAAACTGCATACCTTCAACTATCTCAAGTGTTGTCTCTGTTGTCTTGGACTCCTCAACTGTGATAACACCATCGTTTGTTACCTTTTCCATTGCATCTGCAACAAGCTTACCAATTTCCTCATCGCCTGCTGAAATTGATGCAACATATGTTATGTCTTCTTTACCTCTTACTTTTTTGCTCATCTTTTTGATTTCTTCAACTACCACATCAACAGCTTTTTGAATACCTCTCCTAAGAATCATCGGATTTGCGCCAGCTGCAATGTTTTTTAGACCTTCTCTAATCATTGCCTGTGCAAGTACTGTTGCAGTTGTTGTACCGTCACCAGCAATGTCGTTTGTCTTTGATGCAACCTCTCTTACAATCTGCGCACCCATGTTCTCAAATGGGTCCTCAAGTTCAATCTCCTTCGCAATTGTAACACCATCATTTACAATCTGGGGTGAGCCAAATTTCTTCTCAAGAACAACGTTTCTTCCCTTTGGTCCCAATGTTACTTTAACAGTGTCTGCTAATTTATTTACACCGCGCTCAAGCGCCCTTCTTGCTTCTTCATCAAACAATATCATTTTTGCTGCCATATTTCATCTACCTCCTTTTTTGGTTTTTAGTCTTCAATGATTGCTAAGACATCATCTTGTCTGATTATTGTATATTCTTCACCATCAATCTTGATTTCTGTTCCTGCATACTTGCTAACAATTACCTTGTCGCCTTTTTTGACAACCATTTCTACCTTTTCGCCATCAACAATTCCACCAGGTCCTACCTCAATAACTTCTGCAATCTGTGGTTTTTCTTTGACAGTATCTGGCAAAACTATTCCACTCTTCGTTACCTCTTCTCTCTCTTTGAACTTAATTAAAATCCTGTCGCCAATTGGTCTGATCTTCATCTTCTTTCGACCTCCTTTTTCAATTTTGTTAGCACTCATTAAGGGTGAGTGCTAATCACATTAAATACTATAGTATATTCTTCCTTTTCTAATCAAGTTTGATTTTGCCCAAAATAAGCGCAAGATATTCAATTTTTGATGAAAATCTTAAGAAAAGAGCAATTTATCTTCAAAAAACTTCATCTTACGCAAAATTCTCTATTCTGTCATTATTATCACTTTGAATTGTCAAATGTAAGCTTTCTGTAATGAGTGGGAGAATGCCCCGTGTACTTTTTAAAAATGTCATTAAATCTCTGTAAAGAGGAGAAACCACACATTATGGCTATCTCACTTATCTTCAGATTAGATACAGAAAGGTACTCTTTTGCCTTCTCTATCCTTTTTGAAAGTAAATACTCCTTTGGCAAAATTCCAAACTCATTCTTAAAAAGGCGAGAGATACTACTTTCTGACATAAAAAGTTTCTTAGCAATATCTCCTATTTTTATATCTTCCATGTAGTTTTGGTCTATATAATCTTTGATAAATTTTGCAATCTTAGAATAATCAAAATTTCTTTTTATTTCTAAATTATCCATTTCGCGTGTAATATATGCAAAAAGTTCTAATGACTTTATATAAAGAAGAAGTCCCTTTTTGTTTTCTTTTGCCTCTTGTAAGATTGACTCCAAGCAGAAAAAGATGCTACTTCTTTTTCTGATGTGGATATAATAAAATGGTGAAGAGATATTGTCCAGGCTTCTTAAAAATCCATATATCTCTTTTAACTCTTCTATCTTAGATTTGCTCTCAGGCTTTAAATAAAAACCCATTACAATAAATTCTGCCTTAAAATTTCCCATAACCTCAAACCTATGTCTTGTGTGTGGCTTTATTATGAGAAGGTCCCCTGCTCTTAGCTCAATTTTTTCATCTTCCACCCAAAAGTCAACATTACCTTTTTTAACAAATAACAATTCATAGCTATCGTGTATATTATAATTCATTTTCCAAGAGCTATCATGTACACGCTCTAAGGTCTTTACAATCACTGGCATTATGTTGTTAAGCGTTTCTATCATCTTCCAACCCCACAGCTTTGAAATTTTCTTCAAAAGTTACCTCACAATTTACTCACTTTTGTAAATTGTCTCAAAAATCTCTTCATATGTCATCGCTTTTTTAAAAGTAACTTTTTTGCCTATCTCAAAATGGTATTTATCTGTATTTCTAAGTTTTAAAAAACGGTCAAACGAGTTTTTATCTTGTATCACACCATTTTGATAAAGCACCTCACTAAGATTATCAACATTGCTTATATAAATGTCCACTTTGTCATCTAAACGTGTTTTATTTGAATTATAGTTTACACTAAATAAAAAATACATTGAGCAGACTCCCAAAATCCATCCAATACCAATCCCCAAAAAAACAAACTTATACCACTTCAGACCATTTCCCTCCCCACAATCTTTAGGGCAAGTTTTGTCTCACCTTTGCCTATTTGAAGGATTGAAGCAATTTCTTCAATGCTAAAACCCTGCTTATATAGTTCAACAGCCCTGCGATAAACCTCTTCCTTTGATTGTTTCTTAGAAGTAAAATCTTGGTTCTCAAGACTTTTTATATTATCTACATTTTGCATGTCTTTGATATCTCTTTTCTCATTCTCTGCTGGATTCTCATAACCCTTTTGTGACTCCTTAAAATCTTCAGTTTTCCTGTCTCTTATTTGAGAAGTTTCTTCTTTTGCCCATTTTACCTTGTTTTCTATTCTCTCGATTATATACTCACCAAAGCTATCGAGTTCTTCAATTGTTTCAATTGCCTCATTTAAAAGCTGCGAAAGCTGTTGAGCAGTCTTTACAGATTCAATTAGAACCTTTTCACCCTTTTCTATATCCTTTTTGATGGACCTTAGCGAAATAAGTACTACAATAAGCCCAAACAAGATAAAAAGTACAACGTAAGCATCCATCATCCTTTTTCTCCCTTTATCAAACTCTTATATCCAAACCTTTATTTGGCTTTTTCTCTTTTTTTGTCCCTTGCTTTTCTCTTTCTTGTTTTTGTGTAATCCTTGTCTCAGAAACATTGTCCTTTTCTCTGACCTTTTTTAAGTCTTCATCCACTTTAGTCTGATTTTTTTGGGCATTTATATGCCTTAGCATATTCTCTTTTTGCTGCTCACCAAACACAATTTGGGAAACCTCTGTCGACTTTGGGTACAAAATCTTAACATCAATTGGCCTGATGTTCATAAAAACCCTCTCCTTATTTCTTAACTATACGGAGCTATCTTTATGTCAGCATCCTCTCTGTAAATTTTACAGTACTTTACAGGCTCTTTTATGAGCTTGCACACATTTCCTATTGTAACCTTCACACCGGGGTAAATCATATCCTGTACCTTGACCACACCTTCATTTCGCTCTTCAAGCCTTTTTTCTATCTCTTCAAGTTCAAGTTGAAGTGACTTTAACCTCTCGGCTGATATAATTTTTGAACGAGTAAACTTTTGAAGCATCTCTTTTTTGTCATCTGTGAGTCCGCTTGCTGCTTCAATCTTTTTCAGAACCTCAATCCCCTGTTCACACTTCTTTATATTCTCTTTTAGCTCAGCAATTTCTTTTTTAATCTCTCTATATCTTTCAATCATGAGTGGGTCAACACCAACCTCAATCTCTGTAGCTGTGGAAAGATATGAACCTATTACCTTTGCTTCAACTTCTCTACCTACCTTGCAACTTCCACCTACAATTGATGCCTTCTTCCCAATTAAAAGTAGCTTTCCCCCACATTTGATATCACTGTGAACAATTGCCTCAGCTTGGATGTCATCTGCTGCTATCACAGTTGCATTTTCAATAAACTTTGCAATTACACTCTTCTGAGAAATTATTCTACCCTTTCCCATTCCAGTTATACCTTTGTGCAAAATCACACTTCCTTTTGCCTCTATCTCTGCCGCCTCAACAATCCCCTCAACCTCAACATTTCCTTCTGCAATCACCTTAAATCCAGATAGAACACTTCCCTTTATATGGACATTTCCCACAAAGTTTATATTCCCTGTGGAGTTGTCAACATTTGAGTTAATCTCAAGTGTATTTAAAACCACCACCTTACCTTCTATAACAGAGACTTGCCCATCACATGCAGCTCTCAATCGATGTCCATCAACATCAATGTATGTATTTTTTCCTCGCGGAAGATTTATTTTTTTTCCCCTCTGTCCTCTAATCACCCCTCCAAAAACATCAATCCCATTTTCACCATCAACAGGGTCAATCATTGTAACAAGAACATCGTCTTTTCTGACATTTTGTACAATCCCCAAATCCTTGTAGTCCACCCTTCCATCAGGAAGTTCTTTTGGCTTTATTTCTCTTTTTATATCAAAGTGATATATGAGCTTGCCATCAACAGGTTTACCAGGTGGTTTTCCTTGAGCAACCACAACTGGTGAGCCAAATACAGGGTTTTCTACTAATTTTTTGATCACACCCTCATCAATCCCAAAGCTAACCTTGTTTATTTTCAAGGCACTCATGACATTTTCAAATGTTAAATCTACACCATTTTGATTAGGTGTCAAAATGACACTTGCCTTTAGCTTGTCAGATGTTACCATTACCTTGATGTCAACCTTGAGATTTTTATCAGGCATACAAAGTTCTCCTTTCAAACCAAAGTTTTTCTCAGCCCAGATACTTTTCTAACCTTGCCCGCAATTTAAGCAGGGCTCGTGTGTGAAGCTGGCTTACTCTTGATTCAGAAACACCTAAAATTTTGGCTATCTCTTTTATACTAAGTTCTTCATAATAATAAAGAAGAATCACCATTTTCTCGTTTTCAGAAAGATTTTCTATCTCTTGTCTGAGCACCTCCTTCAGTTCTTCATTTTCAATAAATACTTCTGGATGAGAAACAAAGTCCTCAAGCCCGCCTATTCTTGTTTCATAATTTTGCTCAAGAAAACTCTCTAAGGAAAGAACCATCCCGCTACTTATCTTCTCTTGTAATTTCTGGTAGTCAGATAAGGACAGACCTATTTTTTTAGCAACTTCCTCGTCGGTAGGAACTTTTCCCTCCTTTTCTATTTCAATATATGCCCTTTCTATTTCCTTTGCTTTTTGTCTGATACTTCTTGGCACCCAGTCCTGGCTTCTAACACAGTCAATAATAGCACCTCTTATGCGTGTGTAGGCATATGTCTCAAATTTGACGCCTTTTTGACTGTCATACTTTTCAATTGCATCCAAAAGGCCAAGTGAGCCATAACTCACTAAATCATCATACTCAACATTTCCACCAAAATACATTGCCATTCTACCTGCAATGAGCTTTACAAGCGGCATATATCTTAGTATAAGCTGTTCTTTTATTTTTGGGTCTTTTGTCTTTGAATATCTTTCCCACAGAACTGTCTCATCCATCTTTTAAATTCCCCTCAAAAGATTAGCTGTCATTCTCAATTAAACTCTTTATAAATTGCCCACAAATATATCCTATTACAGATACAATAAAAGTGGAAAAAAATGTATACTCACCTGACTTTTTTGTCATTAAACACGCCAAAAAGACAATACTTCCCCCTATCAATGCCAAAACTTCAGGCAAAACTTGCTCCCATTTCAAAGCTCTGTCTTCTCCTTTAGATAGTTTTTGTTCCCTTCCCGATTGTCTTTATCTCTAACCTGCCATCTTCAGAGTAGAATACTATTGTCCTACCATAATTGCCCCCTGTGTCTTCAGCAACAATTGGTATTTTCATCTCATCCAAAACCTTCCTGGCAGCCTCTACATTGCGTTTGCCTATGTTCATAAACTCGCTTCTTGTCACCTCAAACATCTGTGCACCGCCTGCAAGCTTTGCAATCATATCTTTCTTTTGAGAACCAAGACTTTCCATCTTCTCTATCAACAGTGGAATCCCTGTGTCAGCAAACTTTGCAGGGTTACTATTATTTTTTACACCCCAACTATAAGGAAGCATTATATGTACCATTCCGATTATTTTGTTTTTCCTGTCATATATACAAACTCCAACACATGAGCCTAACCCAAGGGTTGTAAGAGCGTTTGGATACTTGGTTACATTTAAGTCCGCCATCCCTACTTTAATTGTCTCTATCATCTTTTATGCTACTCCTAATGCTTTTAACATTTTTTGATATGATTCCATTGTTGGTATTAAAAAGAAATCAGCAACAATCCTACTGCTCGCCTCAAAAATCTCCGTTTCAATATAAAGAGCAGTGTCACCTGTCTCACCAAATTGAATTGCAGGAAAGCTCAATATTGCTCCTGCCATGTCTTCTGCAAGCTGGGGAACAGATTGAATCATCCTAAAACCTGTTAAGGAAGCCAAAGCTGTCAGGTACGCCCCCGCTAAGATGTTTCCTATCTCAGTGAGGGCAGACTTTTCAATGTCTGTAAATTCACTATAGCCGTTCAATGATGTGCCAAGGAGCATATTCACCAAAATGTGTGCTGATGCTTGCGACATCACAAGCATAATAAATCCGTCTATGTCACCCTCAACATTTAACAGTATCCCTACAACAGGTATCTCTGCTCCGCCTAAAATCTCGGGTACTTCTTTCAAATCTACCATTTTAACAACAGGCACCTTCATATCAATGCGCCTTCCAATCATCATGGCAAGGGCAGAGATTGCATTGCCTGTCCCAATGTTTCCAAGCTCCTTTAGGACATCTAAATACATCTCATTTATGTCACTATTTGAAAAATTCATAAAATCTAAACCTCCTCAGCTTTTTCAAACAAAACATCCTCCAGGTTTATTATGTTTATAAGCATGTTGTTATATTTTGCTATTGAAAAAGTAAATTCATTTCTATCCCTTGTAGCAGAATCAAAATCCTCTTTGGTAAGGTATACAACATCTAAAACCTCATCAATAATTAAACCAACTTTGAACTCATTCTTCCAGTTGACAATTAAAATCCTTGTCTCTTCGTCAAATTCTTCTTTTCTAACCCCTATCTTTTCTCTAAGGTCAATTACAGGTACAATCTCACCACGCAGGTTTACAACACCCTTTATATACTCTTTGGTATTCGGTACACGTGTAATTGGCATCATCTTTTCAATGTTTTCTATAAAGCTTACCAAAAGTCCATAATATTCATCTGCTAATCTGAAAATAAGATACTGTTCCATATTTACATCTCACCCCTATTTTCTTTTATACTACTGCTAACATATTTGGATCGAGTATCATCGCAACAGACCCATCTCCAAGTATTGTTGCACCAGAAACAAGCCTAACTTCCTCTAAATATTTTCCAAGTGATTTTATTACTATGTCCTGTTGTCCTAAGAGTCTATCCACTATAATTCCAGTCAACTTCTCTCCACGCTTTACTATCACAACAGTGTACTTTTTCTTGTCCAAATCTGCCTCAAGACCCACAATTTTATGTAGGTATTTTATAGGAATGACCTGATCCCTGAGCACAATTATTTCTTTGCCCTTTTGGACAACTTTAATATCCTCTTTTGCAACATCAACTATCTCTTTTATTGAAGCAATAGGAATCGCGTAAATCTCATCTTTTACAGTTACCAAAAGCGCTTGAATTATCGCTAATGTCAAAGGTAGTCTTATTACAAATTTTGTACCTTTGCCTTTCTCTGTTTTTACCTCAATCATACCACCAAGCTGTTCAATCTTTGTCTTAACAACATCAAGACCTACACCTCTTCCCGACAGGTTTGTAACCTTGTCCTTTGTTGAAAAACTTGGTAGAAATAGAAAATCTATAATTTCTTGATCAGATAAATCTAATTGGTCTTCTTTTAAAAGTCCTTTTTCAATTGCCTTTTTCTTTACCTTTTCTATGTCAATTCCCTTGCCATCATCTTCAACCTCAATCACAACATTATTACCATCATGATAAGCAGAAAGCTTTATAAGCCCACTTCTTGGCTTTCCACTTTTCACTCTCTCTTCTGGTTCTTCTATACCATGGTCTGCTGCATTTCTCAAAAGGTGTATAAGCGGGTCTCCAAGCTCATCTACAATAGTCCTGTCAACCTCTGTGTCTTCACCAGACATTACAAGTTCGAACTCTTTGCCAAGTTCTCTTGCCAAATCTCTCATCATCCTTGGAAATCTGGAAAATACCCTCTCAACAGGCACCATTCTCACCTTCATTACAGCATCATGAAGGCTTGTTGTAATCCTTTCTAAGTACTCAATGGACTCTTCGTATTGTCTATCATTGTACTTCTTTGCAAATTCCTCAATTCTGCTCTTGATTATTATAAGCTCACTAACCAAGTTCATCAAAACATCCAATCTTTCTATATCAACTCTCACAGTTTTGCTTGTCTTTTTAAGCCCTTCTTGTTTTTGTTCACGCACAACCTTCACAGCTTCTGTACTTTGAACCTCTTCAGTTCTGCTTACCTCCTGTTGAGCCCCCTCTACCTTGACATCTCCAATTTTTACTTCTATACCTTTTGCCTCTCTTATCTCTGAAATAGACAAAATTCTTTCTCTTATTTTCTCAAGAGGTTCTTTGCTAACAATTGTAATACTAAACTCAAAGTCAAATTTTTCATCTTCAATATCTTGAACAGGCGGTTTTGAATTTATTATTTCGCCAAGTTCCTCAACAGTTTTGAAAACAAGATACGCCCTTGCAGACTTTAAAAGACAGTTTGGGTCAAGCTCAACATCAAATTTATAAACATTAAAACCCTGCGAATAAGCCCTTTCAATTGCTCTTATAACAAACTCATCATACTCAAATTGAGTATTTACTCGCTTTCCATTTGCAACTATTTCTTCTTGTGGCCTACCCAAAATGCCATTTAAAGCATCAACAAGCGAAATATCCTGCTCAGACCCTTCCGTACCTGTTGCCACAATGACATCTAAATACCCTTCTAACGCATCAACCGTTTTAAAAAGCACATCCATTATGTCACTATTTATTCTGAGTTTTCCATCACGTGCTGCTGCCAAAATATTTTCCATAGCATGTGTGAGCTTTTGCATATTTACAAAGCCCATTGTCCCAGCCATACCTTTTAATGTGTGGGCAGACCTAAAAATCTCATTAATAAGCTGCAAATCTTCAGGGTTTTCTTCTAACTTTAGCATGTTGTCATTTAAGCTTTGAATATGGTCTTTAGCCTCTTCTATAAACATACCTAAGTACTGAGACATATCCATAACCTTCATCACTCCTTCTTTAGCAATAGGGCTGTTTACAAAAGCCCTTTTCGTCTCATTTTTTGCTGCTCTTTGAATATAAACCGAACAATCCTGTCTATCTCATTTTGCTTTGCCTCTATGAATTTAGAACCATACATAAATCTATAAATATGATGGTCTACTCTTTCTTTCCTTAAAATTTGGGCCTTAAGTACAAGCTCTTCACCTTCAACAGGAATTTTTGTTAATATAATGTCATGTATATTAAACTCTTCTTGAGTTAAAAAACAAACACCTCCACCACTGATATCCTTTGTCAATGCCTTTACTATTTTTCCCTCTGAAAAACCATTTTGGAGATTTCCATTTACCTCGTCTTCTTGAGGGCTTAACAATTTTACAAATATATCTAAATTTATAGGAAGTCTGAAAAACATACGTCTTTGAATTTTGCGAATGTCAGATATCTGCCTAACTTTTATCATATACTCTGGTTCTTTGAATCTATCTTCAACTACTGCATCAAATACCCACACACCGTCTGGCATTACTTTATATATTCTCACAATTTCCTCAATGAAGAAGGTTATATATACACCCTCTCTTATGGGTGTAAATATATAAAAATACTCATCTTTTATATCGGCAATTTTAGAAACATACTGCACACCTTTTTCTTCCCATGTACGCCTGTCTATTCTAACAATCTCAATCTTATCTCCTACCTTAAAAATTCTGTGCATAAAAAGCCCCCTCTTTTATTGCTCTTTAAACTTTTTGATGATATTTTCTATGAATCTTGCAAAACCCTTTGGCATATCTTTTTCTGAGACATCTTTATTTTGGACAAGCTTTTTTGCAATGTCTTCAACCTGTTTTGAAATACTACTCTTTTCATATGATATCATAAACGGCACCTGTTTGATAACAGATTTTGAGACAATTCCATTTTCCTCTATATAGCCTATATATTCTACTTCTCTTTGCAAAAACCTTTTTATAACTCCATTTAACTTATAAAAAATTTCGTCAGCTTCATTTTTATTTTGCGCTCTGTTTACTAAAATGTTTATTTTATGGTCAAAATCCCTTGTAACTATAGCCTTAATTATTGCATACGCATCAGTTATTGAAGTTGGCTCAGGCGTGGTGATTACAATTACCTCATCTGACATCATTACAAATTCCATCACATTTTTGGATATCCCAGCCCCAGTGTCAATCAGCACAATATCAAAGTATTTATTAATAGTTTCCGCACTCTCTATAATTCTAAAAAGCCTTTCCTCATCCAAGTTTGCAAGGTCAACCATACCAGAGCCACCAGAGATGAACTTTACTCCGAACGGTCCTTCTTCAATAATTGACATTATCTCTTTTTTGCCGTCCAGTACATCCTTTACAGTGTACTTTGGCGAGGTGCCAAGAAGTACCTCAACATTTGAAAGCCCTAAATCAGCATCTATTATTAGGATATTGATACCCAGCTTTTTTAGTGCAATAGCAAGATTGACAGTCAGGTTTGTCTTACCAACCCCACCTTTTCCGCTTGCAATTGTAATCACTCTTGAGCTAACATTCAAATCTTCACTCTGTTTATTGAAGCTATTTACTTTTTTGACAAGATTCCTCAAGCCCTGAGCCTGGTCTCTCATAAAACCTTACTCCCTATTATGAGTTTTGCAAAATGCTCTGGGTTGAACTGTTGTATGTCATCTGGGACATTCTGCCCAGTTGTCACATAGGCAATTGGTTTTTGTGTATAATGCTTAATATTTAAAATATTCCCGTAAGTTGATACCTCATCGACCTTAGTTATTATAACTTTGTAATTGTCAATAAATGAATAAGTATTTACAATTTCTTTAAATACACTCGGCTGAGTGGTAGCACTTAAAAGCAAAAATACCTCATCAGGACTTGCTTTTTCCACAAATGCTCTGAGCTCATCCATGTGTTCTTGATTTTTATGGCTCCTTCCTGCTGTGTCTACAAGTATAACATCGGTGTCGTCAAAACTTTTTATAATCTGGTCATACTCATCTACTTCATACCACACCTTTGTCTTTATGTTCATAATCTCAGCGTATGTCTTTAACTGCTCAACAGCAGCAATTCTATATGTATCAGCTGTGATAAAACCCACCTTTTTGCCTTCTTCAAACATTAGCTTTGCAGCAATTTTAGCAATTGTGGTTGTCTTGCCAACACCAGTTGGCCCTACAAAAAACACAACCTGCGGATGCTTTGAATGAAGGTTTAAAGAAGCAGGTGTGCCCAGCACTTTTTTTATCTCTTTGTACATACTATTTACAACATTGTTTATTGACCCGTCCCAATTGACTTTTGACAAAAGTCCATCTACAATCTCCTCTTCCACTCCGTTTTTTTTCAAGTTTTCCCTCATGACATCCAAAAAGTTTTTTTTCGGGGTTTCTTTGGCCTCAGGTATAACATTTGTTTCCTTTATAACCTCTTTTATGGTCTTTTCCAAAGAGTCTATTTTCTTTTCAAGCTCCTTAATTTGGCTAAGCTGAAGATTCAAAGCTAAATTCTCAGGCTTTGGCATTTCTTCATCTCTTCTTATGACCTTTTCATCCTCGCAGGCTGCAGTCACTTCTATAAGTGGTTTTTTGAAAATACCAAAAAGTCCTTTCTGCCTCACCTTCTTTGTAGAAAGAATCACGGCGTCCTTACCCAAATCTGCTTTTATCCTAATTAGAGCTTCCTGCATATCATGTGCCAAATACCTTTTAATCTTCATCTTTAGACTTCCACCATCCCGACAGTTTTTATTTGGACATTTGGTAAAATCTCATTATATGAAAGTACAACGACATCAGGAAATATGTTTTCAATCAGTCTTCTGAAATAAATTCTGACAATTGGTGAACAAACTACCACAGGCTGTGAAGATGCACTCAATAACTTTTCAAGTATATTGCTAAGATTGTTAATAAGCCTTTGAACGTAATCTGGCGGAAGATTTATGAAACTTCCATGTTCAGTTTTTTGAATAGAATTCATAATGGTTTCTTCCACATCAGGTGAAAGTGCTACAGCTTCTAATGTGTTCCCTGAGACATATTTTTTTGTGATGTACCTTGACATTGCCTGCCTTACATACTCTGTCAAAACATCTGCATCCTTTGTAGTTGGAGCATAATCAGCAAGTGTCTCTAAGATTGTCACCATGTCTCTTATACTAATTCGCTCTTTCAAAAGATTTGCCAACACCTTTTGCACTTCACCCACTGTCATGATCTTTGGAATTAACTCATCAACAAGCACTGGGTTTGTCTCTTTGACATTGTCAATGAGTTTTTGTACATCCTGCCTTGTCAAAAGCTCATGCGCATGTCGTCTTATTACCTCGGTAAGATGTGTTGCTATGACAGATGGAAGATCAACAACCGTATACCCTGCCATTTCAGCCTTTTCTTTCATAGAAGAAGGTATCCAAATAGCATCCAATCCAAACGCAGGCTCTTTCGTGGGAATGCCCTGAATCTCTTCTGTAGCAAATCCTGGGTTTATAGCAAGAAGACTATCGCTCATGAGCTCTGCCCTTGCAACCTCAACGCCTTTGATGTTTATTCTGTATTCATATGGTTTTAGCGAAATATTATCTCTGAGTCTAATTGTCGGAACAATTATGCCAAGTTCAAGTGCAAGCTGCCGCCTAATCATCACAACACGCTCTAAAAGGTCACCGCCTTGTTCTTTGTCTGCAAGCGGAATTATACCATACCCAAACTCAACCTCAATAGGGTCAACATACAAAAGGTTCATTACATTTTCAGGTTTTCTTAGTTCTTCAACTTCCTTTTGTTCACTTTTTTCCTCTTCCATTGTCTCCATCTTTTTCAAGCTGGAATTCATTTTAAACCCCATTGATATCATTGTGCCAGATAAAACAAATAAAGATAGCTTTGGCATAGTAGGAATCAGTGCCAAGACTGCTAAAATAGCTCCAACTGTGTAAAGTACTCTTGGATGATACTCAAAAAGCTGGCGGATTAAATTATCAGAAAGCTTGCTCTCATCTGCTGCCTTTGTAACCACAATACCTGTTGCAGTTGATATCAAAAGTGCCGGTATCTGAGCAGCAATTCCATCACCAACAGAAAGTAGGAGGTACTTTTGTATAGCCTCTGCCACATCCTCTCCCCTCATTGCAACACCAATTATAAGCCCTCCAAGCGCGTTTATAAATGTAATCAAAATGGCAGCAATTGCATCACCCTTGACGAACTTGCTCGCACCGTCCATTGCACCGTAAAAGTCAGCCTCTTTTTGAATCTTACTCCTTCGCACCCTTGCCTCTTCTTCTGTTATAATCCCAGCATTCAAATCAGCATCTACCGCCATCTGCTTTCCCGGCATTGCATCGAGTGTAAACCTTGCTGCAACCTCTGATACTCTTTCAGCCCCTCTTGTTATTACAATGAATTGTATGATAATAATTATGAAAAATATAATAACACCAACAACAATGTTCCCACCAATAACAAAGTTCCCGAACGTGTAGACAATTCTCACATTTTCGCCTTGCCCAGTCAAGATTTGCCGTGTTGTTGAGATATTTAGAGAAAGTCGCAGTAGTGTTGTGAACAAAAGAAGTGAGGGAAATACAGAAAAATCTAACGCCTCTTTTATGTTTATGCTGTTTAAGAAAATAACAAGTGCAAGTGCAAGGTTTACAGCTATGAGCACATCCAGCAAGCTTGGAGGAATAGGAAGTATCATGGCTAAAATTATTACTATTGCAAATATAGAAAGAGTAGCCCCTTTAAAATTCATCTTATATTCACCTTCTGATAGTTCTTTAAACTGTAAACATATGCCAATACTTCTGCAACTGCCTGATAAAGCTCAGGCGGAATAAAGTCCCCAACCTCACACATATTATAAAGGCTTTGTGCAAGCTCTTTGTTTTCCACTATTTCAATCTTGTACTTTTTAGCCTCTTCTTTAATCTTTTGTGCTATGTAATCTTTCCCTTTTGCAATAACCCGTGGCGCATCAAATTTTTCTGGTTCATACAAGAGTGCTACTGCATAGTGGGTAGGGTTTGTTATAACAACATCCGCTTTGGGAAGCTGCTGAAACATCCTCTGAAGAGAAATCCTTCGCTGTCTCTCTCTTATTCTTGACTTTATCTGGGGATTTCCTTCGGTCTGCTTAAACTCTTCCTTGACCTCTTCCTTGGTCATCATGAGCTTTTTCTCATATTGCTGTCTTTGGAAAATAAAATCAATAACTGCAATACCAAAGAACATAATCGACATCCACAGAATGAGATTTATAGCTGAATCAAATGAAAACTTCACTATCGAAATCAAGCTCATATCGTACATTTCAAGCAGTTTTCCTGCAAATGTCTTTGTGTATGAATAACCTGTGTAGCCTATTATGAGTATCTTAAGAATTGATTTTATAAGCTCAACAACTGAGTTAATTGAAAATATCCTTTTAAACCCCTCAATTGGGTTTATCTTTTGAAAGCTTACTTTCAAAGACTCAGACGTAATTAAAAATCCGCTTTGTGCCCACTCAACCAAAGCTGCTACAACCATTATGACAATACAAAAAGGAAGAATCAGTTTCAACGTAATGGTAATTATAGTTGAAAATAATCTACTTGCATCAGCTATGTCTTCAATATTATAATTCAAATTGCCAAAAAAGTATTTGCTATAATCTCGCAAAGGATAGACAAATAGAGAATACCCGAATTTCAAAAAAAGTACACTTATAAGTAAAGCAAAAGCAGAGGTAACCTCTCTGCTCTTTGCTACCATTCCACGCTTTCTTGCCTCTTGTCTTTTACGGGGAGTTGCCTTTTCTGTCTTGGTTGCTGTGTCTGCAAACAGCTGAATATCAAATACTAATCTCACTTAAAGCCCCCTCTCAAGGCCTCAAATGTATAAATGCTGAGCTTATCAAGCAAGACAAATATCATCTTGTTCATAATAGGAAGGACTATAACAAGTACCAAAAATCCAATTGCAATTTTAATTGGCATTCCTACCATAAACACATTCATCTGAGGTACTGCCCTTGATAGTATTCCAAGTATTATGTCAACTATTAGCATACTCATCAGAATTGGCAAGCTTATCTCTATCCCAATTACAAAAAGCTCTATAAAAAATGTTATAAATTTTTGGGATAGTTTAGGTAAAATATTCGAATACCCTAATGGCACTATCTTGTAACTATACACAACTGCCCTTATCAAAGTGTGATGGGCATCTGTTGCAAAGAATATGACAAGCATATATAAATACAAAAAATTTCCCAAAAGAGGCACCTGAATCTCACTCATTGGGTCAATTACATTTGCTATGCCAAAGCCTATTGCATTGTCAATAATCTGACCTGCAAGAAGGATTGTAGAAAATATCATATACGATATAAAACCTATTACAAGACCTACAATGAATTCTTTTACTACTATAAAAATAAATTCTAAAAGGTTCTGTGGTACAGTATAGTTAAAATGGTACAAAAGCACCACAATAATGCTCAAGAAAAACGTAAAACCTATTTTGAAATATGCAGGAATATTTCTTCTACCAAATATAGGTGAGGCAATGAAAATTCCGCTCATCCTTGCTAAAACAAGAAAAAATATGTACGAGCTATTTAAAAGATAGCCAAAAATCTCTTCCATTTCTCTTCCCTTTTACTTTACAAACTGGTTTATATTAGTCAAAAGATATTTTGTGAACTCCACAGCTTTTGTGAGCATCCACTGTCCAAATATCAAAAGCGAAAGTGCAATTGCAATAAGCTTTGGTACAAAGGTAAGGGTTTGCTCGTTAATCTGTGTTGTTGCCTGCAGAATTGATATAACAATCCCAACAACCATAGACACAATCAAAATTGGCCCCGCAATGTAAAATGCAGTCAAAATAGCCTGTCTTGCAATCTCCAAAACAACCGATGTATCCATGGTAGTTCAACACCTTTTTTTTACTTTCATTTAAAACTTCTAATTAGGGACTCAACCACAAGCCCCCATCCATCGACAAGTATAAAAAGCAAAATTTTAAAAGGCAGAGAAATCATAACAGGAGGAATCATAAGCATTCCCATAGACATCAAAATACTTGCAACAACCATGTCAATAATTAAAAATGGCACGTAAATTATAAATCCCATCTCAAACGCACTTTTAAGCTCGCTTATAATAAAGGCTGGTATTACAATTCTAAGCGGCAGACTCTTAACGTCAGTGCTTGGATTTGTATTGCTAAGTTTTATAAAAAGGTCTAAATCCTTTTTACGCGTGTTTTTGAGCAAGAACTCTTTAATTGGTCCTTCCGCTCTTTTTAGCGCTTCTTGCGATGTAATCTGACCTTTTATGTATGGCTGATAGCTCTGGGTATAAATCTTATCTCCTACAGGCGCCATAATAAAGAATGTCAAAAATAGTGCAAGACCAATTAAAATTTGATTCGGAGGCATTTGCTGAGTACCTAACGCATTTCTCACAAACCCCAGCACAATCAATATTCTGGTAAACGATGTCATCATAATGAGAATTGACGGTGCTAAGGTGAGTATTGTGAGAAATATTATAAGCTGTATAGCAGAGGACACATCTTTTGGATTGTTCATATTGCCTAAATTGAGACTAAAGCTTGCTGAAGCAGCTGCTATCTCATTTTTGAAAAAAGTTATTATCAAAAGAATGAAACCTGTCGATATAATATAAAGAAACCTCTTTTTCATCTTTTATCTTCATCGTCCTTGTCTTTTATCAAATTGTAAAGGCTTAAAACTCTATCTTTTAGTCCAAACGAAGACTCAAGCTTCGAATTTAAGACCCTTTTAAAACTTGTTTCCTCAGAAATTTCTTCTACCTCCGAAAATTCTGACTTTTCAAATTCTTTTAAAAAGGTGATGTTCTTTTGTGTCTTACCAAGAAGTATGTACTTTTGACCTACCTTTATTAATATAAGCATACTATCAGAAGAAAGGGGAAGTATATCGACTATTCTTATAAACTCCCCTTTCTTAAGTAGTGCCTTTTTGCTAAAAACTTTAAGAACAACGTAAGTAAGATATATCAACACACCAATTGCAAACAAAGAAGCAATTATTCTCAAAATAAGTTCCATCACTAATTTTTCTCCTTATGTCTTAAAGTAAGAAACCTGGCACATCAGCCAAGCACTTTTTTGATAGCCTCCACAATCCTTTCTGCCTGGAAGGGTTTCACAATAAAGTCTCGCGCACCTGCTTGGATAGATTCTATAACCATTGCTTGCTGACCCATAGCAGAGCACATTATAATCTTCGCCTGTGGGTCAATTTTTTTTATCTCCCTTACCGCTTGTATTCCGTCCATCTCTGGCATTGTAATGTCCATCATCACCAAATCTGGTTTTAGTTCTTTGTACATTTCAACAGCTTTGAGCCCGTTCTCAGCCTCGCCTGCTACTTCATATCCATTTTTTGTTATGATATCTTTGAGCATCATTCTCATAAATGCTGCATCATCAACTATCAAAATCCTTTTCGACATAAATCTCTCTCCTTTTCTAATGTTCTTTAATGTAAAGTTTTTTCAAAAAAATGCTTATCTATATTTTATAATCTATTTGATGGATTGACAATATCAGTTATACGAACACCAAAATTCTCATCAATGACAACAACCTCACCTCTCGCAATCACCTTGCCATTTACAAGAATATCAACTGGCTCTCCAGCAAGCTTATCAAGCTCAATAATCGATCCTGTTGAAAATTCCAAAATTTCTCTCACAAGCTTTTGCGTTCTGCCAAGCTCAACAGTAATCTCAAGAGGAACATCTAAAATTAGTTCAATATTCTCTGGGTATCTTCTCTCCTCTTCCTCATCAAAGCTCTCAAATTGAACAGGTGACACATTGTATACCTTTTCGCTCTTCTCTTCTTTTTTTGGCTGAAAACCCTGTAAAGAAGCCCCCGTTTGCTGTTTTTTAGGCTGTTCACTTTTTACTGTTTTCTCAGAGATCTTTGCAGATTCTTGGGCAAATGTTTTAGGCTCACTCTTCTCCTTCACAGAAGACGTGCCAAGCGTGCTATCTAACATTGCATTTACAAGCTGTTTAGCAAAGTCAATAGGAATTAATTGCATTATCTGGCTGTCAATCAGATCTCCAATTGTCATTCTAAATGCAACCTTGACTATTTCGTCTGCACTTTTTAGCTCAGGAATCATCTCCTCAGCATTCTGTGCAAAGTCTATTACGAACGCCTCTGGTGGGCTTATATCAATCTTTAGATTCAGCATAGAGGAAAGCGATGTTGAGGCGGAACCCACCATTTGGTTCATTGCTTCTTGTATTGCAGAAAGTTGAAGTTCAGAGAGTTCATCTGAAAATTCAATATTTCCAGTTCCACCCATCATAAGGTCGGCTATTACTTCAACATCTTCTTTTTTAAGAACAAGTAGATTAACTCCCTCAAGCCCTTGTTTGTATACAACCTTTATTGCAACATATGGTACAGGAAACTCTTTCGGGAGTTCATCCCATTTTAACACACTAACTATAGGTGTTGTTATACTAACCTTTTGGTTTAAAAGAATACTCAAAGTAGTAGCAGCTGTGCCCATTGAGATATTTCCTATCTCACCGAGCACATCTTTATCTTGGTCAGAAATAACTTCCTGGGACGATGATTCGCTCATTCCCCGTAAAAGAGCATCAATTTCATCTTGAGAAAGCAAATCGCTCATCTGCTCTCATCCCCCTCTTCAACCCTTGTGATTTTGATTGCAAGTCTTCCTTCTTTGCGACCAGGCACACCATAGAATTTTAATTTATCTCCAACCAGCACCTCAATCTCCTGATTTTTTCTTCTATCAAGCCTAATGACATCTCCAACCTGAAGTTCTAAAAACTCTCTCACTGTAATTTTAGTTCTGCCCAAGATTGCTCTGACTGTTACTTTTGTTTTTTCAATCTTTCTTTGCAAATACTCCTTTGTTTCCTCAGATGTCTCTTTCGCAGATGTTGAAAACCAATACTTTGTACTGAGCCTTGGCATAATAGGCTCTATCACCATGTGTGGAATGCATATATTTACCATTCCCTCTACTTCTCCAACCTTCATATCAATTGTCACAAGTGCAACTGTCTCATTTGGTGAAACAATCTGTATAAACTGAGGATTTGTCTCAATCTTTTCAAGCCTTGGTCGCAGCTCTATAATATTTTCCCATGCTTCTTGAAAATAGTTTATAAGCTGCTGCAAAAGTCTTTCAATCAAAACAATTTCAATCTCTGTAAATGTTCTTATCTTGTCAATACCTTTTCCAAATCCGCCAAGCACTCTATCTATCATTGCAAATGCTATTTCTGGCGACATTTCAAATACAATGGTACCTTTTAAAGGTGCAAAGTTGACAATACCCATTACAACCGGATTTGAAAGCGAATTACTAAACTCATAGTAAGTAAGCTGCTCAACAGAAATCACATCCATCTGCACAACTGTCCTTAAGTACCCAGACAAAAAGGTGGTAACTATTCTTGAATAGTTTTCAAAGATTATCTGAAGCGTCCTTAAATGGTCCTTTGCAAATTTGCTCGGTCTTTTAAAATCGTATACTCTTATATTTCTTTCTTGCTTTGGCTTTTGAATCTCTTCCAGCGAAAGCTCACCAGATGTAAGTGATCGCAAAAGCTCATCTATTTCACTCTGCGAAAGTATATCACCCATTTTAAGTAACTACACCACCTTTTTTTACTGGATAATAAACTCGCCAAAGTTAACATTGTACACTTTGTTATCAAATATCTCATTTAACCTATTCTTTATCTCTTGCCTAACCCTTTCTTTCCCCTCTGGCTTTAAAAGCTCGTCAGCTGTTTTGCTTCTTAAAACACTGTCAATTATGTCGGCAATAACAATGTTTTTAATCTTCATCTCGTCAGGAAGCTTTTTGTCTGTAACCTCAATCTGAACAGTAACTCTAATTATCCTTCCTGCATTGTTTGGTGTGTCCTGGAGGTTGCTCATTATTGCCTTTCCATCATTGACATCATACGTATACGTCTTCTCAGGTTTTTTTTCAACACTTGTAGCCTTGCTTGCACCGGTTATTGGTGATAAGTTTTTCATAACGCTCAAAAAACCAATACCCATTCCCAACATCATAAGAAGCAGAACAACAAGCAAGATTAGAATTAGAGAGTTTAACTTTTCGCCTTTCATTCTTCATACTCCTTTTGCATATGTTGTATATTGAATATAACTCCTTCAAAAATCTTCTTCTTATATTCAATAACTTTTTCGATTACCTCATCTACAGACTCTTTCACAACAAGCTTTACACCATTTGTAAGGGTAATGACAGTATCAGGTGTTGCCTCAACAAACTCAATAAAATCAGCATTTACAACGAATTCCTTGTTGTTTATCTTTCTCAATTTTATCATATTAAAATCAACCTCTTAACATAAAATATCATGCTGTTAATTATTCCTTAGGAGAGGAGTAAAAACTACTCCTCTCCTTCAATTAAATATCAATCCTATCTCTTAATATTGACCAAATCCTGTAACAGTTCATCAGAAGCAGTGATTACCCTTGCATTTGCCTGATAACCTCTTTGTGTGACAATCATGTCAGTAAACTCTTTTGCTAAATCGACATTTGACATCTCTAAGGTACCTTGGGAGATTGTCCCTCGCGAACCTGACCCAGGCGTTCCTATCTCAGGGTCACCTGAGTTTACAGTGTTTATATAAAGATTGTCTCCTATCCTCTGAAGTCCTGCAGGGTTTGCAAATGTTGCAATAGCAATCTGGCCAATTAGCTGATTTAAACCGTTTGAATAAATTCCTGTTATCTTGCCTGTTGCATCAATATTAAAACCTTGCAAGCTCCCTGCTGAATATCCTGTCATCTGAGCAACCCTGATTGAACTGTCCATATTACCAAACTGGGTGATATTTTTTAAGAAGAATGCTGTGTTTGTATTATCATTTATATCAAATTGTGAACTATTTACTTTGAATGTAATCGGGTTGACTGCATTTCCTACAAAGTTAATTGTAAATGTTCCATTTGCACTATCGTATACTCTCCCACCTGTAATTTGTATTCCCTCAACATTAGGGGTATTCTCATCGTCAAATACCTTTCCTGCTTGACCAAATGTTATAGTTCCTCTTGCTATAAACTCATCATAATTGTTGTTTGCATCTATCATATCGTCAACATAAGCATATACCTCCTGGGGAGCTTGAGCAGTGCCAATATTCTTCTTTTCACGTGGCGCATCAACAAACCATTCCCATTGATTGTTATCCTTTTTAACAAATATCAGTTGAAGAGTATGTTCTTTACCTTGAGAATCATAAACTTTAAAGCTCATTGAATATTTGCTATCAGCAGGAACATTAAGTAGGTCTTCATACTTAGTTATCTGCCCTGTATATGCAACAGTATCAGCACTCAAATTGCCATCAAAGCTAATCTTGTCAGTTGCTTTTGGAGGCAAAGTAGGATAAGCTAATATGTTTATCTTTGAAGGACTTTTTGTTGTATCAATCTGATTATTAACAGGGTCTGCCATCCACCCAAGGACATTCAGCCCATTTGCTGTTACTAAATTTCCCATTTTATCTAAACTAAAGTTTCCTGCTCTTGTAAAACGTGGTGCTTTTCCATCGCCACCAACCACAAAAAATCCGTCTCCTTCGATTGCCAAATCGGTTGGATTGTCAGTACGCTGAAGACTTCCTCTTGTCATATTCATATCAACAGAGGCAACAGAAACACCAAGCCCTATCTGCATAGGGTTTGAACCACCCCTGCCAGAGGTTGTGTCAGGTGCAGAGGCTGCTTTTAGGACAGAAGCAAAAACAGAAGAAAATGTCACCCTGCTTGACTTAAATCCCACTGTATTGACATTAGCTATATTATCACCTATCACATCCATCCTTGTCTGATGTGCGCGAAGCGCTGAAATTGACGAAAACATTGACCTCATCATCTTGGTAAAATTCCCCCTTTTGTCTTGAAATTAAAATCTTTTTTACTTCTGACCTTTCCTCTGTCAGTCAGAAAGGTCTTTTTTGTAGGGGGACCTCCCATTCTGTGGGGTCCATCCCCCTTGTATTTTTGTTATATCATCAAAACTCCATCTATGTTAGTAAAGATATTATCTTTTAGGCTGCTTACATCTTTTACAGTTACAATTACCTTGTTTTTAACATTCACAATGTACGCAACATCACCATTTAGAACTAATACATCGTTCTTTAGCCCTTTTTGCTCAGCCTTTTTAATAGCTTCCTCAAGCTTTGCTAAAGTACTTGAATCAATATTTATATTTTGTGTTTGAAGCCTCTCATTTGCATGCTTGGAAATCTTAAGACTTTGAGAAAGCAAGCTACTGAAATCTTCAGCATTTCCTTTTCTTTCAATCTTTAGATTGTTTAATCCATTGGATTTTATATTGCCAATTCTATTTATTGTCATTTTGAGCTTTCTCCTTTTTGCAAGGAGTTTAAGATGTTCAGAAGGTCATCTTTTGTTGGAATCTTGGTTGTTATATCTGACAAAACCTCTTCAGCATATGTGTGATAAATCTGCTTGATATTCTCTGGGGCTACCTCCACCCCATTTACTTTAAGATATATCTTGCTTCCATCTACTCTGATACTGTCAACCCTTCCTTCTACCGTTTTTGAAGTGTCAGATGGGTTTGTAGCAACTACATACCTTCCTATCATACTCTGAGCTTTTATAAGTTCAAATGATTCATTTAGATTTTGCATTTGTTCAAGTGCAGAAAACTGAGCAAGCTGTGCAACAAACTCTGTATCTTCCATTGGCTTTAGAGGATCCTGGTATCTTAGCTGTGTTACTAAAAGATTCAAAAACTCTTGCTTGCCAAGCGTATTCTTTGATAAAGACTGAGAAGAAGATACGTTTGAGCTTTGTGATAAAACTCCTGTTAAATTATTAATGCTTGTATCTGCCATTCTTTTCACCTCAAGCTCTTAAGTTTAACACATTTTCACTAATCTCATATATTAAACTTTCTAACGTATCTATAGCATCATCTGTGTGAACAAAAGAATACTGTTTTTGAGAAAATCTCTGCTGATTTTGGAATTGCTGATTGCCACTGCTGTTGCCAAGGCTTACATTCAGCTGCGAAATATTTATTCCCTGATCTTTTAAGATTGTAAGAAGATTTCCAAGTGAGCTCTCTACAATCTCCTTGACATGTGGTGAGCTTACAACAATATTGCCTGTTATATTACCACTCAAATCTCTCTTTAATTCAATTATGACATTGCCAAGCCACTCTGGTTTTATTGCCACTGTTAAAGTTGTTAGGTTTTGCTTATGAATAAGCGAAATCTTCTCAGCAATCTGATCAATTACAGAAAGTTTTAACGCCTGTACATCATATTCATTAGTTTTAAAGTCAATCTTTGTAAGATTGCTACTATTGTCAAACTGCAAAGAAGCTCTGTTAAATATCTGCTTTAAGTCTTCATTAGAATCAGTATTTTCTGTCTTGTTTCCTACAGGCAAATCAAAACTTCCTTCAATTCGTAAATTTGAATCTGCGCTTATACTACTTACTTTTTTCTGGAGACTTTCGTCATTGACACCTTTTAGCACAATGTTTTTCAATAGCCCATAACCATCTGAAAATGCTTCTCCAAGATTGACTGCACTTTTGGATGTACTTACCATTTGCTTGGCATTTTTCAAAAGAAACTGTATAAAGTTCTTAAGATAACCACTTGCTATATCAATAGTAAGTGTCTCATTTGGGTTATCTGATTTTAAGTCATCTTTCTGAAGAATCTTCTTTAAAACATCAAAAAGGCTATTTTTTGTATCAGTTTTGCTCTCAAAATTACTACTCTTTTCAAAAACCAGTGTTTTAGTATCACCATTTTGAAAAATTATCTCAGTCAACAGCTTTGCTAAGTCACTATTCATATCTTTTCTATTTTCTTCAGTACCAAAATTAATAAGTTCAGTTAAAACCTTGTCTTGATTTTGCGCATCTAAACTATCTATTGCTGAAAGATTGAGAACTTTTATTATGTCCTTAATAGATGTAGAATTTACTTGCGCAATGCTCTTCAAAGTTTCTTCGGACAATCTGCCTTGTTGATTTGGTATATTTTGTAATAAACTTAAAAGCAGAGTGAGGATTATACTTGCCCCTTGGCTATTTTCTTCCGAGGCTATTTCCTGATCTTCTTGACTATTGTTAAGTGTATCTATTTTTTGATTTATTTCCTGTTTTTCAGCATTTTGCATTGTTATTACCCGAAGCTTAGAATTTAGAGTTGCAAGAGAAGTACCAGAATCCTTGTTTTTTTCAGCTTTTTCTTTATTATCTCTTACTTCAATTCTTTTTGTGACATTATTTAAAATCATTGTAAAAGAAGATAAATCTTTTTGCTGGTTTTTTTGGTCAGAACTTGGCATTTTCTGGTTTGCAGGTGCAAAAAGTAGGTTATTAAATCTCACAAAAGATGCATCCAATCTTCTTTTTCCCCCCTTTCGTTTGAAAAGATAAATTTTAAGATTTTTATTTCAATGCTGAAAGGTCGGCTGTCACCTTTGCAGCATTTTCTGGCTTCATATTACCAATTATCTGTGAAGATGTTTTCGTGTCAAGGTTTTTTAGAATATTCAATACAAGCTGGTACTTTACCCTGTTATTCATCATACTTTCAAAAATAGAGGCTGCAATCTTTGAATCAATGTTTTTGTAAATATCAACAAGGCTCGAAATATCTTGAGTTGTTGAAGAGCTTGAGGAATTTGAAATCCCTAATAATTTTATCGTCTTCTCAGACGGAATATTTGATAGTATTTCAGATGCAGTTTCTGTTGGAATACTCTTTAAAACCAATGCAGCCATCTCAACATTTGTGTCCAATAGATTTCCCACTATCTTTGCAGCTTTTTTTGAGTCCATGTTTTGCAGATAACTTGAAAAATCTTTTGCTCTGTTAGAAGTGTCTGTCTGCTTTGCCACAATGTCATTTAGCCTTGTTGTTAGGTCCTGTATCTGTTTTTGCAAATTCAAATTCTCTTTCTGAAGCTGGTTTAGCTTGTTCTGTAAATCCTTGTTCTGTTTTTCAAGCCCAGTTATCTGCTGCTTATAGACCTTTTCTAAATCCGCCTGTTGTGTTTGGACAGTCTTTTTAGCAAAAGGTGTTTTCTTGAGCAAGGTGTCAATAGCTGTTTTTGCTCCAAATAGGTTAAAGTATACAGTCGCAAAAGAAGCTCCACCTAATAGCAACAAAACTAATATAGCTATTAAAAAACTTTTTCCTTTTTTCTTTTTTTTATTTTCTTGCTTTTTTTCAGCTTTTACCTCTTGAACATTTACGTTATCTGCCACTATCATCACCCAAGCTCTTGTAGATTTTGTATGAGATAATCCTATCCAGTTCCTTGTTTTCAAGCTGTTTTAGCTCATTTACAAGATTTATAAGATGCTTTTCTTTTAACTTCTCATACTTTTTCTTCTCTATCATGCTGTCTATAAGCTCTTTCTTCTTCTCTTCAACTTTTTTTTGCTGATAGTATATAAGCTGATTTTGAATATCTATCCTCTTCTTTAGATTCACCATAAACTGGGAATAGTACTTCACCTCGGTCGGGAAAAACACACCGATGTAAAGGTTTTTCAGTTCTTTCTTTGCCCCATTTAACCTTTCCTCAAACTCACGCTTTTTTTCTATATACCCCTTTAAAATCTCATTCTGGCGCGCAAGCTCGCTCTTTTTTATCTCCTCTAACTGCTGTTTAATCCTTAGAATCTGATCAAACCTGAATTTTCTCATTTTGGTCTCAGTCCTTTTTAGAAGTCTGTATTTTAAGAAATAATACTTTTTAACATCTCAAGTTCCTGTTCAAATTCAAAACTCTCGTCAACATCTTGTCTTAAAAACTCATTTATCCGCGGCATAAGATCAATTGCCCTGTCTATCTCGCTGTTTGTTCCTTTTGAGTATGCACCAATTGTAATCAAATCTTCAGCTTCTTTATAAGTTGCCAAAATCCGCTTTGTCTCATTCGCCAATGCCCTATGCTCAGGACTTACTATGTCATTCATTACCCTGCTGATACTTGCAAGTACATCTATTGCTGGATAGTGATTTTTGTTCGCAATCGTTCTTGACAAAACTATATGCCCGTCCAAAATACCCCTTGCTGTATCAGTAATTGGCTCATTAAAATCATCTCCGTCAACAAGTACTGTGTAAAGAGCTGTAATAGAACCCTTTTGGTTCTTGCCTGCTCTCTCTAAAAGTTTTGGCATCAAACTAAAAACAGAGGGAGTATAACCTCTTGAAACAGGCGGTTCACCAATAGCAAGACCAATCTCCCTTTGTGCCATTGCAAACCGTGTAAGTGAGTCCATCATGAAAAGAACATCCATACCCTGGTCACGAAAATACTCTGCAATTGCCATTGCAACATAAGCAGCCTTTACTCTTTTTAGTGCTGACTCATCAGAAGTTGCAACAACTACAACCGACCTCTTTAGCCCCTCTTCCTTTAAGTCCTTTTCTAAAAACTCTTTAAGCTCTCTCCCTCTTTCACCAATCAGAGCCAAAACGTTCACGTCAGCTTTCGCATTTCTCGCAATCATGCCAAGAAGTGTACTTTTGCCAACGCCACTTCCTGCAAATATTCCTACTCTTTGACCTTTACCAATTGTAAGTAAAGTATCTATCGCTTTTATCCCAAGTGGCATAATTGAATCTATCCTTGGCCTCTCAAGAGGGTTTGGGGCTCTGTTTTCAACAGGATATTTTGTTTTAGATCTTATCTCACCTTTGCTGTCAATTGGCTGTCCAAGCCCATCCAAAATTCTGCCCAAAAGCTCCTCCCCTACTTTGACCTCAAAAACACTGTCCTGTGCAATGACCTTACAGCCAGGAAAGATACCTACAAGGTCAGAATACGGCATCAAAAGCACCTTGTTCTCTTTAAACCCTACAACCTCTGCCAGTGTCTCTGACTTTGCTGCTTTTATTTTACAAAGCGTGCCAATGCTAACAGCAGGACCTATCGATTCGATTGTCAACCCTATAACCTGACTCACAAAGCCAGTAAACTGGTAAAAATTTGTACTCTCAATCTTTGTTTTCAATCTTTCAAACATCTCAATCACCAATTATTGAAAAGACTATATCTTGAAGCTTTTCAAGTCTTGTTTTTATCCCTGTCTCGACAAATCCATAAGGTGTTTCAATCACAATCTCACCAAATGAAAGTGCCTTGTCAACTTTTACTTCTACTTTGTCAACACCTTCAACTCCTCTTAAAATCTCATCTAAGTTTTTCTTCACATACTCAAAATCTTCTTCACTTGTCCTGATTACCAAATTGTTCTTAATTGAAAGGTGGCTAATAGCGTTTTTGATAAAATGCTGCAAAAACTCTCTATCCTGTACTTCTCTTTCCACAACCTTTTCTACAATCTTAGGAATCAATATCATCAAATCACTCTGTGCAGCCTTTAACATTCTCTCGCGTTCAGCTAAAACTTGCATTTTTAGCATCTCTATCTCTTGCAGTCTCTTGTTATATTCAACCTCGGCTTCTGATAACCCCCGGTTAAATCCTTCGTTAAATCCTTTTTCAAAGGCATCTTTTTTAATTTGCTCTGCTTTGTTTTGAGCCTCTTTCACGATTTGCTCTGCTTCTGCTTTTGCTCTATTTATAATTTCTTCAGCTTCCTTTTTAAACGTCTCACTTTGCTCTTGTTGTTTCTTAAACTCTTCTTCTTGTTCTTTTAATTTTCTCTCATAGTGCTCAATTTCAGACTTTGCCTTTATAAGCTTTTCTAATATGATCTTGTAGTTTGTCTCAACAGGGTTTTGGATTAGCACTTGATTATTTCTAATCACATTAGACAATTATCTCATCTCCCCCGCCACGAGATATGACAATCTCGCCAGCATCCTCAAGCTTTCTTATTATATTGACAATCTTTTGCTGTGCCTCTTCAACATCGCGTATTCTAACAGGTCCCATGTATTCCATGTCTTCTTGAATCATCTCAGCCATGCGTTTTGACATATTGCTAAATATAACACGTCTGACCTCTTCACTTGTACCTTTGAGCGCAATTGCAAGAGTATTGTTCTCAACTTCACGCAAAATTCTTTGAATGGATCTATTATCAAGTTTGACGATGTCTTCAAATACAAACATGCGTTTTCTAATCTCTTCAACAAGTTCAACATCTTCAAGTTCTAAAGCTTCTAATATCCTCTTTTCTGTGCCCCTGTCAACTGCATTCAGAATATCAACAATCGCTTGAATACCACCCACAACAGTATAATCCTGCATCACAACAGAAGATAGCTTTTTCTCAAGCACTTTTTCAACTTCACGGATGACATCTGGAGAGGTCCTGTCCATAAGTGCAATTCGTCTTGCTACTTCAGCTTGCTTTTCCTGTGGAAGCGATGCTAAAACTTGTGCTGCCTGTTGCGGTTTTAAATAAGATATAACAAGTGCAATTGTTTGAGGATGCTCATTTTGGATAAAGTTTAGAATCTGTGATGCATCAGCCTTGCGAATAAAATCAAAAGGTCTGACCTGCAAAGACACAGTCAGCTTTTCAATAACCTCTCTTGCCTTTTCAGGACCAAGTGCCTTTTCCAAAACTTCTTTTGCATAGTCAATACCGCCCTCTGCGATATACTCTTGGGCAAGGCAGAGGTTATAAAACTCTTCTAATATAGCTTGTTTTTGCTCAGGCGAAACAGTCCTTATATTTGCTATCTCTAAGGTAAGCTCTTCTATTTCCTCTTCTTTTAAATGTTTAAAGATTCGAGCAGATCGTTCAGGTCCCAATGCTATCAAAAGCATTGCAGCTTTTTGTTTGCCAGAAATCTCTCCTGTCCTTGGCATCTTTTATATCACTCCCAATCTTCATTAAGCCAGTTTCTAAGAAGCTGCGCAACAAGCTCTGGCTTTTCGCGAAGGAGCTTATCTATCTGCTTTTCATACTGGTTTACACCAAATTCTTCTATATTTATCTCTTCAATTGGCTGCTCTTCTTTCTTCTCCCGTGCCTCTTGCAAAACCTCTCCAATGGTCTCTTGCTCTGAAGGTATACTTACACCACCAACTCCTGCAAGTTCAACCTGTTTTGCAGGCTTGACCTTGAGAGACTTTATCAAAAGACTAATTGCAAACGCCATCAAAAGCAAAAATGCAAATGCAACATAAATGTAATCAAGTGGAATCTGCCTTTGCGGTTTGTCAACAAATGTGGGAATTTCATACCCCTCAACTGTGACATTTTGGATCCCTGTTGCGCTTTTCACAAGGTTTACAATATTCTCAACCTCTTTTTGGTCTGTTAAAAATGACCTTTTGTTGTTCTGGTTTTGAAGCTTAAACTCATCCCAGCTCATTGTCTTTGCCTGATTAGACTTTTCATAGTCTTCCTGCCTGTATGTAACATATCTATAGAGCACAACTGCGATTGATGACTTGTCATAATTGATTGTACCAGGTGCTTTGATTGTCTCTATCTTTTTTTCATTGTTCTGGTAATTTACTGTCTCATCAGTCTTTGAATATGAAGACTGCCCACCTTGAGTACTAAGAGGGTATTGGGGATTATTTTGAGTTGGATTTGTATCAGTACCCGGTACACCACTTGCCCCTGCATTTGTACTTTGTGCCTCTTCCTTAGTTGTCTTTCTTGAGACAACTATTCCACTGTCCTCAAAAACAGGACTATACTTTGTCTCGCTTACCTTTTGCATATCAAAATTCATATCTAAATTTACAGAAACCTTTACATCCTCAGGCGAGCTAACATAATTCCCCAACAACTCCTTTACCTTTCTCTCTATCTCATTCTTGGTTGCAATCTTTATCTGGAGTTGTTTGCTTGAAATCCCTTCAGTACTATCAGACGAGTTATCAGAAAGGTAATTTCCTTTATTATCAATTATTACCACATTCTCAGGCAAAAGCCCTTCCACCGACGCAGCAACAAATCTTTGAATGCCTTCTATCTGATCGCTTGACAAAGCTTTTTTTAGTGTGAGCTTAACACTTGCAGTGGGTTTTGTGGTCTCATCCTTTAAGGCAAATGTATAGTCTTCAGGCACACTCAAGTTCACAACTGCATCGTCTATGTAATCGGTCATCTCTTTTAAAGCTCTTTGAATTTCGCTTTCTTTTAGTTTTATAAACGTTCTCCTCTTGTCCGACTCTGTTGCTGTCATTGAACTTGAAAGCTTTAGAGCATCTTCAAATGTAATCTCACTACTTTTAGGATAACCGGAAAGTGCTGCTGCCATTTTAGCTTTGTCAATGTCAGTATCTTTTACTAAGATAGTTGTACCACCGTTTGTCACCTTTGAATCAATCTTCTGGTCCTCCAAAGTTTTTTGTATCTCTGCCACATCCTTTGGGTCAAGGCCAGAAAAAAGGGTAACATAGTGAGGTCTTGTAGTAATATAAAGAGCAATTATTACCGATAATAAAATTATAGAAGATGATACTATTAGCATTATTTTCTGTGATTTAGAAAGTTTGTCCAACCTCTCTTTTATATTTTTTAAAAAATCATTTAAAAATTGAGGCAACTACAATACCTCCCCGCAAAGATATACAACACAGCTACACTTGCATACGCATAATCTCATTGTAAGCATCTAAAATCTTGTTTCGAATCTGTAAAGTAAGCTGCAGAGCAATTGACGCCTTTTCTGATGCAACAATTGCATCTTGTGGATCTGAGGTAAGACCAAGGGTAAAGAGCTGGTTTTGGTAATCAGCTTCCTTTTGAAGATTATCAACACCTTCTAACGCTTTGTAAAGAAAGTCTATAAATGAAATAGAAAAACTTGATTTTTCATTTTTACCTACATCTGAAAATTGTTTTTCAAAAATTTTGGACACGCTATCAAAATTAATATTTTCTACCATTTTGATCAATATCCTCCTCTTTATCAACTATAGGGTATATCTTTGTTTACTTTCCTATCTCAAATGTCCTTGTTATCATAGATTTTGTAATATTCATAGCAGTGACATTTGCTTCATATGCACGAGAAGCCTCAATCATATTGACCATCTCAGTTACAATGTCAACGTTAGGGTAGTTTACATATCCATTTTGGTCGCTATCTGGATGAGTGGGGTCATATACCTTTTTAAAGGGGCTTGTATCCTCAATAATTGCCTTTACTCTAACACCACCATATGTATTGCTGCTGTTATTTAACTTCTCGTTCAATATATCACTAAAGCTCTGTTTTCTCTCCTCAAACACAACAATTTTTCTTCTGTAAGGTAGCCCATCCTCTGTGCGAGTGGTGTTGGCGTTTGCAATGTTTTGCGCAATCACATCCATTCTCACTCTTTGAGCATGCAAAGCTGATGCTGAGATATTAATAGCATCAAACATACCCATTTTTACCTCACCTGCCCTCTTTGATAATTGTCTTCCACTTGTTTATCTCCCTGTTTAACTGAATGCTCACACCGTCAAAGTACAAGGAGTTTTGTAAAAGTTTTCCCATCTCTTGCTCAATGTCAACTGTATTTCCATCAAGGCGCATCTGAAGACTGTTGTCTAAAATCTCAAACACACTATTTTCTGAGCTGGTATCAGAATTTTGGTTTGCCTTTATGTGTCTTTTGTCTGTTGTTATAAGCTCTAAGCTATCTTGGTCATTTAAATACGCTTGCAAAAATGCTTTGAAATTTAAATCCTTAGCCTTATATCCGGGTGTGTCGGCATTGGCAATATTGTTTGAGATAATTTCGTTTCTCTTCCATGCATAGTCCAAAGCTTTTTTATAAAAGTCTATCTTGTCAAACATATTAATCATTTTTTTCTTTCTCCTTTTACTTTTTTCGACAATCTTTTATTTTTTTATTTTACAAAATTTTTGATAAAAATACCACACAAAATTTTTTAGTGCAATACTGAAAGCAAGATTAGACAAAAAACAAGAGGAGAGTAAGGGACCTCTACCCCCTACTATCCTCTTTAACCCCTCATAAACCCCAAATCTTTTTATTAATCAAAATCACTTTGTCTTAATCTTTCCTCTATATTTTTCAATCTCACTTCTCACCAAGTCATTCAATACTCTTATATACGTCCCTTTTAAACCCAAAGACCTTGTCTCAATAAGGCCTGCACTTTCAAACTTTCTTAGTGCATTTACAATCACAGACCTTGTGATTCCAACTTTATCTGCAACTTTACTTGCAACCAAAAGCCCCTCGTTTGTCTTCAGCTCCTCAAATATATGAATTATAGCTTCAAGTTCTGAGATTGAAAGTGTGTCAATTGCAGACCTTATCATTTCTCTTTTTTTCTTTTCTTCCTCATCCTCTTCTTTTGTGAAGTTCAAAAGTTCAAGTCCAATAATGGTAGCAACATATTCTAAAAGAATCACATCATCTTCTGTGAAATTAACATAGCTTTTTAAAGAAAATACTGTACCAAACCGCTTTGTACCACCTATTATAGGTATTATTGCGCAAACCACATTAACTATATCAATCTTTGTGCTTTCAATCTCTACAACCTTTGCTATTTCAGAAAGTTTTAAATTGACTCTTGTGTCAACAAATGACCACAAAAATTTTTGAATCTCTGAACTTAGTCTTTCATTTTCAGAAAGTTTCAATTCAACATTTACAAATGGCATAAGATATTTGCAAAATACTTTACTGGTTGCATCAATGAAAAATACGCTTGAGTCTGTGACATCACCTAAAACACAGCAGAGCTTTTGAAAATCTAAAATTTCTTTTTCTTTGTTTTGAACAATCCTGTTTATCTTTCTGACCTTTTCGAGAAGACTTTGCTGCATGAATATTTTTGCTCCCTTCACAAGTTGCTAAAAAGTAAAGTACCTCAGATGATAAATCTATTCAGGTCCTTGTCCTTTATCATATCTGATACCTTAGAATATACATAGTCTTTGTCAATCACAATATCAATTGGTTTTTCAACATTCGCATATTCAAACGATATATCCTCCATTATCTTCTCAACGACAGTATGAAGTCTTCGCGCACCAATGTTTTCACTTTGCTCATTTATTTTCACAGCAACCTTCGCAATAGCTTCAATTGCATCATCAGTAAACGTGATGTTCACACCCTCTGTCTTCATAAGCTCAATATACTGTTTTGTAATAGCATTTTTTGGTTGTGTCAAAATCTTTTTAAAGTCCTCTTCTGTCAATGGATGTAGTTCAACTACAACAGGAAACCTTCCCTGAAGCTCTGGTATCAAATCTGAAACCTTTGCAACATGAAAAGCACCCGCTGCAATAAACAAAATGTGGTCTGTCTTGACAGGCCCGTACTTTGTCATGACAGTGCTGCCCTCAACAATAGGTAAGATATCTCTTTGCACACCTTCTCTTGACACATCCGGACCTACACCTGAACCCCTGCCAGCTATCTTGTCTATTTCATCAATAAATATTATTCCATGCTGCTCTGCACGATAGATTGCTTCTTTTATAACCTCATCCATATCAATTAGTTTATTGTACTCTTCCTGCTCTAAAACCTCTCGCGCTTCTCTTATCGTCATCTTCTTCTTTTTTTTCTTCTTAGGAAACAGCGACCCAAACACATCCTGAAACGATATTCCCATCTCATCAGAAATTGTGCCCATTATCATCTCAAACGGAGGTTTTACAGTGTCCTCTACCTCAACCTCAATTACTTTGTCCTCAAGCTCACCAGATCTTAACTTTTCTCTTAAAATCTCTCTTTGTGTTCTGATATAGTCATCTGTTGTCTGGTAAGTCTGTTCGGGCTCTTGCGATGAAGCACCAAAAAGCGCCTCAAAAGGATTTTTAAAACCGGTTTTTTTGGCGTGAGGTTCAGGGATTAATATCTCCAGAATTCTATCTTCAACAAGTGCCTTTGCTCTTTCTTTCATTTTCTCCATGTACTCGTTCTTGACAAGGGAAATAGCATTTTCCACAAGGTCTCGAACCATTGAATCAACATCTCTTCCAACATATCCAACTTCGGTGAATTTAGTTGCCTCAACCTTTACAAACGGAGCATTTACAAGCTTTGCAAGTCGCCTTGCAATCTCAGTCTTACCAACACCTGTTGGTCCTACCATCAAAATGTTCTTGGGTGTTATCTCATCCTGAAGCTCTCTTGGAAGTTTTGCACGCCTGTACCTATTTCTCAGGGCAATGGCAACACACTTTTTTGCCCTCTCTTGACCAACTATATATTTGTCAAGTTCTTTTACTATCTCTTGAGGTGTTAATTCATTCATCTTATTATCACCTACAATTCTAAAACTGTAATATTGTTATTTGTGTATATGCAAATGGACGCTGCAATCTCTAAAGCTTTTTTAGCAATCTCAGCAGGCTCAAGGTCAGTGTTTTGAACAAGTGCCCTTGCTGCAGCCAGCGCATACGGCCCACCAGAACCAATTGCTGCAATGTTGTCATCGGGTTCAACAACCTCACCACTTCCAGAGACTACAAACAAATGCTCAGAGTTTGCAACAATCATAAGCGCCTCAAGCCTTCTTAGAATCTTATCCTGTCTCCACTCTTTTGCAAGCTCAACAACGCTCTTTTGCAGATTGCCACTATTTTGTTCAAGCTTTTCTTCAAACTTTTCACAAAGGGTTATTGCATCTGCAACAGATCCAGCAAAACCAACCAAAACCTTGCCATTGTAAACTTTTCGCACCTTTTTGGCATTCTGTTTCATTATCACGTTTTGTGAAAATGTAACCTGACCGTCACCAGCTATGGCAACCTTTTCACCTTTTTTCACAGCCACAATTGTTGTTGCATGAAACATAGCAAACCTCCATAAATTTTAAATTATTCAAAAACCTGATTAGCTATTTGCCCGCATATATTTAAAGATTTTTCAGCAATCAAAAGTTTTCTTTTTTCCTTGTCTTTTATTTTTGCAATCTCATCATCAATTGATATTATACCATAGTTTGCATTCATGGGCTGAAAATCTTTTTTCGGGGTTGTGATATACTCAATCAGAGCACCGATGCAAGTACTTGGCGGAAGAGTAATTTGAGCTCTGCCAAGAACATATCTTGCAGCGTTTATCCCTGCCACAATTCCAGTTGCAGCAGACTCTAAATACCCTTCAACACCTGTTATCTGCCCTGCAAAGAAGATATTTGGGTACTTTTTGAGCGAAAGAAACTTTGTTAGAACCTGTGGTGAGTTTATATAAGAGTTTTTGTGCATAACACCATACCTTACAAACTCTGCATTTTCCAAGCCTGGAATGAGTCTGAAAACCCTTTTTTGCTCACCCCATTTGAGCCTTGTTTGAAACCCAACCATGTTATAAAGCCTTCCATCTTGAGTATCTTTTCTAAGCTGCACAACTGCATACGGCATCTTACCGGTTTTGGGGTCAATTATCCCAACAGGTTTTAGTGGTCCAAATCTGATTGTATCAATTCCCCTTCTTGCCATCTCCTCAATAGGCATACAGCCCTCAAACAGCAAATCCCTTTCGAAGTCCTTTACCTCAATAACCTCAGCATTTACAAGTTCATAGTAAAACCTTTCGTACTCTTCTTTTGTCATAGGACAGTTAATATAGTCATCTGTGCCTTTATTATAGCGTGATGCAAAAAAAGCTTTTGAAAAATCAATAGAATCTTTTAGTACAATTGGCGCTGCTGCGTCAAAAAAATAAAGATTTTTGCTATTGCAAAGCTTTGATATATCTTCAAGAAGACTTTCTGATGTCAAAGGACCCGTGCTAACAACCACAACCTCATCTCTTGGAACCTCTGTTACTTCTTCGTGTATAACTTCAATTAGAGGATTTTGTTTTATCTTCTTTGTTATATACTCAGAAAACAGGTATCTGTCAACTGCTAAAGCTTGACCTGCCTCAACTTGAGTATTGTAAGCTGCTTCCATCACAATTGAACCAAAGAGTTTCATCTCTTCTTTTAAAAGCCCTGATGCGTTTGTCAAAAGCTTTGATTTTAAAGAATTGCTACAAACAAGCTCTGCAAACCCCTCTTGCTTGTGCGCAGGTGAAAATTTCTTCGGTTTCATTTCATACAGTCTTACTTTGATGCCAAACTTAGTGATGGCATTTGCAGCTTCGACACCTGCAAGTCCAGCTCCAATCACTGTTATTCTCATTCTATCTTCACTCACCTTTTTCAACTACCTTCTCTTCATATCCACAAGATTCATTTGAACATACAAGTTTTTTGTTTCCCTTTTTGCCTTTTTCAAACATCAACTGATTGCATTTTGGACAGTTTTTGGCTGGCCTTTCCCATACTATAAAGTCGCATTCAGGATAGCTTTCGCATGTATAATACTTTTTACCCTTTTTTGACTTTTTCTCAACAAGTCTTTTACCGCACTTTGGGCACAAAACATCTAAATAGTCAAAATAGGGCTTTGTGGTTTTGCACTCCGGATAGCCCGGGCACGCTAAAAACTTCCCATATCGCCCTTTCTTTATAACCATCTTTCTTCCGCAGTTTTCACAGACAACATCTGTCTCCTCATCGTCAACCTTAATCTGCTGTAGGGTATTCCGCGCTGTTTCAAGCTCTTTTTCAAGCGGCAGATAAAATTTTCTTACAATCTCCACCCAATCAGCCTTGCCTTCCTCTATTCTATCAAGATTTTCTTCAAGCTCTGCTGTAAATTCAATGTCTATTATGTCCTTGAAGTATTCTTTTAAAATATTTGTGACAACCTTTCCAAGCTCTGTTGGTTTTAGAAAGCGGTCCTCTTTGACAACATAACCTCTCTCTAATATTGTCTGGATGGTTGGAGCATAGGTGCTTGGCCTTCCTATTCCTTTTTCTTCCAATGTTTTTATAAGTGTTGCTTCTGTGTAGCGCGAAGGCGGTTGTGTAAAGTGCTGTTTTTTGTCAAGCTTGATTGGCTTTAACATCTCGCCCTCAAAAATCTCTGGAAGCTGGTTTTCTTCCTCTTCTTCATCATCTGCGTCTTTTCCCTCAATATATACTTCCATAAATCCTGGAAATTTTAGCTTTGAGCCTGTGAGTTTAAAAACATAACCTTCAACTTCCAGCTCTGCTGACAAAGAGTCGTAGATGCTACTTTCCATCTGTGATGCTAAAAATCTGTCATAGATGAGCTTGTACAGCTTGTACTGGTCAGGTGTCAAGGAATCTTTTATACTCTCTGGGTCTTTTTCAATATACGTTGGGCGAATTGCTTCATGCGCATCTTGAGCATCTTTTTTGACTTTGTACACTCTTGGTTTTTCTGGAACATACTCTTTGCCGAACCTTTGCAAAATTATTCTTCTTGCAGCCTCTTGGGCCTCTTCAGCAACCCTTGTTGAGTCTGTTCTCATGTACGTAATTAAACCTATACTTCCCTCGCCCTTTATCTCAACACCTTCATACAGCATCTGGGCAATCATCATGGTCTTAGCAGGTGAAAATCTTAGCTTTCTTGATGCCTCCTGCTGCAAAGTGCTTGTTATAAAAGGTGGTGGTGGGTTTTTCTTTTTTTCAGAGATTTTGAGTTTTGTTACCTTGAACTCTTTATTTTTGATTTGATTTATAATTCTGTCTACTTGTTCTTGATTTTTAAGCTCAAGCTTACCATTTTTGCTACCGTAAAACTTTGCCTTAAACTCCTGATTATCCTTTTTGAATATTGCCTCTAAAGTCCAGTACTCTTCTGGTTTGAAGTTTTCTATCTCCTCTTCGCGTTCAACAACAAGCCGTGTTGCAACAGACTGCACACGCCCTGCCGAAAGCCCGCTTTTTACTTTTTCCCACAAAAAAGGGCTGAGCTTGTAGCCGACAAGCCTGTCAAGTACCCTTCTTGCCTGCTGGGCATTTACAAGGTTTTGGTTAATTGGCCTTGCATTTTTCAAGGACTCTTGCACAGCTTTTTTTGTTATCTCATTAAAAGTGATCCTTACATTGTCGTTCATATCAAGCCCTAAGATAGTTGCCAAGTGCCATGATATTGCCTCACCTTCCCTGTCAGGGTCAGTTGCAAGGTAGACCCTTTCTGCTTCTTGCGCAGATTTTTTGAGCTTGTTTATCACATCTGCCTTTCCACGAATGTTTATATATTTTGGTGCAAAGTTGTTTTCTATGTCAACACCCAAATCACTCTTTGGAAGGTCTCTTATGTGCCCCATTGAGGCTTCTACCTTGAATTCTTTGCCAAGGTACTTTGCAATTGTCTTTGCTTTAGCTGGTGATTCAACTATGACAAGCTTTTTCAATGAGTATTTACCCCCTATATCGTGGAATTTTTTACATCTTAATAATCACATTTCCTCTTTCTCTTATAACTTTGCCTTTTATCTCAAGCGAGGTTATCACACTTGCAACCTTTGCTGCTGACCAGTTTGTCAAAGAAATCAAATTCTCAATATGAGCATCACCTATAACATCTAAAAGTTTTAAAATTGTATTCTCTTCCTCAGAGAGTTCTTCCTCAGTATCAAACATGCTAAGCTGTCTTGGGTAAAGGTTATAAATCTGCTTTAAATCCTCCAAAAAATCTTGATATGAACATACAATCCTTGCACCTTCTTTTATTAGCCTGTTTGTACCACTACTTTTTTGTGAAAGAATATTCCCTGGCACAGCAAAAACCTCTTTGCCCATCTCAAGTGCAAAGTCAACAGTGGAAAATGTACCACTCTTTTCTGCTGCCTCAATCACAACCAAGCAAGGAGAAAGCATCGCAACAATCCTGTTTCTCTGTGGAAAATTCATTCTATCTGGCAACGTTTTTGGCAAGAACTCTGAAATCACACATCCTTTTTCTACAATCTGGTTGTACAGCTTGTAATTTTCCTTAGGATAGACAACGTCAACACCACTGCCCAAAACAGCAATTGTTGTGCCATTTTCTAAAGCTCCCATATGGCAACATGTATCAATTCCTCGTGCCATACCGCTTACAACAACTATATTTTGCTGCGCAACCAAACTTGCAAGATCTTTTGCAACTCTTTTTCCATAATATGTTGGTTCTCTTGTTCCAACCATTGATATTTTATATTGAGCTTTTAGAATGTTTACATTGCCCTTTGCAAAGAGTATTACAGGTGAATAGTCAAAATCTTTAAACTCTGTTGGGTAAAATTCATCATCTTCAAGAATTATATTTATACTATTCTTAATACAAAATTCAAGGACTTTTTCTGCCTCATTCAAATCAGAATCTCTAATTAGCTGTTTGATAGATGAAGAAAAGCCATCTAAATTAAACTCTTTTCTGGTCAAATACGCATTTTCTAAACTCCCAAACTCTTGTTTTACTTGTCGAAACTTTTTAGGCCCTATTCCTTTTATAGTATAAAGCCAAAGCCAGTAAAGCTTTTTTTCATCACTCATGTTTTAAAATCTCATCCCTTTTTGTTTTTATTTAATCTTTCCCCTTGATAACACCAAGTGGTGTCATCTTAGCAACAGGTATGGCAAGCCTTGAGGTAATAACCGAATTTATAACAGCATCGATGTCTTTGTAGCTTTGCGGACTTTCATCTAAAAAATCCTTTAGATTCTTTGTATTTATGAGTATCTCATTCTCCTGGCCTTGCCTTAAGGCTTTTGAAAACTCTTCAACCGAAATTGTCTTTTTTGCCTTGTTTCGAGAAAGTACTCTTCCTGCTCCATGGTTGACCGTATGATAGCTAATTATATTATCTTCAATTCCTCTCATAAGATATGAGCTTGAACCCATGCTTCCCGGCAAAATCACAGGATGCCCTGTTTTTAAAAACTTTGGATTTGGAATTAAATAGTGATTCTGTGGCAAAGCCCTTGTTGCACCTTTCCTTATCACAAGTTTTTCTCTATTTGCAAACTTCTCCATATACGCTATATTATGTGCAACATCATAAAGTACCCAAGCATCAATCCCGTGTTTGTCTAAAACGGATATTATGAAATTGCTCATATAATGGCGATTGATCTTTGCATAAATTGCTGCTGACTGCATAGCTTTAATATAATCCTTTGCAACTTTGTTGTCAATTGGCAAAAAGGTAAGCTGTGGGTCTGGTGTTGTGATACCTTTTGATTTCATCACATCTTTAAATTTTCTTTGATAGTAATCGCCGATAACTGCGCCAAACCTTCTTGAACCTGAGTGTATCATCACAACAAGCTGGCCCTCAAAAAGTCCCCACTCTTTTGCAACCACCTCATCTATTACATGAAGCTTTTGAAACTCAATAAAATGATTACCACCACCAAGTGTTGCAAACTGCTCTTTGCCAATTTCATACGCTTCATCTGGAATTGTATCAAGGTCAAACTCGTGAATCAAAACCATCTTATCTGATATGTCTTTGTCAATCTCTGTGTTTTGCAAATACTCTTCGTACTTTGAGTAAGGCAGAGAAATCTTTTTATTCTTTTTCCCAACACCTGTCGGAATCAAATCTTCTATCTCACTCATCATTTTCTTTAGAAGATTTTTGTCTATATCATCTGCATAGGACTTTGTCAGAATAAGTCTCATGCCACAGCCTATGTCAACACCTACAATTGTTGGCGAAATCCATGCCTTTGACATATCCCATACAATTATTGTCCCAATTGATGTACCTTTGCCAATATGTGCATCAGGTGTATAGCCCAAAAACTCTATATTTGGGATCTGGGATGCGTTTTTTGCCTGCTGCAGAACTCCTTCGTCAAGGTCTTTTAGTATCTCTTCTGTCATAAAGAAAAGTGCATAGTCATTCGTGTACACTCCGTCTCTTATCTTTTTCATAAACCAAATCACCACTTTCTGAAATTTTTTCTCCACTGGTTTGAATTATTTGATAAGATGAGTTAAAATTTCTATAAACAATTTATTCAAGAGATCCTCAAGAATGATTATTGTATCTGCCCTTATTTCATTTTTGATTGGAAGCGTACCCTTTTCGTATATTATCACAAAGAAGTTTTTCAATAAAGACCCTACGTGTGCACCTGACAAAAATCCAGGTGCAACCAATGCATTTAGAGTGGCAGGAGTAAAAGCAGGTGTGCCTTCGCTTATTTTGGATATTTCAAAAGGATATTTTGTGGCCTATATAGCCAAATACGTGCTTTTTTTGAAAGGACCGAAACTTTATCTTGTTGTCTTTATGGTCATATTAGGTCATGCATATTCTGTTTTTCTTCATCTCAAGGGAGGAAAGTCAATTGCTGCAAGCTTAGGAGCGTTATTTCTACTTTATGGCATAGCTCCAATAATATTTTTTGCTCTCGGATCGTTTTTAGGGCTTTTGATGTATAAAAAGGATAATCTCGGAACTGTCCTTGGAATATGGTCATTGCTGATTTGGGCAAGATGTCTTTACCTGTCAATTGAAGAATTGGTGTTTTTGATATTGTTATGCACATTCTTAACATATGGTAGCAAAAAATATTAAAATACTTAAAATACTCTAAATATATTAATTTTTAATAAAACATATTCACTTTGCTTTGTTGGTGTCCTATAATATTTATGGGTGATATAAATATGAAAGCAAAAGAAGTTTTGGAATTATTAAAAATATCAAGGCCAACCCTAACTTAGTATGTAAAAGAAGGCAGAATAAGAGTAACAGTTATGCCTAATGGATTTTATGATTATAACGAAGAAGACGTGTACAAAATTTTTATGAAAGGTGTAGAGAGAAAAACATATATCTATGCAAGAGTTTCTACTCCAAAACAGAAAAAAGATTTAGAAAATCAAATAGAAATGTTAAAACAGTTTTGCTTTAGTAATGGCTATAAAATACATGGAGTATTTTCTGACATAGCAAGTGGAATTAGTTTTGATAAAAGAAATGAGTTTTTTAAAATGCCCGATAGATATTCTTGAGGGTAAAGTGGAAAGGGTTGTTATAGCCTATAAAGATAGGTTAAGCAGAGTAGGGTTTGAATTGTTTAAACATTTATTTAGAAAATTTAATACTGAAATAGTTGTTGTATCGGAAGTTGGAGATGAAAAACTTGATTCTCAGGAGATAATTGAAGAAATTATAAGTTTGCTACACTGTTATAGCATGAAATTCTACAGCAAAAGAAAAATTCAAAAAATAAGAAAGCTTTTA
>OFDK01000024.1_pt1 | contig 76839 bp, 74 predicted proteins | sample 1520991 | NCBI WGS metagenome assembly OFDK01 (sample SAMN06268589, study PRJEB24088) | hot springs metagenome | isolation source: Yellowstone National Park, Wyoming, USA | place: USA:Yellowstone National Park, Wyoming, USA | collected 2012-10-12 | reverse complement strand
AGAAGAAGGTGGAAGACATACACCATTCTTCAATGGTTACAGACCACAGTTCTACTTCAGAACAACAGACGTTACAGGTACAATTACACTGCCTGAAGGTGTTGAAATGTGCATGCCTGGTGACAATGTTGAAATGACAGTTGAACTAATTTCTCCAATTGCTATTGAGTCAGGTTTGAGATTTGCTATCCGTGAAGGTGGAAGAACAGTTGGTGCTGGTTCTGTTACAACGATAATTGAATAATAAAGAAGCCCAAGCCTAAGTGAAAATAAAAATCCTTAGGTTTGGGCTTTTTTTGACCTAAGAAAAAAACTCTAAAGGGGGGCTTGTCAAAGCTCTATGCCAAGAATAAGAGAATATTACAGGCAGCTGATTGAAAAACTCAAGAACTACAAAAGCGAAGAGTACATGGTAGATGAGTTTATGTACTCTTGTTTAAAAGAGATTTCGCAGAAGCTAAACAAAGAGGTTGCAGTTATAATAAATAGAAAAGGGAGCATTGAAGATGTTGTAGTTGGGGAAAAAGACAAGGTAGAGTTTGAAGATGTTCCTCAAGCCCAGAAAAAAGCAGCAATTATCCATACCCATCTGAATAACCAAGCCACCCCTTCTATGACTGATTTGTCAACATTGATTTTAGAAAAATATGACTATATGATGACAATTTCGCTCCAAACAGAAGAGGCTACACTTGCTCTTTGGGGAAAAGACCTCAAAGATGTTGAGATAATTGGACCTTTTGAGGTCAACTACTTCTATGATTTTGACATATCTCATAAGATTTCAGAGATTGACCAGAGACAGAAAGAAAGAGAAAAGCTCTATGAGCTTGCCAATAATAAAGCTGAAGAGAAGGCGCTTTTAGTTGATGTTTGGCCCAAAAGTGACTCTGAGGTAGACAAACATCTTTTTGACGAGCTTGAGAGTTTGTGCCGTACAGCAGGTGTGAAGGTGGTTGACAAGATTGTACAAATAAGGAGGAATATAGACCCTGCATATTTTATAGGTAAAGGTAAAGTTGAAGAGGTACTACAAATTTGCCAGCAAAAAGACATTGATGTTGTAATTTTTAACAGAGAACTAAGTCCAGCCCAGATAAAAAATCTTGAAGAGGTGCTTTTGAGAAAAGTCATTGATAGGACAGATGTGATATTGGACATATTTGCAAGAAGGGCAAGGACGAAAGAAGGAAAGCTTCAGGTGGAGCTTGCACAGCTTTTGACTCTTTTGCCACGACTTCGTGGAATGGGAACAATTCTATCGCGACTTGGCGGTGGTATAGGTACCCGAGGTCCTGGTGAGACAAAACTTGAACTTGACAGAAGACATATTCAAAGACGCATTGAAGAGATAAAAAAGGAGCTTGAAAAGGTAAAGAAAAGTAGAGAAGTGCAAAGAAAAAGCAGGATAGAGAACAATGTTCCTGTCGTGTCTATAATAGGCTATACCAATGCAGGTAAATCAACTTTGATGAACAGGATTTCAAAGGCGGATGTGCTTGTTGAAGACAAACTCTTTGCTACTCTTGATACGACAACAAGAAGAGTGTACTACAAAGGCAAAGAGTTTTTGATCACAGACACAGTTGGATTTATAAGAAACCTTCCGCATCATTTGGTTGAAGCATTTTCATCAACTCTCGAAGAAGTAAAGTACTCAAACCTAATTTTGAATGTTGTTGATGTGTCAGACCCGTTCTATTTTGAACATATTAAGGTTTCAGAAGATTTGTTAAAACAGTTGGGTGCTGATAATATTCCTCTTATTAGGGTGTATAACAAAATTGACAAAATCAGTCCTCTCGAACTCAATGTATTTGACAAAGTTCCTACTGTGTTTATTTCGGCAAAAGATGGAACAGGTGTTGACAAACTATTAGATATGATTGTGGAGAGAATATGAAATTTAAACATATTTGAAAAATCCAAATAATATTTTGTCAATATTTTATGAAATGTTGACATTCAATGATATTGAGTTGAATATAATGCATAAAAAGGGTATTATTTATATAGGGGGAAATTTAATATTCAAATAAAATGAAAGGGGTTGTCCGCATTGCTGATTAGAAACTGTGCTGGTGGGGTTGTATTTTACCAAGGGAAGATTTTTATTATGAAAAATGAAAAAGGTGAGTGGGTCTTCCCTAAGGGTGTTATCAGAAACGGTGAGATTGCGCCAGAGGTGGCAGTAAGGCGAGTCAAAGAAGAAGTCGGGATTGACGCCTCAATTCTGTCAACAGCAGGTCAAACAAGTTATGAGTTCTATTCAGTAACACGTCAAAAACCTGTGTGCAACAAGATTGTGTGGTATATCATGGAGGCAAAATCCCCAGAGTTCTTGAAAGAGAATAAAGATGAAAATGTCTTTGATGCTGGGTATTTTGACATTGAAGAGGCTATTCAGAAGATTACTTATAGCCAAGACAAGGCTTTAGCGTCTTATGCATATGAACAATATAAGCAACTTGTGAACATTTAAATCAATGTTTATAATATAATTCTTGGGGATTCAATGTAGAGGGCTGTCCTTAAAAAAATGGTGACAGCCCTTTTGCTTCGAGTTTTAATTTCATCGGGAGTTACATCAGTTTACTGTTCACTATATGTACAAAATAATGTTTTTCAAAATTTATTTTTAAGACGACTTATAAAACTTTTTTACAAGAAGGAGAAAAGACTTGAGAATGGGCTATAGAACTATAAAGCAAAATATTCGTACAGAGATGATAGAAAAAAAGTCAAGGTTTATTGCATCTGTCTTTAGAGTAGAAAATCAGCAAGATGTAGATTATTACCTAAACGAAGTTCGTAAGGAATTTTACGACGCTACACATAATGTCTATGCCTATACATACGGCATTGAATATCCAATTCAGAAATATTCTGATGATGGAGAACCACAAGGTACAGCAGGCCTGCCTGTGATGGAAGTTATAAAGAAAAATGAACTTAGCAATGTACTTGTGGTTGTGACACGTTATTTTGGAGGGATACTTCTTGGTGCATCTGGTTTAGTAAGAGCATATACACAAGCTGCTGCACTGGGGATTGAAAAAGCAGGTATTTTGGAGTATCATGAATGTGAAAAGATAGTTGTAACTTTAGACTATCCATATTTTGAAAAGGTTAAGTGGCTAATAGAAAAGTCTAATGCGAAGATACTGCAAATAGAATATTCACAGGTGGTTGATATATCAGTATTGGTAAAGGCTGAAGAGGTGGACAGTCTTATCAAAAAGATCTCTGATACAACAGCAGGAGATTTTTTAGTTGAAAGAAAAGGAAAAATGCTTGAGGTAATCTAACATTTTAAAAGAAGCTTAAAAAGAAGGAAGTGGGATTCTGGTGAGCAAAAGGGAGAATATATATAAGAATATTATCCTAAATCCTTTGTATTTTGTTAGGGATATTTCTCTTATTAATAATTTCCTGGTAGGAATAATAATTTTTTTGATTTATTTGACATTATTTTCAATATATATATATATTCAGATTCGAGCTGGGAATGAGGCACTGCCTCATGAAGCTGGCTTGATTTTTTTTACGGACAGAATAAAATCTGATATAGAAAATTTTAGGCTAGCAAGACTTATGGCAAATCTTTTTTCTGCTGAAATCTTAAGACTTTTTATAATGAGTATTGTGCTGTTTGTTATGTCATCCATAGTTACAAAGAAAAGGACTAGTCTCTCTCAGATTGCCACCACACTTACTGTTTCATATTTAGTTCCATGTTATGTATTCTTAGGAGGAATTATATTGTCATTTTTGCCGCTAACCTTTGTAATCTTCAAAGTAAGTGAAATATCGTTTTTAGTCTGTCTGTATGAAGCATTTTCAAAAGGTTTTGGAATATCAAAAGCAAAAGCATTTTTGATTTTGTTTGGAATGATTTTAATCCAAACCTTACTTTATGTGTATGTACCTTCAATTTTTCTTACGCCGTTTTTGATATAATAAAGCGAAAAAGATACAAAGTGCATATCCAAACAAGAACAGAGGGATAAATATCTTTATGCTTGTAATATGAAAACAAAAAAGTGAGGTTATGATAAGCAAGCAAAAACATGCCGATAGTATGAGTATATTTATTGTGTTTTTTTCAATTATAAACTTAAATTTCAGATTTGAAATCTTCTCTATCATAACAATGCAGCTAATTAAAGCAAAGATGTTTGTGATCCAGATGTATGGCAGTTCGTTTTTGAAAATTAATATAAAAAGTATATAAAGTACAAGACGAATGATTGTTAAAATGGTACTTTGAACAAAGTTGAAAATAACCTCACCCAGCGCATTTAATATACTTGAGAGAATTACAGAAAGATAGTAAAAAACTATAGCAGGTGCTATGTGTTTTAAGTAAACTCCCGCTAATTGGTTTTTGTAAAATAGATTGCAAATCTCAGCAGGGTAGAGCAAAAATATGCATGTAATTGGCAGAGAGACTATCAAAGTTGCAAGAATAAAAGAATTTATCCGTGAAATTAAGGTGTTGTCATACCATTTTATTTCAGAAAGAGTAGGAATTATTATTATCGAAAGTGAGTTAATTATAACAAGAGGTAATAACGCAGCAGGAAAGCTCATCCCATTTATAATACCATAGATTGAAATAGCTTGAGTGCTTTTCATACCAATTAACTCAAAGAGTTTTGGGATAATCATGTTTTCAAGCGATTGAAATATCATTCCAAGTATTCCTATTATAGCTAACGGAATAGATATTTTAAATATATTAGAAGGTATCTCTACAAGTTCATTTATATTAATCTTAAGTCGCCTTTTTGAAAACTTTAGTTTATATATTATTATAAGGAAACAGAAACTTGAAATCTCACCTATAAGTATTCCAAGAAATGTCATATAAAGTTTTGTTTCAAAAGAGATACTTTTGTCAAGACTTAAAAATATAGGACACATAATTGAAAGTCTCATTATATTTTCAAAGACTTCAGCAAGTGCGGGCGGAGCTGGCTTCTGGATTCCGTAAAAAAAGCCTTTTAGTATGGCTGATTGTGATACTACAATTGTGCAAATGATAAGAGGATATATTGATTTTTGAAGTATTGGTGTGTTAAATATAGTATTGCAAAATATAGGGTTTAAAATTAAAAAGAAAATTGCAATTACAATGCTCCACAAAAATATAATTCTGCTTATTACAAAAACGGTCTTTATTTTTATTTCGGGCACGTCAGAAATTTCGGCTATATATTTTGAGATTGCTGTTAAGATTCCACCACTTGAGATATTATAAAATAGGTAGTATAAGGTCATGCCAAATGTATAAAGACCCATACCAACAGAACCGATTTGTCTTGAGATAAAAACCCTGTAGAAGAAAAATAGGCTGTATGTTAAGATATTGCACAGCGTGAGTATGAGAATTTGGTTTATAATCTTCTTGTTCATTATCTTTAATATTTATACTAATTAATGTTCAATATTAATATGTATGAATAAATTCCATTTGACATTAACCCTAAATTAAATTTATAATTCCATAATGAAAAAACATGAGCATTTAAGGTAGGGGGAAAGCAGATGTCTGGACATTCAAAATGGGCAAATATCAGGCACAAAAAGGAAAAAACAGATGCTCAAAAAGGAAAGATTTTTTCAAAGTTAGGTAGAGAGTTAATGGTTGTTGCAAAGATGTACGGACCTGACCCTGAAACAAATCCAAAGCTAAGAGATGTAATTGCAAAGGCAAAGGCTAATAATATGCCTATGGATAAGATAATGGGGTTTATTAAAAGAGCGGCTGGAGAGATTGATACAACAGGCTACGAGGATATTACATATGAAGGCTATGGACCAGGCGGGGTTGCTGTAATTGTTGAGGCTATGACAAACAACAGAAATAGAACTGCAGGTGAAATAAGACATATATTTGACAAAAATGGTGGTAATCTGGGTCAAACTGGTTGTGTCTCTTGGATGTTCAACAAAAAAGGTGTAATAGTAATAGAGAAAGAGAGCTTTCCAGATGAGGACTTTGTAATGGAAAAGGCGTTGGAATATGGTGCTGAAGATTTTTCTTCAGAAGAGGATGTGTATGAGATAATAACAGCTCCAGAGGATTTTTCAAAGGTGAGAGAAGGCTTAGAAAAGGAAGGATTTACATTTATAAGAGCTCAGATAGAGATGATTCCTCAAACAACTGTAAAGCTTTCTGAAGAGGATGCCCAGAAGATGAGAAGGTTGATTGACATGCTTGAGGACAATGACGATGTAAAAGAAGTATATCATAACTGGGAAGAGGAAGAGTAAATTTTTTATGTATAGCAGTGAGATTGGCAGGGAATAATAGTAAAAAAGTCCATCTTAATGGGGGATAAATTAGATGAAACTTTATTTTAGAACTGCCATTCTCACTGCTATTATTATTTTCTTATTTTTAATATCGTTTGCAGTGGGATTTACTATAACTATAGAAAAGAACAAGATAAAATCAAAAGAACAATTGAAAGGTAAGAATATAACCGAAATTGCGTATATAAAAGACAGTTACCCACAGAGAATAAATGAAGACACAATTTTAGTTGTGAGAAAATATTTTAAAGGTTGTGGGCATATTATTGAAGAAAAGTCCACCATCTCTAAGGAATTTGTGAACATGACTAAAGAGGATTTTAAAAGGCTGTTTAATGGTTGGGAAATAGATGCATTTAACCCAAAATATGTAGTAATCAGTAGAACGTTTGATGGTTATTGTCAAAACCATTTCATAATTTCAATCAAAGATGGCAGGGTAGCGATTTTTTATTCTCAACCTGTTGATGGAGACAATCTCAAATTGATAACTCCAATTAGCATAGACAATCTGCCAGAAAAAGAGGTTGAGGATTTGAAAAAGGGAATAGTTGTTAACTCATTTGAAGATGCGATAAAAATTGTTGAGGACTTTGGAAGCTAAAAGATATTTTGTGTAACATAGTTTCCCCATAATTCATATTATGTTAATGAAAGATGACATAATATGAATTATGGGAGGTAAGATGGTATGTCAGAAGAATTGGATTTAAGGTATGAGGACCACGAGCACCACTGTCGCGACATTTGTGAACACATGAGAAAGTACTTAGGAGAGACAGTTACTGTATTTACCGAAAGTGGCGGCGAGAGTGGCCAGGGATTTACAGGGGTCTTAGCACTGGTTACACCAAGGTTTGTAAGACTTATTGTAACAATTGGAACAGCACCAGATGACCCATTTATGTACAGAGATTTTATGTACAGAGACTACGACGAAGGAAGAGACAGAGATTATGATGAACACCATAGAAGACAAAGATATTGTTGCTATCATCGACCGAGGAGATTTTGTGGTCTTGGTTCAATTGTTGATATTCCTTGTAGAAAGATTGTTGCATTTGTCCACAACGCAGTCTAAAACCAAAAGTGGTTGCAAATTTTTTTAAGATTTCAGGGGCTGCAAAGTTATTGTTGCGGTCCCTTTAATTTTGTTAGCAGTTGTAGTATAAAATATTAATATACTCTTATTTTGAAATTTGAGGGATTTGAAAATGTTAGATGATATACTAAAAATTATCTTTGCAATCTTAGCAGGGGGGCTTATCGGTATTGAGCGCGAAAATGTCCACAGACCGGCAGGTTTTAGAACTCATATTTTAGTCTGTGTGGGTTCTACTCTTGTGATGATGACATCACAGTATATTTTCAATGTATACTACAAGGGCCATGCAAACATAGATGTGGCGAGACTTGGCGCTCAAGTTATCTCGGGCATTGGCTTTTTGGGTGCAGGTACAATAATAAAAGACGGTGCGACTGTAAAAGGCTTGACAACAGCTGCAACTTTGTGGGCTGTTGCATGTATAGGCTTAGCAATTGGCATTGGGTACTACAAAGGAGCTATTTTAGCAACAGGTGCTGTATATCTTACATTGATCTTTTTAAAAAAATTTGAGGTGAGGTTTGTTTCTAAAGGAATTTTGAGGTCTCTTGTTGTTGAAGGACAAAATCTTAAGAACTCTATACAAAAGATTGATTCTATTTTGTCTGCACACTCTATTACTATAAAAGACCTCAAATTTATACATGAACATACAGAAAAGATTTGTTATAAGGTTTTAGTCTTGCCTGATACTAATATTAATCAGCTCATTACAGACTTATATCTTGTTGAAGGTGTTATGAGGATATTTTTTGAGTAAAAAATACTTTTAAAAAAATTGCAATGTGGTATAATTATCAATCAGAAAATTAAAAAATATAGTGGATGGAGGCAGGGCAGAATAAGGTGACAAAGGAGGACCAGAGCAGGACACCCCTTTTTGATGCTGTAAAAAGACACATTGAGAAAAACATCATACCATTTCATGTACCAGGACACAAGTATGGAAGAGGACTAAAAGAGTTTACTGACTTTGTCGGCCAGAACGTCATGCTAATGGACCTAAATGGTATGGAAGATTTGGACAATGCAAACAATCCGATTGGAGTCATCTACGAGGCAGAAAAGCTCTTTGCAAGTGCATTTGGTGCTCAATATGCATACTTTTTGGTAAATGGTACAACATCTGGTGTCCAGACAATGATAATGTCAGCTTGTGAGCCGGGCGATGAGATTATCTTGCCTCGAAATGCACACAAGAGCGCGTTTGGCGGAATAATCTTGAGTGGGGCAATTCCTGTGTATGTACAACCGGAGGTAAATGAAGAGCTTGGCATTACAATGGGCGTAACAATTGAGAATGTAAAGAAGGCCATTTTAAAGCATCCCCATGCAAAGGCGGTCTTTGTTATAAATCCGACATATTATGGTATAGCAAGTGATTTGAAGTCTATTACTCGAACTGCCCATAAATTTGGCATGGCAGTTTTGGTTGATGAGGCGCATGGTGCTCATATGGGCTTTCACAACGACTTCCCACTGACTGCCATGGAAGTTGGGGCTGATATGAGCGCTGTATCAACACATAAAACAGGTGGATCTCTCACACAAAGCTCAGTGCTTCTTTTGCGAGGTCACAGGATTCAACCTGAGACAGTAAGGCAAATTTTAAACCTCACAATGACAACAAGTTCATCGTATATCTTGATGTGTTCAATAGATGTTGCAAGAAAACAGCTTGCTATGTATGGGGAAGAGATGTTAGAAGAGACTTTGAGACTTGCTAGAATGGCAAGGGAAGAGATAAACAAGATTGAAGGACTTTATGCGTTTGGCAAGGAACTAATTGGAACACCTGGTGTTTATGACTTTGATGAGACAAAGCTTGGAATCAATGTCCGAAGGCTTGGCATTACTGGTTATGAGGCAGAGAGAATCTTAAGAGATGAGTACAACATCCAGATAGAGATGTCTGACCTTTACAACATTTTGGCAATAATCTCTTTGGGCGACACCCAAGAGAGTGTGGAAAAGCTAATTGAAGCACTGCGGGATATGGCAAGAAAACTTGGTGTAAAGGATGTAAAAACTCCAACAATAGTGCTTCACTCACCACAGGTTATTGTTTCGCCACGTGATGCCTTTTATAGCTCAAAGAAGGTTGTTGAGCTGGACAATGCAGTTGGAGAGATTTCTGGTGAGATGGTAATGGCATATCCGCCAGGAATACCACTTATTTTACCGGGTGAGAGAATTACAAAAGACCTTGTTGACTATATTAAACTTCTAAAAGAAGAGGATTGCCAGCTGCAGGGTACTGCTGACCCATATGTCAATACTATAAGAGTATTAGGGACTGCTGATTAGGAAAGAGGAGTGTGTAAATAATTTAAAATAATTCAAGAGAGAGTGTTGGTAAATTGCTTAGTCCTTTAGTATATGCTTATATTGGGGATGCAGTGTATGAGTTATATGTAAGAAATAAAGTGATATCCGAAAATCCTGATTTGACTCCTTATCATTATTACTTGAAAACTACTATGTATGTAAGAGCTTCAAGTCAAGCGGTAGCTATAAGGAAATTGTATGAAAGGCTTGATGAAAATGAAAAGAGGATTGTGAAGAAAGGGAGAAACGCAAAAACTAAAACTATTCCTAAGAATGCAAAGCTAAGTGATTATAAATATGCTACAGCACTTGAAACATTAATTGGCTATTTGTATTTAGAAAACAATACTGAAAGGTTAGAGTATATTCTTTCTCAAGTGTACGAAATAATAACTCAAGAGCACCAAATAGCCGAGAATAACTAATTTTGGTATTAATCTTGAAAGGATTGATAAAAAATGATTAGCGGGTTAATAGTACTACTTTTGATTATTTTATTTTTGCCTTTTTTTGTTAAGGCAGTAGAGCACAATTTAGAGTATTTTTTGTTCATAATGGGCATTATAGGTGTTATTATCTCTAAGCAGATAAGCTTAGATTTATTTGAGCACATCCTTAAAAATCATTTGCTTTATTATATAACTTTTGCTGTTTTGATAGCAGGGATGTTGTTTTTCTTCTTTAGAAATAGAATAAACACAATGATAGAATTATTGACTCATAGAGTTTCAGTCCAATTTTTTGTGTTTATTGTAATTATTATTTTGGGATTAAGTTCAAGTTTTATTACTGCCATAATTGCTTCACTGTTATTGACGGAAATAATGCATCACATGCCACTTGATAGGAACACTAAGGTAAAGGTTATTGTATTGGCATGTTTTGCAATTGGATTTGGAGCTGCATTGACACCAGTGGGTGAGCCATTAGCAACAATTACTATTTCAAAGCTTAAAGCAGACTTTTTCTATTTAGCAAGAGCAGTTGGGATAGAAATTTTTACCACAATACTGTTAATGGCTTTTTTAGCAGCTCTTGTTGTTAAAAAGGCTAGTAAAGTAGATAAAGATGAATTTACAGAAAGTACAGAGAGCATTAAAGATGTTTTTATAAGGGCTTTTAAGGTTTTTGTATTTGTCTTTGCACTTGAACTATTAGGGACTGCTTTTAAACCCTTGATAGATTTGTACATTATAAAGTTAGATGCCAAAATTCTTTACTGGGTAAACATGATTTCTGCAATAGTGGATAATGCTACCCTGGCAGCTGCAGAGATTTCAAAAGATATGACAGATGAACAGGTCCGAGCAATTATTCTTGGAATGATTGTAAGTGGAGGAATGTTGATTCCTGGAAATATACCAAATATAATATCAGCAGGAAAGTTCAAAATTAAAAGCAAAGAGTGGGCAAGGATTGGAGTTCCAATAGGTTTGATTTTGATGGCTATATATTTTGTTTTGGTGTTTATAATTAAACTGTAAAAAAAATTTCAAAAATTTTTGAAGGGAAGATGTAGTTGATGTATGATGCTACCAATATATTACAGATTCTACCACATAGGTATCCATTCTTACTTGTTGACAGAATAATTGAGATAGAAGAGGGAAAAAAGGCAAAAGGCATTAAAAATGTCACTATGAACGAGCCTTTTTTCCAAGGACATTTCCCGGGAAATCCTGTTATGCCGGGTGTTTTGATTGTTGAGGCAATGGCACAGGTTGGAGCTGTTGCTCTCCTCTCAAAAGAAGAGTTCAAGGGCAAAACACCATTTTTTGCAGGGATTGACAAGGTAAGATTTAAAAAAGTTGTAAGACCAGGGGATGTGCTTTTGATTGAAACAGAACTGATTTCTCTCAAAGGGTCTATTGGAAAAGCAAAGGCAACTGCTTATGTGGAAGGTGAAGTTGTTTGCGAGGGAGAGCTACTTTTTGTAATTAAGTAGCTCTCCTTTCTAATTGAGTTTTGGCCTTTATAACCCTGATATCTTCACCAAACAAGTGCAAAAACATGAAGTACTCATGAAGCCTTCCCATTGTCTTATCTGAATAGAGCTTTAACAAACCGTCAATATTATAGTTTGTTGTAATAACCATCTTTTTGTTTGTCATATAGCGCTTGTCCAAAAGACTTTGAAATACACCGTGACAAAACTCTGCATTTTTTCCCTCATTTCCAAGATCATCAATAATTAAAAGGTCTACCTCTTCAAGACTTTTGTACTCTTCATCATCTACCTCATCGTATAGCCTTACCATTTTGGAATATTTTTCCTTTAAAACCTCAAAAAATGTAATACTGTCAAGAAAAATTACTGTTTTCTTTTTGTCAATAATCTCTTTTGCAATACAATGTGCTAAAAACGTCTTTCCAAGTCCAGTGCTGCCATAAAAAAGCAGCCCTTTTTGAGAGGGTTTGTCAAAGTTTTTGATAAATTTTTTCACTTCTTTTATGATATTTAGCATATTTTCGTATGGTGATATGCCTTCCTTTGGGTCTACCTCTTTTGAATAATACTCTAAATTAAAATTTTTAAAGTTGTGTTCTTTTAAGATGTCTTTTAATTTGCTTTGTTCATATAAAATCTCTATAAAAAGCTGTGTTCTACATCTGCAAGCTTCAATCCCGTTTTCGCTGACAATAAAGCCTGTGTCTTGGCACGCTTGGCATATGTACTCAGGCTCTAAATAATTACTTCCAAGTCCAAGATCAATCAAAAGTTTTGTTCGCTTTTGAAGTAAGCTATCAAGTATCTTTGAGTACTTTTCTATCTCAGCTTGGTTTTGAGAAAGAGATGCTTGTGAAAGTTTTAAACCTGCCTTTGTTATCTTTTCGCTTAAAATAGCAAAATCTTTTGACTTCGAAGAAAGCTGAGCAATCTTTTTTTCTCTTGCAATTTCAGCATTTTGACGCCGTTGCTGATATATCCTGTTTATCATCTCAATTATCTTCTTTTTATTCGTCATCATCGTCATCTCTATTACCTCTCAATGCCTTTTTATAAAGTTCTTCTAATGCTGTATATGTAGATGGGTCTCTTTCTTCATGTGTTATTTTCTTAGAGCTTGGCTGTTTTTTGTTCTTTTCCCTCTTTTGAGCATTTTCAAGTTCAAACTTCTTAATTGACTCTAAACTTCTTAGCCCTGCTTCATACCATCGCTTTATTATACCGTTTACATAGTTTACAGTTGGGTTGTTGACATTTTTTGTAAGAGTTAGAGCATACATTATGACCTCTTCAGGCATTTTCCAATCATTTATCCAAACGTTCATAATCTCATCTTCAACCTTAGTTGGAGCTCTGTTATATATTCCAAGGTTTTGAAGTACAAGCCTCTTTATTCTACTTGTATCTTCTTGCGACCTTATGTACTCCTCAGCCTTTTCGATACTATCTATATTCAGCTCTTTCCATTTAATGGCCATTTGTTCAAGGTATTTGAGATTTTTATTATTCTTATTAATTGTCACATAGTTGATAAGGAGATATATTACCTCAATAGGAAGCTTTAACCAATCATAAATCTCAAGAAGCACGTCGATGTCGTTTTTATTGAAAGTTCTGCAATATTGCTTTTGAGCAAATTCAAGAAGTCCCCTAAATTTTTCGTCTGTTTCATAAAATCTTGATAAATCATCAGTTGTATATATAGGAGGTGTAGGTGCATTTTCGACCTTTTCAAACTCAAGCTTTTCGTCCAAAAAATCAATTGTGATATTTCCATCCGCATCTTTTGAAAGCTTTATCAGTCTTCTCTCTGACCAAAACTCAAGAGCTTTTATTACATCACTTTCAAGAAGGTTTAGATCTTGTGCTATCTTGTTTATCTCAATAAATTCTACTTTGTTTTGAAGCAAGAACTTTAGGTATATGTATACCTTCACAAACTCCCCGTCAGAAAAAGGCATATGGTTTTTAATAAAGTCGTAAGTGATTACAACAAAGTTTTGTATCTTTTGTTGAATAAAAACCTTTAGCATATATAAAAAAGCCCCCTTTTTGTGATAAAATAATTTTATCACAAAATCATCTTTATTTTTATACCAATGAAAGTCAATAAAAGAAGATGGAGGATGAAAATGAGCTTTAAGGTTGTTCTTTTATCGCATACCCCCGAGCCAGAAAAAATTGTAGCAACAGCTGCAAAACTTTGTTACTCAAATACATCTGTTGAAAATATTTTTGATAAGCTCGATAGCGAAGCAGTTAAAAACTTTTTAAATCTCTTGATTGATGTTGGTCATGAATCTCCGCTTGAGCATGTAAGTTTTACGTTTGGGATTGAGGGTGTTAGCAGGAGCTTTACACACCAGCTTGTCAGGCACAGGATTGCTTCGTATTCTCAGCAGTCCCAAAGGTATGTAAGGCTTGATGGCTTTGACTATGTGATTCCGCCAAGTATAGAAGAAGATCAACAGCTTAAAAATATATTCATACACACAATGAATGAGATTGCAAAAAGCTATAGAATTTTAACAGAAAAGCTGCAGGAAAAGCACAAGAAAGTTCTTGTTAGCAAAGGTTTAAGTGAAAAGGAAACTTTAAAAAAGGCCGAGAAGATGGCAATAGAAGATGCAAGGTATGTTCTTCCAAACGCGTGTGAGACAAAGATAATCATGACAATGAACGCAAGAGAACTTTTGCACTTTTTTAATGAGCGATGTTGCAACAGAGCTCAGTGGGAGATAAGAAATGTTGCTGATAAAATTTTGGAGATAGTAAAAGAGGTTGCGCCTAATATATTCAAGTTTGCAGGCCCCAAATGTATAAGGCTTGGTTATTGTCCAGAAGGCAAGTTTTCTTGTGGGGAGTATGATAAGGTTAGACAAAAATACCTTGGGAAGAGGGAAAAAGATGAGGACAATTGAAGGCAAAAATCCTGTGAAAGAAGCACTAAATAGCACAACTCAAATAACAGAGGTGTATATATCAAATACTGCAAAGGATAAGACCATATCTGAGATTATAAACCTTTGCAAACAAAAAGGCATTGTTGTGAAGTTTGTTGATAAAAACAAGATTGACAGGATGTCAAAGACCAAAAATCCTCAAGGAGTAATTGCAATTGCACAGGAGTATAGGTACTGGGATATAGATGACCTTTTGCTTGAAGCAACAAATAAAAGGGAAAAGCCTTTTTTAGTATTATTAGACGAGGTCACTGATCCACACAATTTTGGTTCAATTATAAGGTCTGCCCATTTATGTGGTGCACATGGTATTATCATTGAGGCGAGAAATTCATGCCCGATTACCCCTACTGTTGAAAAAGCTTCAGCAGGTGCAATTGAACACATTAAGATAGCACGAGTTGTGAATTTGAGAAGAACAATAGATAGCCTAAAAGAAAAGGGTATTTGGGTGTATGCAGCAGATAATAATGCAGAAAAGTTTGTCTATGATTGTGATTTTAAAATTCCGATTTGTATTATAATTGGATCTGAAGGCAAAGGAATTTCGAGGCTTGTAAAAGAAGGAGCTGATTTTTTAGTTAAAATTCCTCAAAAAGGAAAGGTTAACTCTTATAATGCTTCTGTTGCAGCAGGGATTATATTCTTTGAGGTTTTAAAACAAAGAATCAAAGAAGGAGAAGGAAAAGGTGCACTTGATGGTTGATGGTTACAATTTTATAAACGCTTGGAGCAAGTTAAAAGAGATTGCTGAGGATGATTTAGAAGTAGCGCGAAAAAAACTTATAGATATTTTGACTGACTTTTCGGGGTATAAAGGGTATAGAATAACAGTGGTTTTTGACTCACATTTGGTAAAAGGTGCCCAGCGTAAAAAAGAGGTTGTGAATAACATAGAAGTGGTGTTTACCAGAGAGGGTGAAACAGCTGATAACTACATAGAAAAGTATGTTTATGAAAATGCAAAGTATGAATCAATTGCAGTTGTGACATCTGATTACTTAGAGCAGCTTATGATTTTAGGCGATGGAGCTGTTAGAATGCCTCCAAGAGAACTAATATACGAGATTGAGAATTACAAAAAGGAGCTTGAGAGAAAGGTGAATGAAGAGATAAGGAGAAAAGACAGACTTGAAGATACGCTTGATAGTAGCATCCTTGAAAAGTTAGAGAAATTCAAAAAAAGATTAGACCAAGCTTGATACACCTTTGGTGATAATATATAATTATGATGTAGGAAGAAATCTTGTATGGTGAACATTTGACAAAAAAGGCTTAAAAATTAAGGAGGCATTTTGCCTTGACATCACAAAAACAACTTTTAAATTTCAAAGAGTGTACAGATGAAGAACTTGTAAAGTATTCGCGCGAGGGTATCAAAGAGGCTACAGAAGAGCTCTTAAATAGGTATCAAAACCTTGTAAAGGCAAAGTGTAGAATGTACTTTTTGATTGGTGCTGAAAAGGACGACATTTACCAGGAAGGTATGATAGGCCTTTTTAAAGCTGTGCGCGATTTTGATGAGAGCAAATACCCCACTTTTAAACTGTTTGCTGAGCTTTGTATTACAAGACAGGTGATAACCGCAATAAAGACTGCAAGCAGGCAGAAACATATACCTCTTAATACGTACATATCATTAAACAAGCCTGTTTATGAAGAAAATGACGAGAGGACTTTACTTGACACAATTGCTAACTCTTTTATCTCTGATCCTGAAGAAGTTATGATTACAAAGGAGGAGTTTGAAAACGCGTTAAATATCATCACAGGTTGTTTGAGTCCATTTGAGTACAAGGTTTTAAATCTATACCTTGAAGGAAGGAGTTATCAAGAGATTGCAGAGATGATTCACAAGGATGTGAAATCAATTGACAATGCACTGCAACGTGTAAAAAAGAAGATTGAGAAGTACTTAAATAGTTCTGAGTAAGAGATGTGAACTTTTAAAAGACAGAAAATAGAGTTTTAGGAAGATGGCTGCAGCAACTTTGAAAATGTGCGTGCGCAGGCCATCTTTTTTGTTTGTTGTAAAAATTTTAAACTATATTATAATATACTTGTCCAATTTTTTTAAAAAGGGGGCCCAATAAAGAATGAAGAAAATAATCTTTGGAACAGATGGTTGGCGTGGGATTATTGCAGACGACTTTACATTTGACAACGTAAAAATTGTTGCTCAAGCTATTTCAGATTATGTTCTGGAAACTTACGAAAATCCGAAAATAATCATTGGTTATGACTATAGATTTCACTCAGAAAACTTTGCAAAAATTTGTGCTGATATTCTGAGTGCAAATGCTATCCATGTACTTTTTTCAAATAATCCGATTCCAACACCTGCTGTTGCTCATGCAGTTGTGAAAAAAGGAGCAAGCGGTGCAATTATGATAACGGCAAGCCACAACCCGTATTATTACAATGGAATAAAGTTCATACCTCATTATGGTGGTCCAGCAAATACGCAAATTACTGACAAGATAATAAAAAATGTTGAGAGAATCCAAAAGGAAGGGCTAAAAGATATAAATCCTGACAAAGATCTCATTGAGTATTTTGACTACAAAGAAGAGTATTTGAAAGACATATTAAGTCTGATAGACAAAAAAGCGTTTGAGGGCAAACAACTAAAAGTGCTTGTAAATCCCATGTATGGTTGTGGGATAGGGTATATTGACGAGGCGCTAAGAAGGCTTGGATGTGACGTAAAAGTAATAAACAACTGGCGTGATCCACTTTTTGGTGGTCATTTGCCAGAGCCAAATTTAGAGAATATGAAGGATTTGCTTGAGATTATAAAGACAGAGGAGTTTGATTTAGGGCTTGCAACAGATGGTGATGCTGACAGGTTTGGTGTTGTAAACCCTGATGGTCAGTTTATTTCAGCAAATGAAGTGATATTTATGTTAACAGATTATTTAATTAACACAAGAGGCAAAGCTTCCTCTGTTGCAAGAACTGTCGCAACAACATCTATGATTGATAAGATAGCCCAAAAACATGGTATGCGATGCATTGAGACACCGGTTGGGTTTAAATACATTGCAGAGTGTCTTATGAAAGAGGATGCCTTAATTGGTGGCGAGGAGTCAGGTGGACTTTCTATAAAAGGGCATGTGCCGGAAAAGGATGGGATTTTGGCAGACCTTTTGGTTGCAGAGGCGGTTGCAAAGCTTGAAAGATCTCCAAAAGAGATTTTAGATAGAATTGAATCTGAGTATGGAAAGCTGTATAATAAGAGAATTGATGTTAGAACCACACATAGCAAAAAACAAGAAGCATTAGAAAAGGTAAAGAATTTTGGCAAAGACAGCATAGCTGGCCTTAAATGTTTAGAGTACAGAACAAGAGATGGATTAAAGGTTATTTTAGAGAATGAGTCATGGTTTTTAGTAAGAGCCTCTGGTACAGAGGATTTGATTAGAATATATGCGGAGAGCAAGGATGCAAAGACTCTTGAAAATATACTTTCTGAGGTAAAAGAGTATCTGGGTTTGTAGTTTTTTATACGGGATTGCTTATTGCTTAAGTGTAATAAAATTGAGGAATCTGTGAATATCAATATTATAAATTTGCAAAAAGCACATTTGTGGAGGTAATTCGTAGATGACCAAATTAAAGGTTGCAGTTTTATTCGGTGGAGTTTCAACAGAGCATGAAGTTTCGATAGTATCTGCAAAATCGGTTATGCAAAACCTTGACAAGGAAAAATACGAGATAATACCAATTGGTATTACAAAAGAAGGAAAATGGCTTTTGTATACAGGCAAGATAGAAGATTTAGACAGCAAATGGACAATGTATTCAATTGAATGTTTTATCTCACCAGACAGGACTAAAAAGGCGCTTGTGAAGATAAAAGATAGTGAAGCTACTTTTATTGACATTGACGTTGTATTTCCTGTATTGCATGGATTAAATGGTGAGGATGGTACTGTACAAGGCCTTTTAGAGCTCTCTGGTATTCCATATGTTGGGTGTGGAGTGTTATCATCAGCACTCTGCATGGACAAAGCTTTTGCCAAGAAACTTGCTCTCTTAGAGGGGATTCCACAGGGCCACTTTTTAGTGATTTACAAAGATGAGTATCTTTCCAAAAAGGAATATTTTATCAGACGGATTGAAAGTGAATTTTCGTATCCTGTATTTGTAAAGCCTGCAAATTCGGGCTCCTCAGTTGGGATTTCAAAGGCAAAAGATAAAGAGGAGCTGATTTTGGCAATCCACGAAGCATTTTTGTATGATACAAAGATTTTAATTGAAGAGGCTATAAACGCACGTGAGATTGAGTGTGCTGTGTTGGGGAATAGTGAGATTTTTGTGTCAGCTTTGGGTGAGATAGTGCCTTCACGCGAATTTTACTCATATGAGGCAAAGTATATAGACAACTCATCTGAGCTTATTATTCCTGCAAAGCTTGAAAAACAAGTAGAAGATGAGATAAAAGAGCTTGCTGTTAAGATTTACAAGCTTTTTGAGTGTAGTGGTATGGCAAGAATAGACTTTTTTGTTGACAGAAATACTAACAAGGTGTATTTCAATGAAGTAAATACCATTCCTGGCTTTACAAGTATTTCTATGTATCCAAAACTGATGGAGTACAGCGGTATACCTTATCCTCAGCTTCTTGACAGACTCATACAACTTGCAATTGAAAAGAACCAACAAAAACAAAGCATAAAATATAGCAAAGAGGGTTAAAGCCTATGGATACAAGACCAATTGGAATATTTGACTCAGGCCTTGGCGGGCTTACAGTATTCAAAGAGATTGTAAATCTCATGCCAAATGAGAGCATTGTATATTTTGGTGATACAGCGAGAATCCCATATGGATCTAAGTCCAAAGAGACAGTAACAAAGTTTGCAATGCAAAATACAAGGTTTTTACTTTCAAAAAATGTCAAGATTGTAGTTGTTGCTTGCAATACAGCCTCTGCTTATGCATATGAGTCTTTGAAAAGCCAATTTGATATTCCTATAATTGCTGTTATTGAGCCAGGGGCAAGAGCTGCAGCTTTGGCAACGAAAAATAAAAAGGTCGGTGTAATTGGAACAGAAGGGACAATTGCAAGCGGTTCTTTTGAGAAAAAGATTTTAGAGTACGACGCTGATATAAAGGTGTTTTCAAAGCCCTGTCCTCTATTTGTACCGCTTGTTGAGGAAGGATGGGTTGACAAAGAGGTAACGTATCTTGTTGCAAAAGAATATTTAGAAGAGTTCAAAGAAAAGGGAATAGATACTCTTGTTTTGGGATGTACACACTATCCATTTTTACAAAATGTCATAAAGAAGATTTTACCAGAGGTAACTTTGATAAACCCTGCGCTTGAAACAGCAAAGCAAACATATGAAGTACTGAAGCAAAATGATATGTTAAATACCTTAGATGAGGAACCAACTTATTATTTTTATGCAAGTGACAATTTAAAAAAGTTCGAAGCGGTTGCCTCAATATTCTTGAATGAGAAGGTAAAGTGTGAAGAAAAGATTGATATAGAGAGATATTAAACTACCGTTTTTGGGGTGAAAGTATGAAGAAAGACGTTCTGATTTTTGTCAAAGGCACCCAAGAGTACCCCATAAATAGCTTTGAAAATAGCATAGAATTTTTTACAGAAGGAAAGTTTTACAAAAAAGGTGAGAGTTTTTATGTGACATACAAGGAAAGCGAGCTTACTGGGCTTGAAGGTACAACTACTACATTTAAGATTCAGCCAAACCATATAACCTTAATTCGCTATGGAGATGTCACATCCACACTTATTTTTGAGCCGGGCAAAAGGCATATATCGACATATATCACTGAAGATGGTGTGATAATGATAGGGGTTTATACAAAAAAGATGAAGGTTGATTTGACCGAGAATGGTGGAGAAGTTTTTGTTGAGTATGCCATAGATTTAGATTCGCATATGATGTCTGAGAATGACTTTTTACTCAAAATAAAAGAGGCAGGTGTAAAAAATTGAACTTGGTAAAACTTGCAAAAGACCAGATAAAAGATACCATTGAAAAGGCTATAAATAGCTGTATTGAAAAAGGGATTTTTCAGCTTGACCAACTCCCACAAATAATGATTGAAAAACCCAAAGAAAAAGCTCACGGTGATTTTGCAACCAATGTTGCAATGGAGCTTACAAGAAAACTTAAGAGAAATCCTCGTGAAATAGCTCAAAATATCTTAGATAATATGGACCTTACAAATACCTTGATAGAAAAAGTAGAGGTTGCAGGGCCAGGTTTTATAAATTTCTTTTTCAAAAAAGAGTGGCTTTACAAGGTGGTAGATGTCATACTTTCTGAAGGTGATGATTACGGTAAAGTAGATGTTGGAAATGGTAAAAAGGTAATGGTTGAGTTTGTTTCGGCAAATCCAACAGGGCCTATGCACATGGGAAATGCACGAGGCGGCGCACTTGGAGACTGTCTTGCAAACCTTTTAAAATGGGCAGGCTATAGAGTTACAAAAGAGTTTTATGTAAACGATGCGGGCAATCAGATAGAAAAATTTGGACAGAGCCTTGAGATAAGATATAGACAGCTAAAAGGTGAAGATATTGAGCTTCCCGAGGACTGTTATCATGGCGATGATATAATTGAAAGAGTAAAGGAGTATTTAAATGAAAATGGAGATGACTTGGAAAGTTTGCCATCTGAAGAGAGAAGAAGAAAACTTGTGGAGTTTGCGCTAAAAAGAAATATTGCTCTTATTAAGGAACACTTGCAGAAGTATGGTATTGAATATGATGTTTGGTTTCATGAAAGTAGTCTCTATGAAAGTGGTGAGGTTTACGAGACAATTGAGGATTTGAAAAGACATGGTTTTACTTATGAAAAAGACGGAGCTGTTTGGTTTGCTGCATCAAAGTTGGATGAAAACTTAAAAGATGAGGTTTTGATAAGGACAAATGGAATACCCACCTACTTTGCAGCTGACATTGCTTACCACAGAAACAAGTTTGAAAAAAGAGGATTTGACATTGTAATTGACATTTGGGGAGCAGACCATCATGGACATGTTCCAAGAATGAAGGCAGCAATGAAAGCACTCGGCATTGACCCTGAAAGACTTATTATAATCCTTATGCAGCTTGTACGGCTTGTTCGTGGCAAGGAAGTTGTGCGAATGTCAAAAAGGACAGGTAAGGCTATTACGCTTATTGATTTAATAGAAGAAATTGGCAAGGATGCTGCAAGGTTTATGTTCAACACAAAGTCAGCTGACACACATATTGAAATAGATTTGGACCTTGTAACACAGCAGACACTTGACAATCCTGTATTCTATGTGCAGTATGCTCATGCAAGAACATGCGGGATATTGAGAGCTCTTTCTGAAGAGGGAGTTGTGCTTAATAGAGAAAAAGTAAAGGTTGAGCTTTTGCAGCAAGAGGAAGAGCTTGAACTTCTCAAAAAACTCTTAGAGCTTCCAGAGGAGATAGAGATTGCAGCACGCAATTTAGACGTTAGCAGAGTTACAAAATATCTTTTAGATTTGGCCTCAATCTTTCATGCTTTTTACAACGCATGTAGAGTAAAAAACGAAAATGAAGAGCTTATGCACACAAGACTTTCGCTTGTTGAATGTGTAAGGATTGTAATTAAAAATATGCTAACCCTTTTAGGCGTTGATGCTCCAGAAAAGATGTAAATAAAGATAGAGCCTCTTAACTATTTTTGACAAATGGTTAAGAGGCTTTTTGTTGACTTTAAACAAAAATTACATTAAAAGTTTTTAATCTATTGTTAGTCTTTAAAACAATATGATATAATTTAAATAACAAAAATCGATAAAAGATGGGAGTTTTACCGTGGATGTCTTTGCAATATTAATCCGAAATGTATTCTTCCCTTTAATGGAATTATTCAAAGGCAATAGGATTAGAAAAAAATTAAACATTTTGAGAAGTAATCAATTAAAGAGTAGAAATGAGATAGAAAACATTCAAAAGGAAGAGCTAAAAAAATTAATGCTTTTCTGTATAGAACATGTTCCGGCATACAAGAAATTCGAACATTTGAGAAAAAAAATTATGATTTCGCCAGAAAAGGCCTTGCTTGAGTTTCCTATCTTAGAGAAAAAAGAATTCAATAAAAACAGGGACTTGTACTTATCCGAAAAAGCAAATCTATCAGAGTGCATTCTCAACAAAACAGGTGGTTCTACAGGTGAGCCTGTGAAGTTTTACATAGACAGGGAGACTGTTGAGTGGTATGAGGCGGCGAGGTACTTAGGTCTTTCATGGTGGGGGATTAATATTGGTGACAGGTGTCTTATGCTCTGGGCGTCCTTAAATGATATTGAAAATGCAAAGAATTTGAAAGACAAACTTAAAGAGCTTGTGTTGAAAAATAGACTGATAATCTCATCTTGGGAGATAAATGGGAAAAACATAAAAGATATAGCAAAGAGAGTTCAAAAGTACAAGCCTTCCTTTATATACGCTTACCCTTCGGCTGCTTATAAACTTGCAAGTCTGCTTAAAGAGAATAAAATAGACCTCAAATTAAAGCTAAAAGGTGTTGTTACAACAGCAGAGAATTTGTATAAATACCAGAAAGATTTGATAGAAGAGGTTTTTAGATGCCCTGTGATAAATGAATATGGTGCAAGAGATGGTGGGATTATTGCTTATCAGTGCAAAAAAGGTAAGATGCATTTGATGAGTCTAACAGGCTATTATGAGTTTGTTGATATTGAAGGGATGGAAGACAAAAACAAAAAAGCTATTTTAGTTACAGACCTTCACAACTATGTAATGCCAAGGCTGAGGTATCGGCTCGGGGATGTTGTAACTTTGGATGATGAGGGGTGTGACTGTGGAATAGGTTTTCCTACCATCAAAGAGATAGATGGTAGGATAGATGAGATTTTTGTGGCGAAAAGTGGTGAAGTTTATGATAGCCATTTCTTCAACATATTGGCAAGAGAAATGGAGGGTGTTTTACAGTATCAGCTCATCCAACATGATTTAGATAATATGACACTTAAGATTGTAAAAGGAAAAAGATTTGATGAAAGAGAAGTAGAACAATTTGTAAAGAGTATTAAAAGTAAGTTTGGCGACATTTCCATAAAAGTTGATTATGTAAATGAGATTCCAACTGGACCCTCAGGCAAAATAAAATATACAATTAGAGAATACAAAATCCCCATTATGAGAACACTTTTGCCGCTGGTAAAGATTGGCGCTACAATGTTAGCTTTGCTTAGTATAGATCTATGATTTAGATTTAATACAACTGCTTATGATTTTATATGACTTAACAATGTAGGAAGGGAGGATGGTTGAAATGAACTTAAGAAGGCCAAATGCAAACGAGGCAACTGGTACTTTTAACCGTTCAAGAGATGTTGTTCCTATGTCAGGACTTTGTACAAGGTGTGTTGATGGATGTCAGGGTAATTGTGAAATCTTTTTAGCATCATTTAGAGGAAGAGAGGTTTTGTATCCTGGACCGTTTGGCGAGGTCACTGCAGGTGCTGACAAAAATTATCCTGTCGACTACTCACATTTAAACATCCAAGGTTATGCAGTCGGCGCAAAGGGTCTTCCTGAAGGTGTTGAAGCAAATCCTGATACAGCAGTCTTTCCAAATGTTGACACAACAACAGAATATGGTTGGGAAAAGAAGGTAAAAATGAAGGTTCCAATATTCACAGGTGCGCTGGGGTCAACAGAGATTGCACGCAAAAACTGGGAACATTTTGCAATTGGTGCGGCTATCTCAGGTATTACACTTGTTTGTGGCGAAAATGTCTGTGGTGTTGACCCAGAGCTTGAACTCACATCAGATGGCAAGGTCAAAAAATCTCCTGAGATGGACAGGAGAATTACTACATACAAGAGGTTCTATGAGGGCTGGGGCGAAATACTTGTTCAGATGAATGTTGAGGACACGCGCCTTGGTGTTGCAGAGTATGTCATTGAAAAGCATGGACTTGAGACAATCGAACTCAAATGGGGTCAGGGTGCAAAGTGCATTGGTGGTGAGATAAAGGTAAATAGCTTAGAGAGAGCTCTTGAGCTGAAAAAAAGAGGATATATCGTACTTCCTGATCCAACTTTAAAGGAAGTACAGGAGGCATTCAAAAAAGGTGCAATAAAAGAATTTGAAAGACATTCAAGGCTTGGCTTTGTTGAGAAAGAAAGCTTTTTGAAAGAGGTTGAGAGATTAAGAAGCCTTGGATTTAAGAGAATTACTCTCAAAACAGGTGCTTATTCAGCTGTTGAGCTGGCAATGGCGCTGAGGTTTGGTGCTGAGGCAAAACTTGATTTGATAACAATTGATGGTGCACCAGGTGGTACAGGCATGAGCCCGTGGCCTATGATGAATGAATGGGGGATTCCCACATTCTACTTAGAAGCATTGGCATATCAATTTGCAGAGAAGCTTACTAAAAGAGGTTTCAGAGTTCCTGACCTTGCAATTGCAGGCGGATTTTCAACCGAAGATGGAGTGTTCAAAGCAATTGCAATGGGTGCTCCATATGTAAAAGCTGTTTGCATGGGAAGAGCACTAATGATACCAGGAATGGTAGGCAAAAACATTGAAAAGTGGCTCAAAGAAGGTAATTTGCCAAAGACAGTTTCTAAGTATGGAACAACACCAGAAGAGATATTTATCACATATGAAGAGCTTAAAGAAAAATATGGTGATGAGATAAAGAGCATTCCTCTTGGTGCGATTGGAATTTATACATTTGTGCAAAAGTTTAAAACAGGTCTACAGCAGCTTATGGCAGGTTCGAGAAACTTCAGAATCTCTACAATCTCAAGAAAGGATTTGATTGCACTTACAGAAGATGCTGCAAAGATATCAGGCATCCCATATGTAATGGATGCATACAGAGAAGAAGCAGAGAGAATTTTGGAAGAATAATTTCAAAATTGAAAAGTGATTATTTCCTTTAAAAAAGCATCAAAGGGCTGTTCCCGAAAATATACAGAGGGTACAGCCCTTTTCTCACATTTTACTTTATCTCATATTTTAATTTTAGTGGAATCCTATAAACGTTTATATAACGTAATTTGTAAGCCTACCAATTCCTTCTATTTCAACCTCAACCACATCACCTTGTTTCATTGGTCCAATTCCTGAAGGGGTACCGGTTATAATTACATCAAATGGTTTTAGGGTCATTATTGAGCTTATATAACTTACCAAGGTTTCAACAGGGAAGATGAAATTGTTAGTATTTGAACTTTGAACAACTTGTCCATTCAAGTATGTTTTGATATTGCTATTATTTGGGTCAATTTCATCTGTTATAATAGGACCAAGTGGCAAGAATGTATCGAATGACTTTGCAATTGTCCACTGGCCGTTTTTTGGCTGCAGGTCTCTTGCTGTTACGTCATTTGCACAGGTATAGCCAAGTATGTAGTTTTTAGATTCTTTTTCAGAGACATTTCGACACTCCTTTTTAATCACAATTGCAAGTTCACCTTCATAATCCACTTGTTTGCTCATGTGCTCTGGGTATATGATATTTTCCATGTGTCCGATTACACATGTTGGTGGTTTTAGAAAAAGAACAGGGGTTTTTGGAATTTCAAGTTTTAGTTCATTTGCATGGTCTTTGTAATTGAGTCCCACGCAAATAACTTTTGAGGGTTTTACAGGAGATAAGATTTTCAAGGCTTCTTTTGGATAAGTTTCATTGCTTACGGTCAGTGGGTCTATACATTTTACAACTCTTACCATATCATCCTCTAAAAGTCCGAAAAATGTCTTATTTGCATAAAAAAATCTTCCAAGTTTCATTTTCAATTGTCACCTCACAACATTGAATTACGGCATTTTAATTAAAAGTATACAATATAGCTTTTAAAAAAACAAATCTTAAATTGCAAGAAAACATATTGTAAACTTTCATATCAAATGGTATAATAAAATTGTTAAAAAATAAACAAATGCAAGTTGAACTGTTTAGTTTAGAGTCCGTTTGGGTATAAATAACTATATACTGCCTATTTGGGAGTAAATATTGTTATAATTAATCAATTCGTTAGTAGGTGGTGATTTAATTGCCAAAGGTATTGAGAGCTGATAATATGAATAAATGCCTTGGATGTTTTACATGTATGATTACATGTGCTGCTGTAAACCATAATAATCATAACTTAGCAAAAAGCTCTATTAAAGTGAAAACAAGAGGAGGGCTTCAGAGCAAGTTTGCAGCAACAGTATGTGTTGCTTGCAAAGAACCTGCCTGTGCAGAGGTTTGCCCAACAAATGCTTTAGTTAAGCGTCCAGGTGGAGGCGTAAGGCTAATAGAAGAAAAGTGCATCGCCTGTGAAAAATGCGTTTCAGCGTGTATTGTGGGTTCTATTCACATGGACTACGATAGAAAAGTGCCTATAGTTTGCAAGCACTGTGGAGCATGTGTGAGGATGTGTCCACATAATTGTTTGAGCATGGAAGAGGTGAGTGAATAAAATGATTGGAACAGATTTTATTAGGGTTTTGTATATAGACCTTACAAATAAAAAGGCAGATATACAAGAAAGAAAGGATTTGTATAAGTACTTAGGTGGGGTTGGAATTGCTGCAAAGCTTCTTGAAGAGAATATGAAAAAAGAACTCCCACCACTTCATGAACAGCAGCCACTTATTATCTCAATTGGTCCACTTTCGACAATATTTCCTGTTGTGACAAAAGCTGTTGCAACATTTATCTCACCTCACACAGGTGAGTATGGTGAGAGCCATGCAGGCGGAAGACTTGCCATGGCAATCAGAAATGCAGGCTACGATGCAATTGTTATAACTGGAAAAGCACAAAAGCCAACTTATCTTGTGATAACAGACAAGTCTATAGAGTTCAAAGATGCACGGGCTATGTGGGGACTTGATGTTGAAGAGGTCGGAAGACTTATAAGAGAAAGAGAGCCGGGTCCTGGAAAAAGAAGTATTATAAGAATTGGAAAAGCAGGAGAGAAACTTGTAACATATTCCTGTGTGAATGTAGATACCTACAGGCATTTTGGAAGACTTGGCATTGGAGCAGTTTTTGGAAGCAAGAATCTCAAAGCGATGATGATAATGGGCGAGGAAGATTTGCCAATTTCCAATTTGAAAGAGTATTTTAAAACGTATCAAGAGATTTACAAAAAGGTCACACAGACAGATGCTATGGCAAAGTATCATGAGCTTGGCACACCCATGAACATCAAGGTTTTGAATGCTATAAATTCCCTACCAACAAAGAACCTACTGCAATCCACTTTTGAACATGCAGATAGCATATCAGGTGAGACGTTTGCAGAGAAGAACCTTATAAGAAAGGTTTCATGTGTAGGTTGTCCAATTGGATGTATTCATATAGGCCAGTTTAGGCGCGAATTTGACAAGGGGTATGAGTATGAGTCAATAGCAGTTTCATACGACCATGAGCTAATCTATGCTTTGGGGAGTCTTCTTGGGATAAAAACAACGGACGAGGTTTTGCAGATCATCGAAGAGGTTGAACTTGCAGGGCTCGATGCAATTTCAACCGGTGTTGTGTTGGCATGGGCAACAGAGGCACTCAAAAAAGGCCTTATTACAAGAGAAGATACCTTAGCTGATCTTGAATTTGGCAATACCATGGAATATGAAAAGGCAATTGACAATATTGCAGATAGAGTAAATGAGTTTTACTACACAATTGGAAATGGTTTGAAGGAAGCAGTCAAAAAATACGGTGGCGAAGAGTTTGCACTTTTGTACGGTGGGAATGAAATGGCAGGATATCACACAGGGTATGCGTTTGCACTTGGTCAGACTGTTGGTGCAAGGCACTCTCACTTAGATAATGCAGGGTATGCATATGATCAGAGTGCAAAAGAACTAAAGGATGAGGATATAATAGATTATGTAATAAACGAAGAAAAGGAAAGGGCGGTTCTGACATCGCTTTGCATCTGCCTTTTTGCAAGAAAGGTGTATGACAGACCAACAATCTTAAAAGCTTTGAATTCAATAGGTATCAACTGGACGGACGAAGACCTGAGTCGACTTGGCAATGACATCTTCTTTACAAAACTGAAGATTAAAAAGGAACTTGGCTATTCACTTGAGAATTATAAATTCCCGAAGAGAATTTTTGAAACACCAACTCTTTGGGGTAAAATGGACGAAGAGAGGCTAAACAGGCTTTTAAAGAGGTATATAGAGAGGGTGGAAAGAGAATATGAAGATTGGAGTAGAGGTAAATGATTTTTTCAGAAGATATGATAGCAAAGTTGGTAAATTTGAGCTTGAGATAGAACCTAATTTCAATGTTTTGAATCTTCTTGAAAGGCTGAATATACCAGCTGATAAGGTCGGATTTGTAATTGTAAATCAAAAGAAGGTTGACAATGATTATATTTTTTCAGAAAATGATAGTGTGTATATTTCTCCATTTGCGACTGGAGGCTAAAGATTTATGCAAAAAAGATTTTTGAAAAACGTTGGTGTTTTGAGCGAGGAAGGACAAAAGAAGCTTCTTGCAACAACTGTTGCTGTTGTGGGTGTTGGTGGCATAGGCGGATTTTTGATTGAGGGTTTGGCAAGGCTTGGGGTAAAAAAGATTATTGCAGTTGATATGGACACATTTGATGAGACAAACCTCAACAGGCAGATACTCTCAAATATTAACAACTTAGGCAAGTACAAAGTCTTTGAAGCTGAAAAGAGGGTAAAAGAAATAAATCCAAATGTGTACTTAGAGCCTATAAAGGAGAAGGCATACTTAGACAATCTTGAAATTTTTTTGCTTGATGCAGATTATATATTTGATGCAACAGACAACATAGAGATAAGAAAGAGTTTATCTAAGTTTGTACAAAAGACAGGTAAGATTTTAATTCATGGCGGATGTGCAGGTTGGTATGCACAGGTGAGCATAATAACAAAAGACACACCTCCTATCGAAAAACTTTTAGGTGGGACAAATGTCGAAGGTGCAGAAAAAGAGCTTGGGAACCCAATTTTTGCACCAATGCTAACAGCAGCACTTGAGCTTTCTGAGTTTTGTAAACTGGTCTCAAAACAGGGAGAGTCACTTATAGGCAAGTGCTTATTTGCAAACCTTTTGACAAATGAATACAGAGTATTTGAGTTTTAAAATCTTTCCGAGCCACTGCAACCTAAAAAGAGGGTCTTTCCCTCTTCATGGTGCTTTGGCCGATAGGGTGTAGGTTGGGAAACCCCTACGCCTCCCGCTTTGGAAAGGAAAGATTTCAAAAAGGATACTCTTTCCGGATTATTCAAAGCGGGGGAGTATCCTTTTTTGTTTTAGAAAAACTAAAATTTAACTATTAAAAAAGGAGTGTTAAAAAAAATGAGAAAGGCTATGTTTAAAATTTTTTTAATATCTGTTATTTTAACCTTTATCTCTACTTTTTCATTGGATTCTTATTCAAAACCTGTTAAAACATTTAAAATAGCCACAACCACAAGTATATATGACAGTGGGTTTTTAGGTTTTGTTATTCCTGAGTTTGAAAAAAAGAATGATATGAAACTTGATTTTATCTCAATTGGCAGTGGTCAGGCTGTGAAGATATTCAAAAATGGGGATGCTGATGGAATAATCATCCATGAAAAGTCTTATTTAGATGACCTCAAAAAACAAAAGCTCATTCAAAGGTATACTCCTTTTGTTTCGAACTACTTTATACTTGTTGGTCCAAAAAACAAAAAAGATTTATTCAAAAAAGTAAAATCTATTGAGGCGGCATTTTTGATAATAAAAAATAAAAATTTGAAATTTGTATCCCGTGCTGACAATTCCGCAACGTATATAAGAGAGCTTGAGATATGGAAATTAGCAAAAACAAATCCAACCTTTAAAGGTTATATAAAGTCAGGTCAGGGGATGGGGATGAGTTTAAATCTTGCAAACGAAAAAGAGGCTTTTATTTTAACTGATGAAGCAACATTTTATAAAATGAAAGACAAGCTTGACAGACTGGATGTTATATATCAAAATCCCAAGGAAGAAATATTAGCAAACACATATTACTTTGCCTTTTCACCCAAAAAATCAAACCTGAGCCTGTTTGAAACATTTTTAAAAAGCGAGGTGTTCAAAACTCTTGTTAACTCTTTTAATCAAAAATACTTCAAGAGGGAAATTTACAGAATAGTGAAATAGAAAACAGAGGTAAATACAATGCTTACAAATGTTGTTGTCTCAACCCTGATTGTCTGTATTCCATCCACTGTTGTTTCGATTATAATAGGTGTTCCAATAGGATACATCTTGAAGATAAAAAGGTTTAAAGGGCGAAAATTTGTATTGAGGTTGGTATATACTCTCTCTGGTCTTCCTCCAGTTTTAGCAGGGCTTTTGGTATATATTATGCTATCTAAAAAAGGTCCGTTTGGTTTTTTGGACATCCTTTTTACCAAGTGGGCAATGATTATTGCCCAGGTAATTTTGATTGTACCGATAGTTGTGCTCTATACATTGTCAAGTCTTAAGAATGTGCAAATAGTTTTGGACAATTTGGACTTCTTAAATGTAAAAGGCAAAAAGAGATACATTGTACTTATAAAAGAGTATTCAAAAGAGCTGGTTTATGCAACCATCCTTGGGCTTTCGCGTTCAATCTCTGAGGTAGGGGCTGTTTTGATTGTTGGTGGGAATATAGAAGGAGAAACTCGTATTCTGACAACAGCTATTATCTATGAAATCACAAAAGGAGAATTTTCAAGGGCGCTTTTGTTGGGTATGGTTTTGCTTATTATATCATTTGCATTTAATACGATTTTGCAGGTATTGCAAGGTGATATAGTTGATTGAGGTAAAAGAGGTTGAGAAGTATTTTGGAGAGAGGTTTTTGTTTCGGTGTAAAAACTTAAAGTTTGATAATAAAGGCTTATACATTATAAAAGGACCAAATGGATGTGGAAAAACAACATTTTTGAGGATGCTTTTTGGCAAAGACAAAGATTTTAATGGGATTATCAAGAATACATTTAATAAAAAAGTTATGCTTCCGCAGCAGCCATATTTTTTCAAAGGAAGTGCAGCGTATAACCTTTCTTTGAGTTTAAAAGAACAGCCCTTAAAAGAAGCTATAAAAGTACTAAAAGCATTTTCAATAGACCCTAATTTGAACGTACACTCTCTTTCACTTGGGCAAAAACAATTTGTTGCTTTTTTAAGAGCATTTTACATTGAGTCAAATGTTCTCTTTTTAGATGAACCAGATTCTTATCTTAGTAACGTTGTAAAAGATTTTATTTTTGAAAAGATAGAAGAAGACGCACAAAATAGGTGTATAATTATGGTAACACATGATTCACAAGAAATAGAAAACGCAAAGATCATTTATTTTGAGGACAATCAAATAATAGAAAAAGGTGGTCGATCATGAAGGTTTTAAAAACTTACTTTGAGGTGTTTGATATTTTACGAAATGAATTTTCAGACATTAACTTGAAAACAGAGACCATTTCTATAAAAGAAGCTACAGATAGGATTTGTGCGAAGGACGTTATATCAAGCATAGACGTTCCACACTTTGACAAGTCAACTGTTGATGGATATGCAATAAGATGTGAGACAACATTTTCGGCAAACGATGAAAACCCCGCCATCTTTGATTTGATTGGTGAGGTAAAGACAGGGGAGATTCCAACTTTCGAGATTGGAGAAGGTCAGGCGGCAAGGATTTTTACAGGTGGCGCTGTACCAAAAGGCAGCAATGCTATTGTCATGCTTGAAAATACCATTGAAGAAGATGGAAAACTTTTTGTCTTTCGACCAGTAAAGCCAAATGAAAACATACTTAAAAAAGGTGAGGATATAAAGAAAGGCTGTGTTGTTATAAAAAAATATCAAAGATTAAAAGCACCTCAAATTGGTGTTTTGGCAGCAATAGGGCAGAAAGAGGTTGAAGTTTTCTCAAAGCTTAAAGTTGGGATCATTTCAACAGGTGATGAGATAGTCTCACAAGACCAGAAACTTGAAGATGCCAAGATTTATGATGTAAACTCATATACACTTTTTGCCTCTTGCCAAGAGGAATATGCGATTGCTAAGCTATATGGGATTGTAAAAGATGACTATGAAGCTTTAAAAAGTACGCTTTCAGGAGCCATTTTAGAAAACGACATTGTGCTAATATCCGGTGGGAGTTCTGTTGGAGCATATGACAACACATTAAGAGCAATTTCAAGTTTAGAAAATTCAAAAATTCTTGTTGATGGAGTTTCAATAAAGCCAGGAAAGCCAACAATAATTGCAAAGGCTTTTGACAAAGCCATATTTGGGCTTCCGGGCCACCCTGTTTCTTGCCTTTTTATATTTAAATTTTTTGTAAAAAGACTAATTGACATTTTGTTGCACCAGCAGGATACATCAAAAAAGGTTTTGGCAAAAATGAAGACAAACTTTGCAATATCAAGCGGAAGAACAGAGTTTGTATTTGTAAAACTTATATACTCTGATGAAATTATTGCCGAGCCACTGTATGGAAAATCCGGTTCGATAAATCTTTTGAACAACGCATCAGGTTATATCAGGGTAGATAGTACAAAAACAGGAATTAAAGCAGGCGATATTGTTGAGGTGACACTACTATGAGGGATTATCACTTTTCAGCTACACTCCCACAAGATGCAAGAGATATAATTGAGAAAATACTAAAAGAGTATTTGAGCCTTAAAACAGAGACAATTTCAATTTACAAAGCACAAAGTAAATTTGCAGCAAAAGACTATCTTTCACTCAATACATCGCCTCCTACAAATGTTGCTGCAATGGATGGTTATGCAATAAATGCAGAGCAAACCTTTAATACTTCAGAGGCAAATCCTGCAATAATTGAAAACTTTAAAGTTGTTCAAACAGGAGAAAGCGTTGAGGGTTTTGATGCTGTTGTGCCGTTTGAAGAAGCACAAGTAGAAAATGGTAGGATAAAGATTTTTCAAAGTTACTATCCAAGACAGAATGTACGTTCAAAAGGTGAGGATGTCCAAAAAGACCAGATCCTTGTTAAAAAAGGTGATTTTTTGACCTTTTTTGACAAGGTGTATTTAAAAGCCGGGGGCTATCTTGAAGTTGAGGTTTACAAAATGCCAAAGGTTGCTTTTTTGCCAACAGGGGAGGAGCTTGTTGACATAATAGAGAATAAAGGACAGCTTGTTGAATTCAATTCTGTCATATTCAATGATTTACTTCAAAGATATAGTTTTGAAGTTGGAGTTTTTAAGCCTGTAAAGAACAATTTAAAAGAGCTGACAGAGATGATAAAGAAGCTATTACAAGAGTTTGATATCATTTTTGTAAATGCGGGGTCATCTAAAGGTGACAAGGACTTAACAGCCGAGGCTATATCAAATTTAGGGGAGGTGCTTGTCCACGGCATAGCCATAAAACCCGGCAAGCCGACAATTATAGGAAAGGTAGAAAATAAGCTTGTGATAGGTCTTCCAGGCTTTCCTGTTTCAATGTTTTTTGTTTTAAAAGAGATATTTTTGAGGTCATTTTTCAAGGCATACAATTTAAATCCAAAAGAAAAAAGTATATTTGCCACACTTGAGAGAAGACTCTCATCTGACATAGGCTCTGAAGAGTATGTGAGAGTTAGCATTGAAAATATAGATGGTAAAAATGTTGCCAAAGTTTTAAAAAGGGGTGCAAGCGTGATATCAAGTTTAAAAAGAGCAGATGGATATGTCACAGTTCCAATTAATGTAGACTTAATTGAAGAGGGGAGCTTGCTTGAGGTTAAATTGATTTGAAAAAGGTGATGGTAAATGTATGATGGATATTTTAGGAAGATCGAATACTTAAGATTTTCGATAACAGACAGGTGTAATTTCTTTTGCAGATATTGCAGGACAAAGGAAGTATGCGAAATTGAGAACAAAGAGCTTTCAAAAGATGAGATTTTTAGAGTAATTTCGGTGTTTAAAAAGCTTGGTATAAATAAGCTGAGGTTTACAGGTGGTGAGCCATTTTTAAGAGATGACATATTTGATATTATAGAGTTTGCTGATAGCATTGGTATAAAAAATATAAATGTTACGACAAACGGCTACTTAGATGGAGAAAAGATTGGAAAAATAGCAAAGAGCAGTCTTTCATCAATTAACATTTCACTTGACACTTTAGATAGGCAAAAATACAAAGTCTTAACTGGTGTCGACGGACTGAGCGAAGTGATAAGTACAATAAAAAGCTTGTCAAGATTTAAGAAAGTAAAGATTAATACAGTTTTGCTAAGGTCAGTAAACTTTGATGAGATAGAGCACTTGATATCATTTGCTAAGGAGAATAATGTTGTTATTAGATTTATTGAGCTTATGCCAGTAGGAATTGCAAATAGGATTTTTGAGAGTGAGTTTGTGAGTATAGCTGAAGTTTTAAAAAGGTTTAGAAATGTCCGAGAAATTGAAAGTAGTGAAAACTCTGTTGCAAAGTATTACCATATCGAAGACTTTGACCACATTGTTGGGTTTATAAACGCTGTGTCAGGACATTTTTGTGACAGGTGTGACAAGGTAAGAGTCTCTTCAAGAGGAATTCTCTATAACTGTTTGTTCGATAGGATTGGACTTGATTTAAAAGAGTATTTAAATGACGAAGATATTTTGATTGAAAAAATCCAAGAATTTGTTAAAAAGAAAAGGTTTACTAGAAATCCAACAACAGACACAATGATGTTCAAGATGGGAGGTTAAGGAAAATGGAATTTACTCATTTGAATAAAGAAGGCATGCCGCAGATGGTAGATGTGTCAAAAAAGGACATAACCGAAAGAGTTGCAAAGGCAAGCGGTAAGATTTACGTTGGGAGCGAAGTTATAAAAGCAATAGAAGAAAGCAGGCTACCAAAGGGTGATATATTTTCGGTAGCAAAGATTGCCGGAATAATGGCAGCAAAAAAGACATCAGAGTTAATTCCACTTTGCCACAACATATTTCTATCACACGTCGATATCTCATATTCCATAAACAAAGAACAAGGTTATATAGAGGCAGTGTCAAAGGTAAAGACACAAGCACAAACAGGTGCTGAGATGGAGGCAATAACTGCAGTTTTGATTTTTTTAGAAACAATCTATGACATGTGCAAGGCACTCAAAAAAGATATGGTGATTTCTGATGTGAGATTGATTGAAAAGAGAGGAGGAAAATCAGGGCATTATATCTTTGATGAAAGAAAAAGTTTTGCAAAGGTCATTTCAATAAATATAAGCAGACAAAAAGGTACACCTAAGGAGCCAATTGACGAGGCTATTGTAGTTGAGGATTTTGGCATAAAAGGAGATGCTCATGCAGGTATATCGCAAAGACAAGTAAGCCTTCTTGATGTATCCAGCATAAAAAAGATGGAAGAGTATGGTATAAAAGGCCTTTGTTTTGGCAAGTTTGCAGAGAATATTACAACAGAAGGGCTTGACATAAGCAAAATCCAGCTTGGTACAAAGCTAAAGGTCGGAGATGATGTAATACTTGAGATAAGCCAGATAGGGAAAAAATGCCACGGAGAGGGATGTGAGATAGCAAGGACGGTCGGCATTTGTATAATGCCAAAAGAAGGGTTGTTTGCAAGAGTATTAAAAGGTGGTAAAATAAGGGTAGGAGATATTATAGAAATTTTAAGCTAAATCACTCTGTCTTACCACATTCCCTCTCGTTTTCAAGCAAGATATTTAGTCCATGCTCTAAAACTGGCAACACTGCCTCAATACACTCTTTTACTGCCTTTGGTGAGCCGGGAAGGTTGATTATGAGGCTATTTTCATATATTCCTGAAACTCCGCGCGAAAGATAGCTTCTTTTATTTGTTTTGCCTGTCTCATACCTAATTAACTCAGAGATACCAGGAGTTTGTTTTTGTATGACCTCAAGTGTTGCCTCAGGTGTAACATCCCTTTTGTAAAAGCCAGTGCCTCCAGTTGTCAAAATGAGGTTTGCACCAGCATTTGCTGCCTCTATTAAAGCCTGTTTTATTTTTTCTTTTTCATCAGGAACAACCTTGTAATACACATTTGAAAATCCCTGAGCTTGTAGGAGATTTATTATCTCTTTTCCGCTTAGGTCTTCTCTTTCTCCTTTTGAGCCCTTGTCTGAGCATGTTATGACTGCAAATGTAAAAGCCATCTTTAGGCTTTTCCCCCTTTTACAAAGTTATTTTTTCTTATTTGGATTTTAAACTGCCTTGCAATTTGTTATAATTATATAAGATATTATCTTAATTTTAAAGAGGGTAAAGTTTTATGGTTGAAATAAGGCAGATGAATCCTTCTGAAATACAAACTGTTAAAAAGCTTATAGAGCAATATGGTTTTCAGTTCTTTGATAATGCAATAACTCATGTTGTGAATGATAAAGGCAGCGTTATTGCAGCTTCACAGCTGGCGGTAGAAGAAACTCAAGCTCAAATTTTGTCAATTGTAGTGGGAGAAAACTTTCGCAAGATGGGATTTGGTGATGGACTTTTGAAGATGCAAATAAATTATTGTTATAAAAACAACATTCCTATTATCAGGGTAAAAAAGGGAATGGAGGACAGCTTTTTTAAAAGAGTTGGTTTTATCGAAGATGGTGATTGGCTTATCTTAGATGTGCAAGCGTTTTATTTGAATTTGCGCTGCAAGTAAAATCACAGATGAAAGAAGGTAAGAGATGAATTTCGATTATGAGTGGTTCAAAAAGAAAATATTAGAATATATAGGAATAAACCTTTCATATTACAAAGAAAAACAAATGAAAAGGCGAATAGAGTCTTTAATGAAGAAAAATGGCTTTCAAAACTATGCTGACTACTACAGTGCCCTGACAAAAGACCAAAGACTTTTTAATGAGTTTATTAACTATTTGACAATAAATGTCTCTGAATTTTACAGAAATCCACAGCAGTGGGAAATACTCGAAAAAGAAATTATACCATACATTCTCAAAAGAACAAAAAGACCAAAGATTTGGTCAGCTGCCTGCTCAACAGGTGAGGAACCATATTCAATTGTGATGCTTCTTACAAAGTTTTTTCCATTAAATGAAATAAAAATTTTAGCAACAGACATTGACGATGATGCGCTAATGAAAGCAAAAGAGGGTGTATATTTGAGAAAAAGTCTTGAGGGACTGCCCAAGGAATTTGTAAGAAGGTTTTTCAGAGAAAATGGAGAATTATATTACATAAATGATGAGATAAAAAGATGTGTTGAGTTCAAACACCATGACCTTTTAAAAGACCCTTATCCAACAGGAATGGATTTAATTGTGTGCAGAAATGTTCTAATATACTTTACCGAAGAGGCAAAGGATATGGTGTATAAGAATTTCAACAAGGCACTTGTAACGAACGGGATTTTGTTTGTGGGTTCAACCGAGCAGATAATAATGCCTCAAAAGTATGGACTAAAACCAATTAAAACATTCTTTTACGAAAAGGTGATGAGTATTTGAAAGCAAGAGAGATTTCATATGCTGGTTTGATGGAAGCGCTTAGTATAATTTTTCTGTTTCTTGCTTCAGTTCTGCCAAAAGGAAATAGCTTGTTTTACATTCTCTCTTCAGTTTGCGTCATGATAATTGTATGGCTATATAACATAAAACTTGGACTTCTTGTGTATATGACTACTTCTTTGCTAAGTTTTATAATTGTTCCAAACAAACTTGTTACAGTGCTGTACGTTCTTATTTTTGGGCTTTATCCCGTGTTTAAGGCTATTTGCGAAAGAGGTTTTCCAATACATATTGAGTTTGGGTTAAAACTTTTGTTTTATAATATTGCGTTAATTATTTTGTATTTTGTGTTTAAAATAATAATGAAAGAAATCCCCCATTTTAAATTTGGAATAGCTTTGACAGTTGCATCTTCTGAGATTATCTTTGTACTTTATGACTATCTTCTTACACTTATTTTACAGAAACTAAAGAGTTTTAAAATTCCTTGGAGGGAAAAATTATGACAGAACTTATAATAAAAGATGTGCTTTCGTTTCTGATTTCGTTTGTTTTGGTAACAGTCATAACACCGTATATCCAAAGAAAATCAATTGAGATAGGGTTTGTTGACAGACCAAATCCTCGAAAGATTCATTCATACCCAATTCCTGTGACAGGCGGAGTTGCGCTATTTGTTGCATTTTTCATTTCACAGTTTTTGATAAGAGGCATAAGCCGTGAATTTTTAGGTTTTTTTATAGCATCAAGCTTGATTTTGGCAATTGGTCTTGTTGATGACTGGTATAAATCTCAAGGAAAAGAATTTAGCGCTCTTCCAAAGTTCTTGGTGCAAATTTTAGCATGTTCAATAGTTTTTTTTATGGGTATTCAGATTGAAGGAATAACAAACCCGTTTACACACAAGTTCATAAGCTTTCCTGTGTGGTTTCAATATATAGCCACCGTGATTTGGCTGTTTGGTGTGACAACAGTGATAAACTTTATTGATGGGATAGACGGGCTTGCAGCAGGTATTACAACAATCTCAGGTACAACTTTGTATTTTGTAGCTCTCATGAACCTTAGCATAATCTCCACAGCAAGGGTGTCAACATACATGGCAGCAGCACTTGTAGGTGTTGCTTCAGCGTTTTTAATTTTCAACCGCCACCCAGCCAGAATTTTTATGGGTGATTCAGGTGCCACATTTTTAGGATTTGTGCTTGGGACAATTGCTGTTGAAGGAACATTTAAAGTGGCAACAGTGGTGTCTCTGATTGTGCCAATCTTGACATTGGGACTCCCTATATTTGATAATCTTTTTGTCATATTTAAAAGACTTAAGGAAGGGAAACCTATTTACAAAGCTGACAAAAGTCAGGTACACTTTAGACTTCTTGAAGCAGGTTTGAATCAAAAACAAACAGTGTTATTTTTATACTTGATTAGCATTTGTTTTTCACTGACATCTCTTATTATAATGCTTTTGGCAAGAAGATAATAAAGAATTCTTTTTCTTGTTCTAAACCACCCTCATTTTAAATATGCTAATAAAAAGATTAACATAAGTTTTTGAAGAGGGTGGTTTTGGAATGAGAAAAAGAATTTTTTTTGTATTAACTTTATGCTTAATATTCTTAGTCTCTTGTAGAGCAAATATTTTGCCTTCCACTGTTCGAAGTAATGTATATCAAAATGGTCAGAGTGCAAAAACTGAAGTAAATTTTGAGGTTGTAGACAGTGATGTTTATACTCCTCAGTATTCAAAGGAGCAGATAGATATTAACAATTCTTTCAAGGTTCTTAGCATATTTTGTGACAAAGATAAAAACCTTGTTTTAGCAAACATTTATACTACAAAGACTTTGTCTGTAATGAGAAAAGGGCTTGAACTTTCTGTGTTTTCTCCACAGAGGCAAAAGAAACTTAGGGATTTTGGGCTTTTTTGCATCTTTCCTGACGATGTTCAGGTAAACTCTATTGAAGTAGAGGGAAGCTGTGCTAAAATTGATTTAAACCAAAAGTTTTTCCAGAAAAAATATTGCAATTTTTATATAAAGGCCATTACATTTTTTATTACCTCATTTGATGATATAAAAGAAGTGTATTATTATAAAGACGGTACAGTTTACAATAAGGCTCCATTTTTGCGACGCCAAAATGACCAGCTAATCTTATTTGTTCCCCAACGGGTTGAAGGTAATGTGTTTCTTGTTCCAAAATGGATAAATATATCACAAACTTACAAAAACACACCTTTGACTTTTGCTTTGAGGCAGCTGATAAAGAGTCTTAGCTATAGATTTTCTAAGCTAAATGGGTTAAAATTGAATAATGTAAACCTAAAAGAGAAAACTCTATATATCGATTTGTCAAGCCAGATTTTGAACCTAAAAGGAAGTTACGAAGTTGACACTATCTTAGCCTCAATTTGTTTTACAGCAAAAGAAATAGACAACTCTATACGATATATTAAATTATCCATAGAAGGCAAAGAAGGATATCTTGACCAATATGATTTAAAGGATAAAATAGATGTAAACCAGTTTGAATTAAATCCTATAAATCTAAAACTGTGAAAGGAAGGTAAGAAGATGAGACAGGACCAAAGAGCATATAATGAACTTCGTCCAATAAAGATAACAAGAAACTTTATAAAATATGCTGAAGGCTCTTGCTTGATTGAAATGGGCAACACAAAGGTAATTGTCACAGCAACCATTGACGATAAAGTACCTCCTTTTAAAAAAGGAAGTGGTGAGGGTTGGATTACTGCTGAGTATTCAATGCTTCCAAGGGCAACTCAGCAGAGAAATGTAAGAGATATAAATAAACTCAGACTCAGCGGCCGAAGCCATGAGATACAGAGACTAATTGGGAGAGCTCTAAGGGCCGGTATAAACTTTAAAGCCTTAGGTGAGCGTGTGATAATCCTTGACTGTGACGTCATTCAGGCAGACGGTGGTACAAGGACAGCATCTATCACAGGTGGGTTTATTGCGATGTTTGATGCATGCAAAAAGCTTTATGACGAGAAGGTGATAGAAAACTTTCCAATCACAGATTTTGTTGCGGCAGTGTCTGTTGGGATTTGTGACGGGGTTGAGATGCTTGACCTTTGCTTTGAAGAGGACTCTAAAGCTTCTGTTGATATGAACCTTGTTATGAACGACAAGGGCGAGTTTATTGAGATTCAGGGAACAGCAGAAGGTGCTGCTTTTACTCAGGAACAGTTTGAGAAGTTACTTGAGCTTGGGAAACAGGGTATTCAAAAGATTATTGAGATCCAAAGAGAGGTCTTAGGCGAAGATAGCAAGCTAATTGGGAGTGTTCCAAAAGATGAGAAAACTTCTGGTTGCAACCAAGAATAGAGGAAAGGCAAAAGAAATAAAAGAGCTAATTGGAGATTTCTTTGACGATGTTTTGAGTTTGAGCGATTTTAATGGAAATATTAACATAATTGAGGATGGAAAAACTTTTGAAGAAAATGCCTTGAAAAAGGCAAAAACTGTATACAGCCTTTACAGACTACCAACTTTAGCAGATGACTCTGGGCTTGAGGTGGACGCACTTGACGGAAGGCCTGGCGTGTATTCTGCAAGGTATGCAGGTGATAATGCAACGGATGAAGAAAAGATAAAAAAGCTTTTAGAAGAGCTTAAAAACATACCAGAAGAAAAAAGGGGTGCACAATTTGTCTGTGTGCTTGCATTTATTGATGAAAATGGCAGGGTGTATCAAACAAAAGGAATCTGCAGAGGTAAAATTGGCTTTGAACCAAAAGGAGTAAATGGATTTGGCTATGACCCTATATTTATTCCTGAAGGATACAGTAGAACATTTGCAGAGCTTGAAAGTGATGAGAAGAATAGGATATCACACAGAGCAAAAGCTTTTGAAAAATTAAAAAAGATTTTGGGTGAGATTTACAATGAAGATCCTCGTGATAAGTGACACTCATGGAATTACTTATGATGCAGAGAGAATTATAAAAAAGTATGAAAAAAATATTGTTTTGTGCGTTCATCTTGGAGACTTGGTGAAAGATGCTGTGTATCTGCAAACTAAGTTTCCAAATCTCAAGTTTGAGATAGTGCGAGGGAACAACGACTTTACAAGAGAATTTCCGTCAGAGAAGATTATAGAAGTTGGGAATAAAAAGATTTTAATAACACATGGTCATATGTATTCTGTAAAGTCTACATATGACCTTATTGTTAACCATGCAAAGTCTTTCAAAGTTGATGCAGTGTTTTTTGGACATACACATCAGCAGGAGGAGTTTTACTCTGACAACATCTTATTTTTAAACCCAGGCAGCATAGCTCTTTCAAGGGATGGCTCAAGGTCATATGCTATTGCGGAGGTAACTGCGTTTGGTGTTGTAGCATATTTAGAAAAGGTGTGAAAAAATGTTAATAGCAAAGGGAGAGCTTGTAAATATTAGAGAACTGAGATGGGGAGATTTGAAATATCTTCAAAAATGGTCAAATGACCCAGAGGTTGCCTACTGGGCACGTGGTGTGAAAAATGCTGCCGAAACATCCATTGGTGAGTTTAGAAGATGGTATTATTCACGTTCATCATCAACCATTAAAAGGTTTATAGTTGAAACAAAAGACAGAAAGCCAATTGGATCTATCTCATATCGCGACTATGACCCTATAAATAAAGTAGTTGTACTTGGAATTCACATAGGCGAAAAAGAATATTGGGGGAAAGGTTTTGGCACCGACGCAATAAAGGCATTTGTAGAATACCTATTTACAACCCTTGATATAAACAGAATAGAGCTTGACACATTCGATGATAATATAAGGGCTATTAAGGCATATCAGAAATGTGGGTTTAAAATTGAAGGGGTTTTGCGTGAAGCGAGAATTATTGATGGAAAGTTTCATGATGTTATCATAATGGGGATGACAAGAAAAGATTTTGAGAAGATAGCAAACCGAAAATAAATATGATATAATAAAAACAAACATAAAAAAAGTAAAAACAAATGAGGAGGAAGAAATGAAAACAACAAATTGCGTTGGTGCTGATTTTGGTGCATCAAGCGGGAGAGTGTTTGTTGGAAGTTTTAATGGAGAGAGTTTAGAACTTTTTGAAGTGCACAGGTTTGAAAACATCCCTGTAAGAATTAACCAGGGTTTATTTTGGGATTTTTTGTATCTATTTAACAATTTGAAAATTGGTATCTACAAGGCTAAAAAACAATTTGGAGAGCTTCATAGTATTGGGATCGATACGTGGGGAGTTGACTATGGGCTTGTTGACAAGAGAGGACACTTACTTTCAAATCCTTATCATTACAGAGATTTGAGGACGAAAAACGCAATTGAAGAGGTATCTACAATAGTTTCGCTTGACAAAATTTATGAAATAACAGGCATTCAGTTTATGAATTTCAACACAATCTTTCAGCTTTACATAGACTACAAAACACGGCAGGATATAATGAAAAATGTAGATTCGCTTTTGTTCATGCCGGACCTTTTTGCATATTTTTTGACAGGTGTTAAAGTAAACGAATACACCATTGCATCAACCTCACAGCTAATAGATGCACAAAAAAGAGAATGGTCAGATGAACTGGTAGAAAAACTTGGGTTTGAAAAGAGAATATTTAATGATATAATTTATCCAGGAAATATTTTAGGCAGAATAACACCTGATGTTCAAGAAGAGTTAGAAATTGACGCTATTCCTGTCATTGCAGTTGGTAGCCATGACACAGCTTCTGCTGTTGCAGCTTCGCCTTTTTCAGATGGCAAAACCACAGTGTATCTCAGCTGTGGAACATGGTCGCTGATGGGAGTGGAACTTGAAAGTCCTCTTATTAATCAAAATAGTTTTAACAAAAACTTCACAAACGAAGGTGGCGTTGAAAACAGAATAAGGTTTTTAAAGAACATTACTGGTCTTTGGCTCATTCAGCAGATAAGAAGCACGTGGAGCAAGAAGTTTGAAGAGGTAAGTTTTAATAGAATAAGCGAGCTTGCGCAAAACTCAAGCTATGAGTATGCAATTGACCCGGATAGTAGCGAGTTTATAGCTCCAATTGACATTGTGGCAGAGATAAAAAAATACTGCGTTGCTCATTTTGGAAAAGAACCACAGGATTTAGGTGACATTGCAAAAGCAGCCTACAATGGAATTGTACAAAAGTACAAAAAGACAGTTGAAGAGATTGAAGAGCTAACAGGCTTAACCATTTCTAAAATCAACATGGTTGGTGGTGGAATAAAGGATAAGTATCTTTGTGAGCTTACCGCAAAAGAGACAAAAAGAGAGGTTATAGCAGGGCCTGTTGAGGCAACAGTACTTGGTAACATTATGCTTCAGCTAATGGCACTCGGTAGGCTCAAAGACTTAAACGAAGCAAGAGAACTTCTCAAAAAAAGTATCCAGTTTGAAATCTACACGGGGAGGTAATTAGAAAGGTGCTTGCAATTGAACGAAGACAAAAGATAATGGCAATGTTAAATGAAAACAAGAGCGTGCTTGTTCCAGAGCTTGCAAAGCTTTTCAACGTCACAGAAGAGACTATTAGGCGTGACCTCGAGAAGCTTGAAAAGGAAGGACTTTTAAAAAGAACATATGGCGGAGCAGTATTGGTTGAAAACTACAATGTTGACATTCCATTTGAGTTCAGAAATGCAACAAATATTGAAGGCAAAAAACAAATAGCTCTGACTCTAATAAAGTACATTGAAGATGGTGACACGCTTGTTATGGACTCAAGTACATCAGCTCTGCAGGTTGCAAAGCTTCTCAAGACCAAAAAAAAGATAACAGTCATCACAAACTCTGAGCAGATAGTAAATGAGCTAAAGGTTTTTGAAGACATCAAGGTAATCTCAACAGGTGGGACGCTCAGGAACAAATCTCTTTCACTTGTTGGACCTATTGCTGAAAATACTCTAAGGTCACTAAATGCAAACAAAGCAATCATCTCCTGCAAAGGGTTTGACATTGAAAAGGGCTTTACAGAATCAAACGAGCTTGAAGCACAGGTAAAAAAGATGATGATTGAGATAGCAGACCAGGTTTATATGATTGCAGACCACACAAAGATGAACAAAACAGCACTTGTCAACATTGCAACACTTGATGATGTAGACTTTATCTTCACCGACAAGGTACTACCACCAAGCCAGGAAAATGCTATAAGAGAGAAAAATGTTGAGATTGTATACTGTTAAAAGTAAAGGGGCTGCCCAGGTTTTTTGAAGCAGCCCCTCACATGTATTATCACTAAAACTTTGCCCTTTACTTCCCATTGCTATTCAAAAGATGTAGCTTGAACTTATCATGTATAGCCCTCACTGCTTTGTCTGCATCCTTTTCATCAATTAAAACTGAAATCTTGATTTCTGACGTTGAAATCATTTCAATGTTGATTCCTGCATCGTAAAGCGCTTCAAACATCATTGCAGCAACGCCTGGGTTGTTGACCATTCCAGCACCCACAATTGATACCTTTGCAACATTGTCTGCGTATGTTATGTCCTTTGCTCCAATTACATGCAAATTCTTTGTCAAAACATCCAAGGTCTGCTTGAGATTACTCTTTGACACAGTAAATGATATATCCTTTGTCTTTTCTCTTCCAATTGATTGCAAGATTATATCAACATTTATATTTTCTTTAGCCAATAAAGAGAATATCTGAAATGCCTTTCCTGGAACATTTTCAACTCCAATCACAGCAACTCTTGCTATGTCCTTGTCACAAGCAACACCTGAGACTAAAAGCTTTTCCACAGAACTTACCTCCTTCACAATTGTTCCTTCATTGTCATTGAAAGATGACCTAACAACTATAGGAATGTTATACTTTTTAGCAAGCTCAACAGACCTGTTATGAAGAACCTTTGCACCAAGCGTTGCAAGCTCTAACATCTCATCATATGAAATCTCTTTAAGCTTTGAAGCATTCGGAACAATTCTTGGGTCTGCTGTGTACACACCATCGACATCTGTGTAAATCTCGCACTTGTCAGCTTTTAGTGCTGCAGCTAAAGCCACGGCTGTTGTGTCAGACCCGCCACGACCCAAAGTAGTAATGTCATCATATTTATTTATTCCCTGAAAACCTGCAACAACAACTATGTTTCTTTTGTCAAGCTCTCTGTGAAGCCTTTCTGTATCAATTTCTTTAATCCTTGCGTTTGAATAGTTGCTATCTGTCTTTATTCCTGCCTGCCAGCCAGTAAGCGATATTACAGGATACCCCAGCTTTTCAATTGCCATTGCCATAAGAGCAATTGATATCTGCTCACCTGTTGAAAGCAGCATATCCATCTCTCTTTTAGACGGGTTTTCATTTATCTCTTTTGCCTTTTCAATGAGCTCATCAGTTGTGTCACCTTGAGCTGAGACAACAACAACTACTTTGTTTCCCTTTTCATACTCGCTAACTGCCCGTCTTGCTGCTCTGAATATCCTTTCCTTGTCTGCAACAGACGTTCCACCATATTTTTGAACAACTATTCCCAATTTTTGTCCCCTCCCTTTTTTAAAACTGAAATGTGTAAAGTTTTTTATTGTAGCTTGATAATATTATATTACACTTTTTTGATAATTGCTTTATCTTTTAAAACTACTACTACTTTGCACAGAGAAAACTGTAGCACCGCAATTGTCGGCCTCTAAAATCATCAAATCCCACTTAGCCTTCAACTCCAATGAGTTAAGTGCAATCTTGACATTTTGTTCAAAACTGTCATAATTTTCATCAATCAATGCTATTATAGAAGGGCCAGCACCAGATAAGAATGCTCCTTTTGCTCCAAATTCCAAAGATAAATTGACAATCTTATCAAAATCAGGAATGAGATTTTTTCTGTATGGCTGATGAAGTCTGTCTTGTGTTGCAGCAGGCAAAAGCTCATAGTTTCCTGTTGTGATTGCGCTTGCAAAGAGTGCTGCCCTTCCAACATTGAAAACAGCGTCTTTGAACTCAATGTACTTTGGCAGGATGTTTCTTGCATACTCGGTAGATAGCTGGAAGTCAGGGATGAATACTGCAAACTTGAGCCTGTTTGGCACAACAAACTTGATGTAGTTTACCTTGTTTTCTTCCAATACTGCAAATACAAGTCCACCAATCATTGCAGGTGTTGAATTGTCAGGATGTCCTTCCATCTTAGCTGCCAAGAAAATCATCTCTTCTTCAGAGAGTTTTCCACCACATAAAAGGTTTGCAGCATAAATACCGCCTGAGATACATGCAGCAGACGAACCCAAACCACGTGTCAGTGGAATTTCATTTATAAGATTTATCCTCAAACCCTTTGGGTACCATCCAACCTCGTCAAATACAACCTTCATGGCTTTGAAAACAAGATTGTTCTCATCCTTTGCAATCGAAGGGTCATCTGGGTTTGAAGTTATCTCTAAACCTTTTTCGATTTCTTCCACCTCAATGATGTTATAAAGTTTTAATGCAACTCCCATACAGTCAAACCCGGCACCAAGGTTTGCCGATGATGCCGGAACCTTTACAGAAATCATTTTGCAACTTACCTCCAAGCACCTGAATTTGCTAATATTTTATATGTTTTCATCATATCTTATAATTGATAAAACCTTTTCTATAGCAGGAAGTTTTTCAAACTGGGATATCTTTTCTTTGAATTCTCTTTCTTTCATCTCATGAGTCACAAATGCAAACTCATTTTCACCAATTGGTTTGTGTGTATTTACAATCATGCAGTCATTAAAAATGATTGAGACTGCATCTTTTGCCTTTGAGAGTTCTTTATACTTTACTCTTACGAAAAATCTGCAGCTTGTTTCATCTATATTCAAAACCTTTATATCGCCAGAGATTCCCCATGTGTAGACATATGACTTGTCAATGTGCTTGACAATGTCAATAATATCTCCTACCACCGCACTTGCAGTTGGAAGCTTTCCAGCGCCTTGGCCATAGAACATAACATCGCCTATCGCATCACCTTTTACTAAGATGGCGTTGAACACATCATCTACATTCGCAAAAGGACTTTTTTGGAGTATCATAAGTGGACTTACCCTTGCAAAAACTGTTGTGCTATCTAACTTTTTGCTCATAGCAATAAGTTTTATTGTACACCCCAGCTCTTCTGCATATTCCATGTCTTCTTTTGTAACTTTTGAGATACCCTCTGTATAAATGCTTTCATAATTTACATAGTGAGAGTATGCAATTGAAGATAGAATTGCAATCTTTCTGCATGCGTCGTGCCCGTCAACATCGTTGCTTGGGTTTCTCTCCGCGTATCCTTTTTCCTGGGCCTGCTTTAGCGCTTCCTCAAATGACAGGGAGTATTTACTCATCTGTGTCAAGATATAGTTTGTGGTGCCATTTAAAATTCCTGCAATCTCTGTTATTTGATTTCCTGCCAAACAGTTCTGAAGTGGTCTTATAATAGGTATTCCACCACCAACGCTTGCTTCAAAAAAGTAATTGATGTTCTTCTCCTTTGCAATTCTCAAAAGCTCTGGTCCATGTTTTGCAACAAGCTCTTTATTTGATGTAACAACATGCTTTCCTTTTTCTAAAAGCTTTTTTGTATAAGTATATGCAGGCTCAAGCCCACCAATTGTCTCAACAACAATTGAGATTTCGTCGTCATTTAAAATTTTGTCAAAGTCTTTTATAATCAAATCTTTTGCAGGATGGTCTGGAAAGTCGCGAATATCTAAGATGTATTTGAGTCCTATCTCATCGCCAGCTCTTTTGGCAATTGAGGCTGCATTTTTTGTCAAAACTTCCCACACACCTGATCCAACAACACCAAACCCCATTATTGCAATCTTTACCACTTCAAGTTTCCCTCCTTTTTGAAAACTTTAATATTCTTCCCTTCCTAAAATTTCAATTTTCTTAACTCCGTCAACTTTTTCTATTTCTTGAATCAACTCTTTTACAGACTTTGTCATATCAGATGTCCTGATGGATATTGTGACAGTTGCGACTCCGCCTAAAGGAATGTTTTGATTGATTGTGAGTATATTTGCATTTGTCTCAGAGATAATATTTAATATTTTAGAAAGAATCCCGGGTGTGTCTTGCAGAACAAGTGCAAGCGTGATTATCTTTCCTCTTGAGCTTTCAAAAAAAGGAAATATACAGTCTTTGTATTTATAAAATGCACTTCTTGAGATTCCTACTAACTTGACAGCTTCATTTACAGCTTTAACTTCACCCTTTTCTAAAAGTTCTTTTGCCTTGATGACTTTTAAAAAAACCTCTGGCAATACACTTTCCTCAACAATATAGTATGTGGCGTCTTTCTTTAGCATTTTTGTTGTTCACCTAATAAAAACAAATGTCTTTATGGAATGGATTTTAGCATACTCGAAGGAAAAATTCAAGTATAAAAAAAGATATTTTATTTCATATTAAATGGTTAGAGAGGGGATTTTATATGATGATAAGCCTTTCAGATATTATTACAAAGTATAGTATTTTAATGTTTTTCTTAAGTGGCATTCTAATATTCTTGCTTGACATAAGAGAGCTTAAATCAAAGAATTTGAAGAGAGAAATTGATTTGGCAAAAATCACAGGAAGTGTTTTAATTGTGCTTGGTATCATCTTTTATATAGTAAAAATTTTCCTTTAAGAGTGGTGATTTTGTATATGGGATTTTTTGAGATTATAAAGAAAAAAAGACAAAGAGAAAAAGAAAAGCAATACACACAAGAAGTTGAATTTGTTAAGGCAAAGGATGAGATTTCAAAAAGAATTGATGACAATCTCAAGTATATAAAAGAGCTTCTTGTTGACAACGACGATATTGTATACAGGGAGTTTTATTGCATGAATGTAAAATGTGCAACAGTGTTTGTGGATGGTCTTGTTTCAAGAGAGATTATAGACAGGGATGTAATAAAGCATCTTATGATTGAGACAAAGCTGATTGATGAGAATATCACTCCAATAAATGTGTACGAAAAGATTCTCAACCAGATTCTTGCAACCTCTGACATAAAGGAAGTTACAGGTTTTAAAAATGCCATTTTAGACCTTCTTTGCGGTGAGACGCTTCTTTTTGTGGATGGTAGCGATAAGATTATTAGAGTCTCAACCCGAAACTTTCCAAACAGGGGCATCCAACAGCCAATTACTGAAAATGCTGTAAGAGGCCCAAGAGATAGCTTTAATGAAGTTGTAAGGTTTTCAACAGCTAATATAAGGCGAAGAGTAAGAGATACTCGCCTTAGAATGAAAAATATGAAGCTTGGGAGACGTTCACAAACTGATATATACCTTGTGTATATAGACGATATTGTAGACAAAGATGTTTTAAATGAGTTAAAACAGAGATTATCTAAGATAGACATTGATGCAATAATTGACGGTGGAATGATAGAACAGCTAATTGAAGATGATGTATTTTGCTTTTTTCCCACAATACAGCACACAGAAAGGGTTGACACGGCAGTTGCTGCAATCTATGAAGGCCGAATTGTGATTTTGTGTGACAATACAAACACTGCTCTTATTGTTCCTGCAACCATTATGACTTCTATTCAGCATGCAGAGGATTATTACGAAAGATGGCATATAGCAACAGTTATACGCATCCTGAGAGTTATTGCTGCCATTACCGCTATGACACTCCAAGGCTTTTATATATCCATCTCATCCTTTACACCAAGCATGATTCCACCTGATTTAGGCCTCTTTATTGCTGCAACAAGAGAAGGTGTGCCAATTCCTGTTTTTATTGAGGCACTATTTTTGGAGTTCATGTTGGAGCTTTTAAGAGAGGCGGGCTTGCGACTTCCTGGACCAATTGGGCAAACAATTGGGATTGTAGGAGGGTTAATTATAGGACAAGCTGCTGTACAAGCGGGTATTATTTCGCCTATTATGGTTATCCTTGTTGCAACAACTGCCATTGCATCATTTGCTGTACCTGGTTATAATTTTTCAATTTCTTTGAGGCTTTTAAAATTTGTATATATACTTGTTTGTGCAGCATTGGGACTTTATGGATTTATACTTCTCAGCCTTATTATATTGGGTAATCTCGTAAAACTCAAAAGCTTTGGAGTGCCAATGCTATCACCATTTGTCTCATTTGAAATTATGGACTACAAGGATGCAATTGTAAGACTTCCAACAAGATATCTTTGGGCAAGGCCCATATTTGCAAGTACACAGCAAAAGATAAGAATGATGTATGAGAAAAGTCAACCACCAAGTGCGGCAGGTGAAAATAGATGATAATAAACGACAATGACAAAATATCTAGTTTTCAGTGTTTTGTCCTTTTTGTATCTGTTATGATTGGAATAGGTATTATGTTTATGCCATCAGGAGTTGCAAAATATGCTGACCAAAATGGCTGGATTGTAGTGCTTATCGGTGGTATAATTTCCTTTTCAGTCTTTTTGCTTCTATTTAAGATTGCAATGTCAAATCCTGATGTTACTTTTATAGAACTTTTAGATTCTGCATTTGGAAAAGTACCTGGTATAGTTTTTTCTTTTATTTACGTTATTTATTTTGTAGTTTTTTCTTCATTTGAAACAAGGCTAATTGCAGAGACAGCAAAAGAGTTCTTGTTTAATCTCACACCTACTGAAGTTTTAATAATCACATTTCTTTTGACATGTGGATATCTTTCAAGATATGGTGTTGAGGTCATAGCAAGAATGTGCGAGATTCTCATGCCAGGAATTATTGTAATCATAATTGTACTCTCCTTTTTTGTATATCAAAGACTTGATTTTTCAAATATCTTACCAATTTTGAATATCCCTATCAAAAAGTTAATTCAAGGTATAGGGAGTACAATATTCAGTTTTTTAGGGTTTGAAGTTTTTCTATTCTTCTTACCATATATTAGAAGAAAAGATAAGTTAATTAAAAGTGCTTTCTTTGGGTTTTTAGTAACAATTTTAGTTTATGAGGTAATAATAATATTTTGCACTGCTGATTTTGGTTCAAAAGAGATGCAAACTATGGTTTGGCCCACTTTAAACCTTTTTAGAGATGTGACAGTTTTAGAGATTATAATAGAAAGACCTGAAAGTATAGTTGTTGCTTTGTGGATGATAACAACATATACCACAGAGATTATATTTTTAACAGCAGCCGGCTTGATTTTGGCAAGGATATTTAACACAAAAGAACATAATTTCTTTGTGTTTGCCCAGCTTCCGTTTATATATATCCTTTCTTTGATTCCACAAAATGTTTTAGAAACTCAAAAGTATATGAACTTTTTCAGCTACTTTTTTTCAACTTTTGTTGTTTTGATATTGCCGCTTACCACATATATCGTACTTGTTTTCAAAAAGAAGGTGAAAAAGGCGTGAGAAGGTTGAAAATATCATATTTAGTGTTGATGCTTTTTGTAATAACTTTAACTTTTACAGGGTGCTGGGACAGGATTGAGATAGAAGACAGGGGATACATTTTAGCACTTGGCGTTGATAAGTATGACCCGAGTGATTTGAACAAATATGAGAGCAAAGAATACATTGACCTTGAAAGAAAGACAGAAAAGTTTCCGCCAGACCAGAAAAAGCCAGAGATTAAAACAGACCAAAAAGGTATTGATCCAAAAACAAAAAGAAAGGTAAAACCTCCTTTGCCAACAAAAGAAAGTCAGTATAAATACTCTGTTACTGTACTTTTCCCAAATCTCAGGATGATGAGCAAGCCCTCACAATCTGATGAGCAGATGAGATTCTTGTTTGTAAGGCCCACAAACAATGTACTTGGTATAAGAAATTACCTTGAAAGAGATATAAACAAAAGACTTTATTATGGGTATCTTAAGGTTGTTGTATTAGGAAGGGATTTGGTGGATGACCCAGGACTTGTAAAAGAAGTTTTGGACTCATTAAATAGAGACAAAGACATTCCTCAAAATACCTTCTTATATGTTTCGGAGACGACTGCAAGAGACACTTTAAATACAATGCCTCTTGTTCAGCCTGTGACAGGAATTCACCTTTTTGAGATTTCAAAGAACGCAATAGTATATGGAAGGATTATAGACACACCTTTAAGCAGTGTTATAAACAGCTTTATAAATTCAAAATGCGCTGTTATCTCAAGAGTAGAGCCGGACATTGAGACGCTGAGAGTAGCTGGTGCGGCAGTTTTAAAAAACTATAGGTTTGTGGGATGGCTTGATGAAAAGCAGCTCATTGTCTACAAACTTTTGATGGGCAAGGCAAAGCATACATTAATTGATGACTTAAAATACAAGTCTACGTATATTCCATTTATCACAACAGAGGTCCAGACTAAAAAGAAATTAGAAAGTGAAAATGGCAAGTTAGAGCTCATATACAACATTCGAATTGAAGGCGAGGTAAACCAGTTTGTATTCCAAAGTGGTTATAAAGTCTTAGATGATCCTATGAGAAGCTATATACAAAGTCAGCTCAATAAAATCATCAAACAAAAGGCAAATGAAGTTATAAATCTTTTAAAGTACAAATATAATGCTGATATCTTAGGTGTTGGGGACTTTATTTCGAAGAGAAGACCAAAAGACTGGAAAAGACTTGAAAAAAACTGGGATGATGAATTTAAAAAGATTAGAATAGTAATTGTGCCTGATGTGAGAGTTAGAAGGAGTGGCACCATTTATTGAAAATAGGTGTATAAAACTTTTCTTTTGTGGCAATGCTAAAAAAAGAAAGGTTAAATCAAGGAGAGAAAACATGACGCTAAGTAGAAAGAAAATTCAAGGATATCTCTTTGCAGCTTTGTGTGCGCTGCTATGTTTTGTTTTTATCTATTGGTACTTAAGCTTTAGGGAGCTTGATAATCTTCAAAATGATTTGGCACACCAAGTTGTAAGACTTCATGTTATTGCAAATAGCAACTCAAAAGAAGACCAAGAGTTAAAGATGTATGTTAGAGACAAACTGATTTCTTATCTTTCAAGCAGAATTGATTATTCAAAAGGCAAGGTATATGTATTAAAACAGATTTTTCTTCAAAAACCCCAAATAGAAAGATACTTACAACAGCAGATGGCTCAAAAAGGATATAACTATAATCTAAAAGTAACTATACAAAGAGATTTATTTCCCAACAGAATTTATAATGGTTTTCTGTTTCCTTCTGGAATTTACGATGCTGTGAAGGTGTTTATAGGTAAAGGAAGTGGGAAAAATTGGTGGTGTGTAATATTTCCTCCGCTTTGTATTGTGGATGAGGCAAAGCTTGAGCTTCCTGACGAGGCAAAAAAAGAGCTTAAAAAATCCCTTTCAAAGAAAGAGTATGTTATAGCTACAAACTATAGCAATGTTGAAAAAATGCCTATAAAACTCAAATTAAAAGTCTATGAAATACTAAAAACAAAGTTTTACAAAGAGGCATGGTTCAAAAGAGTATTTAAGAGTATATAAAAAAGCTCTTTTATTTCCTTTGGGGAGTAAAAGGGCTTTTTTTATTTTTTTTGAAAGATTTGATGTGTAGGTATTCAAAAACTATTAACTTTTTTGATATACTAAATATCGTAAACACTAATTTGATAACAGGAGGATATGGTATGAATCTCAAAGAAAAGTTTAGACATGTTTTGAATTTTCCTAAAGAGGGTATAGATTTTATTGATATAACAACAGTCTTGCAAGACAAAGACGCATTCAAGTATGCAATTGACTCTTTAGTGGACCTAGTAAAAGACCTTGATTTTGACCTCATTGTTGGCCCTGAGTCAAGAGGTTTTATCTTTGGTGCACCAGTTGCGTATGTTTTAAACAAAGGTCTTGTATTGGTTCGAAAAAAAGGAAAACTTCCATACAAGACTGTATCTGTTGAGTATGAACTTGAGTATGGCAAAGATGTTCTGGAGATGCACATTGATGCAATACAGCCAGGGCAAAAGGTTGTCATAATAGATGATCTTTTAGCAACAGGTGGTACAACACTTTCCAATATAAAGCTTGTTGAAAAGCTTGGTGGCAAGGTTGTTGGTATTGCATACCTTGTTGAACTTACCTATTTGAATGGTAGAGAAAATTTAAAAGGATATGACGTGAGGTCTGTTGTTCAGTTTGAGTCTTCACTGATTTGAAATATTTGAGAAGTCAAAAAAGTGGACCAAAAAATTAAAATGGTCCATCGAGGTGGAATAGACTTTGAGTGACAAATTTGAACAGCTTATAGAAAAGGTGAAAAAGTACGCAACAGAGGAAGATGTCAATCTAATTAAAAAAGCATATGAATTTGCAAAGGAATATCATGACGGGCAGGAAAGAAACTCTGGTGAACCATATATAGTACATCCTTTAGAGGTTGCATTAATTTTAGCAGACCTTGAACTTGACATTGCATCGGTTGTTGCAGGACTTTTACACGACGTTGTGGAGGATACCTCTGCTTCACTTCAACAAATCGAACAAGAGTTTGGTAGTGAAATTGCATCTTTAGTTGATGGTGTTACAAAGCTTGGAAAGCTTGAGTTTACAAGTAAGCTTGAGCAGCAGGCAGAGAACTATCGTAAAATGCTTATTGCAATGGCAAAGGATATAAGAGTGATTTTGATTAAACTTGCTGACAGGCTTCATAATATGAGGACGTTGAAATATCTTCCACCAGAGAAGCAGCGCCAAAAAGCACAGGAGACAATTGACATCTATGCACCGCTTGCACACAGACTTGGAATTTCAAAGATAAAATGGGAGCTTGAGGACTTGGCTCTTCGTTATCTTGACCCAGAAGGGTATTATGACCTTGTTGAAAAGATTGCTAAAAAAAGGGTTGAAAGGGAAGAGTATATAAGGAAGATAATTTCTCTTATATCAGAGAAGCTCAAAGAAGCAAACATTGAGGTTGGTCAGATAGATGGAAGACCAAAGCACTTTTACAGTATCTACAGGAAGATGAAGCAGCAGGGAAAGACATTAGAAGAGATTTATGACCTCTTTGCAATAAGAATAATTGTGAATTCTGTAAAAGACTGCTATGGTGTTTTAGGTATCATTCATACACTATTTAAGCCAATGCCAGGCCGTTTTAAAGATTATATTGCAATGCCAAAACCTAATATGTATCAGTCCCTTCACACGACAGTGATAGGTCCTGAAGGAGAGCCGTTTGAGGTACAGATTAGGACTTTTGACATGCACAGAACAGCAGAATATGGAATTGCTGCACACTGGAAGTATAAAGAGGGAAGAATAAAGTCTACTGATGAGGATGAGAAGTTTGCATGGCTCAGAGAGCTTTTAGAATGGCAAAAAGAGCTAAAAGATGCAAAAGAGTTCATGGAATCTTTAAAGATAAACCTGTTTTCTGATGAGGTGTTTGTATTTACACCAAAAGGCGATGTCATAAGCTTGCCACAGGGTTCAACGCCTATTGATTTTGCATATGCAATCCACAGCGAGATAGGGAATAAAATGGCGGGTGCTAAAGTAAATGGCAAGCTTGTTCCAATTGACTATGAGCTCAAAAATGGTGATATTGTTGAGATTATCACATCGCCGAATGTGCACGGGCCAAGCCAGGACTGGCTCAAGATAGTAAAAAGCCCTCAGGCAAAGAGCAAAATCAATGCGTGGTTCAAAAAAGAGAGGAAAGAAGAGAATATCCAAAAAGGAAAAGACATTTTAGAAAAGGAAATCAAAAAACTAAATCTTCCTTTGCAATACGCTTTTAAAGAAGATGTCTTGCAGGCAGTGGCTCAGCGCTATGGATACAGAACAGCTGAAGATATGTTTGCAGCACTTGGTTATGGTGGGATTACAGTTGGAAAGATTGCGCTTAGGATAAAAGAGGAGATAAAAAAGTACATCAAAGAGGATGGAGCTAAGGAAGTTCAGCTTGAAAAGCCAAAGCCTGCCAAGCCTTCTTCTAACAATGGAATTTTAGTAAAAGGTGTTGAAAATATACTTGTGAGGTTGGCAAAGTGCTGCAATCCTGTACCGGGTGATGAGGTGATAGGGTATATAACCCGGGGAAGAGGTGTTTCAATCCACAGGCGTGACTGCCCAAATGTGGAGCAGTACCTAAAAGAGCCTGAGCGAATAGTCGAGGCTGAGTGGAATGTGACAAAAGACGCAAAGTTTGACGCCCAGATTCACGTTTTGGCAAATGACAGGACAGGTATTTTGATGGATATAACAAACTTGTTGGGCGAGAACAAGATTTCAGTAAAGGCAATTCAAGGAAGAACAACACGCGACAGGATTGCAAATATCAATTTAACTGTTGAGATAAGCTCAACTGAGCAGCTTGAAAAGATTATCAGAAAACTTCGAAAGATTGACAGTGTATTTGATGTTCAGCGTGTAAAAGGAGGCTAAAGTACTTTGAGAACAGTTATACAAAGGGTAAAGAGAGCATCTGTTGCTGTTGATGGAAATATAGTTGGAAAGATTGACAAGGGTCTTTGCATATTGCTTGGGGTTGCAAGTGATGATACAGAAGAAGATGCCAATTATCTTTGCGAAAAGATTGTAAATCTTAGGATATTTGAAGATGAGACATCTAAATTTAATCTATCATTAAAAGATATAGATGGAGAAGTTTTGGTTGTCTCAAACTTCACAGTGATGGGCGATGCGAGAAAGGGAAGACGCCCAAACTTCATGTTTGCAGCTGACAAAGAAAAGGCAGAAAGGCTTTATAACTATTTTGTGGAGAGGCTACAAGGATTGGTAAAGAAGGTTGAGTGCGGGATTTTTCAAGCACATATGGAAGTTGAGATTGTAAATGACGGTCCTGTTACAATTCTTCTTGACAGCAAGAAGGTGTTTTAACTTATCTTTTTGTTTTTTTTTATAAAGTAGAGGGGGTAAAGAATTTAAATGTTTTTTAAATGTATTGAGGTTGGAGATATTCTGACAAACTGCTACATCTTTGGGGAGAAGGAAGTTGTGATAATTGACCCAGGGGATGATGCAACAAAGATTGAAAGTGTAATTGTTGAGAATAAACTTATGCCATGTGCTATACTTCTTACTCATGGTCATTTTGACCACATTTTGGGCTGTCATTATCTTAAGCAAAGATTTAAGCTGCCAATTTACGCACATGAAAATGAGAAAGAAATCTTGCTAAATCCTGGATATAATCTCTCATATATTGTTGGCAGTGAGGTAACAATAAACTGTGATGAGTATTTTAAAGACGGTGATGTACTTGATTTTGGAGATTTGAGTTTGAAGGTGATTCACACACCAGGGCACACACCGGGGTCAAGCTGTTTTTTGTACGGTAGCAATATTCTTTTTTCAGGCGACACGCTTTTTAAAGACTCTTATGGCAGGTGCGACCTTCCACTTGGAAATGAAGCACAGATTTTTGAGTCTATAAAACGTAAACTTTTGGTCTTACCAAAGAATACAAAAGTCTATCCGGGTCATGGGATTCCTACTACAATAGGTGATGAGTTGAAAAATTTTTGAGATAAATAGGTAAAGAAACTTATAGCAATAAGCAAGCTATAAGTTTTTTATTTTATGTTTTTCAGATTTTTGCAAAAAGGGGTAAGCTTGAGTTGAGGATCACTTACTATTCAAATAGCCAAAAATTTTTATACGATTTTCAGCATATAATCAGAGCATTTTACCCAGGCGCTGAACTTAGTTTTGGAAATAGTGGGGATATTCATTTTGAGGCACATTTTGATGGCTTTAATGTTAGCATAAGAGCAGAGAGAGAAAATAAAGAAATTGCAGCAAAAAACTTTATGCTCACAGACGATGATCATGAGTCAAAGAGGATATTTGGCCGAAATCTTTATGACATTTTAAAAGCTTTGACTGGCAAAGAACTTCCATGGGGTATTTTGACAGGAATAAGACCCACTAAAATTGCATATCCGCTTGTGGAGTCTAATCTACCAGATAAAGAAGCCTCTGATTATTTGCAAAAGGAATACTATATTTCAAAGAAAAAAAGCTATTTTCTTCTTGAGGTTGCTAAAAATGAAACTAATGTTTTGAAGAGGGTAGACTCTTTTGCTGCTTGTTTGTACATTGGAATACCTATCTGTCCGAGTAAGTGTTTATATTGTTCATTTTCTTGCCATGAACTGACCAAAAAAATAGAATCACTTATAGACCTTTACGCTCAAGCACTTTTGACAGAGCTTGAAAAAACTTATAAACTAATTGAGGAAAATAAAAACAAGATTGTTGCTATTTATTTTGGCGGTGGGAGTCCGGCTGTCATAGGTGTTCAGAATATAAAAAGAATTTTTGAGAGCTTGTTTGCCAATTTAGATGTAAAAGATATTCGTGAGACCACATTTGAGGCAGGAAGACCAGATACTATTAATCGCGAGCTTTTAGAGCTTTTAGCTTTTTATAAAAAGGATTTTAATATAAGGCTTTGTATTAACCCACAGACATCAAATGACCAAACATTAAAGATAATCGGCCGAAATCATACGTTTGATGACATTAAAAAGGCATTTGAGCTTGCAAAAGAATACGGCTTTGAAAATATAAACAGTGATATGATTTTAGGTCTTCCAAACGAGAAAGAAGAGGACTTCAAAAAGACAATTTACGATGTGCTAAGCTTGAACCCTGCTTCAATTACCGTTCATACACTCTCAATAAAAAGGGCAAGTTTACTGAGGTTTAAGTGGCAGGACTATTGGTTCATGGACGAACATACAGTAAACAGCCTTCTTGATTGGGCAAGAACAATTTTGAAAGAAAAAGGATATATTCCATACTATATGTACAGGCAAAAGAATATGATAGGCAATTTTGAAAATGTTGGGTATTCAAAAAGAGGTTTTGAGGGTCTTTACAATGTCATGATAATGCAAGAAAAGCACAATATATATGCTTGCGGTGCAAAAGCTGTTTCAAAATTTATATTTGAAAATGACAGGATTGAGAGAGTATTCAATCCTGCTGATATACAGATTTACATTTCACGAATTTTAAATGATTGAAAAGTTTTAAAGGAGGGGCAAACTTTTTTGCGCTACCTACAACTTCTTGAGAGCTGTACAATTTGTCCTCGCGAGTGCAGGGTAAATAGACTTAAAGGTGAAATGGGGTTTTGCAAAATTGCAGGTGGGATTAAGGTTTCAAAAGCATTTTTGCATTTTTGGGAAGAGCCATGCATCTCTGGTAAAAACGGCTCTGGCACTGTATTTTTCTCAGGATGTAATATGGGTTGTGTGTTTTGCCAAAACTATGAAATTAGCCAAAAGAGATTTGGTGTGTATATAGATGTTGAAAAACTTGCAATGATATTTTTAAATCTGCAGGCAAAAGGTGCTCACAATATAAATCTTGTAACCCCCACAATCTATGTTCCGTATATAATTGAGGCGCTTGAAATTGCAAAAAGAAAAGGGCTTTTTATTCCCATTGTTTACAACACATCAGCCTATGAAAAACCAGAGACAGTAGAACTTTTGAAAGGATATGTAGATATATTTTTGCCAGACCTCAAATATTTTGATGATGAGATAGCCAAAAAATACTCAAACGCACCTTTATATTTTGAATATGCTACAAAGTCAATCCTAAAAATGTATGAGATTGTTGGAGATGTGAAGATTGAAAATGGTATAATGAAAAGAGGTGTAATAATTCGCCACTTAGTTCTACCAATGCACACAAACGACTCAATAAAGGTACTAAGCTGGATAAAGGATAATCTAAAAGGGAAGGTTCTTTTGAGCCTTATGAGCCAGTACTATCCGATGTACAGAGCAGGTGAGTACAAAGAGATTTCAAGAAGGCTTACAAAAAGGGAGTATCAAAAGGTTGTAAATTTTGTGTTGGAAAATGGCCTTGACTATGGATATATTCAGGACTTAGATTCTGCAACAGACAAATACACTCCTGATTTTGATTTAGAAGGAATATAAATACAAAAGAAAGGATGGCAGCAAAGCTATGATAAAAACCTTAATAGTATTTGGTACAAGACCTGAGGCAATCAAGATGGCACCTTTGATAAAAGAGCTTCAAAGTGATTCACACTTTGATGTTCGGGTTTGTGTCACAGCCCAGCATAGGCAGATGCTTGATCAGGTTTTAGATATATTTAAAATAAGCCCGGATTATGATTTGAACATTATGAAACACAATCAAAGCCTATATTCTCTAACAGCTGATGTCATAATAAAATTTGAAGAGGTTTTGAAGAAAGAAAAACCAGACATTGTTCTTGTGCATGGTGATACAACTACAACCTTTGCATCAGCCTTATCCTCATTTTATTTTAAGACAAAGGTTGGACATGTTGAAGCAGGGCTTAGAACTTATAATAAATTTTCACCTTTTCCAGAAGAGATGAACAGAAAGCTCACAGCAGCGCTTTGTGATATTCACTTTGCACCAACGAGAAGAGCTAAGCTAAATTTGCTAAACGAAGGTGTTGAGGAAAAGGATATTTTTGTAACAGGAAATACAGTTATTGATACTTTGAAATATACTGTAAAGCAAGACTATAAGTTTAGAGAGCCAATTCTAAATGAGATTGATTATACAAAAAGAGTAATCACCCTCACTGCTCATAGGCGTGAAAATTTTGGGAAACCGCTTGAGAACATATTTGAAGCAGTTTTGCACCTGGCTGACTCTTTTGATGACATTCTTTTTGTATATCCTGTGCATCTAAACCCTAACGTGAAAGATGTTGCAGAAAGGATTTTGAAAGGTCATCCAAGAATCATCTTGACAGGCCCCATTGATGTTGATGATATGCACAATCTCATGGCAAGAAGTTACTTGGTCTTGACAGACTCTGGTGGTCTTCAAGAAGAGGCGCCTTCGTTGGGCAAGCCAGTCGTTGTTTTGAGAGGTACAACAGAGAGACCAGAAGCAGTTTTGGCAAACACAGTAAAGGTTGCTGGTACAGAGAAAGAGAAGATAATTGAGATAGTAGAAAAGCTTCTGATTGACAAAGAAGAGTACTCTAAAATGGCTCATGCGGTAAATCCTTATGGTGATGGGTTTGCTTCAAGGAGAATAAAGGATGCACTTTTGTACTATTTTGGGTACAAGAAAGAAAAGCCAGAAGAATTTAAAGGAAGTGATATGTACGTATAAAAACTTTACAGAAGGGCTTAAAAAGCCGATTAAATAAGTGTGAAAGAAAGGTATTGAAGATTTATTTGCAAGGTGGGATTATTAATGTACAGGATAATGAAAAAACTGATTGCTATTTTGTGTATTGTGGGGATTTTAATACCTAATTTTAATTTACAAGGTTATTCCCAGACCTTGGGCAATCAATTAAGCTTGACAGTTGCCCGTGATAGCAATGGTGTTTATAAAATAACAAAAAATTCAATTTCAATCAAATGGAGTGCTGTTGAAGAAGCAACTTATTATACAGTTGAAGCTGCTTATTCAAACAGCCGAATAGATTTTTCAACTGTAACTACCAATACATATTGTGATATAACTGGACTTGCCCCAGCAACCCTCTATAAGATAACGGTGTCTGCAAAGGATCAAAATGACAAGGTTATAACTTCACAATCAATTTATGTTATTACAGAGTTTAAACTCTCTGCCCAGCCAGAGCCAGACCCTGCCAAAGAGGAGGATATTCCCCTTGGGTCGGGCGGAGAACATCCAAAGCTTATTATAAATTTTAACAAAATAAACATTTCGTCTGATTTTCAAAATGATGTAGGATTTAGAGGCTATAATATTTTTATTGGGAAAAGTCCAACAGCTTCTGATGCCAATCAGTATTTTGTAGACAGTACTACAAATGAAGTATATAAGTATCAAAAGGATGTAAATACTACTATTCCGATAAGGCTTATAAAAGATGGTCAAGAGCAATTTGCTTCAGAAGAGAGAGGAATAGTGAGCTTAACTGTATATGATAAATACGATGGAATTGACACACCAGAGCTTTATCCTGGTACAATGTACTATATTATCATGAATCCCAAATTAGACAACACAGCTGTTATATACAAGCCGCTTAACAATATATCTTGTTCTACCTTGATGCAAGTAAGTGCTGCAAAGATAGGTGAGATTGAAAAAGACGGAAAGATTTTGGCTTTGGTAAGAGTGCAGTGGAAAGGGGTTGACCCAGGAAATTATAAGCAGGATGAGATAAAGTATCAGGCTTATTATGCGACAAGTGCAAATGAACTTCCGAGAGATAACCTTCCTCCACAGAATATCTTTGCAACAACTTCGTATTATCAAAATGAGGCTTATATACCCGGTCTTTCTATGACAACAAAGTACTATTACATCAGAGTTGAAGCAGTTTTTGCAGATGGGACAAGAATTCCGTCTGCTTTGATAAAGGTTTCAGTTACTGAGCTCACTGACATTCCACCAACCCCCAGGAATTGTCAAGCGGAGAAACTCTCCCAAACCGAAATTAAGGTTTCATTAGACAAGCCTGTTTCTGACGATGCGTTTTACAGGTACCAGATTTGGTATTCAACTCAGTACCAAGATGTATTAGATGCCAACAATAATCCCACTGTCTACAAGCTTGTATATCCATCTGAGAGCTATAATCCAAATATAGATGGATTTGTTTCAAGTGATTTTATAAAGGATGGAACAAGATATAGCTATATTATCAAAAACCTAAGCCCAAACACAGTTTACTATTTCAAGATAAGAATAATCAATGTTGCCAACCCAGACAATCCAAAGAAATCTGATTTTTCTCTTGTTTTTGTTGGCACAACAGAAACAATACCAACATTATTAGTTCCTCCAATTGACGACAATTTTGTAACAAAGATAGACTCAGATACAGACAAGATTGTAATCTATACGTATCAAGATAATTTTTTAAAAGAGATTCATGACAAGGTGTATGAATATGTAAAAAACAGTATAACATTTGCAGATTATCAAAATGTTCAAGAGTCTGTGTATTATCAAGTATACGTTTGTGAATCTGTTTGGGATGAGAGCAAAGTGGTGAAACACTTTGAATTTTCAAGCGATGACTTGAAGAACCAAAATAGAATTGAGATAAACAATTTAAAACCAAACACCGTTTACTACCTCAGATTCAAAATAAGAGTTGTGCTTCTTGACAAAAATTATTTTTCAGATTTTAGCAAGGCATATGTAGTTGCAACAAAACCTAAGCCGGTCCCTCCAACAATTTCAAGGCCTGAGATTCCCAAAAACTTTATGATAGCGCCAGAAGATGGAGCTTTGACTCAAGTCTCTGTAAAGCTGAGGTGGGATACAAAACAAAGTCAGTCTTATGTTATTCTTCAGACGTTTAGACCTTTAGAGGACAATAGTTTGAGCTTGGATGATACAATAAATTATTTTACAAATACTTTAAAACAAAAAGTTGAAATTTATTCGCAGAGCCAATCAGGGGGTTTTGTGTTAGAAAAGGTGGTATATGACCCGAATTATCCTAATGCTCCGGTTGGTGCAAAGGTGTATAAATATGTTACATCACCCTGTGTGTTTAATAACCTTGCTCCAAATACGCTTTATTATTTCTCAATCAAGGCAATAGAAAATGGCTTAGAGTCTTACTGGGGAAGCATAGCCATTACAACATCGCCTATAGAAAAGCCTGAAAACTTAATCATTTTATCAAGAGACTCAAGTGGTCATGGTTTAACAGTTCAGTGGCAAGGAAGTCAAGCTTATGGTTATCAGATTTTTGTAAAAACAGAGAGCGATACTGGTTTTACTTTAGTGTACTCTGGCAATATAACTCCTTCTTCCATAATTGACTCAAGAACAGCTCTTTTTAAATACTATATCGGAAATCTTAAGTCAAATACTCTTTATTACATCAGAGTAAGAAGTATTCATATACCTACAGGTAAGGTTTCTTTGTTTGCTGAAGTTTTAGGAAGAACACTATTTAATCAGAGTGATTTTGAACAGGATCAGCAAAAAGTTAAAGAGCAAGAGGAGAACAGAATAAGAGAAATTCAAAGCCAAAAACAGACCACAGTTGTTTTAGAAAATAGTTCTGATAGGTATTTTCTCTATGTAATTGAACAAAATGCTTTAGATGAGATAGAAAGGTCAAATAGCAATGAGTTTATTATTGACTTGACAAAGGCACTTTATAGCAATGCGAAAGGGCAGGTGCAGTTTTCATACAGAGTGGCTGACAAGCTTGAAAAGATGCAAAAAACTCTTGTGATAAAATACAAGAATGCAACCATAAAAGTACCAGCAGGTGCTCTAAATGTTCCTGAAGTTGAGATGCTTTCTAAAAAATATAACATTGATAAGGGATATATCTTGCTTTTTGCTGAGGTGACCTTGGTTTCATGGCAAAATACTCCTTCAACGTACAGCGTAGATTCGGATGTTATAAGTTTCAAATTCTCTGCCAAATATTACTACAATGATGACATACTTATTTCAAACCTTTCAAAACCTATAAACGTTACTATGTTCTACAATACACCAATTGTGCTGCCAAATGAAACAAGAGCTGTCTACAGCTTTTCGGATGGCAGTTTTATAAGTAGCTTTAGCGTTGATAAGATGGCAAACAAAGTTATGTTTAATACTACTAAGACAGGAATATATGGTGTTTTAAAAACTTCAGCTTCTTTAAATTATACAAGTAGCAAATACAAAGACGACATAGTTTATCTTGCTCAAAAATACAATCTATATGATTTGTATTCCAGCTCTTCTAAGGTCTTGACTCAGGAATATGCTGAGACAATTTTGAATACTGTATTTGCATCGGCAGTGGAAAACATCAAAAATGGCTATCTTACAAGACAAGAAGCAATTTATCTTCTGGCTAAGGTCTATGAGACTAAAAAGAATACATCGGTAGATAATATTCTGATTACCAAGTCTACTAATTTTAATCCTGATGAAAGATATAAAAAGTATATACTTTCTATGATGTCAATTGGAGTTGTAGACATGGATTTAAACCCAGTTGATAGTATAAATGTTGATGAGTTTGTTCACTACGTTATCAACTTAGAAAGACTTCTAAATTTCTGAAGAATGGGTGATTGTGAATGAGACTTTTTGCTAAAAAATTAATTTGCATATTTTTGTTGATTTCTTTTGTTTTTAGTCTAATACCATTGACAGTTTTATCTCAGACTACAATTGTACTTCCTGCACCCCAGCAGCTTTCTATTGCAATGCAAAATAATCTGCCAAGAATAGAGGTTGGGCAAGATGGTACAATTACAATATATTTTTCGTGGCAATATTCTTATTCTGATTTTGACTATTTCGAGCTATACTTAGGGGATGATCCCAACAAGTTCAGCTATGTATATACAATCTACAAAAACGCAGACCCAAATTTATCTGTAACAAATAACCAAAATTATGTTTATAAAGTTCAAGGACTTCCCAATGGGCAAAAGATACCAAGTGGTACAATCTTCTATGCAAAGATAAGAGCAGTAAGAGTTTTGCAAGATCAGACAGGAAATATTGTAGATTACTCGCCTTATTCTAATACCATAGTTTTTTTGACGCCAATATTTGTTGAAGCTACTACAGCTTCAGAAACTTCAATCGACATTGTTTGGGATGATGTGTACTACGCAGGAAAGAGGATTGACTATGATATATATGTGTCAAAGGATATAAGCTTTACAACACCAACTAAATACCAGATTGATGGGGATAAAATTACACTTTTGCAGAGCCAAAAACCAGGTGGTAGGGTCGAGATTCTGCCAAACAGAAAGTTAAAATATACAGCAACAAATCTTGCACCGAGCAGTTTATACTATGTAAAGATTTTGCCAAGGAATTTACCCTCTGAGGTAATTTGGCGAGACCCTCAGACATATACACCATCAAATCCAAAGGTAATTGGCGAGGCTGCGACCTATATTCAGGCAGAGGCACAGAGGATTGCTGACAATGTAGTGTGGCTCAAATGGGCAAAGGTTAGCATTGCTGAAGGAAAAGATTATGAGATATATAAAGGTAGCAAAGACCAAGTACCTACCTTGCTTGGTACGGTTTCAACAAATGAGTTTTTTGCAATGGTGAGTATAACCGAGGATGTATTTTTCAGAATCCAAGTTGATGTGATTGATGCATTTGGACGTAAAGTTTCAATAAGGTCTAATGATTTGTATGTACATCCCTATACACTGCCTTATGCTCCACCAGCAGTAGAAGATTTGACAGCTTTTCCAAAAAGTCAAGATACTATAACCTTAAAATTTAAGATTCCTTCTGATAAAGAGGTTGTGTATGACTTTTACTACAAAAAGTATATTGATACAAACTCAGACTTTACTCTATATGTTTCTAATTACCAGATGAAAGATTCTGATATTGAGAAAGATGCCAACAACATTCCTACTGAGTATTATAAATTTGACATTACTGGGCTTGAGAAAAATACTGTATATGTCTTAAAAGTAGTTGTAAAGAAAAGATTTTTTGACTATGAATCTGGTACTTACATATACAAAGAATCAACACCTGCCCTGGCAATCTCCTATACACTATCTGGAGATATTGCTCCACCGACCATCCCTACATCACTTTCAGTAGTGTACTCTACTTATGATAGTGTAACGCTTTCTTGGACGCCTATTTACATTACAGGTACTCAACCGCCTGTAATTAACCAGAGTATATCATATGAGGTAAACTTTGCAGTTTACCAAGATGGTATGGACATTACTCGTCCCGAAAATCTTGACTTGACAAATTTTCAAAGAATTGTACTTTCGAATCCTCAAATTGACTCAAGTGGCAAAATAACTTTTAAAGTTGGAAATTTAAATCCTGATACAAGATATGTATTTTTCATAAGAGCAATCAGAAGGATAGACAACAAAGATTATTATTCACTGCCTTCAAATGTAGTTATGGCAACAACACTTGCAAAATATGAAGTGCCTGTTCCTTCAAGCCCGCCTATAGTTGAAAATTTGAGCGTGGTTGCAACAACTTACAATACAATTACACTTTCTTGGCAGTATATAGAAAATGTCTATTTTGAGATTCAGATTTCGGAGGATATAAAAAATAGTAGTGGATGGAAAACAATATCTGATAATTTCAAGCCTTCTATAAAAGAGATTGACTATCAAGCAGGTATTTGTTATTTTACAGCAAAAGATTTGAAGCCAGATACATTGTACTACTTTAGGGTAAGAGCTTATATCATAAAAGACAACCAGAGAATTTATTCAGACTATAGTAGTCCTGTGTTTGGGAAGACCCAAAAAATGCCACCACCAAAGACGCCAATTGCTTTTGGAATAAAAGATTACGGCAAAGACTATGTTGTTTTTGTATGGGAGCTTGCAGAAACAGGAAGAAAGTACATGATTGAGGTTGCAGATAACATTTCTTTTACAAACTCACAAAAGTATACAACTGATGTAGACGCGACAGAGTACAAAGTTGAGAAACTCAAGCCCAACACACGTTACTATGCAAGGCTTTTTGCAATTGGCTCAGACGGGCAAATGTCGCAGGCTACCGACATTATCTCATTTGTTACAAAAAAGGATGTGAGTGAATACACAGGGGTATTTGAGCCGATTGAAGATACAACAGCTCCTACGGTGATAACTGAAGATGTTTCTAACAAGACAATGATTATTGAAATTACCTATAAATACGTAAATGGCACGTTAGATTCAAAACCAGTTGTAATAGACTTTACAAAAAGGGCAAATTATGATATTTCACAATTTGTATTAAAGATAAGATATGATGTTTTAAGTGCGCTTGTAAGACTTAATAAAAGTTGTCAAGTTATTTTGGATGAAGCAAATGCTGAATTTGATTTTAGCAGTCTTAACGTAGATGAGTTAAAAAAGCTCTCCATTTCTAATTTTTCGCCAAGTAATGTATATGTACAGCTTTCTTTTGTAAAGAGCAGTAGCAAGTTTAATATTCCAAATGCTATCTCAGAAATTTATGACATAAAATTTTTGGGTATGACATCAACTCAGCAAATTGGTGTTAGCAGTTTTAACTCTCCAATAAGTTTTAGTATTTTAAATAGGGAACCTTGGTCAACCGTCGTACCTTATGTATTTGATACGCTTATTATGAACTGGAAGCTACCAAGTTCTTATAAGCTTTCAAATGATAACAAAAATGTTTCCTTCATCCTGAAATATCCACAAGCAGTTGTACTTACAAGAAAAGGCTTTTACAATGACATTGTACAAAGTAGCTATGCATCAAAACTCTATTATTTATTCCAAACCATTCCAAGTGATGACCAAAGTAGTTCCATAGGCATAAAAAATCCTGTTGGAAAGTTAGAACTGGCTTCATTTTTGGTTTACTTTGCAGAGAAGAAAAGACTTTACAGATTTGAGGTTATAAAAGAATATGTCGAAAAGGCGTATAAAGCGGGTCTCATTAACAACGTTGACGATAATTCTTATCTTACAAAAGAGGCTGCAGTTGATATGCTTATTAAATTTTATGAGATTTACACAGGTGATAAGATTGCTGTTGAAGATGTGGCGTGGAATAAGATAGGAGTTGACGATGCTTATATTGATTCAATTAAGAAAGCTTATAAAATGGGATGGCTTTTTGACTATGTGACATTCAATCCAAAAGAGACTGCAACCAGAGAGTATGTTTTGGCAGTGTTTTATCACATTGTTTCAAAAATTACTGGAAAGTAAGGGGGCAATTTAGGAATTGAGAAAAAGTATATTTAGTTTGTTCATATTTGTTTTATTAATATTTAGCACAATTAAAACTTTTGCAGCTGATGTGTGGTGCAAGATAGAATATTATTACAATGGCACAAATTATATGAAGGTTACGTTATTTTCGAAAAGTAATAAAACTTACTATGTAAAAGGGTTTACCAGGGATTCTGACAATCAGGTAAGTATATATTTTTCAGATAAGAAAAATTTAAGTTCTGAGACAAATACAGTTCTCATACCACAAAGCATGTTTCTGATGCCAGTAAGAGTAATATTAGTAAACTCAGATGGTTCCCTTTTGTTTAGCGATATTAAAGATTCTCGGTATAAAGATTACATCTTATACCTTGCAAGTATTGGAAAGATTGATGGATATAAAGATGGAACTTTTAAACCCAAAAAAAGTGTTACACGTCAAGAATTTGCAAAACTTATTGTAAATGTTTTTGATATAAAGACAAATCAAAGTGTGACAAAATATTCTTTTGCAGATATAGAAAACTGCTGGGCAAAAAATGAAATTGAAACACTGGCTAAAATGGGGATATTAACAGGTGTGAAAGGCAAAAATGGAGTTTTGTACTTTAAGCCAGAAGATGGCATTACTTATGAGCAGGCAATTGCTATTATTGCGAGATGCTTAAAATTAAAGGCTGTTTCAAAGAAAGATTATAAGTCATGGGCAAATAACTATATAAATGCCTTTGTTGACAATAATCTTTTGAGCGAGAAAGAAATAAATGTTTTAAAATTGAATAGCTTTGCAACACGTGAGTGGATTGCATACATTTTGGGCAAAGCTGTATTAAGATAGGTACAATGAGAGGTAGAAATAAGGTATTGATAAAAACAAAAATGGGTGTATAATTATAACGTATGTTTATAAATTTGATCAGCGAAAGGAGTATGAAGGCGGTGTATAAAAAACTAATTACTATTTGTCTACTTGTTTTATTTATAGCTACATTTTTGAGTGGTTGTGGGAGTAAAGACCAAAACATTTCTACACTGCAAAAAATAAAGCAAAATAAAGAGTTTGTGGTTGGAATGGACAATACGTTCCCGCCTATGGAGTTTACAGATGATAACAACAATACAGTTGGTTTTGATGTTGACCTTGCAAATGAAATAGCAAAAAGGCTTGGCGCAAAACTTAAAATTGTTGCAGTTGACTGGAGTGGGATTCAAAGCGCTCTCAAGTCCAAGAAATTTGATGCTATAATTTCATGCTTTAGCATTACAGATGAAAGAAAGAAGGCATTTAACTTAGCTGGACCTTATCTTTATATTCGTCAAGTTATTGCTGTTAAAAAAGGTGATACCTCTATTAAGAGTTTTGAAGATTTGAAAGGTATAAAGATAGGTGTTCAGGCAAACACAACAGGTGATAGTGCTGTTCAAAAGATGAAGTTTATAAACTATGAAAAAGATGTAACAAGGTATGAAAGGATTACTGATGCTTTTAACGATTTGGACATTGGAAGAATAAAGGCTGTTGTGATTGATAGTGTTGTTGCATATTACTACAAAAAACAAAATCCTGAGAAGTTTGAAATAGCACCAGCTGAGCTAGAAAAAGAGCCTGTTGGTATTGCACTCAGAAAAGAGGATAAAGACCTTTATGAAGAGATTCAAAAGATTTTGAACCAGCTAAATGAAGATGGAACAATTGCAAGGATATCAAAGAAATGGTTTGGCGAAGATATTACCAAGTAAATAGAGGTGGCAGAAGTTGGCTGAAAATGTCATAATAAAATATTTTCCTGTGCTTTTGAAAGCAAGCGTTGTTACAATCGAGCTCACTGCAATTGCAGTAACAATTGGGCTTGTTTTTGGACTGATTGCAGCACTGTTTAGAATTTCAAAGCTGAAAATTTTAAATTTAATAGGCAGCTTTTATGTTTGGCTATTTAGAGGCACTCCGCTACTTTTGCAAATATTCTTCATTTACTATGGTCTTCCCAAAATTATTCCCGCACTTACACTGCCTGCATTCTTAGCAGGAGCAATTGCTCTTATTATTAACTCTGGGGCGTACACAGCAGAGATAATAAGAGCTGCCATTTTGTCTATTGACAAAGGTCAATATGAAGCAGCAAAAGCCTTAGGTATGACGTACCTTCAGACAATGAGGTATGTAATTGTGCCACAGACATACAAAAGACTTATACCACCTATTGGTAACGAGTTTATCGCGCTTTTAAAAGACTCATCTCTTGTATCAACAATAGGAATGGTTGAACTAATGCGTGCCGCACAGCTAAAAGCATCTCAAACAGGAAGGGATGCAGAGATTTATATTGCTGCACTAGTTATCTATTTAGCACTTACCACAGTTTTCTCGACAATATTTAATTGGCTTGAAAAGAGGCTGGGGAAATATGAACAACAATAAGATGACAAACAAGAAAATGATAATAGCAAAAAACATTATCAAATACTTTGGGCATAACCTCATCTTGGACAAGGTGTCGTTAGAGGTTGACAGAGGTGAGGTTGTAGTAATTATAGGACCTTCTGGTTCAGGCAAGAGCACATTTTTGAGGTGTCTTAATCACTTAGAGAGAATTAACTCTGGTTATATTGAGATTGATGGGTTTGTAATTGAGGATAAAGGGCTTCATGAAAAACACAAAAAGCACAGTAGCAAGGAAATTGCAAAGTTTTGCTCTCAAATAGGAATGGTGTTTCAACGATTTAATCTTTTTCCGCACATGACAGCGCTTGAAAATGTCACAATTGCTCCGATTGTTGTTAACAAAATGAAAAGAGAAGAAGCAGTGGAAATTGGACTTGAGCTTCTTGAAAAGGTTGGACTAAAAGATAAGGCAAACTCATATCCTGCTCAGCTTTCTGGTGGGCAGCAGCAAAGAGTTGCAATTGCAAGAGCTCTTGCTATGAGGCCAAAGGTGATGTTATTTGATGAGCCAACATCAGCGCTTGACCCGGAACTTGTTGGGGAAGTTTTAAATGTCATGAAAGAGCTTGCAAATGAAGGAATGACAATGCTTGTTGTAACTCACGAGATGGGGTTTGCCAGAGAGGTTGCTGACAGAATTGTGTTCATGGACAAGGGGAGAATAATCGAAGAAGGAACACCAGAGGAGATTTTTACAAACCCAAAAGAAGAGAGGACAAGACAGTTTTTGCAAAAGATATTGTAGCTATTTTTGTTAGGGTCATTTAAGGGGCTGTCTTTTAAAAGTGGCAGCCCTTTTAATATGTTAAATTTTAAGGTGAAAAGGAGAGTTTAAAATTGAATGCAAAACAAAAGATTTTAGCAGATGGAATACTTCTTTTTGTCACAATGGTATGGGGAAGCTCATTTGTACTTATGAAAAATACAATCTCGCAGCTTCATCCTTTAGCATTTTTGGCCATAAGGTTTATAATAGCATGGCTTGTTGTCACTGCAATATTCTGGAGAAATCTTAAAAATTTAAAGAGAAAAGAGATAGTTTATGGAAGCATAATAGGGTTTTTTCTTTCCATAGGAATGGTTTTGCAGGTTGTGGGCTTGAAGTATACATACGCCTCAAAATCAGCATTTATTACAGGTTTAACAGTAGTTTTGGTGCCAGTTTTTGCAGGCATAATTGAAAGAAAAATTCCAAAAGTGAATGTTATAATTGGTGTAATTTTTGCTTTTGTGGGGCTTTCCCTTTTAAATGGAGCTAAAATCTCACATTTTAATTTTGGAGACTTTCTTACCTTGCTTGCAGACTTTGGGTTTGTCTTTCAGATTATATTTATTGATATATTCACAGCTAAAGAAGATGTCAATACAATCAATATCGCAATATTTCAGCTTATGAGTGCTGCAGTTTTGTACATTGTGTTATCATTAGTCTTTGGTATAGACATTTTAAAAATAAAACTCACAGTGACTTCTATAATTACAATCCTGATCACAGGTGTTCTTGGGACAGCGTTGGCATTTACAGCACAGGTTTTTGTCCAAAAGTACACAACACCAACCCACACAGCTTTGATATTCTCAGCTGAGCCTGTATTTGGTGCGATATTTTCGGCGATAATTCCTTCTACCATTAGTCACACCACTGAAATTTTGCCTTTGATTTCTTACATAGGATGTGGTTTAATCTTAATTGGTATGATTATAGCCGAATTAAGTTTTGATAAAAATCTTGATATGGAGTTGAGCTAAAAAGATGGAGATAGTTTTTCTTGGTGGTGCAAAAGAGGTTGGTGCTTCTTGTGTTTTAATTAAAGCTGGTGGCAAGAATATCTTGATTGACTCTGGTATAAGGATGAAAGAAGATAAGCTACCAAATTTGCAGCTTCTTCATGAGCTTGGTGGGGTTGATGTTTGCCTTATTTCACATGCGCACCTTGACCACATAGGAAGTCTTCCACTTATAGCAAGGGAATATCCTCATATCTTCTTTTATACCAATCAGCCAACAAAAGATTTGGTAAAGGTGCTTTTGTACGATAGCCTGAAGATAATGGACTCAAAAGAAGATGAAATTCCAATATATGCAGAAAAGAATGTTGAAGATTTGTTGGACAGGACAATCACCTACGGGTTTAACTATACATTTGAGCCGATAGATGGCATAAAAGTTACTTTCTTCCCTGCAGGACATATCCTTGGTGCTTCGATGATTTTTATACAAACACAGGAAGGGAGTATTCTTTACACAGGAGATTTTTCAGTTGACAAGCAGCTTAGCGTTGATAAGGCCTCTGTTCCTAAAATAAGGCCGGATATTGTCATTTGTGAATCAACTTACGGCGATAGACTTCATACAAATAGAAGCTATGAGGAAGAAAGACTATTTAACAGTATATATGAGTTTATATCCAAAGGTGGCAAGGTATTAATTCCTGCGTTTGCAATTGGAAGAGCTCAGGAGATAATCCTGATTTTAAGGAATTACATGAAAAAGAAAAAGGTTGAGTTCAATATATTTATTGATGGAATGGTGAGAGAGGTTATAAGGGTTTATAAAAATAACCCTACCTTCTTGTCCTCAAGATATTATAAAAAGGTGTTAAAAGGAGAAGAGATATTTTTATCAGATAATATCAATGTAATCTCTGACAAAAAGCAGAGAGAAGAGGTTATATCCTCATCGGACCCTTGTGTTATCATTTCAAGCTCAGGAATGTTAACAGGTGGTCCTTCTGTGTTTTATGCAGAAAAGATAGTAGAAAATCAAAATGCCTTGATTGCAATTACAGGATATCAAGACGAAGAGTCGCCAGGAAGAAAGCTTCTTGAGTTAACTGAGCTTCCAGAAGGTGAAAGAAAGATTGAGCTAAACGGCAAGGAATATGAAGTTAAATGCAATGTTGAAAAATATGGACTTTCCGCTCATGCAGACAGGGACAAGATTTTAGGTTTTTTAGGGATGCTTAAGCCAAGGACTGTAGTTTTTGCTCATGGAAGTGAGGAGGCAATTTCACAAATTTCAGATATGGCAATAAAAGAACTTGAGGCAGCTATTTTGATTCCGCAAAATGGTGAGATAAATTCAATTTCAATTGAAAAGCCAAGAAGACAGCTTTCATATTTCAATGTCAAAAAGTTGGGTAACATTGAACCTCTAAATGAAGAAAATATCAAAAACTTATGGGAATACCTGCTTGAGAGCAAACAAGAAGCAAACCATATCACAGCAGAACATGCAATCTTGATTTGGAATGGAAAACAGCTTCTTGAAAGAGATGAGGTAAATAGAGTATTTGAACTTTTGAAATCTTCCCCGTATTTTGAGCAAAATCCACGAAAACCTTATCTTTTTAAGATTTTATCAAGAGCTGAGGTTGAAGAGAAGCTAAAGCCAAGGCCTATGGAACAAAACAAGATGAGAGAGCTTGCTTTTGAAATGTTTAGAGATTATGGCCTTTACAAAGTTGGAATGGATACTGAAAATGTTGTTGTGACTTTTTATTTTAACTTCCCTCACATAGCAAATAAACTTGGAGATAAAATAAAAGAATTTGAAGAAAAGACCCTGTGGAAGATAGTGGTAAATCCAAATATAAATCTGACATATGCACAAAAATATCTGCAAAAGTTATTAGAAGAGCAGGGTGTTAAGCTTTTAAAGTTTTCGTACAATCCTGTTATAAACGCTATTGTAATAAAACCAAACAAAGAGTTTGATTCGATGAAGGATCTGTCTTCTAAATTTTTTGATGATACAGGCATTGAGCTCATATTTGAGATTGAGAAGAAAGAAGATCATGGATCAAGACTTCAAAATAAGGACAGAATGGAGCAGAACAAAGCTTTACTTTTGATAGACCTGTATTTTGAAAATGAAAAAGACAAGGTTTACAAGAAGAGCATAAAAGAGGGTGGAAAGTACATTGAACTTTCATTTGTAACACCTTTCGTGGGGGAAAAATATAAAGATAAACTCGAAGAACTTTCGCAAAAAACCGGCTGGGAGATAAGAATTTCACAGACAATAAACCATGTTGAAATGGTAAATATTTTGAGAGATATTTTGGCTCGGCATAACATCGATTTGATAAAAAATCCAAGTATTTATCCTGCAGCAAGAGAAGTTAGGGTAAAATTGACAGAGGAGATTGATAGTAATATTATAAATGAAATTACAAATGAGTTTTATGATAAAACAGGTTTTTATTTGAAAATTTAGCTTATCAGTTTTAGCTAAAGAAAAAGGTAGGTAAGTGTGGAGTTTAGCCCAGTACAGCAGAGGTTTAGAAAAGAGATGGAAAAACTAAAGAAATACAATATATATTGCTATGTCAAAGTATCAAAATTAAAGAGGCTGTCCACTCATCTTTTTGGACAGCCCCTACCATCATTCTTTTGTAAATAACATTTCTTCAATTATTTCAGCTGCATCTTTTACAAATTTTGGACAAACCTTCTTAAATAAACCATTTTCTTCGGCATACTTTCTTCCCTCAGGTGTACTGATATCACAATCCAATAATTCTTTGCATATTATAGTTTTGTTTCTTTCTTCAAACTTTTTTACAAACTCCCTAACCTTTGAGTATGCATTTGCTTTTGATTCTTTGTCTTGAGGCTCGGAACTTCCATATTTTAATCCAATCAACATCAAAGCACCTGTAACTGCTCCGCATACATGGCCTAAACTTCCTAAACCGCCACCAAAGGGGCAAGCAATTTTTGCTGCATTTTTTTCATCCAAGCCAAAATCGGTGCTGTAAGTAGAAAAGACTGCTTGAGAGC